>Ga0308417_1001404_pt1 | contig 16579 bp, 15 predicted proteins | sample HotsprSampleOS65_FD_203528 | JGI IMG/M metagenome (GOLD analysis project Ga0308417, IMG submission 203528) | Hot spring phototrophic mat microbial communities from Octopus Spring, Yellowstone National Park, Wyoming, United States - 20090730_OS65 ... | reverse complement strand
CGGAACGAGGCCCAGGCGCGCCAGTGCATTGCGCGCCTACTCAAGGACTGGGAGGAGGGCGATGTCGCCGAGGCCATCGACGCGGCGCTGAAGCAAGAGCTGGTCGACCCCTACTCATGGATGCGCGCCCGCCTCAAGGCCGTGGCCAAGAAGCGCGATCCGTCCAGGCCCTCCCATGCCGCCGCCAATCCGCCCCCGAGGCGCCAGATTGTCCGCCCCGCCCGGCCCATTGCCTCCCCCAGCCTGCTCGGCGTCTCCGACGGGATGGCCGCTCGGATCCGCGCCGCCTCCGCCCGCCACCGCGCAGCCGCCCCAGCCGTCTTTGAGGACGTCGAGAAGGAGACCTCTGCATGACCACCGAGCGCCGCCGCCGCGAGCCCGGCGCCCGCGTGATCCAGCTGGACCAGCGTAGCGCAGCGCCCACCGCCAACCTCATCCTGGAGGCCACCGTCCTCGGTGCGCTCCTCGCCGAGAACGGGATCTGGCCTGAGATCTCTTTCCTCTCCGGCGAGGACTTCGCCGAACCCGCCCACCAGGTCATTTTCGAGGCCTGCGCTGAACTGCTTGGTGCTGGCCGTGCGGCAACACCCGGGATCCTCTCTCAACGCCTCGGCGCCGATCTCCAGGCTTACGGCGGATCAGGCTTCCTCGCAGACCTCGTCGCCTACGGCCAGACGGCCGTGCCTGCTATCGGGGAAGCCGCGCGCCAGCTGCGCGCCGCCACCCTCTGGCGGCGCCTCCAGGCCGTCGGCGCGCGCCTGCAGGAGGACATCCGCCGGGGCGGCGACGCTCCCGAGGAGGTCGCTTCCGCCGCGATCCGCGCCCTCGAAGAGGCCCTGCTCGGCGCCAAGCCCACCGCGCGCAGCAAGCGCGAGGTCGCCCGCGCCGCCTACGAGATGGCCGCCCGCGACGAACCTCGTGCCGAGACCGGCATCGAGGGCCTCGACCTCGTGACCCAAGGCGGCCTCGTCGCGCGGCGCCTCTACGCCATCGGCGCGGAGTTCGGCCGCGGCAAGACGATCCTTCTTGGCAGCATCTCCCACAACCTCAACACTGACGGGGTCCGTCACCTCTTCCTCTCGATGGAGACCCCGCCCGAGGACATCGAGATTCGTAACATCGCACGCGGTATTGGCCAAAACGCGACGCTGCTGAACGACCCTACCCACCCGCAGGCGAAGATCCTGCGGCGTAACGCCGAGCGCTACCTGCAGAAGCTCCAGGATCACACCTGGTACGAGTTCCTGCCCGGCGCGACGATGGACGACATCAACCGCGTGATCCTGCACGCCGTCCACCGCCACAAGGTCCAAGGCGTCATCATCGACTACTGGCAGCTCATCCGCGGACGCGAGAAAGGAGTCTCCGAGGAGGCTCATCTGCGCGACTGCGCCAATCGCCTCGCCGCCCTCGCCCGCCGCCTCGGCATCTGGATCCTGATGGCCTGCCAGACCGACGCCTTCGGCAAGCCTCTCATCTCGTCCGGGATTCTTCAGGCTGCCTCCCTCTTCATCCGTCTCCAGCGCGACCCCAACGACCAGCAGGGCTTCTTCACCACCGAGAAGAGCAATTACGGGCCGCTCGCCGACGGCGGCACGCCCGAGAACCCCGGCATAATCTTCGATCTCCAGGGTCCCTACTTCCGCAGCCCCGGCCCCGAAGACCACGCCATGATGGGCCGCCTCGACACCGAAGACCGCCGCAACTGAGGCAATGTCGGAGACGCGGCCAAGGACCGCCATCTAAGAGGGGACACGCCGGCGCTGTGTACCCGCTTGCATCACCGAAACGCCCGAGAGCAGAACCGACTCATGCGCATGCTTTAGGCGGAGTGATATCGCATTACCGACGGCGCCACGGGGAAGCTCCTGGCGGCCATTGCCAAGTCCGGAGTCTTCAGGCGAGGCGGGACACTGGTTTAGAATGCGTTTCGACGAGACCGTCAGCGCGGACGATCTCGATATCACCTCCTTCGAGCACATCTCCTCGGCGATCAAGGACACGAATGAGGTGCTGCTCGCCAAGATCTTCGTGGAAACGACGTTCGAGCCGGCTACCTCCCTCGATGGACGCTTCGCCTGGCCGCTGACGGCCAGTCGGAGCAGGGAACGCTCGTCGAATTCCTCACCTCTTCTTCGATGAGCAAGCGACGCCGCACACCCTGAAGGCCCTTGGGGGGGGGCGCAGAACCCGCACTTCCTGAACAACCTCATCAAAGAACGGGATGATAACCCAAACAAAGGTTGAGCAGACAGAGATCGGCCTCGCAGGTCGATCTCCCGGCAACGCGTTCGACATCTTCGCCATTCTGGCACTACCTCCGGGATCCCCAGGCCAGAGGTCGATTTCAGGCGATGGCTCCCTTTGTTGGGGTTATAGACCTGCTTTCCGACATTCAGGGGGTGCCGGAGACTCAAGATCTCTTCCGGGACCTATCACTCAAACAAAAGTTAGAGACACAGATAAAGGCTCTCGAGGTCGATCGCGACGAAATCCGTCTGACATCTCCGCCGACCCGACGGCGGAGACCGGTTCCTCAAGCGCCCAGCCTTTTCCGCAATAGGCGCCATCTCTGAACTTGAAATAGAGGTCGTGCGCAAGAAGGCCTGTTCCCAGAGTCGCGCGTAGCAGGAGGAGGCCGGTATTACGTAAAGCGGCATTCTTGGCGGAGGAGGGGGAGGGAAGATTCATTGGGAGCGCCTTTCTTGGGCATGGGAACGGGAGCGCGCATGGGGGGCGCGTCCTCGATGGGAAGGTCGGATCCCCGGTCGGCGAGGTCCAATTATGGAGGGCGATGGCCGTCATCCGGCCGCGCCCATCTCCTGATCCCGATGTCCTTCCTGTTCCCGCCTGTCCCCGCCTCCGCGCTCGCCTCCACTCTCTCCGAGGGACGGGCTGACGCGATCGCGCGCCTGCGGGCCGCCCGCGGCCGTCCCCTTCCCTCGGGAAGAGGTCCCGCGCGCGGGATCCTCGATCTGCTCGGGGGCGCCGCACCGCCCGACGCGGCCCTGCGGATTTTCCAGGCGCGCCCAGGCCCCGGAGGCTCGGTCCGCCTCGCCCAAGACGTCGATCTGGTGTCCGCCGATTCTTCCCTGGATCTCCCCTTCGGGCTGTCTCCGCTGGCTTGGACGCTGCACCGCCTGGTGCTGGTCGCCTGGACCGGACCGTCCTCCGCCCCGGTGCTGCTGGCCGTCGGCGGGATCAGGGAGACGGTCCTTTCGCCCCGGGTCCTCGCTCGCTTCCGCCTCGACCATGCCGAGATCCGGTCCACGCCTTCGGAGCGGATCGCCGAGGCCGGCGCTCTCCTCGTGCGCAAGGGAGAACGCATCTGCCTTCGGGCCCCCGCGGCGGAAGGGCTGCTGGCGGGGGATCCAAATCCCCTCTGGCTGCTTGTGCGTGACCATCGAAGTCCTACGCTTCCGTCGGGGATACGTCAGGCGGACCTCTTCGGCCAGCCCTGAAAAGACTGCGCCCCCAGGGAGGCTGGTCCCTGGGGGCGCACGGTTCCGAAGTTTGTCCCCCGGGCGTTTGCCGTCCGAGGTGATTTTGCTACATCTCCTAAGAACCACGGGGCCGGCATCAAGGCATGCCCGCCTCCGCATTCATCTTTCCTTCATTCCTATCCTCAGGCGACCTGCCTGCCGCGCCCGCGGATCCGCGCCTCCTCTTCTGGCAGGATCGCGCTGTCGGTGTGGCGCATCGCCTCCGCCCGGTCGGTCGCCCGGCGGGGATCATGCTGACCGGTGTCGAGGTCGAGTCCCCGCCGGCGGGCGATCTCGCGCAGACCCTGCCAGGCGGCGAGATAGCCCCGGCGCCGCAGCGCGTCGTCGGTCAGGTCTGCCGCATCCCGAGTGGCGAGCGCTCGCCGTCGCAGCTCCCGGTTTCCCAGCGCCCGAACCTCCTCCTGGAGCGCCTGGATCTCGGCGGCTGTCGGACGCGGCGAGAGGAGGAAGGCGTCCGGATCCTCTCGGATCTCCTCGCGCCGGACGGGCATCTCGCCGAACAGCGCGGCCAGCGCGAGCGCCTCTGGATCCGCCCGAGCCTCCGGGCCGGCCGCCTCTCGACCGGGAGGCCGTGCCAGCGCGGTACGCCTCTCCTCTGCCGCCTCCGACGGGGCAGTGGAGACCTTGGGCGCCGGATCCACAGTGATGGGCGTCCGGGCAGGAAGGGCCGGCGTCGGGGGCGCGGCTTCCGTTTCGGGCCTTGCCGGTGCGGGGGAAGCCGGCACGGCCGGCGCGGTGTTCGCCGGCATCTGCGACGGAATCTCCGCCCGCGACTGCGCCGACTCGGCGGAAGGGAAGGCTTCAAGCTCGTCGAGCATAGCCGTGTTGCGCGCGATCGCGTTCGCGATGGCGACCGCGGCCCGGGCGTCGGCGATCTGCGCTGCGGATGCGCCACTGGCTCGGCCGACTGCCTCCATGCCGCGGCCTTCGGCATCGGCGGCCGCCTGGATCGCGCGCTCTGCCAGAGCGCCGGCAGCGGCAGCGGCCTCCCCGGCCTCCGTCGCTTTCGCCAGAGCCTCGGCCGCAAAGGCCTCCACGCCGGGACGGGTCTCAAGCGCCAGGCGGCGCTCCTCGAGCAAGCGCTCCGCCGCGTCCCAGGCCGCGTCCTGGCCGACGCCCGCGGGCGGGCGCACGAGGAGCCGTTCCCCCTCGCGATCAAGGAAGCGCGTCCGCTGCTCGAGCCTAAGCAGGACCGCCTCGGCTGCGATTCGGTGCGCCTCCTCCTCCTGCCGCAGGCGCGCCTCCTCTCGGGCGGCCTGACGGGCCTCTGCTAGGCGTGCGCGGCCCTCCTCGACCTCCCGTGCCACGAGGGAGGGAGCGCGCCGAAGTAGATCTTCGAGACGCCGCTCGATCGCGTCAGCCGCCGCCACCCGCTCGCGCAACCGGATCGTGCCTTGAGACAGGCGGAAGTCGACCTCCCGGCGAACGTTCTCGGTCCCCCGTCGGGTCTCCACGCCATAGGTCTCAACGATCCCCGAACGCGTGCCAAGATGAAGCGTCGCCTGCTTCAGGATCCCGCTCTCCCGATAGGGCCTCGGATCATAGCGCTTCTCGATTCCCGCAGCGCCGAGATGGAAGTTGGCAATGTCGGCGTAGCGCCGGCGTAGCCCTAGCACCCAGGCTTTCCCCTGCGCGTCACGGTCCTTGGCCTGCCGATAGGGGTAGTGGATCCGGCGTGCCCGCGACGGTGTCCGGTAGATCTCCTCGATCTCGAAGTCCCAACGCCCGTCGGGCATCCGCCGCGCCGGTCGGTCGTGGTAGGCGATGTGAAGATGCCGGTTGCGGGCGTCGTTGTGGCCGCTCGGGGCATGGATCGCGCACCAGTAGGGAAGCCCCCTCTCCTCGAAGATGCGTGCGAAATCGCGGGCGATCCGGAAGCGGGTCGCCTGATCGGCCTCGTGGGGCAGTTCGAGGATGATCCGGCACTGCACGCGCCCACGCTTGCCTTCCGCGGATTCGACTCTACGCCAGAAGTCCGCGCGCATCGCTTTGTCGCCGCCGAGGGTGCCAAACGAAAGGAAGCCAGGCACCCGGATTGCCTCCGGAAAGGCGAGCCCGAGAACCTCTGGCGCCTCCGACGGTGCCCGTCTTCCCTTCGGCAGGCGTACCTCAGGACGCGCAGCAGGCGCTCCCATCTCAAGTCCCACTCCTTCCTCCCGCTCCAAGGCGGATAGCCGCTCGATGTAGGCCTGGTGCTTGGCCGCTGTCGTAACCTCCTGCCACGATTCCGAGTTATGCCGCCCCTTGGTCACGAAGGTGTGACTGAAATGGAAGGTCACCCCGCGATCGGAGGAGGGCCGGGTTCCGATCACCTTCCAAGACGCGTAGCTCGGGCGCATGCCGGCACGCCGAATCCCGCTCCGCCCCCCATCCCCCGCCCCCGGGAGGCGTGCGAGCCTCATGTCGAGGCGGCGGAGACGCTCGATCTGCTCTTCCATGGCCGCTGCTCCTCACCAGCCCGTCATTGTTCAGCCCTGCCTCCACACCTTTCCTTCGCGGGCCTCTCAGGCCGAGATGGCGTACGCAAGCCTCTTCCGCAAGCCTTTGCTACTCAATCTGCGTTATTGCGCCTACATTGAATCATAATAATTAAGATTGGTGAGAGGCATGGAGGGCGCGGGAGAAAAACCCGAAGCCTGCAGCCGCTCTCCACGGGAAGCCTTCGGAAGCCTTCGGAAGAAGGGGAATGGGGACGCGAGGCGGATCCAGATCTGCAGGAAAACGCATCAGAGGAGGATCCCATTCAGGCCCTTGAAACAAGGGTTTACGAAGCGCTATATGACGCAATACAATAGCTGTATGGCGCGCCATATGGCAAACAGAAAAACGCCTTGTTTTTCTTAGAGGTTAAAGGAAACCAGTCTAGAGAATGGCTTCGAATTCGGCCCCGACGAGTCTGCGCGTGGAGAAGGCGCTGCGTGATCGCGCGTCTCGAGGAAGGGCTGCCACCCCGTCTTGGAGGAGAACGGTGGAGGGAGCCGTTCGGACGTTTCTGCCGGTCATCGAGGAGGTGAAGCCACTCTTGACTTGGGAAGAAATCGCCGAGGTGCTGGCCGAGGCGGGGGTGGCCTGGAGGAACGGGCGTCCGGTCTCAGGATCAGATCTTCGATCAGTGGTCCATCGGCTGCGACTGAGGGCGCGGGCGGAGGGATCTACAGCGCCTTCATCTGGACGCAGGATCTTCTCCAGCGAGGTGTCACGGGAGGAGCCGTCCCAGGGAACGCTGCGGCGTGCCGCCGAAGGGACAGAGGCGGGGATCCTGGAGGGCATGGACCGGGCGCGGATCCTGCGAGAGATGGCCAGGGCTGCTGCCGAGCGTCGGATCCCCGGTTCCTCCTATACCAAGGGCGTTGTGGCTGAAGTCGACGGCGCTAAGATGAACACCACATTCCCCCCAGGAGCCCTCCTTCATGAGCGACGAAAAGACGAGCGTCTGGATCCTCAACTCCAAGGGAGGAGTCGGAAAGACGACCCTATCGGTGGCGGTGGCTGATCTGATGGACCTCGCGGGACGCACGCCGAGGTTCATCGAGATCGATTCCCGCAAGCGCCTCTCCTCCTTCATCGGGCCGGAGAAGGTCCTTTCCTTCGAGGGGGCGCCTCCTATCTCGGAGATCCGGAAGAACCCGAACCTGGTGCTCGGGCACTACGACCCCATCGTAGAGGCCATCGAGGCGGGCGACAGCCTGCTCGATCTGGGAGCCAACGAGGACCCTGCCTTCCTTGAATACTGCCGGCTATCGCGTCTGGACGAGGACCTGGTCGATGAGGGGATCCGGGTGATTGCATTGGTCCCGACGGTGGCGGAGAACGAAAGCGTTCGGGGGGCGTTGGAGGCGCTGCAAAACCTGCATGAGGCGATGCCATCGGCGGAGCGTGTGCTGGTGCTCAATGCACGAGACGGAGAGAACTTCGACCGTTACTTCTCACCCAGGCAGGTTCTTGAGATGAAAGGATCACGGGTGCGGATGGTGGAGATGCAGCGCATCGTCTCCGAGGGCTGGGAGGACTTTCAGCGGGAGAGGATGCGTTTCCTTTCCATCGTTACGATGGAACCAGAGGAGATCCAAAAAAGGTTCGGATTCGCCCGTCCGAAGGCAAAGCGGGCGCGGGGCGACATCGCGGCCTGGTTCGAGGCGATGCGTCGCTCGATGATAGGCATCCTGCCAACAGTGGAGGCTTGAGATGGACGATATGCGGAAGTTCGGGGACATGCGGGAGAAGGCCTTGCTCCAGAGGGAGGAAGGTTTGGTCGAGGGGGTAACAGAGCTAAGGGGGGCACCGCTCGATCGTCGGGTGGATTTCCTTCGCGAGGTTCCAGGCGCGAAGGGCGCCCTTGTGGATGACCTCCTGGCCGACATCCGCAACCTCCAGGAGGGGCGCGGGCTCAGGGTTGCGGATGGGCTTGAGGAGCCGGCACCGAAGGCTGCTGCCCGCCGAAGCGGAATCCTCCTCGGACTTTTCTTTGGTATGATGACGGGCGCGGCGGGAGGCGCCGGCGGTGCGTGGATGATGCTTGCAGGCGGTCAGGAGACTCCTTCAACGCCAACAGTGGTCCAGATGACGGCACCTGCGCCGGTACAGGCCTCGCGATGGGCGTCGTCGGAGGAGGAAGATCTCTACCTCCGTCTGTCGCGCTCGAACGGGGGAATGGCTCTTGCGGCGCATTGCCGGGGGGAAGGGAAAGTTGAGGTCGAGACCTCGGCTGGCCGTCGGGACGCCTGTCTGACCTGGCCGCCAGCGGAGTGAAGGGCGATGGAAGGTCCGGCCGGTCTTGACGCTCGGGGCGGACCTGCGGCCCGCCTGGCGCTGGTAAAGAAGCGGATCGCCGATCTGCATGTTCGGAGAGAGGCCTTCGAGCGCGGAGTGGAAGAACGTCGGGGGCGCCTCGAGGAGGAGGCGAGGATTCTGGCGGCGGAAGAAGCAGCAGCTCTCGAGGACTTGCGCCGACAGCGCCGAGATTTGTTGGCCAAGGCCATTCCTGTCCTGCGGGCGGCCGGGGAGGACGTTTCCGACCTGATGGGGATTGAGATGGAGGAAGAGCGCTGGCGGGACCTGCTGGCGCGCCTGCGGAATCGGGGAAAGGAGGCAAGCCGACCTTTAACATCTGCGGAGGAGATCCGTCGTCTGCTGCCCTGAGGCGGCGTCGGCTTGTGGAAGAGGAGAATATCGAGATGGCGAAGTCGCAGATTGGACGCCTGCGGGCGATCGAGCAGCGGGAGGCCCGTGCCCGGGAGATGCTGAAGCAGATCCAGAAGGAGCGGGAGAAGATCGTCGCTCCCACGCGAGCTAAAATCGAAGCGGTTTTCGGACGCGTCCTATCAGAAGTGGTCCGGGAGCGTCTGGAGGCGATCGTCGGACTACGCTTGAACCAAGCGGCGCTGGAGAAGGATCTACGGGAGGCGATCGAACGGCATCTCCCCCTGCGTGGCAAAGGGGCGTCCGAGCGTCCGTTATCGGAGATTGCTGCGGCGGTGGAGGAGGACGAACTGTCCCTTCAGATTGCGCGTGACTTGGAAAATGTGGGCGAGGTTGGCGAGGCTGTCGCGCCGCGTAACTGAAGAAGGACGTCCTCTCCCATGCTGTTCCTCCTTCTTGGTCTAGGTATCCTCGCCGCTAGCGCGGCGTCCTGGGCGCGTCTCCTGTCAGATCAGGACTTCTCGGATGCGATCTTCCAAGACGGTCTGCTGTCTTTCTGGTGGAACGGCCTGATGGTGCTGATACAGCAGCCGGACTTCTTGGTATCGACACCCTCCATGGCGATCCCTCTACTGGTCGCGGCGATTGGGCCATTCATTGGGCTGCCCCTAGCGGGGGTAGGGGGTTTGGCGATATGGCGTCAGCCGAAGGAAATCGAGGTGCAAGGTCGGGCCCGGGGCCCAGCAGGAACAAAGGTCTTTCAGGGACCGGCATCGACTGCGAAACCGAAGCCTGTTTTCGGAGGGGATATATCAGGAGGGGAAAGACAGCGTCAAGCCCAGCCAGTCCGTTCTGAGCCAGACTTCTCCAAGAAGGCTCCGATGGAGGAGACACGTTCCTCTTCCGTTCCCCCAGTCGTCGGAGGGGATGGACAAAAGATCGCCAGGATCGGGAATACTCTTGCGGGGGCGATAGCCGCGCTTGAGGTGGTGGTGGCGGGACTGGCGAGTAGGGTGCACCAGAAGGTCTTGTTGGCGGCCAAGCGACGGACGGAGAAGCAGACGACAACGGTAGCCGCACAGAAAGAGGCAGAACATACAGCGAGCACCAAAACCGCTCCTGTCGAACGGGAGGAGGTGTTTTCCAAGGACGAGCAACCGCTGCCGGAACGGATCATGGCCTGGTATGCGGCTTGGGTGACCGTGCGGGCCGGCCAACGTCCGCCCAGAATGCTAGAAGATGCCCGTCGTCTGGCAGCAGAACTGGACGCGGATACACGCTTGGCCATGACGGGTTTTGGGATGCGCGGGGCGACAGCTCTCTCCATGCTGGAGAGCGCGGCAGCAGCGGGGATGATGCGCGGGGCAGAAGAGGAGGACTTCCTGCCACCACCTCGGGCGGAGGTGGCATCTGCGGCAGCGCCGGATGTCGATGAGTTCATGCGGGAAGTAGAGGCACCGGAGGCTGATGAAGGCGTACTGCAGGAGAGCACCCAGCGGCTGGAAGAGGCGTCGGGTCCAGTGCTCATCGAAGACGACATCGCTCCTCCTGCCAAGTCTTGGTCCACACTCTCCTATCCGTCCGAAGAGACGGGTCCGATGGTAATCGAGGGCGACATCAGACGCCCGAGCGTAGACAAGGACTCTTCGAACATGGCGGAGGAGATGGCAGCCCGTCGGCTGATGGGCGTTGGCAGGAGCGAGGAGATCGCGATTCCGATCGAGGAGAGCGAGTTCTTGCCAGCGCCGGGCACGGTTGAGCCGTCGGACGTCGGGGGCAGGGTCGTCGCGACGGCGACCACCGAATGGGACGAGATCGAGATCTCGGCGCCTGCAAAGGATACGGCCTATCCCCAGGAAAGAGTAGCTGCGCCGGAAGTACGGGTGCCGAAGGTTGGGGTGGAAGGCTTCATCGATGTGGCCGGAGGCATCTCTGAAACACCCGTTGCAACGGCGATCGAGCCAGCGGACGGTGTCGAGGTTGAGGACCTCTTGGCGAAGGCCGGCGGGATGGAACGGACGGGGGAGTCGTCTGTAGAGGTGACAAAGCGTGTCGAAATGGGACCGAAGATCCTACCGGAGGAGGAGACGCTTAAGCAGGGCAAGCCTTCCCTACGTATGGTGGCGGAGCCTGTCGCGCTGGCGAGGAACGAACCGCGGGACGAAGCGGTCGTCGAGCAGAAGCCAGCTGAGGCAAGGAGGTGGCCGCCCTTTGGCGGACCGCCTATCGCCCAGGAAGGCGCGGAAAAGGGAGAAGCGGAGGCGAAGACGGTGCCGGCGCCGGTGGAGCCAGCGGTCTTGAACAAAGTGTCGCTGGTGGCGGAGGATGGCTGGCCGGCGAGAATAAACGGCGTGGAGGCCGTTGGTTCGTCGGAGACGAGGGTCCCGGCGGCCGGGATAGAGCAGACCATTGTGGTATCCAAGGCGCCGGTGGAGGGGGAGATCGAGGCGACCTCAGCGCGGTCGGAGCCTGCACGGCTAAAAGAGGTTGAGGCAGGGCCTGTTGTCGTGGTACCGACGGAGGCCGCCGAGCCGGAGGCGGAGGCTGAACGGGAATCTGTCGGAGGGGACGACATACCGGAGGCGTTTCCCTCTGGGGTGACGCCGGAGGTCCAGGAAGCAGTCATTGGGGCGATGCTGTCTGATCCGCGGCGCCGAGCAACAATCCTGGGCGAGCGGGAGGGGACGCCCGCCTGGACGCTGCGCCGTCTCGAGCTCTATGGGCTGCTCGGTCTAAGCGACAAGTCGAATGCGGCGGTGGTCCGAATGTGGGAGGCGTTGGACCGGCTAGTGTCCCATCAAGCGCGGGTGTTCGCTTGGGAGAACCTGGGGGAGACGCCCCCACCGGCCTTCGCGACACACGAGCAGCGGGCGGCGCATGTCGTGAACCTGGCGCGCGAGGTCGTGGCAGAGCGCGCGCGGGTAGGGCCGGATTTGCTGTCGGAATTGCGGTCCCTAAAGGCAGGGACGGAGCATGTGGCATGGATGGACGACCGGGTGGACTCGCTTCTGGCAGCGATGACCTCAGCCAAGGTAGCGGAGGAGCTAAAGGACTTCCTGCCGAAGCCGGAAGAGGACAAGGCCCAGGCGGGCGGACGTTTGCTGAAGGTGATGACAGGCAGGAGGGAGCCGGAGGTCTCAGCAATCATCGAGTCTTCCTATGAAGAGCTGCTGGCGGCCTCCCACGACATCCATCAGCGCTACAAGGAGATTTGCAAGGGTCTGATGGTGCCTCTTTACCGGAGCCTCAGCGTGAAGGTGAAGGAGGAGGACGGGCGTCCGGCCTATGCACAGATCGAATTGGTACTGGGCGATGTTGCCTCGATAAAGCAACGCAATGCGACGCAGGAAGGTGCAATCGGCGTGATCTTCGTCCTGGTGCCGGCTGGGAGATGGCAGGTGGCGGAAGCGGCAGGCCGGGCGGGCCATGACCGCCTGGTGCTGGAAGGGGTTGGGGAGAACGCTGGGCGTTTGCTGCGGATCCGCGATCGCTCTCTCGATATCTTCCGACGCTGGGTCGAGGGGCGCAACATGCGAGCCTTCGGGGTTGTCCATCTCCTATGCGAAGAGGGCGCAGTAGTGGATGGGATCGACCGACGCTGGGGAGATGTGGAGTTCGTCCGCAACCCCTGGGGCCAAAAAGACCTGGAGGCGATCCAGAAGAGCCGTCTGCGTCCGAAGGCGTGACGGGGGTAGCCCCTGGAGCCCGGAGGGCCTCCAGGGGGCCATTGGCGGGAGAGCAAAGGGCGATCTTGGGGTCGCCTTTCGCGTTTCTGAAGGGTGGAGATCCAGACGACAGGCCCAGCTGGAGGGACCGCCAAATATGGCCTTCAGGTGTCTGGGGTTAGTGGTTCAGGCGCCTGGGGCTGATCGATTTATCCAGGCCCAGTCTGAGGTCTCGGCTGCCGCTTGCTCTCATCGGAGCGCTAGGCGGCGCACGCCCGAAAAAAACCACCTGTCTGGAAAAAAGGGGACGGGTGGGGTTCCGGAGAGTACGGCTGAGCGCCTCAGGGATACGAAGGAAGAGAGAAAGAGATCAGGCGAGCGGGGGTAAAGCCTCGGAGAAGGCAAGGGTGCTGTTATCGTAGCGCGGATCCCCCGTGACTTCCCGTCCAAACCAGGGAGGGGGGACAAAAGCGGAGCAGTCCGGCCCTTCGACTTCAGCCATGCAGAGGGGAGCGAGATGGCCGTGGAAGACGTCGATCTCGACATTGTACCCGTTCAGCGGCAGCATGAAGCGGGTTTTTCGGATGAGACGCCCCGTGAGACAGGCGACGAGGGTCGAATATCGACTCCATGAGATGGGGAACTCGATCTCCTCGACGCTCCCTCCCGTCTTCCGCCCCTTGCAGGTGAGCAAAAAGACATCCTTGACGGGGCTACGCTTGCGCCGGACGCGCAGAGCGCCGTCTGGGCTGGTAACGATGTAGGCCTGCTCAATCTCGACCTGGTCAGTAAGGGGGGAAATAAAGCGGAGCGCGTCTTGGGGACGAAGCAGGAACTTGCGTTCAGTCTCGATGGACATGGAGCACCTTCTGACGCGAAGGAGATGGGACGACAGCTTTCAGGCCAGGAAATTTAGCCACAGGCTGCCGAAGTCCGTCGCATCCCGAACGATCGAGGGCATACGGAGACCCTCCCAAGGGGCAATGCCGGAGCTCGTGGTTGCTCGGCAAGAGCAGGGTCTCACAGCCCTCCGAGGCAAAGGCGTCGGCAGACAGGAGGCAGCCGAGACTTTTGGAGACCCGATCGATGTAGTCGCCGAGGTGAGCGACGAGTAGGGTTCCATGGGTTTGGGCCTCGGGAAGAGCCTTCTCCTCAAGGTGCTGGTGGATAGCGCACAGGAGGTCTAGACGTCCATGGACGTCGCCGATGGCCAAGATCGGGCGCTCGGGCGAAGCAGAGGCATTCCGCCAAAAGGAAGTGCGGATCCGGATCGTCATATGGAAAATTTCTTAATGCGAAAAGAAAGAGCTAGGGGGACAGGGAAACCCTGTTCCCTGGAGATGGAAACCGACCGAGGTCAGGCCGCCATCGGTAAGGGAACCGAGACTTCGATCTTGGAAGGAGATGGGGGCTCAACGAGCCCAGTCAGGCTGCCGTCTGTCCGGAGACCCGGCCATGCAGGGCGAGGGTCCAGACGACGGTCGCAGGAAAGCTATGGCTGCGCGAGATCTCGCGCATATGCATCGCAACCCAATTGTTGTCGTCGGCGCCGAGCTCAGGGGTAGGCTGGAGACGGTTAAAGACGAAGGCGAGGGGATTGCCGTTGGGGATGGAGTAGCAGAGGATCTCCTCCGGAGATGGGGTGTCCAGGTCCCGGGAATTGTCGAGGATTTCGCGCTGGAGGTGGAGAGAGACGTTCTGGAGATAGATGCCCGTGAGTTCCCGCAAACCATGCCCATCGAGAATGCGGATGCGGGGATCGGAGGCCTCCTAAAGCATAAGGGAGGTGGCATCGAACCAGCGGGCGATCTCAAGAACAATGTGCCAGACGAAGTTGGCATCATAGACGCGGTCGTGGGGGGTGCCGAGGCGCCAGGGATAGGAGGCACGAACCGATCGAGCCATCCGCAAAAGAGCCTCGGCGAGTTAGTGGTCCAATAAGACGTGCTGGCGCGAGATCTCTATCCGAGTCCGCTCCAAACGGATCCTCTGGGCGAGGAGACGGGAGAAGTCGATGGCCATTAGGGAAGTCTCCTCGGTCATCAGGAGCCCCGATGGCCCCTTTTGAGGATCGCGCGACGGGACGAACACCTCCGTGCGCTCCGTCGCAGCGCGGTCTTTCTGGGTCTCTCAGGGCACGGACAGCGTCCAACGTGCCCCACCCCACCAGGGCCGGATCTCCTCGATCCTCTCCTCCGTGAGGCGCTTCTTCTGAGCGTCACGCAACAGGCGTTCCAGGACCGAGCCCGGGGCCCCGGCGGCCTGAAAGAGGAAGGGCCGGTCATTGCCAGGCTCCTTGGCCACCAGGGTGGCGAAGACCTTACGGTCCCCGCCTGCCTCGGCGAGAAGGGCGTTGGCCCGAGCCTCGAGGCGCCGGGCGGTTTGAAGGAGGCCGGCGCGGACCTGGGTGGCGAAGGCGCGCAGGGCCTCCCGGAGCCCAGGGGGAAGCAGGGGCAGGAGGTCGTCCTCGGTCTTGCCGAGGACGATCTCGAGGACCCATCCTTCGCGTCCGAGCATCTCCACGGCCTGGTGGGACCGGGTATAGGCCTCCCCCTTGATCTTCACCCGCTCCCCAGAGGGGAACAGCAGAACCGCGCCTTCCCGGGAAGCAGGTAGGGCCCGGATCCCGGCGAGCCAGGCATCGAAATCGGCAGGCAAGGGCTCGGCCTGGACGACCGGAATCCCATAGGCCTGGGCAAGAGCCTCGACCTCGGCATGGGGCAGGTAGTAGCCCTCGGTCTGGTGGCGGACGGCGAGGAGGACAAGGCGGTCCTCCGGATAAGCGACGATGATGCGCTGCTGGAGAGAGCACCACTCGAAAACGGGGAGGAGACCCTGCGCGAGAAGGGTCCGGCAGAGGTCCTCGTAGCCCTTGTCCGGGACGAGGGCATGGGCCTCGGCCTGCCGGGCAATGGGGGAGCGCCACTGCATCGTCATCAGAACGAGGCCGTCCTCCGGCAGGAGGGCGGGGTGGATCATGGAGCCATCGAGCTTCTCGACGGCGAGCGCCTCAGCAAGCGGCAGCGCGTGGGGCTGCGTCTCCTCGGTCTCGAAGAGGTTGAAGAACTTGTGAAACGGACGCGCCATCAGGCGCCCGTCGCGGTAGAACTTGAGGCCGCGGCACTCCCGGCGCAGGCGGGCGAAGGCCTCGGCCTTTTCCCTGTGCGCGGGGTTGGGGCGAAAGGTGTCGCGCCCCTGGAAGACATAGTCGATGGTCCAGTGGCTGCCCTTGTCCATGACGTAGAACTCGCCGTGCCCCTCAAGGGCGGGCCGGACCTCGTCGAGGTGGCGGATCGCGGGGAACATCGGCGGTGTCCTTTCAAGGGAAATGCCCGCCCCAGATCCTGGGGCGGGGGAAGGATCTGGGGCGGGGCTTAGCGGCTGCGGGTCGGCCAACCCAGGAAGTACCCGCAAGGATCAGCGAGGGCGGGCAGAGGAGAGCAAGAACAGAACGACGAGTAAGGAGAGCATCCGGAAGTCTCCCGGGGCCCAGGAACAATCCGGGACCCCGGGCTCAAAAAGAGATAAGGAAAAAGGCGCCGTCTTTAAAGACGGAGCCCGATAGGCTTAGCGGGTGCTGGCCAGAACCTCATGAGGTCCGCGGAAGCCGAGGCGGACCTGTCCAGCGGAGACGATGGCCGGGACCTGGGAGACACCGCGGGCCCGCGCCTGGGCCATCCGGTCGCGAAAGACCTGGCGTAACGCTTGGTCCTCCTGGCAGCGGCGCGTCTGGGCCTCCGGGACCCCGACGGCGGCGGCCTCGGCGCGCACCGCAGCCATCGGGTCGGCGGCGCGACTCCAGGCCTCCTGGGAGGCGAGCAGGCGGGCCCGGACGGCTGGACGCTGAGCGTCAGGAACACAGGCAAGGGCGGCCGAGGCAGCGAAGCCCGGCAGGCTCATCGGCAGGTCGATGATGGCCAATCGCATCCGCCCCTGCTCGGCCGCGCGCACCAGTGCAGGAAGCGTCTCGGTTTCAAAGCGCGCACAATGCGGGCAGGAAGGAGAGAGGAAGACCTCGACACGGGGCGCACCGGCGGGACCGATCTCGCGCACGCCGACCTCGGCACGGGCAGCGGGAACGAGGGCGAGAAAAGCAAAGACGAGAAGGAGGAGGTACATCTGGCATCTCCAGGGACGGAAGGCGCCCCGGAGCCGCTTGGGCCCCCGGGGCAGGGAGGAAGGAGAGAGGAGGCTCAGCCGACAAAAGGCTGGAGCAGGTGTCGCTCATCGCGGGGACGGTGGAACAGCGCCTCGCCCGTCTCGGAGGAGACA
>Ga0308417_1001402_pt1 | contig 16584 bp, 14 predicted proteins | sample HotsprSampleOS65_FD_203528 | JGI IMG/M metagenome (GOLD analysis project Ga0308417, IMG submission 203528) | Hot spring phototrophic mat microbial communities from Octopus Spring, Yellowstone National Park, Wyoming, United States - 20090730_OS65 ... | reverse complement strand
GGAGCTGGCCCGGCAGTTGCCCACGAAGCTCTGCTGGGTTCCGCTCCCGCCGGGTGTTCACCCGGACATCGCGGCACAGCTTCCGGGCACGATCTGCCCGCCGGTTCGCCGCGGCTGGCTCCCCCGCTCCCTCGACTGGGCGGGCATCGACCGGCGACTCCGTCCGGCCCTCTGGCATGTCCTGACCGATCTCCCAGTGCCGGTCTTCGTGCGCGGACCGGTCGTGGTGACCTGCCACGGTCTGCCCCGGTGGTTACGACATCGCCACATGCTAGCCGATCACCTCTTACCGGGCCGATTCTGGGACTACCAGGATGTTCCTTCTAGTTGGGCTGCACGTCGAGCTATGCTCGGCGATTGGGCCGCCACGAAACTCGCCCTGCACCGGGCCACGGCGATCGTGGCCGACAGCGAGTACGTGCGGTGGGAACTCGTCCGCAAATTCGGGATTCGCGAGGACAAGATCTTCGTGGTGCCGCTCGCGCCGGACCCGATCTTCTGCCAGCCGCGATCGGGCGACGAGATCGAACTGGTGAGGAGCCGCTTGGGGCTGCCCCGGCGGTTCGCCCTCGGCGTGGCCAGTTTCAGCAGAACGAAGAACACCGAAGGGTTGTTGCGGCTGGCCTCGGACCTGGCCGCGCAGGGACTGCCGCCCCTGGTGCTCATCGGCCCGGCCGGTTCCCTGTCTCGGTATGCACGACAGGCCGAGGCCGACCGGCTGGTTCCCGGCCAGACGATCTACTTCCTGCAGAACATCTCCGATGACGACCTGGCGTGTGTCTACCGTGCCGCCGATCTGTTCGTCAACCTGGCCTGGGAGGAGAGCTTCGGCCTACCGATCGTCGAGGCGATGGCGAGCGGAACGCCGGTGGTCGGCAGCAGCCTGACGGCGGTGCCCGAGATCATCGGTTCCGGGGGCGTGGTCGTCGACCCGCGCGACCCCGCGGCCGTGACCCGAACCGTGAGTGAGATCCTGCGGGATGAGGACCGGCGGTCCGAACTGCAGGCCCGGGCCTTAGCCCGGGCCGCCGACTTCTCGTGGGAGAAGACGGCCCGCGGCGTCGTGGCGGTTTACCGGAAGGTCTTGCCCACGAGCGTCTGGTGACGGCCACCTGTGACCAGCCGAGACGCAGCCGCACCCGCGCGTTCCTGCTGACGCTGGTGAGCGGGCAGTTGCTCGGTCTGGTCACGATGTTGGTCGGGTTCCTCGCGACGCCTCTTATACTTCGCCACCTGGGTGCCGAACGCTTCGGCGTGTGGCGTGTCCTGGAAGTGTGGGTCGCTTACCTCGGGTTAATCCCCCAGTGCGTGGCCCAGGCGGCGGGATTCCTGCTCGTGCCCCTGCTCGCGGCCGGCGACGCGGTCCGTCTGCGCCGCTTCACGGCGACGACCATCGTCTTCGGTAGCACGATCGCCGCCCTGGCCGCCCTGACCGGCCTGGCCCTGGTGCCTGCCCTGCCGTGGATCGCCAATGCCCCCCCGGAACTGCACGACGAGAGGCGTTTATCGTTCCTGATCGTCGTCTGGGCGGGTGTACCGTTCGCCCCGTTGTTGCTGCTGCGGTCGACGTTCGATGCCGACCAGAGGGGGTATTCCGTCAACGCCATCCTGACGGTGCAGGCACTCGCCACCACCACCCTGGCCGTCTTGTTTGCTACCCGGGGGTTCGGGCTGCCGGGCCAGGCACTCGCCTCGGCCGCCGGGACCGCCCTCCAGGCGACCTTATTCGCCTACCTGGCCTTCCGCTTCTATCCCTGGGTCCGCCCCGGCCGACCCGACCGGGCCGACGCCCGGGCCTTGCTTCGCCGCAGTAGCACACTCGTGGTGCTGGCCGTACTCGGCGGGGTGGCGGCCCGCCTCGAGTACCCGCTCGTGATCCTCTTCGACGGACCGGTCGCGACCGCGAATTATTCGCTCGGCCAGCGCCTTTTCCTGGTTTATGGCAGCTTGGTGGCGGCGGTCGGGAACAGCATCTGGGCACCGCTGTCCGATCTGTACCACCGCGGGGAGCTGAACCGCTTGCGGGAGCAGTTCGGCCGGGCCTTTCGCCTGGTCGCGGTGGCGGGAACGGCCGGGGCGATGGCCATCGCCGCGACCACCCCTGCGTTCCTCAGGCTATGGGTCGGTGACGGGTTCGACCCCGGTCCGCTGGCCCGGCTGGGGTTCGCCGTGACTTACCCGTTACTCGGCATCAATATCCTGCTGACCTGGGTGCTTTCCGCCACGGCCCACAACCGAGCCATGCTCGCCGGAACGACGACCTACTTCGTCGTGACCCTCACGGCCGGGGTCCTTCTCGGTCGGCACCTCGGGGCCGGCGGGGTCGCCTGGGGTACCGCCGCCGGCGCGCTATCGGCCGTGGTCGTCAACTTGGCGGCCTGCCGGGCGGCCTACAGGTTACCGGCCGGACGACTCGCCACAGAACTTCTGATCGTGGCAGCTCTCGCCCTGCTCTACGGAACGGGTCTTGCGGAACTGACCGCACGGCTGCCACAACTCGGCTGGCTGGGGTTCTTCGTGGTCCTCGTGCTCGGCTGGGGCGGATTCTTCGTTCCGGCTATCTTCCTCGTCCTGCCGCGGGCGGACCGGGGCGAACTGTGGGCGCGGGTCCTGGGGCGGTGATCCGCTGGGCCGTCCTCACCGGTGAGTATCCGCCCGAAGCCGGCGGCGTGGCCGACTACACCCGGCTGGTCGCGCGGGGGCTGGCCGACGCCGGCGACGCCGTCCACGTCTACGCCCCCCATCGCCCGGCCGCCGACCCCGGCATCGAGACGCACGGCCTACCCGACCACTACGGCCCGCGCTCCCTGGCCGACCTCGAACGCGAACTGACCGCACGGCCCCCCCACCGCATCCTGGTGCAGTACGTACCCCATGCCTTCGGCTCCAAGGCCATGAACCTGCCCTTCGCCGCCTGGCTGGCACTCCGGGGCCGGCGGATCGCGCCGCTGTGGGTCATGTTCCATGAGGTGGCGTTCCCGTTCTCGTGGCGGCCGATGAAGCACGCCCTGCTCGGTAGCGTCACCCGCATCATGGCCCGGCTGGTGGCCGGCGCGGCGGAGCGGGTCTTCGTCACCATCCCGGCTTGGGCGAACCTGCTCAAGAGGTTCTGCCCGCGCGTGAGACCGCCGCAATGGCTGCCGGTGCCGTGTACCTTACCCCCCGGCCGTGACCCGCAGGCGCGAGTGACAATCCGTCGTCACTACGCGGGTCGCCGCGCGGAAGGAGGCGGCCCACCCGGCGGCGGGTTACTGGTCGGTCACTTCGGGACTTACGCCCCCCACATCGCCGACCTGCTCGCCCCGGCGATCGACACCCTGAGCCGACTCGTTCCTGAGGCCGGCTTCCTGTTCGTCGGTCGGGAATCGGACCGCTTCCGCGAGGGTCTGCTCCGGAGATACCCCGATCTGGTCGGGCGGGTCCACGCCACCGGGGCCGTCCCGGCCGACGAGGTTTCCGACCACCTGCGGGCCTGCGACCTGCTCCTGCAGCCGTTCGCGGACGGGGTCAGCTCGCGGCGGACGAGTGTGATGGCCGGCCTGGCCAACGGCGTTCCGGTCGTGACCAACCTCGGGCCGTTGAGTGAACCGCTCTGGTCGGCCGGGGCGGTCGCCGTGGTCCCGACGGCCGACCCCCAGGCACTGGCAAGGCTAGCCGCCGGCTTGCTCGCCGACCCGCCGGCCCGCTCCGCCTTCGGCCGACGCGGGGCCGAGTTGTACCACCAGACGTTCTCCCTCGAACACACCGTCGCACGGCTCCGGGAGACGAAATGAATCGTCCGCGGCAATTGCTAACGGTCGGTCATTCGTATGTCGTCGCCCTGAACCGCCGGCTGGCCCACGAGCTGGCCCGCGTCGGAGCCGAGCGCTGGGAGGTGACCGTCGCCGCCCCCACCTTCGTTCACGGCGACCTGCGACCGATCTCCCTCGAACCGTTCCCGGGCGAGGCCGGGCGACTCGTTCCCGTCAACGCCTACCTGACGGCCCGGCCCCACGTCATGTTTTACGGCCGGCGGCTCCACTCCCTGTTCGCCCAGCGCTGGGACTTCGTCCATGCCTGGGAAGAGCCGTTCATCCTGTCCGGGGGTCAGTTCGCCCGCTGGAACCGCTCGGCCCGGTTGGTGTATTACACGTTCCAGAACATCCCCAAGCGCTACCCGCCGCCGTTCTGCTGGATCGAGCGGCTGGCGATCGGGCGAGCGACCGCCTGGCTGGCCGCCGGCCATACCGTCGCCGCGACCCTCCGCAACCGGCCGGGCTATGCCGACAAGCCCCACCGGGTCCTGCCGCTGGGCGTCGATGTCGGCGTCTTCCGACCAGACCCGGCTGCCCGAGTCACGCTCCGACGCTCGCTCGGCTGGTCCGACCCCGGCCCGCCGGTGATCGGCTACCTCGGCCGCTTCGTACCCGAGAAAGGACTCGGCGTGCTGATGCAGGCCCTGCAAGACCTGCCTACCCCCTGGCGGGCCTTGTTCGTCGGCGGCGGCCAACTCACCACGGCACTGCGAGAGTGGGGGAAGCGGTTCCCCGCCGACCGGGTCCGGGTCGTGACCGGCGTGCCCCACGACCAGGTGCCGGCCTACCTGAACGCCATGGACCTCCTCGCCGCCCCCAGCCAGACCACGCCCCGCTGGAGGGAACAACTCGGTCGCATGCTCATCGAGGCGATGGCCTGCGGCGTCCCGGTCCTCGGCAGCGACTCCGGCGAAATCCCGTTCGTCATCGCTGATGCCGGCATCGTTCTCCCAGAAGCCGATGTTCACGCATGGACTACCACCCTGGCCGCATTATTGCAAAACTCGGCCCAACGGGCGGAACTGGCGGCTAGGGGTCTGGAACGCGCGCACGCCCGCTTCGCCTGGCCGGTGGTGGCTCGCCAGCACCTGGACTTCTTCGACGAAATCCTTGACTATGGCTCACCGCTATCATTGAATTTTTAGAGCCAAGCCGCGTCTGATTCATTAACTCATCCTTCATCCCGCCAGTAGACCCATGCTCCCCCTCGAAACGACGAATTGCTGCCGAGCCGATCGTGACGCTGAAACCCCGCCGATTGTTGACCGTCGGACATTCTTATGTGGTCGGAATCAACCGGCGACTGGCCCATGCGATGCAGCAACACGGCCGCGGTCGCTGGGAAATCCTCTGCGTCGCACCGACGTACTTCCACGGCCGTAACGACCTCCGACCGGTCACGTTCGCGGCCCTGCCCGACGAAGCCTGCCCGGTGCGGGCCGTGCCCACCTACCTCACCCGACTGGTGCACCTGTTCGGCTACTCCTGGTCCAAGCTCTGTGGCGTACTCCGGGGCCGGTGGGACGTCGTGCATGCCTGGGAGGAGCCGTACATCTTCGCCGGTGCGCAGATCGCCGCCCTCACCCCCCGGAGCAGTCGGTTCGTGTTCCGCACCGCCCAGAGTTTGATGAAGTGGTATCCCCCGCCGTTCAATTTCCTCGAACGCTATGTGCTATCCCGGTCCTCCGGTTGGATCTGTAGCGGCCGGCTGGTGGCACAAGTGCTACAGGCCCGGCCGGGCTACGGGTCCAAGCCGCGGCGGATCATTCCCCTCGGTGTGGACACCACCACCTTCCGGCCCGAACCGGCGGCAGGCCACAGGACCCGTCAGGCCCTCGGCTGGGCGGAACCCGGGCCGCCGGTGATCGGCTACCTCGGCCGCTTCGTACCCGAGAAAGGACTCGGCGTGCTGATGCAGGCCCTGCAAGACCTGCCTACCCCCTGGCGGGCCTTGTTCGTCGGCAATGGCCCGATGCTGGCGGAACTCCACACCTGGGCACGGCGGTTCCCCGACCGCGTGCGGCTCTGTACGGACGTGCTGCACGACCAGGTGCCGGCCTACCTGAACGCCATGGACCTCCTCGCCGCCCCCAGCCAGACCACGCCCCGCTGGAGGGAACAGTTCGGTCGCATGCTCATCGAGGCGATGGCCTGCGGCGTCCCGGTCCTCGGCAGCGACTCCGGCGAAATCCCCTACGTCATCGGAGATGCCGGACTGGTTCTGCCCGAGGCCGACCCGGCCGCCTGGACGACCGCCCTGGCCGACCTGCTCGAAAGTCCCGCCCGCCGCACCGAACTGGCCGCCCGCGGACTCCAGCAGGCCCACGCCCGCTTCGCCTGGCCGGTCGTCGCCCGCCAGCACCTGGACTTCTTCGAGGAGTTGCTGGAGACTGGAGGACCGACATGAATCTCTGGTTTTGGCTCTCCCATCCCGGGCGTGCCTGGCGCGACTGCGATACTGGTGGTGGGAATATCGGAACCCGGACAAACCCTGGCTTACCCCCGCCGCGGTCGACTTCCTCGAGACCCATCTGCGACCCGACATGACGGGCCTGGAATTCGGAAGCGGTCGCAGTACCGTCTGGTTCGCCGGCAAGCTCCGCCGACTCACAAGCGTGGAACACGACCCGGATTGGTTCGCCACAATCAGCCGCAAACTCGCCGACGCCGGGCTCAGGAACGTCGATTACCGCTTGATCCCACTCGACCACCCGAAGTCAGCACCTGAACAAGAGGTCTACGATCCCCTGCCGAAGTATGTCGCCATCGCTGCCGATTTCCCGGACGAGTCACTCGACTTCATCGTGGTCGACGGGCACTACCGTTCGCACTGCATTCGCCAATCCCATTGTAAACTCAAACCCGGCGGCTTCCTCCTGGTCGATGACGCCAACCTCTGGCCGGACACCAAGCCTCCGGTACTAACGCACTGGCTGGAAGTTAGCCGCTCCTCGAACGGGTTAAAGACGACCGTCATCTGGCAGAAGCCAGTGTAATATGCCTTGGGGACTTGTATGTGATCCACCGGAAGCCAGCGTGAAGTCTGCATTGCGGCTCGCCGTCGTCCGTGACTACCGGGCCGAGGGGTGGCCGAGCATGGACCTGTGTGCCGACCAGCTCCTGGCCCGTCTGCCGTCGGAGATCGCCGCCGAGGATGTCGCCCCGCCGTTCCGCCGCATGTTCGACCGCCTCCCGTTCCTGAAGCGGGCCGGGTTCAACGCCGACCGTCTGCTGAACCGTCACGTCTGGCTGCCCGGGGCCGTGCGCCGGGCCGCCCGCCGGGCCGACTTCGTCCACGTCGTCGATCACAGCTACGCCCATGTGGTGACGGCGGTGCCGCCGGGCCGGGCCGGGGTGTACTGCCACGACCTCGACGCCTTCCGCTCGGTCCTGGAACCCGAGAAGGAGCCACGGCCGTGGTGGTTCCGTTGCCTCGCCCGTCGCACCCTGGACGGGCTGAAGCGGGCCGCGGTCGTCTTCCACAACTCGGGGGAGACCGGTCGTCAACTGCTCGCAGCCGGCCTGGTGCCCGCCGAGCGACTGGTCCATGCCCCACTCGGCGTCGCCCCGGAATTCACCCCCGAGTCTCCCCCAGGCTGCACAACCGAGTTCCCCCCTGAGGCCGGGAAGAGCATGGCACTGCCGGTGGCGGTCGCTCGACCGTACCTGCTCCACGTCGGCAATAACATCCCCCGCAAGCGGCTCGACGTGCTGCTGGACGTGTTCGCGGCGGTGCGGGAACGGCTCCCGGAACTGCGGCTGGTGCAGGTCGGCGGGCCGTGGCCGCCGCACCTCGCCGGGCGACTCGATCGGCTGAAGATCACCCCGTTCGTCACGCAGGTCCGCGGGCTGAGCCGGGAGCAACTGGCGGCACTGTACCGCCGGGCTGCCGCCGTGCTGGTCACGAGCGAGGCCGAGGGGTTCGGGCTGCCGGTGATCGAGGCGCTGGCATGCGGCGCGGCCGTGGTCGCCTCGGACCTCCCGACCCTCCGCGAGGCCGGCGGCGCGGCCGTGAACTACTGCCCGGTGGCCGATCTGCCCACCTGGTCCGAGGTCGTCTACCGCGTCCTGACCGACCCGACTTTCCCACCCAGTCGTGACAGCCGGTTGTCACACGCCGCCCGCTTCTCCTGGGCCGAACACGTCCGGACCGTGGCCACGACTTACCTGCGTCTCGCCGGCCGCTCGCCGTGAAGGTCCTGTTCCTCAACCCCATCGGCCACGTCGGGGGGGCCGAGCGGGTCCTGCTCGGCGCGGTCCGCGGGCTACGCCGCGAAGTCCCGGCCGCGCGCGTCCGTGTCGTTCTGCTGGCTGACGGGCCGCTCGTCCGGGCCGTACAGGATGCCGGCGGGGAGGCTGATGTACTTCCGCTACCGACCGAGTTGTCCGCGCTCGGAGACAGTGCCGGTCGGCCGAACCTCGGGACGCTGTTCACACGCTCGCCCACCGGGCTTCTGCGCTTCTCCTCGTACCTGGCGAGACTCCGCCGGGCCGTCACGGCCTTCGCCCCCGACCTGGTCCATTCCAACGGCATTAAGACGCACCTCCTGTCCCGGTTGGCCGTCCCGGCCGGGGTGCCGCTGGTCTGGCACGTCCACGATTTCTACGGCTCGCGGCGGTGGTCGGGCTGGCTGTTGCGCCGCTGTCGGTCACGGGTAAGGGCCGCGGTGGCGATCTCGCGGGCCGTGGCGGCCGACGTGCGGCGGGTGCTGCCGGGTGTGCGGGTCGCGGTGATCCCCAACGCCGTCGATCTGGACCGGTTCACACCAGGACCGGGGGACGGTGCCGAACTCGACCGCCGGGCCGGAGTAGTGCCCCCGCCCCCGGGTACGGTGCGGGTCGGACTGGTCGCGACCTACGCCCGCTGGAAGGGGCACCAGACGGTGCTGGAGGCGGCGGCGCGGCTGGCGGCCGTGGCCCCGCACCTGCCGGTACGCTGGTACGTCGTGGGCGGGCCGATCTATCACACGGCGGCTCAGTTCTCAGAGGCCGAACTCCGGGCCGAGGCGGCGGCCCGCGGCCTCGACGACCGGGTCGCCTTCGTCCCGTTCGCGGACGACCCGGTGCCGGTGTACCGCTCCCTGGATGTCGTCCTGCACGCCTCGACGCGCGCGGAACCTTTCGGCCTGACCGTCGCCGAGGGCATGGCCTGCGGCCGTGCCGTGGTCGTCAGCGCGGCCGGCGGGGCGGCGGAATTGTTCACCGACGGGGTCGATGCCCTCGGGGTACCGCCGGGTGACGCGGCAGCCCTGGCCGGTGCCGTCCGGCGACTGGTCGAAGACCCCGACCTGCGGTCGCGTCTGGGAGCCGCGGCTTGCGCCACCGCCCGGTCCCGGTTCGACGACAGCAACTACGGCCGACAACTCCTGGCACTTTACCGCTCACTTCTCGGCCGCTAACCCCTCACCTCACCGGCCGCGGCCCCGACCCGATCGACCGGATAAGATGAAGTCACTGACCGCTTCCGTGTGCCGGTTCGCAGAGACGTGACGTGAACCCGCCGGTCCCCGCCAGTTCCCCCGACCCGCCCGAGCCGGCCACGGCCCCGGTGCTGTCCGCCGATGACGTCCTTTACGAAGACCCGCACCTGTTGGTCCTGAACAAGCCGGCCCCGCTGCTGACCCAAGCCCCGCCGGGCATCGCGAGCCTGGAGGCGATGGCCAAGGCCTACATCAAGGCCAAGTACGCCAAGCCGGCCGGCGTCTACCTCGGCATCCCGCACCGGCTCGACCGCCCGGTCAGCGGCGTCATCTGCTTCGCCCGCAACACCAAGGCCGCCCAGCGGGTCCACGCCCAGTTCCAGAACCACCGTGTCGGCAAGGTGTACTGGGCCGTGGTCGAGGGTCGGGTGGCAGCGGCCGAGGGCGTCTGGGAGGATTGGGTCCGCAAGCTCCCCGAGCAGTCCCGCGTCGTACCGGCTCGGGAGGGGGAACCGGGCGCGAAGCTCGCCCTGCTCGAGTACCGCACCCTGCGGCACTTCGCGGACGCGACCCTGATCGAGCTGACCCCGCTCACGGGCCGGATGCACCAACTCCGGGTGCAGGCGGCGTGGCGCGGCCACCCGGTCCTGGGTGACACGGCATACGGCAGCACCCGGCCGTTCGGCCCCCCCGCCGAGCTGCCCCGCGACCGCGTCATCGCCCTGCACGCCCGCAGCCTCTCGCTCGACCACCCCTTCACCAAGCAACGCCTGACCTGGACGGCCACACCACCCGAGTACTGGGGCGAGTACTGGGGCGAGCGGCCCCCGGCGGACGAAGGAATGTCCAACGAACGACCGAGTTCGGGCTGAAGCCGGGCGGAAGCCACGGGGAAGCTGCGCGGAAGCCGGGCGGAACCCGGGCTGAACCCGATCGACCGGAAAGACCGATAAAGAGGTATCGCCAACCGGTGATCGGTCTCCACGGACGGAGAACCCGACATGCCCAGCCGTATTACCCGGGTCACCGCACTTCTGTGTTTCGCCACCGCCGTGCCGGCCGTGGGACCGGCGGCCGAGTCTTCCGAGCGTCCGGGACTGGTGGAGCCTGCCGCGGAACCCGGCCCGGCACCGGTCGTACCGGTTGAGTCGCCCGCCCCGTTAGCTGAGGTTCCGATCCCGCCGGGTACACCTCCGGTTCCGGCACCACCTGCTCCGCCCACCCCAGCCTCTCCGGTCAGTCCGCCCGCATCGCCGGTTCCGCTCGCTCCGACCCCGCCACCCACCCCGCCCTTTCCGCCCGTCGCACCCGCACCGCGACCGGCTGGTGATTTGCTCGACAACCTGCTGGCCAGCCGCCTGACGGTCCCGTTCGCGACCCCGACCGGTGGCGGCGGGCTGCAAGGGCGGTCGTTTAACGAGGAGTTCGACGGCGACTTCGGGGGGGTGTTCTACCGCCGCACCATCCTGGTTACCTTGGGCTACTTTCCCGTCTTCGCCGGCACCAAACAGGTGCAGGTCGGCACCCAGAAGATCGTGATCTTGCCGCCCAACCAGAAAAATCCGATCACGATCACGGTCCCGGTGTTCGCCAACGTGCCGGTCTTCGTCAACACTCCGATCACCCAAACGCGGAGCGTGCTGGTGCCGGTCCCCGGCCGCTACAACGGCATACTGATCACCGACAACGACAGCCCCCGGCCGAGCGACCGGCTCTATTTCGGATTCAACCACTACAGCGGCATCGGCCGCTCGCTGAACCCGAGTCTGCCGGCAATCGACCTGAACTGGGGGATGTTCGGCTTCGAGAAGACCGTCTTCGGCGACGACCTGTCGGTCGGGCTGCGGGTGCCGGTCGTGGGTCTGAACGCCCCCTTCGGGTTGGGTGCCCAGACCGTGGGCGACCTCAGCGTGCTGTTCAAGTATGCGTTCATCAACGACCGGGTGAACCAGAACTACCTGTCGGTCGGTCTGGTGGTCACGACCCCGACGTCCTCGGTCTCGGGGGTCCTGAGCGACGGTTCGGCGTTCCCGAACTCCGTGCTGTTGCAACCTTGGACCGGCTTCGTGCGGTCGTTCGACTGGGGCTACCTGCAAGGGATCAGCAACCTGGTGGTGCCGACCGACGGGCGGGACGTGATCCTGTTGGGGAACAGCCTGGCGACCGGCATCTGGCTGTACCGGGGCAACCCCGACCGGCTCCTCCCCGCCCTCACGCCGACCTTCGAGTGCCACGTCCGCACGCCGCTGAACAACCGCGACCGCAACGGGCTGATCTTCTTGCAAGACATGGTGAACCTGACCAGCGGCCTGCACCTCCGCTGGCGGCGGTTGGTGATCAGCGGGGCCGTCAGCGTGCCGGTCGTCGGGCCGCGGCCGTGGAACATCGAGGCGATCTCGAACGTGAACTGGCGGTTCTGACGGGCCGACGGCTCGCCGGTCGGTACCACCCCCGCCTGGCGGCCGGCCGGTACCCGGCCCAAGGCTCCGGTCGCGGCCGCACCTCCCGCCCGACCTCTTGCCTTGTGCCGGTCGCTCCACAGCAAGTGCCACCCGGGCCGCCGGACTTGTTCGTGCCCGCTGCCGCCCGGGATGTCGTTCCCGCCCCCTTTCGGAGGGCCGCCGTCAGCGCGACGGGTTCGGCAGCCGTCGCCCGGCCGGCTATAATCGGAACTCAAGAATTACGGGTGGCCGGGTGTCCTTTCGGAGGGTCGGATGTTCTCGAACACCGTCGAGTATGCGTTGCGGGCGGTCGTGTACCTCGCCTACGAGGCACCGGAAGCCCGGACGACGGCCCAGATCGCCGAGGCCACCAAGGTGCCGAAAGATTACCTGTCGAAGATCCTTCAGGGGCTGGCGAAGAAGAAGATCCTGCAGACGCAGCGGGGCGTCGGCGGCGGGGTGTCGCTGTTGCGGCCCCCGGAGGAGTTGACGATCCTGGACGTGGTCAACGCCGTCGAGCCGATCGAGCGGATCAGAACCTGCCCACTGGGTCTGCCGACCCACGGGGTGAAGCTGTGCCCGCTGCATCAGCGGATGGACGCGGCCCTGGCGATGGTCGAACAGGCCTTCGGGAATACGACCCTGGCGGAGGTCCTGGCTGAGCCGGGCGAAAGCGTCCCGCTCTGCGACGGGCCACCGCCCCCCCAGGCACTGAGATTACGACGGAGATGAGCGTCGGCCTGGACCGGTCAAAACGCGCCACGTCAGCCTGTATCAGCCCCCGCCGCGGCATCCGCGGGTCAGCGTCCGCCTGCTGCCGACCGGCCCCGGCCGCCGTCGAGACGTCACCATCTCAGCCTTCCCCTATGCCTTCCCCTGTTTGGCCCCCCCGGTCATGGGCGGCCCGGCCAGCGGCCCGGCCACCCGGCTAGCGGCAGAGCCGTGACCGCCGCCGGACCGGCCGACCCCGCTACCAGGAGACGACCGGGGGACTACCGGGAGAGCCGTGACCGCCGCCGGATCAGTTCGTCCACGATCGTGCCGAACAGGAGCGTCAGTCCGATGACGGCGGGGATCACGTCGTTCTTCAGGCCGCGGAACCGCACCAGGTTCTCCAGCACGGGCAGTACCATCGCCCCGAGGACCATGCCGACGGCCGTGCCTTCGCCGCCCCGCAAGCTACAGCCGCCGAGGACGGCCCCGAGGATGGCGTACAGTTCCCAGGTCTCGCCGGCCCCGTTGGATTGCACCGTCGAGGTGTCGAGGAACAGCAGCACGCCGGTGAACGCCGCCAGGGTCGAGCAGACGACGTAGACGACGAGCCGGTTGCGGTTCACGTTCACGCCGGCGTAGCGGGCGGCCAGTTCGTTGTGACCGATGGCGTACCAGTACCGGCCGAAGGCCGTGCGGTGCAGGAAGAAGCCCACGACGGCGGCCAGCAGCAGCAGCAGCACGAACTGGGCGGGGAAGAGCAACTCGCCGGTCGAGTCCTTGCCGATGAGGAAGCGGCGGAGGGTGTCGAGCGGGGCACGGAAGTCCGGGTTCTTTTCGAGGGCGGCGGCCCGGCTGACGGTGCCGAGCAGGGCCTCGCCGACGAGGCGGGCGACGCCGCGGTAGACGAACATGCCGCAGAGGGTGACGAGGAACGGCTGGAGTTTCAGGCGGGTGACGAGCAAGCCGTTGCCCAGGCCGACGAGCATGCCGAAGAGGACCACGAGGGGAACGGCCGCGAACGGGTGGACGCCGTCGGTGACCAGCACGCCGAACAGGACCGCCCCGCAGCCGACGACCGACCCCACCGACAGGTCGATGCCGCCGACGATGATGACCAGGGCGGCTCCCAGGGTGATGATGCCGAAGCGGCCCTGCAGGTTGGCCACGCCCATGAGGTTGTCGGTGTCGCCGGCGGCCGGGTTCGACGCCAGCAGGGCCGCGTAGAGCCCGACGAGTAGCCCGAGAACGCCCACGATGCGGATCACGTCGCTCTCCCCCCGGTCGCCAGTCGCATGACGGCCTCCTCCGTCAGCCGGTCACGGGCCAGTTCGCCGGCCACCTTCCCCTCGTGCATCACCACCACGCGGTCGGACATGCCGAGGAGTTCTTCCATGTCACTGGTAATCATCCAGACGGCGACGCCCTGGCCGGCCAGTTCGTCGATGAGCGAGTAGATCTCGGCCTTGGCCCCCACGTCGACGCCGCGGGTCGGCTCGTCGAGGATGAGCAGCCGCGGCCCGCGGGCCAGCCACTTGCCGTAGACCACCTTCTGCTGGTTGCCCCCCGACAGCAGGGCCACCGGCTGGGCGGCCGAGGGCGTACGCACCCGCAGCCGCTCGATCCAGGTGCGGTGCAGCTCGGCCTCCCGGCGGCGGTCGATCGCCAGGAGCGTACCGAGGCGGTCCAGGTTCGGCAGGCTCAGGTTAAAGCCGACCCCTTCGGGAAGGACCAGGCCGTGCAGACGGCGGTCTTCGGGCACCAGGACGACGCCGGCGGCGATGGCATCGGCCGGGGAGCGGACCCGCAGCGGTTCGCCGTGGAGCAGGACCTCGCCGGCCACGACCGGCCGGATGCCGAATACCGCCTCGGAAAGCTCCGTCCGCCCCGCCCCGACCAGCCCGGCCATGCCCAGGACCTCGCCGGCTCGCACCTCCAGCGACACGGGCCAGGACGGGCCACCGGAATAGCACACGCCCCGGAGCGTGAGGACGGCCGACCCCCCCGTGCCGCTGCGGTGTCGCCGGGGGTAGAAAGTCTTCAGGTCCCGGCCGACCATCAGCCGTACCATGTTATCGTGCGTGATCTCGGCCTTCGACAGTTCGCCGGCATTCTTGCCGTCACGCAGGACGACGACGCGATCGGCACACCGCTTGACCTCGGCCAGGCGGTGCGAGATGTACAGGACCGACACCCCGGACGCCTTCAAGCTCGCGATCACCTCATAGAGCCGCTCCGTCTCCTGGGAGGTCAGGCTCGAGGTCGGTTCGTCCATGATCAGGACACGGACGGCGGTGCCCAAGGCCCGCGCGATCTCGACGAGTTGCTTCTCGCCCGGCGGCAGCGACTCGACCCGGGCCGGCAGGCGATCGGTCGGCAAGCCGACCCGGGCCAGCAACCCGGCCGCACGGGCCTTCATCTCACGGCGACACAACACCCGTAGCGGCCCCCCGCCTGTGACCTCACGGCCCAGGAACAGATTGTCCAGGACCGACAGGTTCTCGGCCAGGTTCAGTTCCTGATGGATCAGTACGACACCGGCGGCGGTGGCCTCGGCCGGCCCCGGAAACCGCACGGCCCGGCCGTCCAGACGGACCTCCCCGGAGTCGGCCCGGTACACCCCGGCGAGGACCTTCATGAGGGTCGACTTACCGGCCCCGTTCTCGCCCACGACCGCCAGCACTTCCCCCGCCTCAAGCGTCAGCGACACCCCGTCGAGGGCCAGCACACCGGGGAACTCCTTCCGGACGGCCGAGACTTCCAAACGGGGGATTGACATGGGAAGGTACGAGCGACCGGTCACTCACCAGGGGGGGGCGGGGGGTGAGACGGGGGGGTAGGTTAGCGGCAACCGTCAGGCCCGCGGGCTGCACACGACACGACGGCCTACTACTGCTGTTGTACGGAGGCCAAGTCCGCCCGCAGCTTCTTCTCGAAGTCGGCCACGTTCTCGAACTTCACGTCCGGGCCGAAACTGGCATCAGGCACGCCGTCCTTGGTCACTATCCGATAGGGGATCGGCGACTCGATCATCGCCCGGATCTTCGAGTCGTCGCCGCGGGCCTTGGCCGCCAGCACTTCCACCGACTTGTAGCCGTATTGGAACGGGTCCTGAACCACCGTCGCCACGATCTCCCCGTCGGCGATCCCTTTCAACGTCACCCAGGCCTCGTCGAAACCGACGATCTTGATCTGGTTGGCCATGTTCAGGGCCTTGGCCTGCTCCAGGATCGCCGGCGGGTTGTAGGCGTACAGACCGACCATGCACAGGTCGGGAAGGCCCTTCACCCGGCCGAGGACGGCGGCGGCCGTCGGCTCCGCATTGTTGGGACTGTTGTCTTCCTTCGCTTCCCCGTCGACCAGGAAGTACTTCCCGAACATCTTGCCCGAGAGTTCCGGCTTGATCGGGTGCTGGGCGGGCGTACCGGTCGCGTTCGTCTCGCCGGCGAGTTCGTCCAACACGCCCTGGGTGCGGGCCTTGCCGTTGGCCGACTTCGTGCTGCCGATGAACACCGCCACCGTGCCGCCGTTCGGCAGGGTCTTCTTGACGATCCGGCCGACGGCCCGGCCGGCCTGGTAGTTGTCTATACCGATGTAGCACAACCGACCGGTCTGGTCGGCGTCGTTGTCCATGGTGATGAGCGGGAGCTTCTTGGCGATCCGGGCCAGGTCCTCGGTCTGTCCCTTGGGGTCGATCACACTCACGGCGATCCCGTTCATCCCCTGGTTGACCCAGGACTCGATGATCGGCATCTGCACCGCCGCGTCGAAGTCCTTCTCGGGCTGACGGAACTGAACCTCGACGTCGAAGTCCTTGGCGGCCTTGCGGGCCCCGGCCTCGGCAATGCTCCAGAACTCGGCGGTACAGTTCGTAACCACGCCGATCCGGATCCGGTCGGACGGCTTCCGACAGGCCGGTACGAACGCGACGACGGCCGCAAGACCCAGGACCACGGAAATTCGCATGCTGTGCCACACGGGACACCCGCTTTCGGGAGAGGGTCGGGCATTTCGTAAGAGGTGTTTACAAACTACCCGAGTCGCGGGAAGTGGCAAGCGGGCAGGAGCGAATCGCACGGGAGAGCGGCGAATCGCTGCCGACGAGCGGCGGCCGTCAGCCCGCCGCCTGCTGCAACAAGACGAGCGGCGGCCGTCAGGCCGCCGTGCCCCGCGGCTCACGGCGGGCTGACGCCGCGCCGCTCGCCGCCAACCCGACCC
>Ga0308417_1001398_pt1 | contig 16595 bp, 15 predicted proteins | sample HotsprSampleOS65_FD_203528 | JGI IMG/M metagenome (GOLD analysis project Ga0308417, IMG submission 203528) | Hot spring phototrophic mat microbial communities from Octopus Spring, Yellowstone National Park, Wyoming, United States - 20090730_OS65 ... | reverse complement strand
ATCGGCGTCATCCACAAAGCCGATGAAGCGAACGCGCTCGCCCAGGTCGAGGCGGGCGACTTCCGCGATCACCTGGTCATACATCCAGCCCTTGCCGCCGGCGATGACCAGATGCAGATCGGGCAGCTGGGGCGCAACCTGCGCAAAGGCGCGCACCAGTGTGAGATGGTTTTTGCGCGGTTGCAGGGTGCCAACGGTCAACACGAACGGCGCGCCGCCGGGCGCAAACGAAGAGGCCGGCGAAGGCGCATCGACCGGGCGGAAACGCGCATCGACCCCGCTGTAGATCACCGTGATGCGCTCGGGTCGCACGTCGTACAGCGCCATCAGATCGCGCGCCGTAGCCTGCGAGTCGGCGATGAGATGATGCGCCCGGCGCACCGCCTGTGGCACGACGCGCTTCAGAAAGCGCAACAACTGAGGCGGCGCGGCGTCGGGCGCGCGCTCGAAGGTCAGGTCATGCACCGTCAGCACTGTGCGTTTGCCCGGCGTCACCGGCGGCAACACAAAATCGGTGGCGTGGTAGAGATCGCCCCGGCCGGCGAACAGCTCAACCGGCAGGGGCAGCCTGGCGCGATGCCACAGCCGGTATAGCCAGCGATCGTTCAGCGGCGTCACAGCCAGCGACGCGCGCGGTGTCAACGCGGCCGGCTCTGGATGCTCTCTCATCCATGACTTGCCAGAGCGCCCCATGCAGAACAAAGTGAAACGATGCGGCGCGTCAAGTTGCAGCAGCGCGCGAACGACCTCGCGGGTGAGCCGGCCAATGCCGGCAGACTGCTGAACGGCCGGCGTGTAGTCAATCGTGATGCGGGCCATGCATCTACTCGATCTCGATCTCACCGAGCAACAGCCGGTCGCCGTGCGCCGCGCCCTCGCGCACCCGGTCCGCGCGGACGACGTCCGCAGCAGCAGTCACCGGCAGGCGCTGGCCGGTTGCGCTGTCGTACAGACCCAGGTAGATGCCATAGCGCCCCGGCGGCGCGCCGGGTTTCAGCCAGACGGCGCGGCGATCAACGATCACCTCGTCCGGCTGCCACGTGTCGGTCGGGCGCAGGCCGCCTGCCGGCTCGGCATCGTTTTGCGCGACCGGTGGCGCATCGGGCGCGCCCACATGCACGAACACCTTGTAGCGCGCGTCGAGATGCGCCCGCGCGCGCCAACTCAGTTCCAGCGCAATCAGGCCGCGCGATGACTGCGCATCGAGAGTGACGAGGGCGTTTTCGAGGCGGATGGCATCGCCGAAAGTGGCGGTGACAGCCGGCGTGGCCGAGAGAAGCCGGGTTGCGTACACCGCAAGGCGAATGTTGCCCACCCATTGCTCGTCGGCCTTGAAAGCGTTGTGCGCCAGCCAGCGTTCATAGCGGCCATCAGGATCAGACTCGCGTTCGCCATAGTACAGCACGAATAAGCGCGTGTGCGCTTCGACAATCCGCCTCATCTGCGCCTCGACCACGCCATCGTCCGCAGGGTGATAGGTGAGGGGAATGGCCGGCGCCATCTCGCGCTCGGGCCGATGGTAGTAGGTGAACACCTCCCATTGATTGGGGGCGTTGAACAACACGGCGTCGCCGGGGCGGGCATCGGCCTGGACAAGCCGGGCGATGCCGCGATAGTCGTCGCGGGCATAGGCCGGGTTGTGATAGAGGTTGTCGAGCGAGGGCCACAGCAACGCGGCAACACCGCCCATGAGGGCGACGCCGAGGGCGGCGGACAGCAGCCGCCAGCCGCGCCCGGTGTTCGCAGGCAGCCAGGCCATGGAAAGGCCGGCGATCCCGCGCGCAGCCAGCGCACACAGCGGCGTCACGACAACCAACAGAAACTTGAGATAGGACTCTCGATACAGGTTGAAAGCAAAAAGCAGCGCGAACGGCACGAGCGCCATCAACGCCATGAGCAGTCCGGGCAGAAATTGACGATTGCCGTCTGGCGATTGACGACTGGATCGCGCCAGCGGCCACAGTCCGATCAGCGCCAGCGCGCTCAGTGTCAGCATGGCCGGCCCGGCTGCGTCGAGCGGCAATGTCCGTCCCACAACAATCCAACGCCAGGCGTCGAGCATGGCCGGCCCCAACACATAGTCTGGCCGCGCCACGCTCCACGACGTGATTTGATGGAGCGCCGTTGGCAACCAGGGCAGGAATAGCGCAATGGCTGCCAGGTTGCCGCCGGCAAAGGCCGCGAGCGCGCCACAGGCTGGCTTGAGCGGGGCGCGACGCGCAATCTGAGCCGCAAACCAGACGACGACGCACACGCCTTGCGCGATCATGACAAACGGATAGGCGTAGTGGGTGTACAGGCCAGCGGCGGTGGACAAAATAAACAGCCCCATTTTCGATTTTGGATTTTCGATTTTGGATTTGAGGGAAGAATCCAAAATCCCAAATCCAAAATCCAAAATCCGAAGCAGGGCATAGGTGGAGGCGGCTGCTTCGAGGGCGAGCAGGGCGTACATGCGCGCTTCCTGGCTATAGTAGACCGCAAACGGCGAGACAGCAACCAGGCCGGCGGCTGTCCATCCAGCGCGCGCGCCAAAGAGCGCCCGGGCGGTCAGGCCGGCAAAAAGCGCCAGACCGACACCGCAGACAACCGACAGGCCGCGCAGCGCCGCCTCAGTCTCGCCAAACAGCGCGCGCCAGACATATAGCGCAAGGTAGTACAGCGGAGGATGGATGTCGCCGGCCGCGCCTTCGATGATGAGCTGCGCGGAACGTTCGGCGATGCGCGCGCTGTTGCCCTCGTCATACCAGAACGACTGGGCGTCGAGCCGGTGCAAACGGAGAATGAGCGCAGCCGCCAGCGCCAGCAGCATGCCGAGAGTGAACCAGGGCACGGGCTGGCCCCGGCGCGCCAGGAGGCTAGTAACGGTTTTCAAAGCGCAAGCCGTGGCCGCGCACGGTGACGATGTATTCGTGGTCGGGGTCGCGCTCGGCAATGCGATCGCGCAGCCGGCGCACCAGCGCGTCGATGGCCTGCTCGCTCACGCCGTAGGCGTTCTCGCCCTCCCACACGCGCTCGACAATTTCCTGCCGGCTGACCAGCGCGCCATCGGCGTCGATCAGCAGTTCGAGCAGGCGGTACTGCTGCACAGACAGAGGCGGCTCCAGTTCGTGCTCGGCGATGAACACGCGCCGGCTCTCCTTATCCAGCCGGATGCCGCGCGTGACGGCCCGCATGCCCTGGCTGATCGGGCGCGCATTGAGCGGCGCAGTCGCGTCGCTCCCCACAAAAGCGATCTTGACACACAACGCAATCTGGATTTCATCGCCGTCCTGCAGCACCTGTGGCTCGCGGACTTGCTTGCCATTGAGATAGGTGCCGTTTTTGCTTTCGAGGTCAGTCAGCACAAAGCCATTGGGCGTCCGCTCAATCTTGGCGTGCTTGCGCGACACCTGCCGCTCGGGCAGCAGCAGATGGGCCGCATCCGCCTCCCGACCGATGATGACACAATCACTATCGATCAGCCAGCGCTGGCCGGCCATCTGGCCATTCTCGATAATCAGCATCGGAGAGTCCTGGATCATCGGGGTAATTGTAATGGATTGAGCCATTGGGCCATCGGGCCATTGGGCGATTGAGCCATTGAGGCATTGGCGATTGGGTCATCGGGTCAATGACTCAATGACCCAATGACTCAATCACTCAATCACCCAATCACTCAATCAATGGCTCAATTACAATGGCGGCATGTTGGCGCGCGGAACCATATTGCGCAACCGCTACCGGATCGTTCAACCCATCGGCCAGGGTGGCATGGGCGCTGTGTATCTCGCCGAGGATTTGCGCCTGGAGGGCCGCAAGTGCGCCATCAAGGCCGTGCGCATCGACCCCAACGTGGGCGAGGAGATCGTGGGAGAGTTGCAGCATCAGTTCTCGCGCGAGGCGAGTGTGCTGGCGCAGCTCGATCACCCCAACCTGCCCAAGGTGTCGGATTACTTCACCGAGAACGATCTGGACTACCTGGTGATGGATTACGTGTCGGGCAAGAATCTAAAGGAGATCGTGGACGAAGCCCGGCGCGCAGGCCGCTTCCTGACCGAGGTGGAGGTGCTCACCTGGGCGCGGCAGCTATGTGACGCGCTGGAGTACATGCACACTCAAGAGCCGCCGGTGCTGCATCGCGACATCAAACCGAGCAACATCAAGCTTGCGCCCAGCGGGCTGATCAAGCTGGTCGATTTCGGCCTGGTCAAGCTGATGGCCAAAGATGATTCGCGCACGGTCACGGTGCTTCAAGGGCGCGGGACGGCGGCCTACACGCCGCTGGAACAATACGGCGAAGATGACACGCACACAGACGTGCGGTCCGACATCTACTCGCTCGGCGCAACACTGTATCACCTGTTCACCAACCATCCGCCGGCTGAGGCCAAACAGCGATTTCTGAAGCCGGAATCGCTGGCGCCGGTGCGCGCGCTGAACCCGGCGGTCTCGGAAGCCGTCGAGCAGGCGATCATGGCGGCGATCGCCATGCACCCCGACGACCGGCCCTCCACCGTGGCCGAGTTGCGCGAGATGCTTTTCAGTCCGAAAGCGGCAGAGGGAGCGTCAGCCCGCCTGGCGCCCATCATTCGTCAGGAGACTGCCGGCGACGTGGTGCGCAACAACCTGGTGTGGCTGGCGCTGGCCCTGATTGTGGCCGTGGTGGCCGCCATTGTGACCTTTTTCCGAGGCTGAATCATGCCCCATCAACTCGCGGCATCGTTGCTGGCAATCGCCGTGGCGTGCTGCGCGATTGCCCTGCGCCCTGCCGGCGCCCGACTGGATGAAACGGATGTGAGCCGCACAGAGCCGGCGCCAGCGTCGCAAACGAACAGCGGCTTTCAGGCGGATCCGTCCATCGCCGGCATGATCTCGCAGGTGCAGGCCGCGCGCCTGTACAGCCTGACCGCTGAACTCACCGGCGAATGGCCGGCTATCGTGGCAGGCGAGCCATACACCATCAGCACGCGCTTCACCAACTCGATCACGCCGATTCAGAAAGCCACCCAGTACGCTTACGAGTGGATGGCCGGCGCAGGCATCGCGGTTGACTACCATCCATGGAGCGCCGGCGGTTACAGCAATCGGAATGTGGTGGCCGTCATCACCGGCGCCGTCAGGCCGGATGAGATCGTCATGGTGGTGGCGCATCTGGACAGTATGTCGCTGGCAGACAGCCGCATGACCCTGGCGCCCGGCGCAGACGACAACGCCAGCGGTTCGGCGGCGGTGCTGAGCATGGCCCGCATCTTCAGCCAGTATTCATTCAGCCGCACCCTGCGCCTGGCGCTCTTCACCGGCGAAGAACAAGGGCTGCTGGGCAGCAGCGTCTACGCCGCAGAGGCCCGCGCGCGCAATGACACCATCGTGGCGGTGATCAACATGGACATGATTGCGTGGAACACGCCCGCCACGTCGCCCACACTGGATGTTCACATCCGCCCGGAGACCAGCGCCGGCTACACCGACGATCTGACGCTGGCCGGCGTCTTCACCAACGTTGTGGCGGCCTATGGACTGTCCGATCAACTCATTCCCAAAATTGAACTGAGTGGCATTAGCGCAAGCGACCACGCTTCGTTCTGGCAGCAGGGTTATCCTGCCATGCTGCTCATCGAAGACTACGCTTTGCCTGACCGCGATTTCAATCCGCATTACCACACCGTGTCTGACACACTTCAGCATCTGGACATGGACTACTTCACGGCGTTTGTGAAGGCGGCGCTGGGCGCTGCGGCGCACCTGGCGCATCCAATTGCCCCGGCGTATGTCGTTTTCCTGCCGTTAGCCCAACACCCCTGAAGCGGCGCGGGCGCGCGACACCCCACACAAACGCCCTCGGCGATAGAGAGTGTTTTGTCCGTTTCGCGCCAGGGCGCAATGAACGATGCCCCGCGCCCGACAACCATGACCCTGGGTTGGATATACTTGCCGGCATGATTCAAACCGAGGAACTCATCCAAACCCTCACCAATGCCGTCGGCCTCAGCGGCTACGAATCCTCGATCCATCAACTGATCAAATCCAGATTTGAGCCTGTGTCGGACGAAGTGCGCGTCAGCAAAGTGGGCAGCGTGATCGCGTGGAAGCGCGGCGCGCCTGCGGGCGACCGCCCGGCCAAACGATTGATGCTGGCCGCGCATGTGGATGAGATCGGCCTGATTGTGAGCGGCATTGAAAAGGGCTTTCTGCGCGTTTCGCGCGTCGGCGGGACAGACGCGCGGCACATGCTGGGCCAACGGGTGCTGGTGCATCCGCAGGGAGACGGCAGCGGCAAAAACAAGCCGGCCCCCATCCCCGGCGTGATTGGCTCGCGCCCGCCGCATGTGTTGCCGCCGGCAGAACGCGAGAAAGTGGCCGGCTTTGACAGTCTGTTCGTCGATGTCGGCTTGCCGGCGCGGCAGGTCGAGCGCCTGCTCCAGGTGGGCGATCTGGTGTCGTTCGACACGCAAACCATCAAGCTCAAGGGCGACCGGCTGACCGGCAAAGCCATGGACAACCGGGTGGCCGTCGCCGCCGAGATCGTGTGCCTGGACGAACTGCAACGGCTCAGGCACACCTGGGACGTGGCCGCCGTCGCCACCGTGGGCGAAGAGACTTCTTTCCTCGGCGCCAGAACATCGGCCTACGAATTGCGTCCCGACGCCGCCATTGCCATTGACGTGACCTTTGCCGCGCAGCACGATTACGCGACGCACATTGAACTGGGCAAAGGCCCCGCTATCACCGTTGGCCCGAATTACCACCCCAAACTGACGCAGCGACTGATCGACACATGCAAACGGCTGGAGATGGACTATCAGATCGAGCCGGACATCGGCGGCGGCACCGACGCCTGGCCGATCCAGGTCAGCCACGATGGCGTGCCGGTTGTGTTGATTGGCGTGCCGCTGCGCTATATGCACTCGCCGGTGGAAACGGTGAATGTGAAGGATGTCGAACGCATTGGCCGGTTGATGGCCCATTTCGCCGCCGGCCTGGACGACAAGGTGTTCAATTGAGCAGATTGAGCGATTGAGTCATTGAGCCATTAGCATGATTCTGGAAAAGCTCTCCAACGCGGTGGGTGTCTCTGGCAACGAAGACGCCGTGCGCGACCTGATAGTTGATGCCGTCAAGTCGCATGTGGACGATGTGACGATTGACTCGATGGGCAACGTCATCGCTCACAAGGCGGCGCGCCGCAAGGCCGGCCAGGCCGGCCTGCGCGTCATGCTGGCGGCGCACATGGATGAAGTGGGAGTGATGGTCACCGGCCACACCAGCGACGGCGGCGTCAAGTTCCGCTATGTGGGTGGAATGGACGATCGCGTGATGCCCGGCCTGCGCGTGCAACTGGGCAAAGAGCGCGTGCCGGGCGTGATCGGGCTGAAAGCGATTCATCACACCAAAGGCGGCGAGCGCGAGAAAGTGACTGCCGTGGAATCGATGGTGATCGATATCGGAGCAACCAGCAAGAGCGAGGCAGAAGGTCTGGCGCCGCTGGGAACCTATGGCACGTTCCTGGTCGAGTATCGCCGGCTGGGCAACCTGGTCAGCGGCAAGGCGTTCGACGACCGGGCCGGCTGTTCGGCGCTGGTCGATCTGCTGCAAAAAGACGCCTACCCGTTCGATGTGTTCGGGGTGTTCACCGTGCAGGAGGAAGTTGGCCTGCGCGGGGCCGGCATCGCCGCCTACCGTGTGAACCCCACGCACGCCTTCGTGCTGGAGGGCACCATTGCCGACGACCTGCCCAAGAAAAAGGACCAAAGCCCGACCACACAGTTGGGCAAAGGGCCGGCGCTCAGCGTGCTGGATCGCAGTGTAATCGCCGACCGGCAGCTGGTTGACCATCTGGCGGCAACCGCCGAGGCGCACGGCATTCCCTGGCAGTTCAAGCAGCCCGGCGTCGGCGGGACAGACGCCGGGGCGATCCATCTGGCGCGCGAGGGCGTGCCCAGCGCGCCGGTGTCGGTGCCCTGTCGGTACATCCACTCGCCTGTGGCGGTTCTGGACCTGCGCGACTATCGCAACACCGTGAAGCTGATGGAACTGGCGCTGCGCGATCTGCGCGCCTGAACTGGAGCGCATAGCATTCGGGGCGCCGGCTAAGCAGGCGAGCCGGGCCAGAGAGAATCATCACGATGAGGACTCGAAAGCTGTCTCGCAACCAGATTATTTTCTACGTACTGAGCATCCTGATCGTGCTCAGCATGATCATCAGCGCGTTTGCATCGCTATTCACCACACCCGTCACCAGCGCACCGCCCACGCGCCCGCCGGCGATCGTCGCAACTGCCATCCCGTGATGTGACTCGCAGTGCGTGTTGCGTGTTGCGTATTGGGTGGGCGGAATCGTCAATCCAAAATCTCAAATCGAAAACGGAGAAGTCTTCATGCCAACAGCCATTCACACAGACTCAGCCCCCAAAGCCATCGGCCCATACTCGCAGGCGATCGCCCTGGACAACCTGGTGTTCTGCTCCGGCCAGATTCCCATCGACCCGGCCACCGGCAACTTGATCGAGGGTGATGTCAGCGCCCAGACGCATCGCGTTCTGCAAAACTTGAGCGCAGTGCTGGAAGCCGCCGACAGCGGTTTGCAGCATGTGGTCAAGACTACGGTGTTCCTGCAGAGTATGAACGACTTTGCGGCGATGAACGCGGTGTATGCGACGTATTTCACCGATACACCGCCGGCCCGCTCCACAGTCGAGGTGGCGAAGTTGCCCAGGGGCGCGCTGGTGGAGATCGAGGCCATCGCTGTCAAGGCGGCCTAGCGCACGTAGATCGGGTTGCTGAAAATCCAGCCGCGCTTGAGCAAGCGGAAGGAACGATACACTTCAACCCGGTAGACGCCGGGATCGACGGTCAGGTGCTCGAGCGCCTGACCGTTGCTTTGGGCCACGACGATGCCATTGCGCAACAGGCGGATATCGCCGGCGTCTGGGCACACCACTTCCAGCCTGGTGGCGCCCCGGCGCACGATCTCATCGCCCATGACCGCCAGCGCCGCGCCGCTGCGCGCGGTGAAGCGAAAGCCGCGCGTGGAGCCGGCGCGGTCATAGCCCACAAAGCAGTGGCCGGCGCGCAGCGCGTTGTACACCAGCGTCTGGTCGGTCTTCACATCGCGGGTCAGCGGCTTGTCGATCAACAAATGGGTGTTGACACAGCGGAACAGGTGGCTGTAAGGAAACAGCACCCGGCGCACCGGCCCCAGCCGATAGGTCGCGCCGTGGGCGTCGGCGTTGCCGATTGCCACCACGCGCTCGCCGGCCAGGAGCAATTCGTCCCACTTGCGAAGCGCGGCCTTAAAAGGCCCGCGAATCACCCACGAGGGGAAGAAGGCCGCAAACAGCGCCGCCGGCGCACTCCACAGATGCGCCTTGAACTCGGACATGTAGTTCCACACTTCGAGGCCGGTGAAATGTTTGACCTGCCAGTCGTCCCAGGGGATGGCCTCCAGGTCGGGGTGGAGAGGACTGCGATACTCGACCGGGTGGGCCAGGAAGGTAAGGCCGCCGCGCCGCCGGGCCTGATTGATGAGTTCCTGCGGGTTGTCGGCGAACGGGGACAATTCTTCTGAGACGTTGTAAATCAGCAGATGGTTGCTCTGGGGGTCGCGCTGGGAATCGTGCACCTCTTCGCCGGTCAGCACCAGCACGCCGCCGTGATACCCCGCCGGCCCGCATACCCACACGTTGTGATCGGTGACGATGACGACATCGAGGCCGGCGCTGGATGCCGCGTCGGCAATGTCGCGGTGATACCGCTCGCCGTCTGAGTACGGCGTGTGCATGTGCATGTTGGCCACGATCTCGACCATCGATCTGCAAGTGTAGCAGGACTGTAGGGCAAGCCGCCGGGCTTGCCCCCTGGCGAGCCTGGCGGCTCGCCCAACCACGCACAACCCGCCGGCTATGTAGGGCAAGCCGCCGGGCTTGCCCCTTGGCGAGCCTGGCGGCTCGCCCAACCACACACAACCCGCCGGCTATGTAGGGCAAGCCGCCGGGCTTGCCCCTGGCGAGCCTGGCGGCTCGCCCAACCACGCACAACCCGCCGGCTATGTAGGGCAAGCCGCCCGGCTTGCCCCCTGGCGAGCCTGGCGGCTCGCCCAACCACGCACAACCCGCCGGCTATGTAGGGCAAGCCGCTGGGCTTGCCCCCTGGCGAGCCTGGCGGCTCGCTCTACTGCGGGATTAGCCGGCGGGTTAGAATGAGCGTGCTAATGGCGCTCACCAACCAGCAACTTGCCGACATCTTCAACGACATCGCCGGCCGGCTTCAGATTCAGGGCGAGGTCGTGTTCAAGACGCGCGCCTACAGCACGGTCGCCGAGAACATCCTGAATTCCCCGCGCCCGATCGTCGAGCTGTGGCAGGAAGGAAAACTGGATGAGATTCCCGGCGTCGGCAAAGAGATCGCACGCAAGCTCGATGAGTTGTTGCGCACCGGCAGCCTGGCGTTCTACGAGCGACTGCGCGAGGAAGTGCCGGATGGCGTCGCCGCCATGCTGCGCGTGCCAAACATGGGGCCGCAGCGAGTCCGGGCTGTGTGGCAACAGCTCAACATCACCAGCATCGACGCGCTGGAGGCGGCTGCCCAGGCCGGCAAACTGCGCGACCTGCCGAAGTTCGGCGCAAAGACCGAGGAGAAAATTCTGGCCGGCATCGCATCGCTCCGCCGGCGAGCCACCGGGCGCATGCGCATCGGCGACGCCCTGCCAATCGCCCTGGAACTGGTCGCGGCATTGCGACAGGTAGACGGGGTGCGACAGATCACGTATGCCGGCTCGCTGCGCCGGGGCCGCGAGACCATCGGCGACCTCGACATCCTGGCGGCCACTGCCAACCCCGCTCCCCTCATGGCGGCGTTCCGCTCACTGCCGGCGGTGAACGAAGTGCTGGGCAGCGGCGACACCAAAACCAGCGTGCGGCTGAACAACGGCCTGCAAGCCGATCTGCGCGCCATCGAGCCGGCGCGCTGGGGCACGGCGCTGCAATACTTCACCGGCAGCCAGGCCCATAACATCCGCCTGCGCGAGCTGGCGCAGAAAAAGGGCCTGTCGCTCAATGAGTATGCCCTGCGCCCGCTGGCCGCCGAAAGCAAGAAAGGCGGGGCCGACGAGTTGACATTCGAGACGGAAGAAGGCGTGTACCACGCGCTCGACCTGCCCTTCATCCCGCCTGAGTTGCGCGAAGATCGCGGCGAGATAGAAGCCGCGCTGGCCGGCCAACTACCCGATCTCATCACCCTGGATGATTTGAAGGGCGACCTGCAAATGCACAGCACCTGGAGCGATGGCGCGACGGACGTGATGGGATTGGCGCGCGCGGCTATGGCGCGCGGCTACGCGTATATTCTCATCACCGACCACACGCAGAGCCTGGCCGTCGCCAACGGCCTGACCGCCGAGCGCGTCGCCCGGCAACGCCGGGAGATCGAACAGGTGAACGCTGAACTCAAGGGCAGGTTCCGAGTGTTGCACGGGGTGGAGGTGGAGGTGAAATCCGACGGCGCGCTTGACCTGCCGGATGACGTGCTGGCGCAACTGGACATCGTGCAGGCTTCGGTGCACACGTCGTTGTCGCAGCCGCGCGAAAAACTGACCGCACGGGCAATCAACGCCATCCGCAACCCGCATGTGGACATCCTGGGACATCCATCTGGCCGGCTGATCAACGAGCGCGAGGGCGGCGACTTTGACTGGGAATCGCTGTTTCAGGAAGCGGCGCGGCAGCGCGTGGCGCTGGAGATCAACTGCGATCCGGCGCGGCTTGACCTGAATGAAACGCATGCGCGGCGGGCCGTTGAACTGGGCTGCCTGCTGAGCATCAGCACCGACGCGCATAAGCCGGAGCAATTCGGCAACATCGTGTATGGCGTCGGCATCGCCCGGCGCGCCTGGGTCAGGCCAGAGGTGGTTGTCAACACCTGGCCGCTGAACAAGCTGTTGAAGTGGGCCGCAGCGCGGGCCCTGTAGGGCAAGCCGGCGGCTTGCCCTGCTGCCCATCGGACGGGTGTCGGACTCCTTTCAGAAGTCCGACACCTACCCGGCAGGGACAATCCCGATCCAGAACAGCGGGTAGAGATAGCGCCCAAAGCCGGGATCGTAGGCATACGGCGTGAGGAACAGGTTGACCAGCGACAGGCCGGCCAACAGCAACCCCTGGCGCAGGGGCGCCGGCAACTCGGGCCAGTTGCGCCGGATGCGTCCGCGATTCCACCCGTGTTCTGCCAGGAGCATCAGCCCCAGGCCGGCCCCCCACAACACACCAAACAGACTGACCGAGTGCCACAGACCGCACACAATCATGGTCAGCATCACATTGCGGATGGGATGCCGCCGATGGCCGCCCAGCGCCTGATACACATAGTCGTTCATCCAGCGCGTCATGGTCATGTTCCAGTTGCGCCAGAAGTCGCGCATGCGGCTGATGCGAATGAACGCCGCAACCGGCGCGAAGTTTTCCGGCAGGTCGATGCCATAGAGCCGGGCCGCGCCGATGCCCAGATCGACATAGGCCGAGAAGCCGATGTAGTAGGTGATGGCCGACAGCAGGGCAGATAAAACGAACTCACCCGGCGCAACCGCAGGGAAGCGCAACAAGGCGCCGGTCGGGTTGAGCAGGACGTGAATGACGCCGGCCACGGCGCCCTTGAACACCGCCTGCGCGATACGCAAGAGGCCGCTGCGCGCACGCTTCCAGTCGAGGCGCGCCGGCAGATGGTTGAACTGGCCGGCCCAGGCCGGGTAGCGGATGAGCGGCAGATGCACAAACGTGGGGAAGAAAACGCTCCATGTCACGTAGGTCAGCGCATCCGGGCGGGTGCCGGACATGGCCGACATCCAGCGGCCACCGGCGAAATCGACGGCGAAGTGAACCAGGCGGAGAAAGGTAAATGCGGTGGTCAGGCCGATGGTGGGCAACACAGCGGCAGTGGTCAGGCCGGTCCAGTCAAGCCACGGCGTGAAGGTCAACAGGCCGATGAGGCCATGCAGCGCGGCGTACAGAACGGACAGGCCGGCCACCAACGGCGGGTGAGCCACTCCCCGACGGGCCATCATATAGACAGCGCCGCAGACGACAACGACACAGGCGATCAACGCCGGCGGTCGCTCATAGCCGAATAGAATCACAGCGAGACTGACGAGCAGCAGGACGTGCCGGCGCGCCACGCGCGGCGCCAGCCAGAAGACCAGCGCGCCGAGCAAAATCGCCACGAACACGCGCCAGGGAACCAGAGCCTGCGCCAGCGCCAGGGCATAGCCCGCAACCATTTCTGCCAACTGCATCGGATGGCGCGGCAGTGTAGCATTTTGTAGGGCAAGCCAGCGGCTTGCCCCACAGGGTTTGCTGCGAGCGGCATTCGATGGCGCGGCAGTGTAGCATCACAAACGGGGAGTGGGTATGATGGGCATCTGGATGCACATCAAATAGAGAGGCGCAAACCCACCATGCGAATCGAGCACATCGCCCTGCAAGTGAACGACCCCGACGCTGTGGCCGAGTGGTACGTCCGGCATCTCGGCATGAAAGTCGTCCGCCATCCGGGCGGGCCGTCGCGCACCTACTTTCTGGGTGACGACAACAACCAGACGCTCATCGAGATCTATCACAACATGTCCGCCCCCCTGCCCGACTATGCCTCGATGGACCCGCTGTTGCTGCACATCGCGTTCAGCGCCAGCGACATGGAAAGCGCGCGCGCAAGGCTGATCGAGGCCGGCTGCGTCCCCGTGGGCGAGATTGCCATCACCTCGGCCGGCGACCAGTTGTGCATGCTGCGCGACCCCTGGGGCCTGGCGATTCAACTTGCCCGGCGGGCTGCGCCGCTCGGTTGAGGATGGCCGCGCTCTGGTAGCCAGCTTCGCGTGGCGCAGGCGTAGGTCACACATGCGGCCCCCGTCAAGCCCTGGATCGGGCCGGCACGCTATACCGTCCAACACACAATCACAGGCCGGCATGGTCTGGAATGGTCTGGAATGGTCTGGAATGGTCTGGAATTGAGGGTTACTCAGCCGATTGGGGATCCATGCGCAACACGATACACAAAGCACTCGCATCCCGATGGACATGCGTCGTCAGACCGTATGTGTTGATCCTGGCAACATTGATCGTCGCATCGGGCCTGAGCGCCGCAATGCTGGCAGCGCGCTGGCTCTACACCGGCTCGTCCAGCTATCGATTCCTGTTGTGGAACTTGTTCCTGGCATGGATTCCATTGGTCAGCGCGTTCGCCGCCAGCGCCTTCTGTGCCGGCGGACGATGTCGCACAATCAGCCTGCTGGTGTGCAGCGGTGTGTGGCTCTTGTTCTTCCCAAACGCGCCATACATCCTGACCGACCTGTTCCACCTGCGCGTGCGCGACAACAGTCTGTTCTGGTACGACCTGATCATGCTGCTCTCGTTCGCCTGGACAGGATGCTTTTTGGGATTTGTCTCCTTGAACGCTATGCAGCGCCTGATTGAGCGCATCGTCCCTGTGCGATTTCTGGGCGCAGCGATGGGTTGGGCGCTGGTGATCGTAATGGCCGGGGTGAGCGGCTTCGGCATCTACATGGGCCGTTTCCTGCGCTGGAATAGCTGGGACATGCTGCTGCGGCCCTTGAGCGTTCTCGGTGACATCTGGGATCGGATCGCCAATCCGCTGGCGCACAATCGCACCTTCGCTTTTTCCATCGCCTTCTCAGTGTTCTTTCTGGTGACCTATCTGCTTTTGACCTCTTTCGCTTACTTGCGCCGGGAGCAGCCTGCGCCGAATTCGGCGGCGGCCCCGCGCTAGCCGGGTGACAAAGCTCACAAAAACAGCCCGTCCGGCACAGCCGGGTCACATGACATACGACACTGCCCAATTCCGGCGAAAGGTCGTATGCTGTAGTCACGAACGGCTTAACATCGTATGACGTGAGGCTGGCAGCGCGCCCGTCTGCCGGCCCGTAACGCAGGTTCGATACGGGCGTCCACGGCCAGCGTGACCCATTCGCAACTCGTTTGCCGTGGCCCCCGACCGAACCTCAGGAGCGTGTATATGGCCAAAGGTCATGTCGTCATCGACTCGGAACGCTGCAAAGGCTGCGAACTCTGCGCCAGCGTGTGCCCGAAAGGCGGCATCCGCATGTCTGAGGGGTTCAACGCCAAAGGGTACCGGCCTGCCGTCTGGGTCAACCCGGATGGCGCATGCACCGGCTGCGCCTTGTGCGCGCTGGTGTGTCCCGACACCGCCATCGCCGTTTATCGGGAAGTGGTGCCGCGCGTGGCGGCTGCCAACGCCGCGAGCAACTGATAGCGAGGTCTCATGGCTAAACAACTCATGAAAGGAAATGAGGCGATTGCCGAGGCGGCGATTCGCGCCGGTGTCGAAGCGTACTTCGGCTATCCCATCACCCCGCAAACCGAACTGCTGGAATACATGTCGAAGCGCATGCCCGAACTGGGACGCGTCTTTCTGCAAGCGGAAAGCGAAGTGGCGGCCATCAACATGGTGTATGGCGCAGCCTGCGCCGGACGGCGTGCGATGACCTCATCTTCCAGCCCCGGCATCAGCCTGATGCAGGAAGGGTTGAGCTACATCGCCGCTTCGAATGTGCCCGTGGTGATCGTGGATGTGATGCGCGGGGGGCCGGGGCTGGGCAACATTGCGCCGAGTCAGAGCGACTACTTCCAGATGGTCAAGATGGCCGGCCACGGGGATTACAAACCGATTGTGCTGGCGCCGGCCACTGTCCAGGAGGCCGTCGATCTGACCGTGCTGGCATTTGACCTGGCCGAGCGATATCGCACCATCGCCATCGTGCTGCTCGACGGCGTGCTGGGGCAGATGATGGAGCCGGTGGAGTTGCCGCCGATGCGCCCGCTGCCCGCAACCCCGCCGGCATGGGCCATCACCGGCGCCGCCGGGCGAGCCAAAAACGTGATGCTCCCCTTCCGCATGCAGGCCGACGACCTGGAGGCGCTCAATCTTGAGTTGCAGCGCAAGATTGGGGCTATCGCGCGCCGCGAAGCGCGCTTCAAGGAGTATTTCATCGACGACGACGACGCCGGCGGCGACAAGACAGACTTGTTTGTGGTGGCGTTCGGCACAGCAGGGCGCGTGGCGCTCAGCGCGGTCAAGGCGGCGCGGCAGAAGGGCATCCGTGTCGGGCTGCACCGGCCCATCACGTTGTCGCCATTCCCCGACGAGCGCCTCTCACGCCTGGCCGATGACGCGCGCGGCTTTCTGGTGGTCGAGATGAACGCCGGCCAGATGCTTGAGGACGTGAAACTGTCGGTCGGCGGGCAGGCGCCGGTGCGGTTCCATGGCCGTATGGGCGGCCAGGCGCCGATGCCCGACGACATTGCCCGGGAGATCGAGAAACTGGACGAGATGACCCGCCGCCCAATCGACCACAAGATCGAGGGGCCGGTTGCATTGCGTCCGGCGAGCAGACCGGCGCAGCAAGCCGGATCCAAGCCGGAATTGACAGCGCCTGGCACGCCATGACCGCCAATGGGAGTGTGCACCATGATTCCAGTAGAACCATTCACCGAGCAGGTTGTGTTCCAGCGCCCGCGCGCCATGAGCGCCACACCCACCACATACTGCCCCGGCTGTATGCACGGTGTGGCGCACCGGCTGGTAGCCGAGGCGAT
>Ga0308417_1001396_pt1 | contig 16618 bp, 9 predicted proteins | sample HotsprSampleOS65_FD_203528 | JGI IMG/M metagenome (GOLD analysis project Ga0308417, IMG submission 203528) | Hot spring phototrophic mat microbial communities from Octopus Spring, Yellowstone National Park, Wyoming, United States - 20090730_OS65 ... | reverse complement strand
CTGCCCGGCCTAGAGTTAAAAACGCTCTACGACCAGATCAAGGCCCAAGACGACAACCAGAAGCCGGCCAACAAGGATCCCACGAAGAACACCGTGGCGCTTGCGGCTCGGGTGGGCGTCGCCACGTGCCCGAGCTATTCGGGGCAGACGTATGTGGACGAGGCGAACAAGCGGTTCGCCATCAGCAATTACAAGGCGATGGGCGCCACCCACAAGGAAAGCTTGCTCTACGCCACCAACACGTCGATCACCCCGAAGTACGGCACGAAGAATCTTCATCCGGACGGCGGCATCATTCCGGTGCGAAAGATGAAGTTGCGCGACTATGTGGACGGCACATCGAACACGATGATGCTTTGCGAATCGGCGGACGACGGTTCGCTCGGTTCGCCCGGCTCGTACTGGGCCTACGGGCTGACGGCGGCGGTGGTCGCGTTGCCCTCGACGGTGAACTACATTCAGATCACCACGGCCGGCAGCTTCTTCGCTCCGCAAGGGTTCGTCCCGGGCAAGTACGAGGACGAAGCCAACTACGCCAACCCGATCACGTACTTTAGCTGGGACTACGAGCCGACGACCGCCGGCACCAACGCCGGACCGTACGACACCGGCATGAAGATGAAATTCGGCCCCAGCAGCCGCCACCCGGCCGTGATCAACTGCGCCTTCGGCGACGGCAGCGTGCGCAGCGTGGCCAAGAACGTCGATCAGGGCTTGTTGATGTTCATCGTCACCCGGGCGGGCAGCGACCCGAACGAGTACATGGCCCGCTACGGCGGCGGGTGATCCGCAACAGCGTAATCGTAATCTGTGCTAACGCGGTCGTGTGGGCCGCATGATCTTCGCCCGGAGCGATCGGCAACAACCGGTCGCTGCCGGGCGTTTTTGTTTGGTCTTCTTGGCGGTCTGGGAATAACCGCCGTTCGGCGAGGGCCCTTCCCTTCAAGCGGGTCTGCGGCATCAGCAAGGGCCTTCGGGGCGTTGTCGGGCGCGGGGGCGGGCGAGTATCATAAGACGCTGTTTGACTTGACCGGCTTTGTCATGAACCGTTGCGCCCCGCCAGCGCGCACTGTTGATTCTCGCACGCCCACTCGGCAGACGCAGAAACCAGACCGCCGCCGCGGGCGACACACCGATCGGCGTTGTCGAGCGATGGGCGTGTTTGTTCCCGGCATTGCGTCGGCAATGCGCATGCGATCGTACGCTATCGCACGATTCCGCATAAGAACGCGATGGCTCGACGAGGCCGCAACCGACGATCAGTAGGAGGATCCCTACCGTGTCCGACTTTCGCATCGAACGCGATTCGATGGGCGAGGTGCAGATTCCGGCCCAGGCCTACTACGGCGCCCAAACGCAGCGGGCGGTGGAGAACTTCAACAAGATCTCTGGTCGCACGCTGCCGACCGAGTTGATTCACGCCCTCGGTTTGGTGAAGTGGGCGGCGGCGTGCGCCAATCGCGATTTGGGAAGGCTGAAGGCCGGGCCGCGTCCCCTCTCCGATGCTCAGATCGACGCCCTGCTCACCGCCTGCCGCGAGGTGGCCGACGGACGCTTCGACGACCAATTCCCCATCGACGTGTACCAAACCGGCTCGGGCACGTCGAGCAACATGAACGCCAATGAAGTGATCGCCAATCGGGCGATCGAGCTTTCCGGCGGCGACCGTTTCGCCGTCGAGAAACCGATTCATCCGAACGATCACGTCAACTGCGGGCAGAGCACCAACGACATCTTCCCCACGGCGATTCATCTGGCCGCAGCGACGGCCATCCGCCGCAACCTGATTCCCGCACTGCTGCGGTGCGGCGCCTCGCTCCGCGACAAGTCGCAGCAATGGTCCAACGTGTTGAAGATCGGACGAACGCATTTGGTCGATGCGGTGCCGATGACCCTCGGTCAAGAGATCGGCGGTTTGGCCCAGCAGTTGGACAAGTCGGTCGATCGCGCGACGACGGCGATGCTGGCCCTTTCCGAACTGCCCGCCGGCGGCACGGCCGTGGGCACCGGGTTGAACACCCACCCGCAGTTCGGCCGCCGCTTGGCCCAATTGCTGGCCGAAGAAACGGGATTGATGTTCGAAGAAGCGGTCGATCACTTCGAGGCCAACGCGCAGCGCGACGGGTTGGTCGAGTGCCATGGGCAGCTCAAGGCCGTGGCCGTTTCGCTCTATGCGGTGGCCAACAACATCCGCTGGCTCGCGTCGGGTCCGCGGTGCGGGTTCTTCGAAATCGCACTGCCCGACCTTCAACCGGGCAGCTCGATCATGCCCGGCAAGGTCAATCCGGTGATGTGCGAAAGCCTGATGCAAGCCTGCTGCCGGGTGATCGGCAACGATCAGACGATCACCCTGTGCGGCGCCGGCGGCGGGCAGTTCCAACTGAATGTGATGATGCCGGTGATGGCCGACACGCTGCTGGAAAGCATCCGCCTGTTGACCGGTGCGGTGCACGCCTTCACGCAGTTGGCGGTTGACGGCATGACGGCCAACGTCGAGGTGTGCCGCCAGGCCGTCGAGCGCAGCTTGGCGATGGTGACGGCCTTGAATCCGATGATCGGCTACGAAAAGGCGGCCGCCTTGGCCAAAGAGGCGTTCGCCACCGGAAAGACGATCCGCCAACTGTGCCGCGAGAAGCAGTTGCTTTCCGACGAGCAACTCGAAGCGGCCCTCGATCCGCGAACGATGCTTGGGCCGAAGTAATCGGCGGATTCCGGTGCCGACCGTTGTTGGCCCATCGAATCGCTCAGCGGAGCGACGGACCGGACGGAGCCGCGGCGCGGCGGGCCGAAACCTGCTCGCCCAGGCGGCGCACGCGCGGGTCGGCGTCGGCCGCTGCCCGTTGCTCGACCTCGGCCAAGACCGCCGGATTGCCGCAAGTGGCCAGCAGGGAGATGGCCGTCAGCCGCACCTCGGCATCCTCGTCGCGGCACATCCACAGCAGCCATCGCTGCGGCTCGATCGAGGTCATTTGCGGCAATAGGCGGGCAAGCTGTTTGCGGACTTGCGGGTCGGGGTCCACCATCTTCTCGGCCAACGCCAGTTCCACCGGCCCGAAACCGCGCCGCTGCAACTCGCTGCGAGCGGCCTGAGCCTCGCGGCCGCTGAGCAATCCGATCAAGTCGCGGACCTCCGTGGCCGCTCCCGCGAGGCCGTTCGTTGCCGGTGAACCGTCGCCGTCTGCCGAAAGCAACGGCCGACCTTCCGCCGTCTCGGGCACGCCCAACGACATCGGCCGCAGGGCCGCGGCGCTCGGATCGCGTTGGGAGTCCGCCGCGCCGTCGTCGCGCCGATTCGACTCGGCGTTGCCGTCGCGAGGCCCTCCCGTCGCCGGCTTTGGGTCGTTGGAGTCGGCAGCGTGCGGGGCGGGCGAGCCGGAAGCCGAAACCGATCGGTCGTCGGCCGGCGCGGCCTCCGGACAACGATGCAGCCGATCGGCCTCGCCCGAAGCCACGGCCATCAGATGATCGGGCGAAAGCAGCTCGGCCGCCGAGGGCAATCGGCGCGCCGCGTCGTCGCGCTTGGTTGCGTCGGCCCGGGTGAGCGCCGGCGCGCCGATGCCCGACGAAGACGCGCCCGACGACGAGGGACTTGAAGCGTTCGCCGCTGGTTTGGTTTCGTCCACCGGCTCGTCGTAAAGCTCGACGACCCGGCGGCAGTAGGCCGTCAATCGCGTACGGTCTTCGCCTGCGGTTCGATGCAGCGAGGTGAGCATCTTCAGCGCCAGGTCGGCCGCGCGGCGGCGACCGGGACGATCGAAGTTTGGTGTTTGCCGCGCCAACTCGGCGGCCACTTGCTGCGGCCACAAGGCCGAACCCTGCGGTTCGCGGGCGATGCGATCGAGCCGGTCGGAGATCGCCTCGTGGGCCGCTTCGGCCACGTGCGGCTGCGGCGCGCCCAACGACGCCACGGCCAGCATTAGCCCCAGCTCGCCCCCATCAATCGCTCGGCCCAAAAGCTGGGCGGCCTCGTTCGGCCCGGCCTGGGCGAGTTCGGCCTGCCATTGTGCCACAAGGTCGTCGGTCCAACGGGCTCGAAGCACGACAAAACCGCCGATCAGCAGCCCGCTGACGACCGCAACAATCACCAAGCTGCGACGACTCATGACTGAAGTCCCATGACGATTCGCGCGACAAGAAAGCAGAACGCTTCCGACGCGGGCCACGGCGGCTGCGATGCTCCGGCCGACGGCAACAGTGCTCCACCAGAGAGCAAGCTGCTGCACTGCCGCATCCGCCGGCAGACCGCGGCCCGCTGCCCGACAGCGATGCAATACACCCGTGCGGCCCGATGGGCCGGCAAAGGGGACGTATTGTCGGCGAATACCGCGGCCGAAGGCAAGGCCGGTTTGCGGCGCACCGACGTTTTCAACGCACTGGCCCGCTATCGTTTCGCAATCTCTTTGCCCGCAATCCTGCCGTTGTTATCGGCCCAGAGCTGCGCCGCCTGCTTCTGGCTTCTATGGCAAGCTGGACAATCTAGCAAAACTCTTTCGGTCGTTCCGACGGGAGCAACCACTACCAATGCCATAACCGATATAGAGGGATGGGCTGCGGTTGCTGCGACCGCGGCACAACTCTTCACGCATCAAGGAGCACCCCGTGAGCATTCATCCGCTGGCTCATGTCAGTCCGCGGGCCGAGATCGATTCGGGCGTCGAAATCGGCCCCTTTTGCATCATCGAGGACGACACCTGCATTGGTCCCGGGTGTATTTTGGAGAGCCGGGTGACGATCAAGTCGGGCGTAACGCTCGGGCCGAACAACCGTGTGTGCGAGGGCACGGTGTTGGGCGGCTACCCGCAACACGTCCACTGGAGCGCGTCGCCCGGCCGGGTGGTGATCGGCGCGAACAACACGATCCGCGAGAACGTCACGATTCACCGGCCGCTGAAGGCCGATCGCCAAACCGTCGTCGGCGATCACAATCTGCTGATGGTCGGCGCGCACATCGCCCACGACTGCACGATCGGCAATCACTGCATCATCACCAACAACGTGCTGCTGGCCGGTCACGTGACGGTGGCCGACCGCGCCTATCTTTCCGGCGCGGCCGCCGTGCATCAGTTCTGCCGTATCGGCACGCTGGCGATGGTCGGCGGGCAGGCCCACATCACCCGCGATGTGCCGCCGTATGTTACCATCGACGGCTTGAGCAGCCTCGTTGTCGGGCTCAACCAAGTGGGCTTGCGCCGCGCCGGCTATACGACGGCCCAAGTGGCGCAACTGAAGGCGGCCTATCGGGCGATCTATCGCAGCGGGCTCTCCTGGCGCGAAATCCTCGACGTGCTTCGCACCGAGTTCGCCACCGGGCCGGCGGCCGAGTTCCTGCCGTTCCTGGAAGCGACCACCCGCGGCATCGTCACCGAGCGCCGCGGACCGCCGCAAGCGACGATCAAGCTCCGCGTCGAGGCCGACGCCGAGGGCGAAACGGCGGCCCGGCCCGAACTCCGCGCCCGTTGCGCCTAAAAACGTCCCCGCTCGACCAACTCGTGCAGTCGGAAAAGCGGCCGCTCGCGCTTTGTGCCTGCTCGCAACGCTTTCGGTTGGCCGTTCTGCGTGGGCAGTCCTGGGTTGGCCGTTCTGCGTGGGCAGCGGCTGTGTCGAGAGGGTGCGGTGAGATACTGATGAGCAGCGCGGCCGGCAGGGATTAGCGCATTTGCGGGGCGTCTAACGGGGCAATGTGCTTGGCGATCAGATGGTTCGAATTCCTTTCGGGCAGGAATTCGCGCGTGCCGGTGATGCCCACCTGTCGGCCCAGGTAGTGCCGCAGATTGACTCCCGGGGCGGGCGTAACATAGTACTGGATCTTCCCTCGCTCGTTCACCAAGGCGTAGCGAGGACCGCCGGTGCGCGAGGCCCGCAACTCGGCCAATCGGCCCGTGCCGTCGAACCGCTCGCCGCGAAGCCCGGCGGCACCGGGCGCGCCGGCGGCATCGGTCGGTAAGGGCGTCGCTTGCCCTGCGCCGGAGAACGGCGCTTGCCCGACGCCGGAGAGAAGTCGCCGGGCCCGCTCGGCCTCTTCGCGCGCCATCTCGATCGATTGATAGCGTTGCCGAATGCCCTCGAACCGCTCGATCTTGCCCAAGAGCACCCGCACATGCCCGCGTTCCACCGGGCCGGGCGCGCGCGAAAGCAGCTCTTCGGCGCGCTGGCGAAGTGGGGCAAGATTCCAAACCGCCGGTTCCTCGGCGACGATGATGGCCAATTCCAAGTCAACGGCCTCGACCTGCGCGCGGAAGTCGTCGGCCGCCAGCGGACCGGCTGGCAAAGGGCTTGTCAGGGGCGAAGGGCTAACAGCCGGCGGCGTCGGCGGTGTCGGCCCGCCCGAAGCGCTGTCGGCCGGCTTGCTCAGGCCGTCGTGCGGGTAATCGGGCGAAACATATTTGCCATAGACCCAGCGGAAGTCGCCTGCCGGCGGCAGAATGCGGCACCAGCCGTCGCCGCGGCGCAGTTGGTTCTCGTCGAGCAATTCGACCACCTCGCCCCTTTTGAGCCGCACGCCGATGATGTCGCGGGCATCGCTCAATCGGCTGCCGATGCGGCAGGAAACCCCGTCGGCCGTCACTTCGGCCAGCCCATCGCCCTTGGGTTCGAGGTATCGGGCATGAACCCAGCAAAAGCTGCCGTCGACGGGCCGAATGGCGAGCCATCCGCCTGGATCGTGCCGATAGACCTCGACCGCCTGCCCGCGCGAAAGCTTATCCGTCGGATAGTAGCTTTGGCCCGGCCCGCTGCGAACATAAAGCTCGTCGGTAACGACGTAGGCGGTATAGGGGAACTTCGTCTCCGCGGCCGAAGCCGACGCGACCAAGCAAAACGCGACTATCCATGTTCGCATCGTTCTACTCGCCTAAAGTACGAACCCATCGCCTTGGACGACCGACCGGAAATGCCCCACCCCGGGGCGACGCCGGGCATTGGTCGCGGATTTGCCGGGAACACGCGCTGGGCGACGACGCGGGGCCGGCGCACCCCAAGTCGCTCCCCTGCGCTTCTGGTATTTCAGGCAGGCTCTTGTACTGCAAGGGCAAACCGCGATGCAAGATCAGTTCATCGGGGAAATCGGAAGCGTTTTCCACGGTGCCCGTTCTCACGCGGAGCCGCCCTTGTGCGAAAAAACGGCAATTGCAACCCGTCTCCGTGGGGGATGGCCCTCGAATCCGCTTTCGCTTGACGGCCGTTTTATTTACACTGGTTAGTCATTTCGCGTCAGTCGTTTTGCGGTCGTTTCGAAGTCAGCGGCCCGATGGTCGTTCTGCCGCCGGAAGTCCGTACTCTGTCAACAGTAAGAAGTTCTCGTGCCGATGAAGCCCTTTTGTACCGAAGCGGCCTTTCAGCGTTGCATTTCGCGTCGCTGCGGGGCGACCTTTGCCGTGGACGAAGTGCTGACCGCCTGCCCGAAGTGCGGGCACCTGCTCGATGTGGCCTACGATTGGGACCGCGTCGGCCCGCCGGCCTCGCTGAAAGAGTTCGAAACACTTTGGAGGGATCGAACCAACCCGTTGAGCTTCAGCGGCGTGTGGCGGTTCCGGCGGCTGTTGCCCTTCGCCCCGGCAGAACAGTGCGTGACGATTGGCGAAGGCCAAACGCTGCTGCATCGGGCCGACGCCGTGGCCCGCTATGTGGGCGTGCAGTCCGATCGGCTTTATTTGCAGTACGAGGGGATGAACCCCTCGGGCAGCTTCAAAGACAACGGGATGTCGGCGGCGTTTTCGCACGCCCGAATGGTCGGCGCCACCACGGCCGCCTGCGCCTCGACCGGCAACACGAGCGCCTCGTTGGCTATTTATTGCGCCGTTACCCGATTGATGCGGGCCGTGATCTTCGTCGGCTCGGGCAAGATCGCCTACGGCAAACTGTCGCAAGCGCTCGACTACGGGGCCTTGACCTTGCAAATCGCCGGCGACTTCGACGACGCGATGGCCCGCGTGCAACAAGTGGCCAAGCAGTTGGGCATCTACTTGGTCAACAGCGTCAACCCGTTCCGGCTCGAGGGGCAGAAAACGATCATGTTTCGCGTGCTCGAGGCCCTCGGCTGGGAGCCGCCCGACTGGATCGTCGTGCCCGGCGGCAACTTGGGCAACTCCAGCGCGTTCGGCAAGGCCTTCATGGAATTGCGCGACCTGGGGCTGATCCGTCGTGTGCCGCGGCTGGCGGTGATCAACGCCGCCGGGGCGAATACACTCTATCGACTGTACGAACAACAAGGGCTGCGTTGGAACCGCGGCGAACCGGATCTGGCGGCCGCCGAGGGCTTCTTCGCACAAATGGATTCCGAGAAACGCCGGGCATCGACCATCGCCAGCGCCATCGAGATCAACCGCCCGGTGAACCTGACCAAATGCCTCCGCGCGCTTGAGGTGTGCGACGGCGTGGTCCGCGAGGTAACCGATCAAGACATCCTTGACGCCAAGGCGCAGGTGGGCGCCGGCGGGCTGGGCTGCGAACCGGCCAGCGCGGCCTCGGTGGCCGGCGCGAAGAAGCTTCGGGCCGAGGGCGTCATCGGGCCCGGCGAGCGCGTCGTGTGCGTGCTCACCGGCCATCAGTTGAAAGACCCCAACGCCACGGTCGCCTATCACACGGCCGAGCGAACCGCGTGCGAAAAGGTGCTCGCCCCGTTCGGCATCACCCAAACGCCGTTCGCCAATCGGCCCGTGGCGGTTGCCAACGACCTCGACCAGATCATCCGCCAAATCCAAGCCCATTCCGTTTGACCGGCCCCCGGCAGACCGGCGCGGCCGCAACCTTTCGGACCAACACGAATTTCTGCGGAACAAGGAACGAATATGACTCTCTCGATTGCCATTCACGGAGCCGCCGGGCGGATGGGCAAACGCCTGATCGCCCTGGCGTCGGCCGACAACACATTAAAAGTTGCGGCCGCGTTGGAGTCGGCCGAGCATCCACAACTGGGACAAGATGCCGGCACGCTGGCCGGCGCGGGACCATTGGGCGTGCCGATTTCGGCCTCGCTCGATGTTCCGGCCGACGTCTTGATCGATTTCTCCGTACCCGAGGCCTTCAACCCGCTGCTGGAAATCTGCCTTGCCCGCCGGGTGCCGTTGGTAGTGGCGACCACCGGCTTATCGTCGGAACAGATCGAGCAGATTCGCCGGGCCGCGGCAACCATTCCGATCGTTTGGGCGCCGAGCATGAGCCTGGCGGTGAACCTGACGATGAAGCTCGCCGAACAGGCGGCCAAGGCCCTGGCCGACAAAGACGCCGACGTGGAGATCATCGAACGGCATCACCGCTTCAAGGAAGACGCCCCCAGCGGCACCGCGCTGAAGTTCGGACAAATCATCGTCGCCCAAATGAACCAAACGACTGCCGTCCACGGGCGGCAGGGCCGGCCCGGCCCGCGCCCCCACGGCGAAATCGGCTACCATGCCGTCCGCGTGGGCGATAACCCAGGCGAACATACGATCATCTTCGGCATGTTGGGAGAAACGATCGAGCTGACGGTCCGCGCCTCGAATCGCGATTGTTATGCCGTCGGCGCCCTGGCGGCCGCCAAATTCGTGGCGAAACAACCCCCGGGACTGTATAACATGAACGACGTTCTCGGACTCTGAACAAAACCGCGAGAACGCGAAAGAGTAGGAATATAAACGCGAAAGCGCGAAAGAATAGAGATATAAGCGCGAAAACGCGAAAGCGCGAAAGAAAAGAGATATAAGCGCGAAAGCGCGATAGCGCGAAAGAATAGGGATATGAACGCGAAAACGCGAAAAAGCAGGAAGTCAAACGCGCGATCGCGTAAACGAAAAAAACAGCCAAGCGGCACGAGCAGCTCGAAAACGGCGACACCTGACCGGGTCGTCGATGGTTTCATTCTGGGGCAGCGTGTTGTTTGCCACTGGCGGCCTTTCCCCCGTTTGCGACCCCTCTTTTTCGGAGCTTCAGCCATGCGTTCCTACCGCGTTTCTCCTGCCATGCTTCTTCCGTTGGCGGCTCGACCGGCGATGCTCTCGGCGGTTGTGCTGATCGGCGCGATCTTCGCTACCGCCGGTGCCCGAGCCGCCCAACCTCCGCAGCAGCCGCGGCCGCTTCCCGAGAGTATCCGTCTCGAGGCCGACATCCCTTATGCCGATACGGACAACCCGCGCCAGCAGCTCGATCTGCTCTTGCCCAAGCAGCCGGCCGGCGAAGGGCCGCTGCCGGTCGTGGCCTTCATTCACGGCGGGGCATGGCGCGGCGGCGACAAGCGCGGCGGTCGCGGGCAACTGGCCCCGCTGGTCGCTAGCGGGAAGTTCGCCGGGGTGTCGATCGGCTATCGACTGACGAACGAGGCCACTTGGCCGGCCCAGATTCACGACTGCAAGGCCGCCATCCGCTGGATTCGCGGCAACGCAAAGAAGTATAACCTCGACCCGAACAAGATCGCCGTTTGGGGCAGTTCGGCCGGCGGGCATTTGGTGGCCATGCTCGGCACCAGCGGCGGCGTGAAGGAACTCGAAGGCACGCTGGGCAAGTACACCGACCAAGACAGTCGCGTAACCTGCGTGGTGAACTTCTTCGGACCGACCGATTTCAGCGTGATCGGCGACTTCCCCAGCCAAATCGACCACTACGCCGCCAACTCGCCCGAATCGCTGCTCATCGGCGGCCCCGTGAAAGACAATCCGGAGAAGGCGCGCTCCGCTTCGCCGATCACCTTTGTCTCGGCCGACGACCCTCCGTTTTTGACGATCCACGGCACGAAAGATCAACTCGTCCCCTTCGACCAAGGCAAGCGGCTGCACGAAGCGCTGAAGAAGGCCGGCGTGTCGTCGATCTTGATCCCGGTCGAAGAGGGCGGACACGGGTTCCGCTCGCGCGAGGTGGCCGAACGGGTGCGCGCCTTCCTGAGCAAGCACCTGCTCGGCGAAAACGTAGTCGTTTCCGAAGAGCCGATCCGCGAGCAACAAGTGCCGCAGCCGACCGGCGCGAACCGCTGACTCGACCAACCGCTGACCCGCTAGGCCGCCGACAGCGATCTACCGCACAAACGTCCGATCCGTTGCGCCGGCGCGTAACGCGCTACACCATCGCGCGATCGGTCTTTCGTCGCCGCCCCTTTCGTGCCCTAGTGAAACGCGATTGGTCCGCCGATCGCGCCGGGGCCGCGCCCGGTTACGGGCTTGCGGTGGTCGGCTGCGCGGCGCGCAACTGAACCTTCTTCTTGCCGTCCGGTTTGGGGATGAAGAAGTCGGACGGCTTCAGCCCGCACCGCTCGATCATCTCGAAGCAGTATTCCAATCGGCCCAGTTGTCGATCGGTGTTGTTCACGCCGAAGGCGAACTTCGCGCCAGCCGCTTTCGCCCGCTTGAGGAACGGCTCGCGGGGAAGGCGGTAGCGGTCGTTGATTTCGATGGCCACGTCGTTCTTCACGGCCGCGGCGATGATGCGGTCGATTCGCTCGTTCGTCCACAGGCGGTCGTAGTCGGCCGCGATCGCCGCCGGCAGGAAGGTGGGATTCGCATAGATGTCGATCGGCTCGGATTCCAGAGTCTTCACCGTTACGGCCGTAAGCATGTCCATGAAGGCCTGCGGGTCGGGCACATCGACCTCGTCGGGCATCCACAGCCGGGTCCGCCGCCCGCGATGATCGGTGAAGGTCATCGAATCGGTGAACACGTAGTCGAACCGCGCGATCTGTTGCGGCGAGAACATTGAGAGCCATTCGCGCCCCTCGGCCTGCATGCCCAGGAGCACCGGTTGGCGTTTCATCGAGGCGAGAAAGTCCTCGGCGGCCGCGTCGTCGGTAATGGGAAAACCCTTGCCGCAGTTGACCGCCACTCCGTAGAAGATCCCCGTGCGGCGTTGATCTTCGAGTAGGCCGTCGATCGTCAGATCGCCCTTGAGATGGGCGTGGTAGTTCACCACCGGATAGCCGCGGCGGAGCAGGGCCACAACGGTGCGGTCCGGCCGAGAGGCCGCTTCGGCCGGCCACGCGCCTGCGGCCGACGCACCGGCAGTAGCACCGGCACCAGCACCGGAACCGGCAGTAGTACCGGCACCGGCACCGGCCGAGTCGTCGCGGAACCACCGGCCGGCGGCGGATTGGTCGGCCGCCTCGACCGAAACACGCCGCACCAGAACCTCGCCCTGCTGATCCGCGCCCGAGGCCAGCGCGATCGAGCCGGGCGCCAGTTCGGGCAACGAAGCGAGATAGCGATTCAAGGGGTTCGCTGTGTCCGCCGCGGCACCGCGTTCGTCGTTCATCACCGGGCAATCGACCAGCAGCACGCCATCGCACTCGACGGCGACGCGGCCTTGCCCAACGGTCAACCGCAGGGTGAACCATCGATCGTCGGCCGCGATGCTCTTGGCCAGATGCCGCAGGGCGACGATGCTGCCCGTCCGCGCCGCCGCGCCGGCCGCCGGATCGCCCACCGGGCGATTGTCGATCGCCAGCGCCAGCGGCGCTTGCCCGCAGCCGAGCGATTCCGTCGGTCGGACCACGACGGCCGCGGAGCCTCCGCCGCGGGTGCAAACCTCGAAGGTCCATCGGGCCGCCTTCGCGCCGCTGGACAGCGACGGAATTGCATCGGTCCGCACCAACACCCGATTGTGCCCGCCAATCCTCAACGAACCTTCGGCGAGGCAGTCGTTGCTCTTGCCGGCCGAAAGCGACCAACCGTCGAGCGTTCGTCCGTCGAACAGGGCCGCCGTGCCGCTGCCGGCGCCGTTACCGTCGTCGCTGCCGCTGCCGCCGCCGTTGCCCGCGCGGCGCGCGTACATCTCTGCCCCTGCCTGCCGCACGGCCGCGATGGTTTCCGGATAGGGCGAGTCGCACACGTCCAACAGGCCGATCTGGTAGTTCTCGCCGTCGGAACGGCCGGTGGTGGCCTGATCGCCCCATTGGAACCAATGCACGCCGACATAGCGCGGGTTATCGACCGCGCTGCGCACAAATGCCAGATACCGCGCGGCCCGCTCGTTCTGATCCTTGCACGGCACCAGCCCGGTGTGGAACATGCCGCGATCGAGCGCGCCGAAGTGGAACTCGCCGACGATGATCGGCTTGTCGCAATCCTCGGGCAGCGGGTTCTTGGGCACCTCGTTGCGGTAGAAGTTGAAGCTCACCACGTCGCAGAACTGACACGCGGCCCGCACCGCCATCGGATTGGTCCACGCGAAGCGGCAGCCCAAATAGAGCCGGTTGGGCGCAACCTTCTTCACCGCCTCGCGGCAAACGCGGAAGTACAGCTCGGCCGTGCGGTAATAGAACGCGCGCAGGTCGTTTTCGGCCTTTTTCTTGTCGGGCAGATCGGTGCCTTTGAGCAGGGCGTCCCACGATTCGTGCTTCGTGCCCCAGGCGGCGTTCAGCTCGGCAACCGTACCGTACTTCTTGCGGAGTTCGTCGCAGAAGGCGATTTTCGCCGGTTGATCGGCGGGCGAGGCCAACGCAGCCAACGCCAACGACGTGTCGTCGCCCCAACTCAGCTCGTTATCGACGAAGTAGCCGATGCACCAAGGATCGTCGGCCGTCGTGTGGCGATGCCCTTCCATCGCCGCGGCCGCCGCGCGGGCGAACGCCGGATCGAACGGGTCGGGGAACTTTCCCCAGTAGCCTTGGCTGCCCTCGATCGGCCGGCTGCGGCCCTTCAGCCCCACGGTGGCCGTGTACGGCGTCTTGCGTTCCAGATAGATGCGATCGTCGGACCAGTTGGCGATCGTATTCATCGACCAACTGCGCAGCCGCCGATGGGCCAATTCGGTGGCTTGCGCGCGCCAATCGGGCCCGTACTTGCGCAACAGGTTCGCCCCGGTGAAGTTGAACGTGGCGAACTTCCGTGTCGAGTAGTAGCCGTGCGCGGCATTGGCCCCGCGCCCGTAAAAGATGCCGAACTCGGAATCGCGCGGGGGCAGCTCGGCAAAGAGAAACTCGCGGTCGCTGATCGGTGTTGCCGCCGTTTCGAACCGCACGCAGTCCGGCCCGTGCGACCAGAACAGCCGCCCCTCGGGATCGACCAGCCACCAGCGGCCATCGACCTTCTCGACGCGAAACGCGCCGGTGGCCTCCAATTGCGGGCCGCCCGCCCAGCCGCCGTAGCGGTTCCACTGGCTCGGCCCGGGATGGGCCGTCAGGTCGGCCGCTTCTTGCTCGATCCGCCGGCGTAGATCGTCGTCGGAAGCGATCTTCCCCGGCCATTGCCCGTGCCGGAACTGTCCGTAGCGATCGATCAGCGGCAGCAGCTTCTCGGGCGACATGTCGTCAGGCGGCGCTTTCCTCGCGCCCTCGGCCCAAATCCGCTCGACGGCGAATCGGCGTTCCCGTTTCGGCGAAGCGATAAAAAGAAGCATCTGCGTGATGTTGTCGAGTTGAAGCCCCTGCTCGCGCCAGCCGAACGGATAGCCGCGCATGCCGAAGAGCTTGTCGCGCCACGCCTCAGGCATCGACTCGCTCAGCGCCATCCGCAACGTGCGAACCTCGCCGGGCTTCAATTCGATCGCTTGCGTGATGCAGTGCTTCGAGCCGTCGGCGCCGGGATTATCGACCCGGCAACTGACCCGCACCGGCTCGTCGTCCAGGTTGCGCAGCCGAACGGCGATCTCGGCGAACGAGCGCAGGTCGAACTTGCCCTCCGGGGCCTTGAGCGTGACGCCCGGCCAACGCGACTTCGTGCCGGTGGTGATCTGAAGTCGTCCGTCGCCCAATGTGAACGCTGCATCGGAAGCAACGATGGCCTCTGCCTTCGGCGGGGCCGAAAAATCGAACAACACCTGAGAGGCCGCCGGTGTCGCCGCTGCCGGCGATGTCGCGCCGGTTGCCTCGCCAGACGCTGCCGTCGCCGCTGCTGTTTGTGCCGCTGTGCCAGAGACCGTTGCCGCCGCCGATTCCGCCGCGGCCGCCGCGCCGGCCCGCCAGGCCGCCCGCCCCAGAATAGCCCCGTGGACGAAAACAAGGATAGCCGTCAAGCATACGGCGCGAATCGCGATCATCTTCAGCCAGTGGTGCGACATCCTCGGTTCCCTTCAGAGAAAATGGAAGCGGCGGGAAGAACGGCAGGCACAACAGCAAGCGGCTTCGACCGGCCGCGGGCATGCAATCATGCACAACAAAGTCGATCACGCATCGACAAAGTGGAATAGGCCGGATCGCCGACCAGCGCGGCCGCCCCGAACCTGCAACTCGACAATCAAATCTGCTCGACATGCAGGCTGCGGCGGCGGCGTTCGGCCAGTCGCGCATTGTCGAAAATCGCCGCCACTTGCTGCACATTCTCGATCCCGGGCAAACGCAAGTCGGGATGCGTGCGGTCGGACGACTTGATCCGGATCGTGCCCACGCCCAGCAATCGCTCGATAAACCCTTGTTCCACCGTGATATCGTCGATGTCGATGACTTCGATCCGATCGGTGATCCGTCGCAGTAATCCGGTTTGATGCACGAATCGCTGACTGGTCAATCGATAGTGAATGCTCAACTGCCGGTAGAGCAGTTGCAGCAGCGGCACTCCCCAAAGCAAAACGATCAAGCCCAACAGCGCGAGCCACCAAAGGGCCTCGGGCATCCAAATGATCCAGCCCACGATGGCCGCGCACGAGAGCACCCCGGCCGTGATCCAAGCCCCGATCATCGCCTTGGACGAATAGGTGCCGCTCCAAAGCTCTTCTTCTTGCGGGCTGCCGCCGGCCGCCCGAGCGGCCGCTTGCCGCATTTTGGCCGCGGGCGAAAGCTGCTCCTCCGCCCCCTCTCCCGGCAATCCTTCGCCGCAGAGATGGCAGAACCGAGCTGGCTGAACGATTTGCGCGTTGCACTTCGGGCAATTCATGGTTTCGATTCCCGCGATGTTCTCAAACGCTTCCCGGTACGGCACGTTTCCTTATGAAGAAAACACCGCCGTTTTCGTCGATGCCGCTGCGCCGCTGTTGCTGCGGGCGCTGTTGTCGATGCCTTCGGCCAAAGTGTTTCGCCTTGCCGAAATGCCGTTGCGGCGTCGCCCGACAATATACGCTTTTTTCGCCGGCAAGGTAACAGGCGGCCGGGCGTCGCGCCGTCCGCCGACGCAGCGAAGCGGCCCATTGCATGCCGCGGTCGGTCCCGCCGCTGCGCGCTCTCCGCGGTTTCGTTCACGAAACGCCGCCCTGCCCGCCGGCAAGCGGAAAGTTGCGGAGCGGGACCAACCGGTCGGGCAACTGCAACACCGCCAACGAGGCGAGCCGACCGTGCCGGTCGATCACCGCCACGATCGGCGGATCACTCTGCTTGTCGGAAAACGCGGTGTGTTCGGATGGCGGCCACGACGGTGCGTGGCCCTCCAGACCGTCCGGCACAATGTATTCAATGGAGGGACGTGCTCCGTCGTGTCCGGCGATTCTTGCAATCAGTTCCGCCGGACAGCGAACTGTTTGTCCCTGGCGCAGTCGGGTTACCGAAATGTCGTCGGCAATCCATTGCGGCAGATGGGCTACAGCCTCGCGCGAGGGCCGAATTCGCGCGGCAATCTTCGCGCGCGAAAGGTCCGTCGGATCGCAGGCCGCTTCAATGGCGAACCCGCCGATCCGCAGTCGCTTGAGCGCGGTCATCACGGCCGCGGTGCCCAAGGCCGCCGCCACGTCGCGCCCCAGCGCGCGGACATACGTTCCGCGACTGCACTCGATGAGCAGCCGCAAATCCGGATAACGA
>Ga0308417_1001390_pt1 | contig 16678 bp, 11 predicted proteins | sample HotsprSampleOS65_FD_203528 | JGI IMG/M metagenome (GOLD analysis project Ga0308417, IMG submission 203528) | Hot spring phototrophic mat microbial communities from Octopus Spring, Yellowstone National Park, Wyoming, United States - 20090730_OS65 ... | reverse complement strand
CGCCAGGTCGTCGTAGGTGAAACCCGTGTCGGCTGCGAGCATCGGATTGATGAAGCCGTGGGCGCGGTACAGGGCGTAGGGAACGGTGCTCTTGCGGCCCATCGTGCCGGTGAGGAAGCCGTCGGACTTTGTCTGCTTTTCCGCGTCTTCGGCGGTTGTCACGCTCTTGCGCGTGATGGCCGATTCCATCGGAATGATCGGGTCGAGCGAGCGCGCAAAAGTGATCTGCGCCGGGCCGCGCACCTGGCCACAGTTGTATTCGCCCGTGGACAGCACGGCGCCGAACGCACGGATGTCGAAGAAGCTGCGGCAAAGCTGTTTCCTGGCCACCTCGGCAGCCGATGCCTTTTCCTTGCCCTTCTTGTCTTTGAAGGCCTTCTTGTCGATCTTCGCGTCATCGAAGCCCTTCTCGATCAGGTTGTTGAGGATGCGCTTTTCATACTGCGCGTCCTGCGTCTGAAAGAACAGGTCGTAGCCCGCACTCTGCCCAGCGAGCGCGGCGACCGCGTTGCGGATCTTCCGCTTGATGCAGACATCGGTCACGAAGCCCTGTAGCGATTGCGGGTCGACCCGCGGCAGATTCCCCGCATCCGGGTCGCCGTTGGGGTTGCCATCCTGCACGTCAAACAACAACACGAAGTCGTAACGACGGTCCACGTTCTGGCTCATGTGTTTCTCCTTCATCTTGGCAAAGCACGCCTATCGCCTGCCTCGCCTCTACTGGTTGTCCTTGCCCCTGCGATATGCTGCGCGCTGGTGATAGAACCCCAATGCGAATGCTCCCTGCTCCGTCAGGGACAGCAGGCCTGGAAATGCCCTGACCTGACTGCACAAGCCCTCCAGGTCCTTCTGCAGGTTCACCGCCATTCCCGGCTTGTCGGCCTGAAGCTTCCCCAGATGCTGCTGGGCCGACTTGAACAGCCTCGGGAACACCAGCCCCGGCGCTGTGCTGGCCGTTCCATAGAAGCGATCGACGACATTCGCGTTGACATCGCCCAACGCTGCCCACTGCAATCTCTCAAACACCGCCATCAGCCGTCCGCACACGTAGGCGGCCGACTCCGGCGCATCGCTCAGTTGCTCGCCCATATCAACTCCTTTCCTTCGAAGAATAAGCTTGATCAGACCCAGTCGTGCGGCGGTAAAGCCGTCGATGCCCCTGGCCGCCAGCCGTCGAAGGCACGCGGCAAGCACATTGTCCGGCAGCGGCAGCGCCTTCATTGCGGCGTGAACGAGCTGCGCCGACAACGCCGGCGCGATCCCATCGGAGTCGGCCGCAGTCGATGCCGCAAGCTGCCACAGGGGAAACACGGTGACGAGTTCCTTGCCCCAGGGACCGACGATCCTCAGATCGGCGAACCACTGCCGCAGGTTGGCCTTCACTTCGGGCAGCCGCGCTTCCAGGTAGTCGCGCACAACCGCCCGCGCGGAATTTCCCGAGAGGGTAAGGCAGTAGAAAGCATTCTCGTCGGCCGCCCGCGATTCCTGCCCCTCTAACGGGCTCTGCATCAGCTTCACCACCAGCGCCGGATCGTTGCCCTCCAGACATCCCAGGATGTCATCAAGATCGCACTTCTGGCGCGTCCAGAACAGGAACAGAGCATCGCCGATGGCGATTCTGCTGCGATGCAGCTTCTCCTGAACCAGCGCCTGAATCGCGCGCGTGTATCCCTCGGCCGCCCGGTAGCTGATCCCGGCATTCGCCGCGCCCTCCAGCCCGTAGCTTTCAAACGCGGCCTTGTCGTTCGACACTACGCTTACCCCGGAGGCGATTCCCCCGGGCACGCCGGCGATCTTGGTGGCGTGAACCGTCGCGATGGCGCCGTATTCGCCGGTCACCTGGCAAAGTCCCTGTGGCCCGGCGCTCTGGCGGCCCTCATCGAAGGCCGCGTAGAACCGTCGCCACCACCCCCGCACGCTGTCGCGCTCCAGGATGGTGAATCCTTCGTCCGGATTCCACGCCAGCGTACACCGATCCCCAGGCGCCGGCTTGAGCGCCTCCACATCCTCCCGCAGTTTCGCGGCCAGCGCGCTGTCACTGGCGATCTTCCGCCCGAATGCACACGCGGCCGCCAGAGCCTCATCCCCCGACTCGCTCGCCGCCCTTTCCATCTGTTCCCAGAACGTCTTGCGGCTCGCCACGCTCTTGGCCTCGTCGCTCACAGGCAACACCCGCGCCAGTGTATCGGCGAAGAAACGCGCAAAGCCGGGATTCGCCGTGTTGCCGTGCGCCTTGGTGACAGGCAACTCCCTCCCCTTGTCGCGTCGAGTCTTCGGCGGGCCCTTCTTGCCGGGAATCGGAATTGTTGCTCGCCGGTCTTCGATGCCCAGGTATGCGCCATCCCGGTCAATCTTCACCACAAACGGCACCGGCGCCATCTCAAACGCCGGATCCTCCAGCAGCTTCTCCCGCTCGGCCAGTTCATACAGTCGCGTCAGGATCATGACTTCACCTCCCATCCCAGCACCTTCACCGGCGGCTCGCCATTCGGCCCCGCGTCGGCCGTGTCGCAGTGCAGTACGCCGTGCGCGACGGCCGCCTGAAAGAATCCCGGCTGGTTCTGGCCTTCCGGACCGAAGCGAATGTCATACAGCATCAGCCCCAGCCCCTCGCTCCAGTCCATCGCCCGCTCGCTGCCGTCGGGCGGCGCGAAGTGGCAGGCGAACTCGCGGCAGCCCAGATATGGACGATGGAAACATTGCCCCCTGGCCAGCCGCCGCTCGAACATCTCGCGATACTTCACCGGCGGGTCATTCGCATCGAAGCCATCCACGGCCACGCTCGCCTCGATCAGATACGCCACATCCCGCAGCGCCAGCGTGTTGCGCTGGGTGCGGTTCTGACCGCCGGCGCTCTCGCGTCCGGCCGAGTCGACCAGATACGGCTCGAATGAATCGGGCTTCTTGATCCAGCCGGCCACTGTTCGAGGCGCGATCTTCCCCTGGATTTCGTTTCGTCGAATGCTCACGAACTGCGGCCGATCCGGCGCGCTTCCGTTCAACCACCACGGCCGCAGCGCCGTGATGCGCCGGATGTGCCAGTGAAACGCCGGAACGAGTTGACCGGTGCTCTGGTCCGTCTTCTTCTTAAAGAGAATCGCATCCAGCACGCCCCGGGCCGCCGACGGGGTCATGATCGGATACGACATGCGCTCGACCTTCAGCTCCGGGCGTGTGAAGCATGCGTAGTCGCTCCAGACTTTCACGCGAACGATCTGTTTCTCAAGCATGGCTCCTTGCTCCTTCCGCTAAACCACGACGGCACCCGGCGGGCACAGCACGAGGCCCAGCGCATTGTCGTACGGCAGGCCACAAAGATTCACGCCCGGCAGATGATCCAGGACAACAGCGCCCGCTGCCTCGCGCACCTCGTGGGCGTACAGGTTGACCGTATGCCGTTGCAGCCGCCGGTACGTCCGCCGCGACGGGCGCGCCTTGAGCTCCAGCAGAAGCGCTTCGACCTCATCCCGCGTCCTCTCCCATCCCGCTACCACCACCGGGGTTGTCGCCTCGTCGATCAACTGATACGCGCACCCCACGGTCTTGAAGCAGAAGCCGCGCCGGCCGGCGATGATGTTCTTCTCGTCGAGCCTGCCACTCGGATACAGCCGCCTGAAATACTCCGCCAGGTCCGCCGGTTGATGAATATCCGGTTCCTGCCCCCTCCGCAGGAAATCCTGCTCGACGATCGCCCGACCGTTGCGATACCACGCATCCGGCGGCATCGTGCCATCGCTGCTGGCGAAAACGATCACTTCGCCCGCGGGCAGCAGCCCCTCGCGGTTACATCGACCGGCCGCCTGTACGATCGACTCCAGCGGGGCGATCTCCCGAAAAAGCAGGGGAAAATCCAGGTCCACTCCCGCCTCGACAAGCTGCGTCGATACCACGTGGCACGCAGCGCCCTCGGCCAGCAGTGATCGCACGCGCTCCAATACCTCCAGTCTGTGGGCCGGGCACATCGCCGTGGAAAGATGAAACACCGATGGCGAGTGCGCCTCGCGAAGGGCCAGGTACAGTTCGCGCGCTGCTCGCTTCGAGTTCACCACGCACAGCGCCTGCCGCGCTTCCAGCATCCGCGCCGCCACTTCGCGCCAATGCATCGGCGCAGCCTCCGGCTCCGGCCAGCTCACCCGCGTGCGCTTCAGGCGTTCGAACAGCGTCAGTTCCGGCGGCACGATCTCGTGCACGTCCTCCAGGCCCTCTGGCAGCAGTCTCTCGTCGCGTCCCCACGCCGGTTGAGTCGCCGTGCACAGCACGATGCTGCATCCAAGGTACTGGCTTGCCTGCTGGAGCATCTGGCACGTCGGGGCCGTCAGGCCCTTCGGCAGCGTCTGGCATTCGTCAAGGATGACTACGCTCCGTGCGATGTTGTGGAGCTTGCGGCAGGGTCCCGGCTTGTTCGAAAAGAGGGTCTCATAGAACTGCACGCTCGTGGTGAGGACCACGGGCGCATCCCAGTTCTCCGCCAGCCGCTGCGCGTCCGACCGCGCCTGGTCGTCATCCTCAGCGCGGCCAGGGTCGGTCAGGCTGTGGTGTTCCAGGACCAGTTCGTCCGACCCTTCTCCCATCGCCTCGCGGTAGACCCGTGCGTTCTGCTCGATGATGCTCAGGTAGGGAGCTACATAGATGATCCGCCGCAGTCCGGCCCGCCGCGCATGCTCCAGGGCGAACATCAGCGACGAGAGCGTCTTGCCGCCGCCCGTTGGCACCGTCATCGAGAACAGTCCGGGAGGCAGCCCTGCCGCGGCAATCGCCGCCTCCAGCACCTCGCGCCGGATATCGGCGATTCTCCGCTCCCGGCATTGTTCGGCCTTCGTGGCGATGTACCCGGCCACCCGGGCCGCCAGTTCCTCTGCGTTCAGCGGCGCCGGCTCCTCTCGCTCAGACCATCCCTCGCACGTCGCCTGATGCGCCGACGTGTCCAGCCAGTCGGCATCCACCAGACAACTGAACAGGAGCCTGATGTGCAGGTCGACGGAAAGCGGCTCGATTCCCTTGCCCCATTCGTCCAGCGGCGCATCTGCCTCCGGACACTCGGCAACGGCACGCTGCCACAGCGACTCAAGCACCTGCTTCCCTCGCTCAACGCTGTCGGGCACGTCGCATCGATCCGGCAGTCCGCCGTGGTGGCCCAGGATTGCAAAGAGCAGATCCGGCCGTCGAATCGCCGCCGCTCTCGCGGCGCCGGCCTCCTTGTGTCGGGTTGTTTCGCCCCTGCCGCGCTCGTTGCGAATCATCTGCTGAAACTCGAAGCGGTATTTCCCCAGATCATGCAGCCACCCCGCCACGTACGCCGCCCGGGCGAAGGCGCGGTCCCCCGGCCGCGCCTCCAGCGCAAACCGCCGCGCCAGACGCGCCACATTCCGCAGATGCTCCGCCAGCGGCTGCCAGTCGGACCCATCCGCCCGCTTGCCCGAGTGGGCGAAATACCGCTCGCTCTGCATGCCTGCTCCCTGGGACATCCGGTCCCCGTTCCCGTCCGTGCACTTGTGCATTGCCTGAGGCTGTGCCTCGCCGGCCCGCCGGCCGCCATTTTCCTGCCCGCAACGGCACTATACACAAACGGCCGGCCATGTCACGCGCGGCGCCCCGCCCCGACTCAGGCCGGGTCGTAGCCCCTGCCCCCGAAGGGGTGACAGCGGCAGATGCGCTTGAAGGCGCGCCAGCATCCGGCGGCCGGGCCGTATTTCTCGATGGCGTCGATGGCATACTGGCTGCACGTGGGGTAATACCGGCAGTGCCCGCCCAGCAGCGGGCCGAGCGTGGCGCGGTACAGGCAGATCAGCCAGATGAGCAGGCGGCGCATGAGCGGCCGCATTCTAACACGCGCCCGCCGCGCCGTCAGCGCCACAACCTGCGCCCAACGACCCAGGCCAGCCCGAACACCCCGGCTGCGAGTGCCTGAGGGGTTGGCACGGGGTTGGTCTGCCCCGGGTCCGGTTCCGGCTGCGGCTCCGGCTCCGGCTGCGCCGGGGGCAGGGCAGTGGCGGTGGCGGAGAAGGAGCCGACCTCGATCTTGGCGGTCCCGCCCGATCTGCTCATTTCCCAGTAGAACCCGACCGCGGTGATATCGCGGAACTCGTGAGGGGCAAAACCAGCGGAGGCTTCATTGAAATCGAGTTTGTCATTGGGATTCCAGGCTTTCCAGCTTGTCGCCGCCGGATCCAGCAGCTTCAGGCCCGCGCCGGTGTAAGTCTGATTCGCCGCGTAGTACGTGTTGCCGTCTCTGACAACGAAGCGAGCCAGCCCCTCAATCTGCCCACGGACGTACATGCTGAGGCGATCGCCTTCGCCAAATACGATCGTATTGTCAGTCAATGAGAGGAAGTCGGGCTTCTGGAAGAATACCATGGCCCTGGCGACCCAGTTGCCGCTGGTCATGCTGAAGTCGAAGTGGAAGTAATCCCCAGTTGCACTGTAGGACACGCGACGGTACTGAAAGACCGGAAGTGTCGTGGCGTCAATGCGTATCGCCTGGTAGCCGCCGTAAAAGCGCGGCCCCGTGTACTCTTGGGGCTGCATGTCTGTCGTCTCGCTGAACGCTCGCCAGCGGTAGCCATCGGGACTCGTCCCACCCTCAAGATATGCCGAGCCGCTGGACTCGACTCCCTGGAAATTGCGTCCGGGAGAGGGCACGTAATTCCCGCCCCAATTGACTATGGTGGCCGCCGGGGCCTTCGAGGGAAGACAAACGACCGCGACAACGCCCGCAAGCCCGAAAAGAATGCGCGCAAACATGCAGTTGCTCCTCCGCAAAGTGACGCGAACACAATCTCTTGAGCGGTTCAGGAGCGAATACGGCCGCCCTCTGAGCGCCCGCCAGTGGCCCTGACAGCAGGCCCCAGTACAACCCTGCAATACCTCAACTATACACCGTGGATTAGGGACGGGCAAGGAATATCGGACTCTCTGGTCGGCTTGACGGCGTCGAGCCGGCCCAGGTCACGCCGGGTCATTCGTTCACCGCCGACTTCGGATTCGAATCGGTGAAGCTGGAGACGGTGGGCCAGGCGATCGATTTCGTGGCCGAGCAGTTGCGCCCCGCCCCCGCGCCCGCCGGGCCGCGCATGTAGCACGGGCATCCTGCCCGTGTGGGGGGCGTACTCGCCCACCGCTGGAGTCTGGCGGATTGATCCCATCTTTTTTTGGAGCGGCCACCACGGGCGAGCGGCTCGACGCCCACGCCCTGATGCTCCAGCGCCCGCCGATCATGGCCGAATTGACGCGTGGGATGCCGACGTATCCGTATCGTCTGCCGATGGCGTAACGGAGACGGATTTTCCGCCGGGGCGGTGCCGATCGCGCCGCGGGCGAGTATAATGGCACCATGGCCCGCAGGAACCAGACGCCGCCGAAGAGTTTTGAGGACGCGATCAGGGAGCTGGAGCAGATCGTCGGCGAGATCGAACGCGGCGAGGTGCCTCTGGAGGAAAGCCTCGTGAAGTACGAGCGCGGCACCTTCCTTCTCCAGCACTGCCAGAACATCCTCAACGAGGCCGAAAAGCAGATCGAGCAGATCAGCAAGGCCCCCGACGGGTCGTTGAAAACCTCGCCGCTCTGATGCGCTGCGCCGGCCACGACCACAGCGAGGGCCCCGTGCCACAAACCTCCACAGCCAATTCCGCGATCCAAATCCTCCAGCGCTGGGGCGAGCTGCTTGAGGATTACCTGCGCCGATGTCTGTCGGCGCAGCGGGATGCGCCTGCGAGGCTCCTCCAGGCAATCGAGTACAGCCTTCTGGGCGGCGGCAAGCGTCTGCGGCCGGCGCTCGTGTTCGAAAGTTGCGCCGCCTGCGATCCGGCCTCATCGCCGGCCGAGAATCCGTCGGCACTGGCGGCTGCGGCGGCGATCGAGCTGATCCACACCTTCTCCCTTGTCCACGACGATCTGCCGGCCATGGACGATGACGACCTGCGCCGCGGACGACCCACCAGCCACAAGGTTTTCGGCCAGGCTATGGCCATTCTTGCCGGCGACGCCATGGTCACGATGGCGTTCGAGCTGCTGGCGCGGCAGGGCGCGCCGGCGCTGGTGCCCGCGCTGGTGGCCGAATTGGCCGCCGCCAGCGGACCAGCCGGCATGATCGGCGGGCAGGTGCTGGACATCGAATCGCAGGGCAGATCGTGCACTCTCGACGAGCTGAAGCAGATCCACCGCCGCAAGACCGGCGCCCTGCTGACGGCGCCGCTGCGCATGGGCGCGATCACGGCGGGCGCCACGCCGGCACAGTTCTCGGCCCTAAGCGATTTCGGCCGGCATCTGGGGCTGGCGTTTCAGATCGTCGACGACATCCTCGACGTCACCTCCACGCCCCAGGAGCTGGGCAAGGCGACGAATAAGGACCGCGCCCGCGGCAAGAACACCTACCCCGCACTGCTCGGACTGGAAGCCAGCCAGCGTGCGGCCGACGAGCAGCTTGCGGCGGCGCTGGCATCGCTTAATGAGTTCGGCGTCGAGGCCGACGGCCTGCGCGCGCTGGCGCGGTTCGTCGTTCAGCGGCGCCATTAAGCTGCCGCCGCTCGGCCGCGCAACCGGCGCACCAGCCACTTTTCCACTTCCACCACCCACAGCACACTCGACGCCAGGGCCACCAGAACGGCCCACTCGTACAGGCCGATGCCCATGATGCCGAAAAGCCTCTGCATCAGCGGTATGTAGGTGAACGCCAACTGAAATACGATCACGGCCGCGATCGCCAGCAGAACCATCCGGCTGCCCAGCAGTCCCTTGAGGCTCAGCACCGGGGCCAGGATGAATCGCGTGTTCAGCAGATAGAACACCTCAAACATGACAATCGTGTTAACGGCCGCCGCCCGTGCCAGCTCCAGCTCGGCGCCCCGGGCGCGCATCCAGATGAACATGCCGAACGTGCCGGCGCACATCAGCGCCGACACCAGGGTGATGCGCCAGATGCAGTACCTGCTCAGCAGATTCGCCTTCGGGTCGCGCGGCGGACGCTTCATCACGTCGGCCTCCGGCGGCTCGAAGGCCAGCGCCAGCGCCAGTGTCACGGCCGTGATCATGTTCACCCACAGCACCTGGACGGGCGTCAGCGGCAGCGTTCGGCCCAGGAGGATGGCCAGGAACACCGTCAGCGCCTCGCCCCCGTTGGTGGGCAGGATGAAGAGGATGGCCTTGCGCAGATTGTCGTAGACGGTGCGCCCCTCCTCCACGGCGTGCGCGATGGAGGCGAAGTTGTCATCTGTCAGGACCATCTCGGCCGCCTCTTTGGTCACCTCGGTGCCCTTGATGCCCATGGCGATGCCGACGTCGGCGCGCTTGAGCGCCGGCGCATCGTTCACTCCGTCCCCCGTCATCGCCACCACCGCCCCGTGCGACTGGATGGCCGTCACCAGCCTCAGCTTGTGCTCGGGACTCACCCGCGCGAACACATCGCACTCGGCCGCCGACTGCGCCAGCGCCCTTTCATCCAGTTCATCCAGTTCCCGTCCGGTGAGCACCGTCTTGCCGTCGCCGATGCCCAGCTCCACCCCGATGGACCGGGCCGTCAGCGCATGGTCGCCGGTGATCATCACGACCCGGATGCCGGCCTCGTGACACTGCCGCACGGCCGCGATCGCCTCCTCGCGTGGTGGGTCGATGATGCCCAGCAGGCCGAGCATGGTCAGCCTGCTCTGAACGGTCTGGAAGTCGAGGCGCCCGTCGGCGTCGCCGGCCTGTCTGCACGCCACCGCCAGCACGCGCTGCCCCCGCGAAGCCATCTCCTGGGCCCTGGCGGCCCAGTATTCGGCATCCAGCGGCTTCACATCCCCGTCCGTAGCCTGGTGCTGGCACATTTCCAGAATCCGCTCCGGCCCGCCTTTCACCAGGATCATCTTGCCGCCTCCTTCGCCGTTGTAGGCCGGATGCAGCGTGGCCATAAACCGGTTGGCCGACTCGAACGGGATGCTGTCGAGCGTGGGCCATTGCTTGCGTAGCTTGACGGGGTCCAGCCCCGCCTTCATGGCCAGCGTCAGCAGCGCGCTTTCCATCGGATCGCCCGCCGGCCGCCATCGCCCATTCTCCTGGTGCAGATCGGAGTCATTGCACAGCACGCCCGCGACCAGCAGCCGGGCCAGCACACTCTTCTCGTCCGGCCGCACCGCCGCTCCATGGTGGCGAAGCTCGCCCTGGGGTGCATAGCCCACGCCGGTGACTTCGCATTGCGAGTCAGCGGTGACGATGCTGATAACTGTCATCTCATTGCGCGTAAGCGTGCCGGTCTTGTCGGTGCAGATGACCGTCAACGCGCCCAGCGTGTCCACCGCCGGCAGCCGCCGGATGATCGCGTGCCGGCGGGCCATCCGCTGCACGCCGATCGCCAGCACGATGGTCATGATCGCCGGCAACCCCTCGGGGATCGCCGCCACCGCCAGGGCCACGGCCGCCAGGAACAGGTCGACGAACTCGCCGCCGCCAACCAGATAACCCAGTGCCAGCGTGAGGCCGGCGAAGACCACGATCACCACGGCCAGGACGTGCCCGAAGCGGTTCATCTGCCGGATCAGCGGCGTGGTGACCGCCTGCGTCTGCGACACCATCTCGCTGATCCGGCCGATCTCCGTCCTGTCGCCCGTGGCGATCACGACGCCCTTGCCATGGCCGCTGGTCACCAGCGTGCCGGAAAAGGCCAGGCAACTGCGGTCGCCCAAGGGGATGTTTTCGGGCAGCGCTTCGGTGTCCTTCTCGGACGGAACTGATTCGCCTGTGAGCATGGCCTCGTCGATGCGCAGCTCGCGGGCCTCGATCAGGCGCAGGTCGGCCGGTACCTTGTCCCCCGAGCGCAGCACGACGAGATCGCCGGGGACGAGTTCCTCGGCCGCCACCGTCTGTCGATGCCCGCCGCGGACGACGGTGGCCTCCAGCGAGAGCATGCGGGTGATGGCCTCCAGGGCCTTTTCCGCCTTGCCTTCCTGAAGGAACCCGATCAGCGCGTTGATGATGACCACACCCAGGATCACGCCTGTGTCGATCCAGTGTCCCAGCGCCGCCGTCGCCACGGCCGCCCCGATGAGCACGTAGATGAGGATGTTGTGAAACTGGAGCAGCAGGCGCGCCAGCGGCCCGCGCCGCTGCGGCGGCCGCAGGCGATTGGGCCCATAACGGGACAATCGGCGCCCGGCCTCGGCCGCGTCCAGACCGTCGGGGCCCGTTTCGAGTGTGCGCAACGCCGTCTGGGCATCGAGCGCGTGCCATGCGGGCTGCGGTTGCTGTCGATCCATGCTCTGCATAGGAGTCTCCTGAGGCACTGGGGTTGCGCGAGCTGGCCAATAACACAAGTTGGCCGTCGCTTCAACGCTTGAAGAGGTGCGGATTGCGCTCAGGGGGCGCGCGGTCCATGGTTGGCGCAGTGCCTTATGCGCAGTTGCTGCGGCGCCTTGCGGAGGAGACGGGTGTGGAGATCACCTGCACAGATTACCGCCAGGCGATCGCGCGCGACGAAGTTCACGCCGTCGTCATTGCCACGCCCAACCACCTGCACGCGCCGATCGCGCTGGCCGCCATCGCCGCCGGAAAGCACGTGCTCTGCGAGAAGCCCATCGCCATGAACCTCGAAGAGGCGACGCGGATGCTGCAGGCTGCCGAGGCGGCCGGCGTGCGGCACATGACGGCGTTCACCTACCGGTTCATCCCCGCCATCCGCTACATGGAGCATCTGATCCGCGGCGGCGACATCGGACGGCCATATCACTTCCGCGCCAGCCGGTTTCAGGACTGGGGATCGCGCAACCTGGGCTGGCGTCAGATCAGGGCGATGGCCGGCACGGGCGAGACCGGCGACATGCTCTCGCACCGCATCGACTACGGGCACATGCTGGTTGGGCGGATCGTGCGGCTGGTGGCGCACACGATGCAGTTCGTGCGCGAGCGCGACGGCGCGGTGTCGGACTTGGAGGACTGGGTCGGCATGTTGACGGACTTTGCCAACGGCGCCACCGGCGTGCTGGAGAGCACCAAACTGGCCACCGGCCGGGGCGAGGGGCCGCACAGCCCCGACACGTGCGAGGTGAACGGCGCCGAGGGGACGCTGATGTACCGCGCGGAGAAACCGCTGGAGGTGCTCGTCGGCCGCAAGGGCGGGGCGATGCCGGAGCCGGTGGCGGTGCCCGAGGAGTTCCTGAAACATCCGGCCTCGAAGCGCAACCCGCGCGAGGGCGATCCGCGGATCACCTTCCGCTACGACCAGACTGCCGAGTTCATCGACGCGATTTGTGAAGGCCGGCCTTGCCGGCCGTCGTTCGCCGAGGGCGTGGCGGCGCAGGCGGTGATCGACGCGGCGATGACATCCGAGCGGGAGCGGCGCTGGGTGGATGTGCCGCAGGTCTGAGAGCGGCATCGCGGGACCGATGGCGGTTGCGCCGGTGGAGCATCGCGAAGCGCGCTGACCAGGATCCATGCCATCGCCATGGCTGATCGTGCGCAGATCGCGCTGCGTCACTCATGCAAATCCCAAATCCTCATACAGCGCCGTCAGCGTGCAGCGAATGCGGTGGTTGTGTTGCTCCTCGCCGCTCATGCCGTTGAAGATGATGGCCACGGCCAGGCCTTGTTCCGGGTCGGCGAAACCCACCGACGACTGCGAGCCGCCGTGGCCGAAGGCGCGGGGCGAGGCGTGGCGCCCGAAGCCATAGGGAACCGTGTCGGCGCCGTATATCGCGGAGTTGACCAGCACTCCCAGTCCCCAGTCCATCACATGGTTGAACGAGTGGTCGAGCATGCCCGTGCGATGCCGCGCCGTGATCGCCTCGACAGTCTGCGGGCTGAGCACGCGAGCCTGCGCAGAGTCCGGCGGCCGGCCATGGCGCAGAAGCATCTCGTAAAAACAGCGCAGCTCGCGCGCCGGTCCGCGCACGTTGGCGCCGGGCCGCACCAGCCCCGCGTGCAGGGGCGTGTCCCAGTGTCCGTGCGGCCGGGGCTGTGGCCCGCTGGTGTCGTGCATGACGCCGATGCGCGCGGCGGCCGCCTCGTAGGCATCGGCGGGCATGCCCATCCAGGTCTGACGCATGCCCAGGGGCAGCAGCACCTCCTCGCGCAGATACCGGTCGATGCTCCGGCCGTCCACGCGCCGCACGATCTCGGCCAGTATGTACCAACCAGAGGCGAGGTGGTAGCCGGCCTTGCGTCCGGGCACCCAGCCGTGCTCGGGCGCCGATGCGCAGATGCGGGCGATGATCTGTTCCCATGGCCGCAGGCTCCAGTTGTTGGCGCAGCGGCGGAAGCCGCCGGTGTGGGTGAGGACGTGGCGGATGGTGATGCGATCCTTGCCGTGCGCGGCGAATTCGGGAATGTGCCGGGCCACCGGATCGTCCAGTTCCAACCGGCCGCGCTCCCACAACTGGGCGATGGCGATCGCCGTCAACGGTTTGCCCGACGAGAGCCAGAGCATGATGGTGTCGGCGGTCATGGGCACGCCGGCGCGGGCCTCGCCGACGGCGGTGTCGGCGATGATGCGGCCGTTGAGCGACACGCTGATCTGTGCGCCGATATGAAGGGCCTGGTTCATGCCACGCTGGATGACCGATGCCGTTCGCGGGAGACTGTCGAGGCCCATGAACCCATTGTGGCGGCGGGGTGCCGCCGGGGCAACGCCGCGATGATCGTCCTGCTCCCTGTGCTGGCGCGCGGAGGATCAGGTGGGCAGAAAAAGCCCGTCGTGCACGGCCGGGGTTGTCACCTGCGGTGAACGGATGGGTGCCGGCGAAGTTGCGTATGGCATCGGTTCGCACGTGGCTCATGCCGGCGCCCCCAACGGGAAATAACTCCCGACCCACTCCCGACCCCTTTTCTGGGCTGGCGGGGCTGGCGGCGCTTGCATGCCGCCGTGCATCCGTCTACACTGCTCCCACTTCCAGCACCAGGGTCTTGTGGGCCACGGGGCCGGAGGGAGCATGCGACCGCCCAAATCCCGCACGCGCACAGCATCGCCCGCTGTAGCCACCCACCGCACCGCTGCGCGGATCGCCGTTATCGCGCTGGCCGGGTGTCTCCATACTCACCCGACGCGCGCAGCCAACAGTACCTACAGCTTCATCAGTATCGACCCGCCTCCGCCCGTCCACGACTGGCAGGGCCCCTGCTGGCAGTTGACGGGCGGTCCGGGCAATCCCTCGGGCATTCCCAATGCCGTGGGCGATACCGCCGCGATCGATCTGCCGCCCGGCGCCTGGGCCATTGACATCAACGGAGCGGTAACTGTCGGCGCCCTGGCATTCACTGTGCCCGATGGCGCTTCGCTGTCCCTCGACCCCGGCGTGGGCGGATCGCTGACGCTCGACGGCTCGGCCGGCCGGGCGTTCATCTCCAGCAGCGGCGCTGCGGCTGCGCGGATCGGTGCGCCAATCACCATCGTCGATATCCTTGACATTACCACCAGCGGCACGGGCGTGCTGACGCTGGCCGGGCCCATCTCCAGCAGCGCATCGCTGGATATCAACAAGCTTGGTTCGGGCACGCTGCTGCTTTCGGGCAACAACAGCTACACGGGTCTCACGCGCATCAGCGAAGGCACGCTGATGCTCGGTCACGCCAATGCCCTGGGCACGGCCGCCAGTGCAACGTTCGTCAGCAGCGGAGCGTCGCTGGACCTCAACGGCCAGAGCGTCACGCTTGCTGAAGCACTGAACATCAGCGGCACGGGCATCGCCTCCGCCGGCGCGCTGGTCAACTCGTCGGGCTCGGCGGCGAGCTGGGCAGGGACCGTCACTCTCGCGGTCGCCGGCACGGCCATCGGTGGCAGTGGCGACATCCGCCTCAACGGCGCTCTCGCCGGCAACTACAAGCTGGTCAAGACGGGCGCCGGCACGCTGACGCTCACCAAGGCATCCACCCGCAACACCGGCGGCACCACTCAGGTCGACGGCGGAACGCTGCGGCTGGAACATGCCCAGGCACTGAGCAACCAGACGGGCACCGCCATCACCGTCAATGCCGATGCGGCACTGGAGCTGGCCGCCGGCATCACGCTCGCGCAGCCCATCACGCTGGCCACCGGCGCCATCGTGCGGTCGGACGGATCGGCGTCGACCTCCGGCACGGTCCAGCTTCCCACCGCCGGCGCCGCCACCGTGACTTTCGCCACCCGCAACGCCGGCGACGTATTCAGTATCGGCACCGACATGAACAAGCTCCTCGGCGGCGACGGCGATGAGACGATCCGTATCGCCGGCCCCGGCGCCGTGCGCTTCGGCTACCGCACTACCTACAAGGGCCACTGGCTGGTCACCTCCGGCACCCTTCAGGCCGGCGTGCCCGAAGCTCTGGGCAGTACCGCCAATACCATCCGCATGGAGGGCGGCCGCTTCGAGCCGCGAATGAGCTCGTCGCGGTATTTCGGCCATTCCATCACCGCGGCGGGACCCTGCACCATCGCTGCCACCGGCGCCATCCCCGCCTCCAACGTCACCTACGATTTCGGCAACCTCGCCCTCACCGGCCACACCGTCACCATCACCTGCGGCGAGAACCTCACCGTCTCCGGCGGCATCAATTTTGGCACGGCCACACTCGCGGCCGACAGCACGTTGAACGTCGTCAACTCGCCGGCCGCCGCGACCACGGCGACCGTGGGGCAACTGCACGGCAATCACCGCCTGACCAAGACGGGCGAGGGGGTGCTGCGTCTGACTGCCATGGCCGATCCATCCTTCGCCGCCGGGCTGACGGTCGATGGGGGCGAGGTCAGCATCGCGACCAGCCCCGACACGCTCGGCTCCGGCGCGCACGTCATCAACGCGGCAGGGCGGCTGGTAGTGTCCATCGCTGACGGATTGGGCAGCGGCTCGGTCACCATCAACGGCGGCGAGCTGTGGGCAACCGTCGCCAACGCCCTGCGCAGCAGCGCGGCCGGCCATCCGCCCCTGCCCATCGCCCTCAACGGCGGCACACTGCGTCTGCGCTCGCCGGCCAACACCGCGTTTCACGGCGACATCGTGGCCAGCGGCGCATCGACCATCGTCATCGACAGCCCATCGCCCATGAGTTACATCGGCGACGACCTCGACGCCCTGAGCCTCGCCGGCCCGCTGTTGCGGATCGAGAAGACCGCCGTCGTTTCCTCGGCCACGCTCAATTTCGGTCCCACCACGGTCGTGTCGGCGGCCACGCTCGAGCTGGCCGGCGTCGATGCGACTGTGGGCGCGCTCAGCGGCGTCGGCTCGCTGCTGAAGACGGGCAGCGGCCAGCTCGCGTTGCGCGTGGCCGCCGCGGGTTTCACCGGTTCATTCGACAACCGCGAGGGAACCACCCTTCTGGCGATGGCATCAAACATACTCGGCGGCCCCGTCGCCATCAGCGGCGGGACGCTCCAGGTCGAGTCATCCCGCGCCGCGGGCACATCGGCGATGACGCTCGCCAGCGATGGCCGGCTGCTCGTGCGCGGCGCCCGTGGAAGCACAGTGGCGGTCCCCAACAACATCACCATCGCCACCGCCCAGCCAACCATTGACGCCCGCGCCAGCAGTGGCACCACGGGCATCTTCACGGCCGACCTGGGCGGCGAGCTGTCGGTCCTGTCGCCTCTGACTGTGCTGTCCGGCCCCAACGCCCAGGTGCGCATCGGCGGACGCCTGCGGCTGGAGAGCTCGCTTCAACTTAGCGGCGGAACACTCATACTCGACGTCGCCCCCGATACCCGCATCGCCCCAAGCGCGGCTATCAGCGTGGGCGTCGGGGCGAT
>Ga0308417_1001389_pt1 | contig 16684 bp, 10 predicted proteins | sample HotsprSampleOS65_FD_203528 | JGI IMG/M metagenome (GOLD analysis project Ga0308417, IMG submission 203528) | Hot spring phototrophic mat microbial communities from Octopus Spring, Yellowstone National Park, Wyoming, United States - 20090730_OS65 ... | reverse complement strand
CCCTACTCTATGCCGCACGCGAGAAGCGGGCGAGCGGGAGCGCGTCCCGCCGGGGCGCGGGCGGCGTGGGCCTGGGTGCGCGTCCCGCCGGGGCGCGGGCGGCGGGGCGCGGGCGGCGGCCAACCGAGCGGGGGGTGTACCCGGCACGACCGTGGGCACGCCGGAGCCGTGCCCTACTCTATGCTGCACGCGAGAAGCGGGCGAGCGGGCGTGCGTCCCTCCGGGGCGCGGGCGGCGGCCAACCGAGCGGGGGGTGTACCCGGCACGACCGTGGGCACGCCGGAGCCGTGCCCTACTCTATGCCGCACGCGAGAAGCGGGCGAGCGGGCGTGCGTCCCTCCGGGGCGCGGGCGGCGGCCAACCGAGCGGGGGGTGTACCCGGCACGACCGTGGGCACGCCGGAGCCGTGCCCTACTCTATGCTGCACGCGAGAAGCGGGCGAGCGGGCGTGCGTCCCGCCGGGGCGCGGGCGGCGTGGGCCTGGGAGCGCGTCCCGCCGGGGCGCGGGCAGCGGGGCGCGGGCGGTGGCCAACCGAACGGGGGTGCACCCGGCACGGATGCGGGCACGCCGGAGCCGTGCCCTACTCTATGCCGCACGCGAGAAGCGGGCGAGCGGGAGCGCGTCCCGCCGGGGCGCGGGCGCTTTCGTTCCACGCTCCTTTCTTGCGATTGCACTGCAACAACCAGCATTGGAAGGGTTGGCCTCCTGATCGTGGAAGAACAGAGCGTGTCCGGGTACCCCAGAGCCATGCCCTGCTGAGCAGCGCTGAAGAGAACACAGGGCAGGACTCTGATCGCGGGTGCGATGCGGGCTTCAAAATACACATTACGAGCGGTCTGATATCCTTTTCACAAGGGCGCAAACCTCTGGCTCAGGGGGGCGATGCGAGAGCGTTGCACCCCTGAGCCATGAAGCATGTTGAGACCGATTATGCACACCTGTCTGACATAAAGATTACGACCGGGACTCTCCCGTTGTTGCTGGAGTCCTCCACCCCGGAGCGCCCTCAGTATTCGCCAGCAGCTTCTCTACCTGGTATTCGGATCGTGACTCGGCTTGTTGTAATTTCTGAAGAGTGTCGTAGCGCTCATCGATCTCCGTCACTATCTCGGACACAGACCGATCCGGGTTCAGCATACTATCTACCACAGCCACGAGCAACAACCACCAGAGCCACTCGTCAAAAGCCTCCTTGTTGAACCATAACACATTATTGTAGCGATTGACCTGGAGGAACTGGCGTACGACCTGATCGCGCAGTCCAAGCGTCAATAGTTCAAAAGCGCGCCGGTTCTGTGCCGTGGGGGTATCAAACCAGCGTTGCTGATCGATCAGAATTTGAATAATCCCGATAGCACGCCAGGCCTGGTGTTCGTCAATGCCCAACCCCTGCAACGCGCTGGCAATGATGCGGTTAAGCAGCCACTCATCCATCCAGCTATGGCTCTGCTGCGCCACATCCTGATCGCTGAGAATCCCGCCGAGTGTATGAACAAACAACCAGCCAAACATCGTGCTCCATACCAACGGCTCATCAGTCAGGCGAGCTTGCAGTTGCTCCATCATTGCCTTGAAGCTGGCGGTGTGCTGGTCACCCAGACGATGCGGCAGTGTTGGGAGACGTACCATGACCTCCAGCTTCTGGCGAATATCCAGGGCAATCGCTGCATCATCGCCCGCGCCATTCGTAAAGGTCTTTATTTCGCGTAACAGGTGCCGCACCTTTGCATCGACGTCATCCACGAGCACACGATCGAGTGTCTCTTCCATGCTGGTGACGCGAGCGTTGATCAGCGATTGGAACACGTCGGCATTGACCAGAGCACGGAACGGCTGGCGCACGACCCCCAGTATCATCTCCTTCATCTCGTCCTCAACACTGGGCACGCCGCGTCCCTGCAGATGAGTCATGATATGATAGTAGTGGCTCCACTCATTATCACGTACCTCGCGGAAGTCCATAAACACGTGATGCTGATAGGCCTGGAGTTCGACATACAGACCTTGATCATAGATCTCCTTGCTGTTACGAATGAACTCCATCCCCGTTATGGTATCCCGAAAAATGGTGTAATATGCACCGTCGTTGTGCAGGCCTAAGCCTTCACCCAGAATGCGCTGGGTCAACTGCCGTTCACCATTCTCCATCTTTTTAGAATATGCCACCGACGTCTTGATCCATCCCCTCGCCGTAGCAAATTTGTTATGAAACACAAACAACGCCCGTTCATTCCCATGACTATTCGAGTAGGCAAACACATCTTCATTGACATAACCTTCGGGAGCAAAACAGTCATACAGCAAAAAATCATGTACCTGAGCAAATACATAACGGCGATGGAGCAGCGGGAAGATCACCCGCTCATGATGCTGTATCAGCCCGATATCGGGCTGTTCGTCCCAATAGGCACGGCGATACTCCATGCCATACTTTTCGGTATAGCCTTCGACCTGACCGTGCCCAAACATAGGCAGGCCAGGCAGTGTTACCATCATTGCGCAAATGCCGAAATACTTGTCGCCTTTGCCAAATTGATCGACAGCGGTACGTTCGTCAGGATTGTTCATAAAGTTGACAAAGCGCTTCATTACTTCCGGGTCAAATTCAAGCGTATTCTTCATCACCGAGCGATATTTGGCATTGTCTTCATCGCGCAGCATATTCATAAAAGCACTATTGTAGACGCGGTGCATGCCCAGGGTACGCACAAAGTAGCCTTCCATCAGCCAGAACGCCTCGGCCAGCAACAGCGTATCAGGGGCCTCAACTGCGACACGATCCACCACCTCGCGCCAGAACTCGACCGGCATGGCCGCATCAAACTGCTCTTTCGTGAGGCCATGATCGGAGCGGGAAGGAATATCGCCCCCTGTGCCCGGCTGCGGAAACCACAGACGCTGATAGTGACGTTTGGCAAGCGTCATAGCGGCATCGAAGCGAATGATCGGGGTTTTACGCGCCACGTGCAGAATGGTCTGGATCACCGCCTCACGCACCTCCGGGTTTAAAAAGTTCAGCTGGGCGGTATCGTTCCAGGGCATACTCGTGCCGTCATTACCGTGGTACATATATCGGGTACTCCCCGTCCAGTGATCGACCCGCTTGAACACCACGGCGGCATCGGTACGGTTGTAGTAATGATCCTCTAGATAAATCCCTACCCGACTGTCCCAGGAGAGATCTGGCCCATTAAAACTATAGGCCGGAAATGGGCTGTAATCCAGGGAAATAAACCAGTCAGGATGCTCTATCACCCAGCGCGAGTCAATGCCCATATGGTTGGGCACCATATCGCTCGCCAGGCGGATGCCGCGCCGCCAGGCGCGTTGTTTCAGGTTTTCAAAGGCTTCTTCACCACCCAGACGGTCGGAAATGCTGTATTCAAAGAGCGAATAGGCCGAGGCCTCGGCTTCGGGGTTGCCACACATCTGCTTAATCCGTTGCGAGGCCGGGCTACGCTTCCAGATCCCAATCAGCCAGAGGCCGGTAAAGCCCCAACGAGCCAGCGTATCCAACTCCTCGTCGGGTACCTCATCCATACGGGTCAATAGACGTTGGTACTTCTTCGAGAGTTGATCCAGCCAGACATAGATGTTCTTGGCGATCATCACGACCCGCGGCATCCAGTCCAGGTCAGAACTGAAGCGCTCGTATTCGACATCGAGGGCCGAGTAGTCATAGACCAGCGATGGCCCTGGCCCTAACCCGCCTTTCCCCAGGAAGATTCTGGCATCTTCGCGGATGAAGTCCAGGCTACTGAGGAGGCGGAACAAAAAGTCACCCAGGAAACTGCCCCAGTGTTGAATGATATACTCAAGTTGATCAAAAAGCGAATGTGGATGGGCGATGGCTGGCGCTCGCAGCATATCGATGAGATTCTGGTCATAGGGGCCAAAGCGCGGCTGGGTTTCAAAGAAGTCGCGCATACTGGCCATAACTTGGGGGTAGACCGTATTGGCATCCAGCCGGGTATCATCAAACAATTCCATATAGGGCGCAAAGGCGGGATTCATATTCGCCAGCCAGAGCATTAACAACTCTTCCTTTTGAATATGGTCGTGGGGCACCCCGTCAGTCTCGCCTTTCATATATTCATCCAGACCGATCTCGCCACGATAGACTCGGAGCGGCGGAAACTCATCGGCGAAGGTATAGAGCGCGGTATCAATTGCCTCTTTGCCGAACCGTTCATCCATCCAATCCAACGCCTGTTTCATCACCGTGGGGTTGCGTTCACGACGGTACAGGAACAGCACGTAGTGGAGGATTTCATCGATCAACCCCATCGCGTTGATATGGCTGGCCTGCACAGCACGTTCGGGGTCGTTGATACTATCCCGTTTATCGTTCATCTTCTGGGCGAAAAGACGGGCAGCATGAAAGTTCGCAAAAATGACATTACCGCTCAACGAAAATAGCGCAAGATCAAACGCATACTGGTCACGTGCCTGACGTGAAACATGAAACTCCATCTGAACCACATTGTTGCCTTCTGCTCTCTGCACTGGGCCCTCCCAACTCCATCTCCATACAATAGGACGCTCTGGCGGACAGACTAGCCATACTATGCTATTCGCCCGTGATAATGTACCATAAGCGGACAAATCGGCAATGATCGACCAGGGGATCAAACCGTACGAAGTGCAGGCATAACGCCGAACGTTCTATAGGCGGAACGTTTCAGATTATCCCATAGCACACGCGACAGAACGATGTCTGAACAACATGCTCATTATAACAGGACTTATGCTGTTGCTCCACAATGTATCAGGCGAACAAAAATTCTAACACGATTCTAATTTACATAACCAGAAATCCTGCTATAATGGCTCTATCCTCAGCGGATCAGAGTGGCCCGTGCTGAACGGCCTCATCATCTCCGCTCGTGGTGCCTCCGGCTAGAAAGAGGAGGCTCACGATGGCGGTTGTTTCTCGACCTTTCAAGCCTGATCGTGCGCCTGATCGCCCGCGGCGCATGTTCAGGTTCATGCCGCTACTGACAGCGGTAACGTATGTGCTGGCGTTGCTGGCAATAGTGGTACTCGCACAGCGGGCGATGACCTGGGGGCAGCGCTGGCTCGATGATGTGCGTTACGGGTTTCCACGGAGCGCACGCATCAGCGGCATCGTTGCCCCTGGCGACGTGGACGGTTTGCCCACACAGATTATTGCGTTGAATATGTATGGTCAGGTCAGCATTCTGGTGCTGCCTGGCAGTGATGCCACGCAAGTCCAGGTGCTGGAAGGGCCATATCTGTTTGGCCGCGACGGGGCTTATGCGGTGGCTCGGCCCACATTGTATGACGTTAATGGGAACGGACAGGCTGACCTGCTCGTGACTATTCGCGGTGAGGCGATTGTGTATCTGAATGATAATGGAACATTGCGACTGATGACACCGGAGGAGCGAGCAGAACTGGTGGGATCAGGGCGCGGAGCGTTACCTCTGATAGAGTGAGGATACAGCCAGGGAAAGGAGGGTGATTCGTTAGTATACCCGCTTGTCTCTGGCTGTTTGCCTCCTGGTTATGTACGGGCAGTGTCCGTGGCGGGTTGCTCGGCCCAGGTGGGTATCACGCACAGAAAGCCGAGTGGCTGATCACCCAGGGTTTCAAACTGATGCACCTCGTGCGGTGCCACGAACACGGCATCGCCCACGCCGATCTCCGTCCACGCTTCGCCCAGCAACACCCGCCCACGTCCCTGAACCACCACCACGCCATGCGGATGAGCATGCTGATCCAGCGCCGAGTGCCCACCCGCCGGCAACGTAAAATAGCGGATAATAAAATCCTGCGCTCCTTCGGCCGGGCCAACCAGCACACGCTTGATCGCCCCTGCCGTAGCCGCGCCCTGCGCCCCACTGACATAGGCTACGGGCGGTACGGTGGCATAGTCCCATGTTGCAGCATCGGCGCTGGCAATCTGATGATGAACGATCCCCATCGCTGTGTTCTCCTGATTTAAATATTTCGCTATCTGAAGCTGTGATTGCACCATCAACTATTTATTTTGACCTGGTACAATAGTGATTGTATCATACCTATCATACTGAAGACTATTCAGACACTCGACGGGAGAAATGATGATGACCCGATCAAAATGGGCGGCACGTATGCCGTTTGGCCCACTCCGAATCTTCGCTACAGGCGTAGCAATGGGCGTTGCCGACGTTATCCCCGGTGTTTCCGGCGGCACGATGGCTTTTATTCTGGGTATCTATGCGTATTTATTGAATGCGATCAAGTCCTTCAATCTTGATGTGGCCAGGCTGCTGCTTCAATTCAAGTTGAAGGCCGCGCTCGATCAGGTGCCCTGGCAATTCCTGCTGGTCTTGCTGGCCGGGATTGGTTCGGCGGTCTTTACTCTGGCGCATGTGGTAAGCTGGCTGCTGGTACATCAGACAATCTTGCTCTTTGCCTTTTTCTTCGGGCTGATTCTGGCTTCTATTCTGGCAATCGGTGCCACGGTGCGCTGGTCTGTCAGCACAATAGTCGCGCTTATTGTCGGGACGGTGGTGGCCTACCTGATTGTGGGTCTGGTGCCGCTGGATATGCCCCATGACCCGTTGACGTTGTTGTTGAGCGGTATGGTGGCGATTATGGCAATGATCCTGCCGGGAATCTCTGGCTCGTTTATTCTGCTCATTCTGGGGCAGTATGAGTTTGCGCTGAACGCGGTCAAGACGCTCGATATCGTGTCCATTATGGCGCTCGGCACCGGCGCGATGATTGGGATTATGGGTTTTGCCCGCGTGTTGAGCTGGTTGCTCAGGCATTATCACCAGGCAACAGTGGCGATGCTGGTGGGTTTTATGATCGGCTCGTTGCGCAAGATCTGGCCCTGGAAGGAAACTGTCAGGACAATGATTGATCGGCATGGTGTGGAAGTCCCGCTTTTGCAACACAACGTGTTGCCAGATTTGAGCTCGCCGGAGTTTTTTGCAGCGCTGGCGCTGTGTCTGCTCGGCTTCTTGATCGTCACGTTGATCGATCACGTGCAATCGAAGTCCAATCCGCTCTTTCGGCTCGTGCGCCGCAATCGCCGCGAAGCTGATGTGGTGGCCGCTGATTAATGCCGGTCTGACCTGGTCGGGTGGGATACAGACATGGTCGACTGGTGCCGGGCGAGCGCCGGCTATGCCCCACACGACTATCATGTCCATAACATGGCAGTCAATGCGCGGCATAGCCCGGCAACGACCACGCCATGATCGTCGGGGCACCGCTGGTGGGTGGCCGCATGAATACGCATTATCCGCATTGGTAGTCGCGGCAGATCAATTCTGCACTGCCCCGCAATGGTTGGTATTGCCGCATCGCTGCATCGTGTATCAATGCTTTTCGCTGTGGGCAACCCTTGTGGTCGCTGCAAGGATCATGCTTGCATGCATGGCCACATCATGGAAGGCGGTGCCCGCGTTGTGGAGCACTGCCCCGCATCGCCCGGCAACACCCGGCCATGATCGTCGGGGCACCGCTGGTGGGTGGCCGCGTTGTCCCGCAACGTTCACAATGCTGCGCATTGCTGTGCATTGCTCTGTAGTGGAGGAATGTCTGGCAAAGTATACCAGGATATCTGCGAAGCGGGTTGTCCATCAGTCTCAAGAGTACCGGCGTTATACTTATTCCTTTTGTGTCAATTATGCTTTTTATCCAATTTTCCGTCGGTATTTTGTGGACAGTAGAATGGGTACTGATTGTGCTGGTCGTTGGATTGGTCGGACTGCTCGGTAGTATTCTGTTCACCACGTTGATCTATGTACTGATTAATGCCTTGATCGATGGACTGCAGGTTCAGCCCGTTGATTCTCTGGTGCATCCTAATCAGGGTATTCATCGTTCGCTGACAAACGGGTTGCTCGGTTGGTGTGTTTATGGGCTGATATGTGTGCTGATCGGATTGGGTATCGGTTTGATGTCTGATTTGATGGCCGGTTTGACAGGAGGATTAGCTGTCGGATTCGGTTTTGGATTTCGGTATGGCTGGTGGGCAGTCATCCAGCACTACCTTCTGCGTCTGTGCCTCTGGCGTCAGGGCAGTATGCCCCTGAACTATGTGCGGTGGCTGAATACTGTCTGTAATCTATTGCTCCTGCAGCGCGCTGGAAACCAGTATGAATTTCGGCACGCACTGTTGCGTGATTATCTGGCACATCAGACATGCAGCGATGGGGTAGCGCTCTCTACCCCACCACATACTGCAGAATGAAAATACTTTGCTACCTATACCCGGCGGTGATGCAACGAGTGTTCGTACCTCTCCAGCTCCCTGCCACCCATTGACATCTATGGTAAAATATTTGTAAAATGACCCTCTGTGATCGGATGGATAAACAGCTATCCGGTCACTGGCGGATTATAGGGCGAAATCTGCTCTGCCTGCCCCTTAACTCCAACGAGTGGCAGAGACAGCAACGACGGCACACGGTTGTTCATCCTGGGTGTCCATGCACAAGGTGCGCTATGCCTATCGCTCTTGACTCTGGTGTTCTACACGTCACGCCTGTTGGTTCGCATTGGACGCTCCCCATGCGGAACGTGTTCCGGTCTGCCTGTTCCCCTTTGTTAGATCAGCTATATACAGATACCTATGTCTCTTTCGGGTATACCCAGGCCGTGTGTTGCCTGCATCCTGGCCGAGTACTGCTGTATTGCGCAGTGAGTGGGTGCGCGAGTATGGTTCTCGCATTACGGATATGCGGATCTGTACCGAAAAAAAACGGTCGGGATGGTACCAATGAATAAAATAGTCTGGGTGGCTGATCAGGTGAAGGCTCTGCGGGTGAAGCGTGATAGGCCAGGTATGCTTCGAAGTTGTGCCCGATGGCATCTTTTCTTCATAAGTAGCATGCGTCGTCGCATCTTCGTATACGGCACAGCCTGCGATTGTACTGTATCTTTTGGGGTAACTACGTCTTTGTGGTGCAACAAAATCGTCTATTTGACTATCTAACATGCATGGTTCTGCCTATGGGCATGGTTGTGCGGCAGCAGTGCCGGTTGGATGATATAAAGAGAGGGAACGTATGCATCTCGGGGTTGACTTTGGCACAACCTACACGAAGATCGCCTTTTTTGATCCGCAGGGCGACCGCTTAGAGCAGTTTGTCTATCCGCCACCACCGGGGGAGAAACCGTATGTTCCGACTGCGGTGGCCTATAGCACCTATCAGGGTCAATCGATCATCTCGATCGGCGAGGCGGCGCGTCATGATGGGCTTAATATCCCGGATACCGTCTTCTGCGAGAACGTAAAAATGCTCCTTCCATTGAAGACGCCAGAGGAATGGCAGCGTCACGGCTGGACAACGCCGCGCACGCCGTATGAGGTGACACACGATTACTTCCGGCACTTGCTGCGTGAGAGCGAAGGGAGTTTCGAGCGTCGCCATGGGCCAATCACCAGCATGGTCGTGTCGGTACCGGAACTCTGGCAGCGACAGACGAATGTAGGGGCCGAAACGCTACGCCAGATTCTGGTTGATGACCTTCAGTTGCCGGTAGACCATTTACAGAGCGAACCGGTTTGTGCTGCGGCCTACTATATCTGGCACACACGGCCCGATCTCACGCAACCGTTGCATTTGCTCGTCTGTGATATGGGGGGCGGTACCTTCGATATGGTGCTGTGCCGCGTCCAACGTTCAGCCGGCGGCTATAAAATCCAGGTGCTGGACTTTGATGGCCTGGGGCAGTCTGGGTTGGGCAGCGCCGGGGTCGCCTTTGATCAGCGCGTTGTGACGACGGCCTATCAGAACCTCGGCCACACCCCAGATCCGCACGACGTCGATTTTATCGAAGTTGTACGGGCATTTGAGGAGGTTAAACTGCAGAAACATAACGAAGCCAGCCGTCTGTTTGCGCTGTGCCGTAGCTCCGCAGATCATGCCCGCGATCTGGCGGATACTGAACTCTATCAGTGGAAGCGCAAATATAAGGTTACGATTGAGCAGGTGCGCGAATGCTTTGCACCCATCCGCGCCGGCATCACGCAGGTGCTGGACAAACTGCTGGCACGGGCGCAAGCGCGGCAGTGGACGGTCGAGCGGGTGGCGCTCGTTGGCGGCTTCAGCCAGTTCCCGCTGGTCGAGCAAACCATCCTGGATCATCCTGGTCTTCAGGCCGGGCACGGTCAGCGCGATAGCTCGCTTACGCTTAATAGCGACGAACGTTTTTATGCCGTGGCACGCGGGGCAGCCTTGATTGCCCATGGGTATATCCAGATCGAGGAATACTATCCGCATACCCTTGAACTTCTGGTGCATCGTACCCGCCCCACCTTGCTCCAGGTTGCCTTGCCCATTGTTGAAGCTGGCCGGGCGCTGGCCGGGCGTCTCGACCCCTACTATGCCCAGCAAGATGGGCAGAAGGTGGTTGTTACCGTCCCCGAATCGGCAGAGGCATGTGGTCGTTTACCGGTACAGTTGCGGTTGATGGGGAAAGGGGAACCGCTTATCCTGGAGACACCGGAGACCGAGTTTCCACCGCCCGGACGCTATCACGTCGGGGTGGTGATTGATCGCTCCAATCTGGGGACGCTGGTGTTCGATCCGATCGAGGATAGTGCCCGCCGCCGCTATCCACTGGGCAATATTAGCCCATCACTGCTGATTGAGGAGGCATAATGGGAGAGTCGCCGCGCACCGCACTGGCAGACCTGCTTACGGATACCACATCTGAAGAATGGCAACTGGCGGTACAGGTGTTACAAAAGACGTTGATCTGGTGTACAACTGTAACGAATTCAACAATCATGGACGATCGGGTTACGGCATTAGATTTCATGGTCAGGGTGAAGGCGGCGCTCAACGATGGGCGTGCTTGGCTGGATGCGCTGGATGGCCTGATCAAGCAGGCCATGCCCGGCCCAACCCTGAAGACCGAACTGGAGGAACGACGTGCGGCGCTTGCGACCGGTATGTGCCAGTTGGACGAACTCGGCGCATACGTTGCCGAATTGGGGCAGGCCGAAGCCGCACTGCGCCAGCAGGTCGCGGATCGTGCGCAACTGGAAGCGCAACGTGTCCAGCTTGAAGCGCGATTGGCTGAATTGCAGCGCCTGGCGCAACTGGCGCAGTCCGTCGAGGCGCTGCGTACCCAGGTTGAGACGGTAGAACGCCAGCGTTCCGCTGCCGAACACGCGGCGGAAGAGCTGGAAGGACGCCTGGCGCAGGGGACGCAGCAGTTGATCACCCTGACCGCATCGCAGCTAACGCACGTGCAGGAGCAGGTGCGTACCATGCTGGAGCATGCCGATCGGCAACAGGCGGAACTCAAACAGACGCTTGCGAACTGGCAGGCGGCAGCAGCACGCTACCAGGAACTGGAGGCTGAGATAACCGCCCACCGTGAGGTGCTACGCCTGTATCATGCCGCCGATCAAGCGGTGGCCGATGCGCTGGGCGATCTGCCCGATGTGCATTCAGCCCAGGAATTGCTCCAGCGCGTCCGGCGCTTCCTGGAACAGGCAGACGAGATTCTGGCCCGGGTGCTGGAAGCACGTGCCCGTGCTGAAGAGGTGCAAAAGTTCTACGTTGCGGGAGGAGTGCAATGATGCCGCCGCCAGGCGATCCCTGGCGCACGGGCGGGTGGCCGCTGTTGAATATCGCCGCCACCTGCACGGCTACCCACGCCCTGGGGCCAGGCGTGCGGGCCGTCGTGTGGGTGCAGGGATGCCCGCACGCTTGTCCGGGCTGCCTGGCACCCGATTGGATTCCCATGCGTCCGGCACGTTGTGTGGCCTCGGAAGACCTCGTGACGGAGGTGCTGGCGCATCCCCAGGTTACGGGGCTGACCTTCTCCGGGGGCGAGCCGATGATGCAGGCGGTCGGGTTGGCCCGGCTGATCCGTCTGGCACGCCAGCAGCGACCGCTCTCGCTGATCTGTTTCAGCGGGTTTACGCTGGCCCAACTGCGATCCGACCCACCCGGCCCCGGCGTAGCGGATTTGCTGGGCGAAACAGATGTTTTGATTGATGGTCGGTATATCGCGGCCCAGAATGATAATCGGGGCTTGCGCGGTAGCCGTAATCAGCATATTCACTATCTGACTGACCGGCTTGCCGCGTTCAACTTTGCCGCCGAGCCGCGCCAGGTTGAAATTCAGGTTGGCAATGGACATGCATTACTGGTAGGGGTGCCACCGCACGGGGTGGTCCCCCTGGTTGAGCAGGCGATTGAGCGGACGCGGGCGCGGCTGTTGGCACAAGTGCCTGACAACGACACTGATTGATAATCCACAACCGGAAAGGAACGATAGCGATGAGTGGACGCAAACAAATAACGGTTGATAGCGCGGACTACCGACGCTTACAGATGGCGGAGGGGCAGTTACGTTCGATGCAGCAGAATCTGCCGGAGGTGCTGAACCGCTTGATGCGCGATAACGAGGCCGAACTGCGGCGACGCCTGGAGCCGCTAGAACAGCGGCAACGCGAGTATCAGCAGACCACACAACGTATGCGCGACGAGGTCAGGCAGGTTGAGTCGCACATGGCCCAACGCCTGGAAGAGCAGCAGCGGAGGCTGCGCCAGCATATCGCTGAGACGGCCCAGCGGCTCCAGCGTGAAGTTGAGACGGCCCGCCAGGAGACGGAGCGGATGGTCAGCGATGAACGTGAGGCACGGATACGGCATGTCCAGACGGTCGCCGATCAGGTTCGCCACGAAACCCGCGACTTGCTGGCACAACAGGCCGATCAGTTGACCCAACTGATTGATCAGGAGCGCCAGACCCGCGAGACGCAGATCCATGCCATCCACCGGCGCCTGGAGGCCGAACAGCACCACAAAGATACGCTGGCCCGTTCGTGGATTGAGACGGCGCAGATCCTGCACGACTTTATCGACAGCCACTATGCGCATCAGCGGTTTGCGCCCGACCAGTTGGCCCGCCTGGCGCGGATGATCGCGCAAGCTGAATCCAATCTGGCCCAGGGCGTGGCCGAGGCAGCCGTGACGATGGCCCAGCAAGCCTATGGCAGCCTTTCCGATCTGCGGCTGGAACTGGAGCGCCTGGAGCGCGAGTGGCAGGTGTGGCAGGTCCGTAGCCTCGAAGCAGCCCGCGAGATCCTGGCGCTGGCGCAGCGCAACCGTACCTGCTCGGCGCTGGATCTGCAAGGCAACCAGCTCGACATCATGATCGAAGTCGATTACTGGACGGCAGGCCAGCTCAGTATGCTGGAAGCGGAGCTTGGCCAGGTGATTGCGCAGATTGCAGATGCAACGACGCCGTTAACCACCAGCGAGTTACGCCAGATTGCCGAAGCAACGCTTCCCGCGCTGCACGAGCGGCTGGAGCAGACGATTGCGCAGGCCCGCGATGCGGTCATCAGTTCCCAGTTGCGCACCAATATTGCGGATGCGGTTGTTCAGACCTTTGAAGAGCAGGGCTTTCAGTTGCAGGACGATACCTATGAGGGCGAGGATCAGCGGCATGGTTTTGTGGCCCAGGTAGCCCATCTGGACGGGAGCAAAGTAACGGTGGTGGTCACACCTGATGGCACCGGACAGAATACCCTGAGCATTAACTCGTATGATGCCCAACAGCGTGCCGAGGATGAACTTCGGGCCCGTGCCGAAGCGATTGCCCGGGCGCTTGAGCAGCGTGGCCTTCAGGCGGGAGCGATCACGCGTGTGGGTGACCAGCCAGATCCGGCGTATGCGCGGATCGAAGAGGTGCGTGAGCGCCAGCCGGTGCAGCAACCGGCCAGGAGGACGCGATGACCGTTGAACGCCTCATCCATACCTTGCGTTTTGATCAGGGGGATCGCTTCTTCGTCCTGTATGGCCCCGGCGTGAATGATCGGTTTATTGCAGAGGACTATAGCGAGTGTGACATTGAACAGGCTCTGCACCGATTCCTGCACCAGCAGGGCTTTCGCCGCATTGTCTTTTTTACTACGCATAGTGGTGGGGTCTACTGCCTCGACCGCGAGTCGCAACAGACCTGCCTGCCGAAACCGGAACGAGCCGCATCAGGCCAGGGCATCCCGACGATGCACCGGGTGCGTACAAGCGGGCCGTTGGGTCGCCAGAACCTGCTGGCGGCCACGTTGCCCTCACCGGCCTCGGCACGGCCGGCGGTCGGGCGGGGGATGAGTGATGTGCATGCGGTTGCCCTGCTCGACACGTTGATGCGCCAGCCCGATCCGCGCACGGCCGTCGTCATCATGCAAGCTGAAACCACCTTGCGCTTCTTTGCGCAACAGCCGCTGCTGGCCGGGCGGGTTGGTGGATGGGCGCGCCTGCCATCGCGGAACCGGAATGTCTGCTGCTTCGTGTTTAGCAGCGCAACCTATGCCGACCTGCATGCTGCGGTTGAGCATCTGCCGTTCCCCGAACTGCGGGCCTGCGTACAGCATCAGCGAGAGGGGCGTCAGAGCTACAGTAGTGTGCGCCTGGGTGGGCCTGATGTTGCCGAGATCAACCGCCTGATCGATCTGGTACGTCTACAGGATGGTGTGCAGGTGGCCTGGACGGAGCGGGCGCGGCTTGCCACCTGGATGGCGGCAGAGGAGGTCAGTGGGCAGCAATGGCTCAGTCGCCTGCGCACTACCGGTCAACTCGATCAAGCCACCGCCCGTGCCCAGCACTGGTTCCAGGCCTCGGCCATGACCGAGGGCAGCCCCTGGGAACGCCTGCACGCGCTCACCGGGCTCCAGGTGGTCAAGGAGCGCATCAAGGCGTTGAGTGCGCTGATGGCGGACGCAGCCGAGCGGCGGCAGCACGGGCTGATCCAGCAGAGCGAGCCGCCTACCTTGCATCTGGTCTTTACCGGCAATCCCGGCACCGGCAAGACCACGGTCGCGCGGCTGATGGGTGAGATCTACCGCGATCTGGGGCTGCTGCGCCGGGGCCATGTGGTGGAAGTGCCGACGGCCGCCGATCTGGTGGCTGAGCATGTTGGTGGCACGGCGATCAAAACCAATGAGATCATTGATCGTGCCCTGGATGGGGTTCTGTTCATTGATGAAGCCTATCAATTGACCGACTCAGCCCGGGGGAATTTTGGGCGGGAAGCGGTGGACACGCTGCTGACGCGCATGGAAAATGAGCGCGAGCGGTTGATGGTGATTGTTGCCGGATATCCGAATGAGATGAAGCAATTTGTGGCCTCGAATCCGGGCCTGAGCAGCCGGTTTCCGGCCGAGAACCGCATCCACTTTCCGGATTACGATCCGGGCGAATTGATGCAGATTCTGCTACAGATGCTCCAGCACAAGGGTCTGCCGTGTCCGCCTGAGACCGAGGTGCGTCTAGGTGAAGTGGTTGCCGGCATGTATGCCACCCGTGATGAGCAGTTCGGTAATGCGCGGGTGATGCGCAATCTGGCGGATGGCCTAGAGCGCCGTCGCGCCAGTCGCCGTCGTGAGCACAACTTGCCGGTTGATACGCCGCTACTGCCCGTCGATCTGCCACCTGAGGCCCAGCGCTTTCTGGCGGCGCCCATCCCGGATCTTGAGCAGATCCTGGCGGAACTGAACGATCTGGTTGGTCTGGCTTCGGTGAAAGAATGGGTGCGCGGGCAGGTGGCGCTGTTGCGCTTCGAGCAGGCCCAGCGCCAGCGCGGGGTGACGACGGCGCCTCGCGCGTTGCACATGCTGTTCATCGGCAACCCCGGCACGGGCAAGACGACCGTCGCCCGGCTGATGGGCCGCATCTTTCGCTCGCTCGGGCTTTTGCGTAAGGGCCATGTGGTTGAGGTCAGTCGTAGCGACCTCGTGGCGGGCTATGTCGGTCAGACGGGGCCGAAGACGAAAGCCATCATCAAAGAGGCCCTCGATGGCGTCCTCTTTATTGATGAAGCCTATGCTCTGGCCCAGGGTGGGCCACAGGATTTTGGGCATGAAGCGATCACGGAGTTGAATCAAGCGATGGAAAACCAGCGTGATCGGCTGGTGGTGATTGCTGCGGGCTATCCCGGCGAGATGCGCCGGTTTGAGGAGAGCAACGCCGGCCTGACCAGTCGCTTTATGCGCGTGGAGTTTCCCGACTACGAACCCGACGAGTGGCTGATCATCCTGGAGCGGATGGCGAACGCCGAAGGGTGTGCGGTGACGCCCGAGGCGGCGGCGGCGGCGCGGAGCTATCTGCTGGCCCAACAGGTCGCCAATCCGCAGACCTTTGGCAATGCTCGTAGTGTGCGCTCGTTGTTTGAGACGATGAAGCAACGGATGGCCCAACGCCTCTCTGAGGCTAGCTCTTCATTTGACGACACCACACCCGTGCTGATCGCGGCCGATGTGCCGGGATGGGAACGGGGCGCCGGTTCACCGTCCGCAGCGATTCACCGTTGCTATCCGCTGCAACAATACTTGTCGGCGCCATCCGAGCCAGGCCGCGCCATATCCCTGGCCGAAGCCCAGGCCGCAACCGGGTATATCGTTGTCCAGACCCGTAACGGCGAGCAAGGCTCAGGCACCGGCTTTGTGGTGACGCCCCAGGGCCATATGCTGACCGCCTACCATGTGGTGGCCGAGGCCGCCCAGATCCAGGTGGCGCTCGACAGTAATGCCACCGCCTGGATCGATGCCGAGTTGGTGGGATGGCATGCTCAGGCCGATCTGGCCGTGCTGCGCCTGCCCGCAGGCACCTATCCCTGGGTGCCGCTGGCCCCCCCGGAGACGCAGTGCCAGCTTGGCGATCCAGTCAGGGTCTTGAGTTACCCGCTGGGTGAGCA
>Ga0308417_1001387_pt1 | contig 16699 bp, 15 predicted proteins | sample HotsprSampleOS65_FD_203528 | JGI IMG/M metagenome (GOLD analysis project Ga0308417, IMG submission 203528) | Hot spring phototrophic mat microbial communities from Octopus Spring, Yellowstone National Park, Wyoming, United States - 20090730_OS65 ... | reverse complement strand
GCTGTTCCGCGTGCGGAACAGCGCCCGCGCCCCCGGCCCGAGATCCTCCGGCACGTCTGCGGCGCGGATCTGGTCGCCCTCCACGCGCACCACGCGCGCCGGCCCGCACATCGCTTCCGGCGGCATTGCGTCGATCGGGAGGCCGCCGGGCAGGAAGTGCAGCGGGGCGTCCACGTGCGTGCCCGTGTGCGCGCTGATGGCGAGCCGGGTCAGATTGTACGCATCGCCGCGCTCGAACGACTGCGCCCGTTCCATCCGCGGCGGGTCGTCGCCCGGCCACACGGTCATCCCCGTGCGCAGCGGCGTGCTGATGTCGATCCAGCCGTTCATCGCCAGGGCAGCTCGCCCAAAGGACGCCAGTAGATGTTGCGGAACGCGACGGGGCCGTGGTCGCCCTGGAGCATGATGGGATTCTCCGTCGCCTCGGGAATGTCCATGTGGGCGCGCGTCGGCCCCTCCAGCTCCACGTTGTCCTGCACCATCACGCCGTTGAACATCACCCGCAGAAAGCGCGCGTTCTCGACTTTCCTTCCGGAAGCGTCAAAGCGCGGCGCGCGGAACCAGATGTGGTAGCTCTGCCATTCGCCGGCGTTGCGCATTGCATTCACGCGCGGCGGCGAGCCGCCCACGGGGCCGTTGTTGATCCAGCGGTGATAGATCGCCCCGCAATCGCCGGTGGTCAGGTCCGCGAAGCCGAAGCTGTCCAGGATCTGCACTTCGTACAGCCCGTGCAAATACACGCCCGAGTTCGACCCGCGCGGGATCATGAACTCGAGATACAGCTCGATGTCGCCAAATTTCTTTTCGGTCACCAGATTTTGCGTGCGCCCGTTCTTGCCGTTCAGGATGCGGTCGCCGCCTTCGCCCACGGGGAAGAGCTGCTTGGGTCCGTACCAGCGGTCGAAGCGGATGCCGCGCACGGCCATCCACTCGTGGGGCTGCTTCGGGTCCTGCGCGCGCCAGCCCGTCAGGTCCTTTCCGTTGAGCAGCGGCTGCCAGCCGGGTTGGGTCAAAAACGGCGGGTCCTGCGCCGCCGCCATGGCGCAGACAAACAGCAATACGAAGAAGAGCCGGAATCGCATGCTGCCATTATTCCACCTCGCCCGCCGCCTTGACTCGGCAAGCCCGGCTCGATAGCTTGGCTAGGATATGCATCGCCGCCACTTCTTTCTCGGCGCGGCCACGGCCGCCGCTTCTCTGCGCGTCTTTGGCGCCAACGACCGCATTCAGCTCGCCATGATCGGCCTCGGCGGGCGCGGCCGCTGGATGTTGCAGAACGAGGAGTTCCCGGGCGCCTCTTTCGCCGCCTTCTCCGATTGCTGGCTGCCGCAGTGCGAGAAAGCAGCGCAGATCCGGCCTTCCTACGCGCAGGCGAAACCCTATCAGGACTACCGCCGCATGCTCGACAGCGAGAAGCTCGATGCGGTGTTTGTCGAGACCACCACCCACGCGCGCGTGCTCATTGCCATCCATTGCATGCAGGCGGGCCTCGATGTGTACGCCGAAAAACCGATGACGCTCACCGTGGAGGAGGGCCGCGTGATGCGCCGCGCCGCCGAGCGCTACAAGAGGATCGTGCAATGCGGCACCCAGCAGCGTTCCATCCCCATCAACGCGTGGGCCAGCAAGCTGGTCCGCGAAGGCGGCATCGGGCGCGTCAAGGAGGTGATCGCCTGCAACTTCGAGCCGCCCAAGCGCTGGACCCCGAAGCCGGAGATGCCCATGCCCGAAGGGCTCGATTGGGACCAGTGGTGCAACCAGACCGAGCTGCGCCCCTATCACGAGGAACTCCAGCGCCGCTGGGCGTGGTGGTGGGACTACGACAACGGCGGCCAGAGCTGGGGCGTCAGCGGCTGGGGCACCCATGCGCTGGACCAGGTGCAGTGCGCTCTCGGGACCGATGACACCGGCCCCGTCGAGTTCTCGCCCGAGGGCGAAGGCGAACAGGCGCCTGTCATCATGCGCTACGCCAACGGCACGCTGCTCAAATGCACAGGGCAGAAGCGGCCCGATCACTCGGATCTTGGGGCGATTTTCGTAGGCGAGAAGGGGACGCTCGAGATCAAGCGCGGCACGCTCGTCTGGGACCCGCCGGACCTGGTTCAGAACAAGCCGGAAGACACGCCCGAAGGGCCCGGCGAGAACCGCTGGCACATCGAGAATTTTCTGGAATGCGTCCGCACGCGCAAGCAGCCCAACGCGCACCTGGAAGCCGCGCACCGCGCCACCACCATCTGCCACCTCATCACAATTTGCCGCGAACGCGGCAAGAAGCTCGAATGGGACCCGAAGGCGGAGCGGGTCAAGAACGACGCCCAGGCCAACGCCATGCTCTCGCGCCCGCGCCGCAAAGGGTACGAGCTGCCCAAGGTCTGATCCTCAGTCGCAATTGGGCACGATCGGGTTGGCCAGCAGGCGCAAGCCGGCGGTCTTGCAGAACAGTCCCCGCGTGTGCATCACCTGCGCCCGCGAGTAAATCCCGTACGACGGCACCGCGCACCAGACGATCGTCTCCGGCTTCAGCGGACCGCGGGCCTGCACGGCAAGCCCCGATCCGCTCAGGTTCACGGCCTTGCCTTTGATGTGATAGCCGCCGTCGTCCTCTTCCCAAAAAATCACCGCCGGCGCATCCACGGCCAGCCGGCTGTCTTCTCGCCGATCTCCGCGGTATCTCATGCCTTTATTGGAGTCCGGCATCGGAATCCGCGCCAGATACCAGTGGTACCGGTACCCGCTCACTCGGTACCGGGTCCGCGGTACTTGGCCGGCGGAAGCCCGCAGGTGTAAACCCGCGTCGCGCCCTCGCTTTCGTCTTCCGCCAGCAGCGGCATGGGATCGAACCCCAGCCGGTAATAAACGGCCATGCGCGCTTCATAAAACGGCAGCAGCGGGCAGCGGAGGAGCACTTTCTCCCGCGGATTCTGCGCCACCATCCGGACCAGCGCTTCTGTCACTTCGGCTCGCGCCAGGAATTGAGGGCGCTTGTACAGCCACAGGTAGAGCGCGTTGTGGAGCAGGAACACCGCCGCCAGCGCTGCGGCCGCCGCTTTGGCGCGCGGCGTCCTGGAAAGCGCGAGCACCGCTGCCAGCCCCGCCAGCAGCGCCATCCCGGCCGATGCCAGGTAGTGGTGCCGGCTGGGAATGCGCGGCATGTACGTGAGGAAGGCGTACGGCATCAGCGCGGACACATACCAGAACGCGGCAAAGGAGACCGTCCTCCACGGCGTGTCTTTGCGCCAAATCAAGGCCAAAACGATCGCGGAAACGCCCCAAACCCCGAGACCGCGGGGAACGCTGCGCGCCAGTGTCGGCACAAAGTGCCATCCGGGGGAGAAGGTGCCGTCGTGAAAATGCTGATGCGCCGCCTGCCCTGCCCATGCCAGCCAGAAGTAAACAGCCGTGGAAAGGATGCCGGCGGCCAGCGCCCACGCCGCCGCTTTCCATCGCCCCGGATACAGCAGCGCCGCCGCAGGCAGCAGCGCCGCCAGCACAACGCCGGATTCCTTGGACAACAGAGCCAGCAGCCACGCCGCCGCCACCGGCGCCAGCCACAGACGCGAGCCGCCCTCGAGCCACCGCAGCCACGCCAGCAGCGCGCAGAGCACGGACGCCATCACCAGCGGCTCATGGATGGAGGCGAACCAGATGACGGCTTCATGCGGGCGCTCGTTGGCCGTGAAGACCAGCGCCGCCGCGGCAGCCGCCGTCCAGCCGATCCAGCGGCACGAGCCAAGCGCATACAGGAGCCAGGCGTTCAGCACATGCAGCCCGAGGCTCGCCAGGTGGAAGGCGGTTGTCGCAAAGCCCGCCAACCCGAGCAGCGCGGAAGTGAGCCACAGCGAGGTGGCGCGGCAGCGGTAGAGCGGGTCGCGGAACAGTTCGCCCCAGCCATCGACGGGCCCGTAGCGCTCGGCGAGCCGCGCGTGCCCGTAGTCGTCCACCAGCGGAGGCATGGTGAGGAACGGGGCGTAGACTGCGAACGCGACGGCAGCCAGCGCCAACAACGCGTGCCAGTGTTTCCATTCGGGCGCGCGGACGCCCGATTCCTGCCGGATCACCCTTCCGGACCTCCCCGTACGAAGTCGAGTGCCTGCCAGTATAGCCGTCCCGCCTCACATTCGCCAACAAGCGCGCCGCGGCTGCCGATATGAAGGTCATCCGATGCGTGCCGTCATGGAACACATCCCCGACGAGGACCTTGAGCTGTACTGCCTCGGGCGCGCCACCAACGCGCAGCTCGCACCGATTGAAGAGCATCTGCTGGCATGCCCTGACTGCCTCAAGCGGGTGCAGCAACTGCTCGCGGCGATTGACTCGCTGCGGGAAGCGCTGCGGCGGATGGAGGAAGAGCGGGAGCGGTGACGCCTGCCGGGGCGCCGGCGGCAGGCCGGTCACGCAGCCGCGCCGGTTTGCGGTAGCCTTTTAACCGTCATGGCAGGCCGATTCGCTACCGTCTTTCTGATCGCCGCGCTGTCGCTGTTTGCGGCCAAGCCGCGGGTGATTGTTCTCACAGACATTTCCAACGAGCCGGACGACGAGCAGTCGCTGGTGCGCTTTCTGCTGTATTCGAACGAATACGACGTCGAGGGCATTGTCGCCACCACATCGGTTTGGCTGCGCGACAAGATCCGCCCGGACATCATCCGGGAAACGATCCAGGCTTACGGCAAAGTGCAGCCCAATCTGCTGAAGCACGCGCCGGGCTTCCCCGACGCAGGGCATTTGCTGAGCGTGGTGAAATCGGGCAGCGCCGAGTTCGGCATGCGCGGCGTCGGCAACGGCAAGGCGACCGAGGGCTCGCGCTGGATCATGGAAGCAGCCGATCGTCCCGATCCGCGCCCCTTGTGGATCGCGGTGTGGGGCGGCGCCAACACGCTGGCGCAGGCGCTGTGGGACGTCAAGTACACGCGTTCGCCGGAAGAGCTGGCGCGCTTCGTCTCAAGGCTGCGCGTCTACACGATTTCCGATCAGGACGATGCGGGGCGCTGGCTGCGGATCACGTTTCCGGACCTGTTCTACATCGTCAGCCCGTCCAGCGTGGAATCGGGCGAGTATTACCTGGCCACATGGACCGGCATCTCAGGCGACCGCTTCTACCGCAACGGGCCGATGGAGGATTTCGAACTCGTGGACAACCCGTGGCTGGAGGCCAACATCATCCGCGATCACGGGCCGCTGGGCGCAAGGTATCCGAAAGTGGCCTACATCATGGAAGGCGACACGCCGTCGTTCCTGAACCTGATCCATAACGGACTGGGCGGCGACGTCGAGCCATCTTACGGAGGCTGGGGCGGGCGGTACGAGCTGCGGCAGTCCTACGCGGAGACAAGGCCCATCTGGACGAACTCGCGCGACACGGTGCGCACGCGCGACGGCCGCGAGCACACGTCGAACACGGCCACCATCTGGCGCTGGCGGCGCGCCTTCCAGCACGATTTCGCGGCGCGGATGGACTGGTGCGTGCAGCCGCATGGCAAAGCGAACCACAACCCGCTGGCCGTGCTCAACGGGGACAAAACAAAAGATGTGCTTTCTGTTCAGGCGAAGGCGGGCGAGGCGGTGCGGCTGTCCGCGGCCGGCTCGGCCGACCCCGACGGCCATGCGATCCGCGCGCGGTGGTGGATCTACCCGGAAGCAGGCACCTACCGCGGCAAGGCGCATTTGTCGAGCGAAGACGGGATGGAAACGGAGTTGCGGTGGGAGCCGGGCGCGAAGCCGGGCACGGTTCACGTGATTCTGGAGATCACCGACAACGGCTCGCCGGAGCTCACGGCCTACCGCCGTGCCGTCGTGAGCATCCCCTGAGCCGCGAGCCAGTCGCGCAGCCGCGCCGTCCAGCCGTCCACGGGCAGGCCTTTGGCGCGCATGCCGAAGCCGTGCCCGCCGGCCTCGTAGACATGCAGCTCGGCGGGCCGTTCCGCCTGCCGCCACATCCGGAACAGGCGCAGGCTGTGGGCGGCGGGCACGGTGCGGTCGTCGGCTGCGTGCACGGCGAACAGCGGCGGGGCCGCGGCGGGCACGGGGCGGTCTTCGGGGAAAAACGCATAAACGGGCACGGCGAATGCCGGGCGCGCCGCGTCGTCTTCGGTGAGCGCGACATTGGCCGTGATGTAGCCGCCGGCGGAGAAGCCCAGGATGCCGATGCGCTGCGGATCCACGCCCCAGTCCGGGGCGCGGCGCTTGACGATCCGCATGGCTTCCAGCGCATCGGCCACGCCCAGGGCCATGGCTTCCTGCCGCCGCGCCGCCTGTTCTTCCTGCGTCTTGCCGGCGAGATCGTCCGTGCGCATCACGCGGTATTTGAGCAGGAACGCCGCCACGCCGAGGGAGTTCAGCCATTCGGCGACTTCGGTGCCCTCGTGATTGAAAGCGAGGATGCGGAAACCTCCGCCGGGCACGACGAGCACGCCCGCCCCGGTGGCGCGGCCTTTCTCCGGGAGGAAGACGCTCACCGCAGGGCGGGTGACGTTCGCCAGGCGGAGAATGCCGTCCTGCGGCCCTATGGAGGCGGCTTCCTGCCAGTTCCACGCCTCCGTGCCGGGTGCTGCGCCGGGATACAGGCTGATCACCTGCGGCCCCGCCGGGGGCGGGATGACGCCGAACAGCAGGAAAATCAGAAGCCGCGACATCTGTTTCAAACAGAATGGGGCCGGATTGGTGCTCCGGCCCCGTGTTCGCACCTGTTACCGGATGCCGAGAATGCGGCGGTTCCGCTCCGAGTCGGTGGCGGCCCCGGCGAAGTCGTCGAACGCCTTCTTCGGCACGTCGATCAGCATGCTGGCGATGAACGGCGCGCCTTCGGCGGCGCCCTGCGCGGCGTCCTTGTAGCAGCACTCCCACTCGAGCACCGCCCAGCCGCTGTAGCCGGCGGCGGTGAGGCGCGTGAACACCTGCTTGAAGTCCACCTGCCCGTCGCCGAGGGAGCGGAACCGCCCGGGGCGTTTCTGCCACGGGGCGTAACCGCCGTAGACGCCGGCCTTGGCCGAGGGGCGGTACTCGGCGTCTTTCACATGGAAGGCCTTGATGCGCGGGCCGTATTCATCAATGAAGCCCACGTAGTCCAGGCATTGCAGGATGAAATGGGAGGGGTCGTAGTTGATGGCCACGCGCGGGTGGCCGCCCATGGCTTCGAGGAAGAGGTCGAAGGTGTAGCCGTCGTGCAGGTCCTCGCCGGGGTGCAGTTCGTAGGCGATGTCGACGCCGTGTTCCTCGGCGACGTCGAAGATCGGCTTCCATCGCTTGGCCAGCTCGCGGAAGCCCTCCTCGACCAGCCCCGCGGGGCGCTGCGGCCAGGGATAGACGAACGGCCAGAGCAGCGCGCCGGAGAATGACGGCGTGACGGAAAGGCCGAGGTTGCGCGACGCGCGGATGACCAGCTTCATCTGCTCGGCGGCCCACTCGGTGCGGGCCTGCGGGTTGCCGCGGACTTCAGGGGCGGCGAAAGCATCGAAGAGCTCGTCGTAGGCCGGATGGACGGCGACGAGCTGCCCCTGCAAATGCGAGGCCAGCTCGGTGAACTCGAGGCCGTTGGCCTTGGCCCGCAAGTCCTCGCAGTAGCTCTTCGACTCGGCCGCCTGGCGGATGTCGATGACGCGGCTGTCCCACGAGGGAAGCTGCACGCCTTTGTAGCCGAGGTTCTTGGCCCAGGCGGTGATGTTTTCGAGGGAATTGAAAGGGGGATCGTCGCCCATGAATTGGGCCAGGAAGATGGCGGGTCCTTTGATCTGAGACATGTGCACCTCTCCGAGACAATATGACAGAAACGGGGCCGCTGCGGGAGGGCCCTTGGAGATGGCGCAAATCCCGGCCCGGAGGGCCGCTCGCGGTCCCGGCTCAGCGGGCTAGAAACGCCGCAGAGAGCGGAGTATGCCCATGGTGTTGGCGCCGCGGGCGAAGTCGACCGAGTGCAGCGGGGTCCAGCCTTTGCCGTCGGCGCCGAGCCCCATGGCGCCGATGTAGCGCGCATCTTCCTGCTTCGAACCCATCAGGATGACGGCGTAGCCGCGATCGGGATAAAAGAGCGCGCGGTACTGCAATTCGCCGGAATTCGGCCGCCAGCGGTCTTCCGCAGGCGGGCCGAGCTTGCGGACGACCGAGTAGTAATCGTCGTCGCGGCTGAGTTCAAGATAGCTCTGGTCTTTGGCGACGAAGGAGGGCCTTGTGGCCGGCGTGAAGCGGATGACGGCCCAGACGACCAACAGCAGGGAGGCGAGGCCTAGAAAAGTCCACACGATCATGCGCGTGATGCGGGTGTCGGTGCGCTCCTGGCTGATGCCGAGCACGGCGGCCAAGCCGCGCGGCTCGTTCCTGGCCTCTTCGGCAGCCTTGCCGCCGGGCGGGGGCGCCATCACCGGAGGCGGCATGGAAAGCACGGGTTTGCGCAGCGGCCACACCGTGCCCATGCGGTATTCCAGCTCCTGTTTCAGGCCGACGATCATGACGGGCTTGTCGGTCTCCGAGACTGCGCCGAAGTAGCGGCGCGGGATGGCCACCTCGATGTCGGCGGCGGTGTTGCGCACGAGCATCTCGCTCCAGGTGGCTTCCTTCAGCCGCCACTCGTTGTGCTCCACGCCGTGAATCGGCGGATAGAAGGAGAACGGGCGGTCGTACAGCTCAGCCTGAGGCGGCGCCGGCGGCGTGCTCATGGTTCCCTCCCCAGCATACCGTTTGGCGCGAATCGTATGACCGGTTCCAAAACTCCGGATACGCCGGTGCAGAACGGTGTCAGAATGGAGGGGAAAGGAGACCGGCCATGTCGATCCGGGACCAGGAAGCACTGGAATATCACGCAACTCCTCCCGCTGGCAAAGTCAGCGTCGTTCCCACCAAACCTTGCCGCACTCAAAGAGACCTCAGCCTCGCCTATACGCCGGGCGTCGCCGTGCCGTGCCTGGAGATTCATCGCGATCCTTCGCTCGCCTACAGCTACACTGCCAGAGGCAATCTGGTGGCGGTTGTCTCGAATGGCACCGCCGTGCTGGGGCTGGGCAACATCGGGGCGCTGGCGGGCAAGCCGGTGATGGAAGGCAAAGGGGTTCTGTTCAAGCGGTTCGCTGATATAGACGTGTTTGACATCGAGCTTGATACAGCAGACCCGAAAGAAATCATCCGCGTTTGCCAGATTCTGGAGCCGACATTCGGCGGCATCAATCTCGAAGACATCAAGGCGCCGGAGTGCTTCGAGATCGAGGAAGAGCTGAAGCGGACGATGAAAATCCCCGTCTTCCACGACGATCAGCACGGGACGGCGATCATCTCCGGGGCGGCGCTGGTGAACGCGCTCCAACTGGCGGGCAAGAAGATCGAGGACGTAAGAATCGTCTTTTCCGGCGCGGGAGCGAGCGCGATTTCCTGCGCCAATCACTATATCCGGCTGGGAGCGAAGCCGGAAAACATCCTCATGTGCGACACCAAGGGAGTGCTGTACGAAGGCCGCACCGAAGGCATGAACCCGTACAAGGCGAAGTTCGCCCGCCGCACCGAGGCGCGCACGCTGGCCGATGCGATGAAAGGCGCCGACGTGTTTGTCGGACTTTCGGTGGCCAACTGCGTCACGCCGGAGATGCTGCTGTCGATGGCGGAGCGGCCGATTGTATTCGCTTTGGCCAACCCGGATCCGGAAATTCCGTACGACGTGGCCAAGGCCACGCGCGACGACATCATCATGGCCACGGGGCGCAGCGATTACCCGAATCAGGTGAACAACGTCCTGGGGTTTCCGTTCATCTTCCGCGGCGCGCTGGACGTCCGCGCCACGGCAATCAACGACGAGATGAAGCTGGCGGCGACGCAGGCGCTGGCGGAACTGGCGCAGATGGACGTGCCTGACAGCGTCCGGCGCGCTTACGGCGTGGAGTCGATGGAATTCGGGCCGGAATACATCATCCCGAAGCCGTTCGACCCGCGGGTGTTGACCCACGTGGCGCCCGCGGTGGCGCGCGCGGCGATGGAGACAGGGGTCGCGCAGCGGCAGATCGACCTCGACGCCTACCGCGACGAGCTGGAGAAGCGGCTTGGCAAGAGCCAGGAAGTGATGCGGATGGTCGTGCACAAGGCGCAGCGCAGCCCGCGCCGGGTGGTGTTTCCCGAAGGGACGCAGGACAAGATCCTGCGCGCATCGCAGATTCTGGTGGATGAAGCGGTTGCGCGGCCGATCCTGATCGGCAACCGCGAGCGGATTCTGACGCGGGCCCGGCAGTTGCACCTGCATCTGGAGAATCACGTGGAAATCGTGGATCCGGAAACGGACCCGCGCTTTGACTCTTACACGGCGGAGTATCTGCGGTTGCGGCAAAGAAAGGGCGTCACGCACACGGAGGCGCCTGTGCTGATGCGCAACCCGACGCGGTTCGCCGCCATGATGGTCCATGCGGGCGATGCCGACGCCCTCATCGCCGGATTGACCCAGCATTACGCAGACACCATCCGCCCGGCGCTGGAGGTGATCCCGAAGAAGGAAGGGATCCAGAAAGTGGCTGGCATGTACATGATGATCACGGCCCGCGGGCAGCTCTACTTCATCGCCGACACGACGGTGAACATCGAGCCCACGGACGAAGACCTGGCCGAGATCGCCATCATGAGCGCGGACACAGTGCGGAGCTTCGATGTCGAGCCGCGCATCGCGATGCTGTCGTTCTCCACGTTCGGCAGCTCGCGCCACCCGCTGGCGGCGAAAGTGGCGCACGCCACGGAACTGGTGCGCCAGAGGCGGCCGGATCTGGTTGTGGAAGGCGAAATGATGGCCGACGCCGCAGTGACGCCGGAGATGCTCGGCGACTATCCGTTCTGCCGCCTGACAGGGCCGGCGAACGTGCTGATCGCGCCGAGCCTGGAAGCGGGCAACATCGCCTACAAGCTGCTTTGGCGCATCGGAGGCTGCGAGGTGATCGGCCCGATCCTGATGGGCTTCGCGCGTCCGGTCCATGTGCTGCAGCGCGGCTGCGAGGTCAACGACATCGTGCACATGGCGGCGCTCGCCGTCGTGGAGGCGCAGGGACTGGATTCGCTGCAAATCGAACCGGCGCCGGTGGAGGTCAAGTAGACTTTTCGCGGCAGGGATCCAGGGGCGGAAGGCGCCCGGGCGGGCAAGAGTGGGCCCCATGGCGGCCAGTGCCGTTCACACAGCGAGCGTGCACCGAAGGCATGGTTGGGGCCCTCGCGCAAGCGCGAGGGGAAGCCGGAGAGCGCAGGGGGCAAGGTTGGGGCCCTCGCGCAAGCGCGAGGGGAAGCCGGAGAGCGCAGGGGGCAAGGTTGGGGCCCTCGCGCAAGCGCGAGGGGAAGCCGGGAAGAAAGAAGCGCGGGGGGAGACCGGGTTTGTTCAGGCAGAACACGGAAGCCCGCTTCTGCTCGCGCTATTCATCCTCCGGATTTCCCCCCGGCCTTGGCCGGGGGCTCCCCTTTTGACTGGCTTTATTTCTGCGCTGTTTTCCCGCATCTGCATGGGGCTTGGCGAGCGGAATCGGGTTTGTGATCGGCCGCGCAGGGGGCAAGGTTGGGGCCCTCGCGCAAGCGCGAGGGGAAACCGGACAATGAAGCGCGAGGGGAAAACAGAGCGAAAGAAGCGCGAAGGGAAAGGCTCCGAGATTGGCGCCTTGGGCGATTGGCTGCGGGGCCTGGGATCAACGGGTTGCGGAGCATCGCCGGGAGCGGCGCGCCGGCATACAGGGATTCCGGGACAGGGGTACTGTGCTTCGGGGATTACCTTTCAAGGGGTCGTCCAAGACACTGGGAAAGGAAGGAGCACCACCCCATGGCCGACTTCATGCAGACCGGGTCTATCGCCACCATCCATGCGTTGAAGCCGGACCACTGGCACCGGCTTGACGCCGACCTGCGGCGATGGGGGCGCCGCAAGCCGCTGGGGCTCGTGCTGCCGGCGCTGTACGTGGAGTTCGAGAATCCGGCGATCCACCAGATCCTGGCGGAACTGGAGAAAGTGAACTGGATCGAGCGTATCGTGCTGGTGCTGTCGCAGGCGGACGAGGAGCAGTACGATCACGTCAGCCGGCTGTTTGCGCGGTTCGGCGAACGCGCCACGGTGCTGTGGCGCGAGAGCGCCGAGGTGCAGGCGATGCTGGCGGAAGTGAACGAAGCGGGCTTTCCGGCGGATGTGCCCGGCAAAGGGCGCGCCTGCTGGATGGGGATGGGGTATCTGCTGTCGCGCGGCGACGTGGAAGTGATCGCCTTCCAGGACTGCGACATCAAGACGTATCACCGGCAGATGCTGGCGCGGCTGGTGGCGCCGCTGATGGCGCCGGGGCTGGAGTTCGAGTTTTCCAAAGCGTACTATGCGCGGTTCAGCCACAAGTTGAACGGGAGGCTGACGCGGCTGATGGTGGGTCCGCTCCTGGCGGCGTTGCGGCGGTGCGGAGTGGAGAGCCGGTTCCTCGACTACCTCGGCTGGTTCCGGTATCCGCTCTCGGGTGAAATTGCGATGGACGCGCGGCTGGCGCGGCAGATGCATGTGGCGCCGGATTGGGGGCTGGAGATCTCCACGCTGGCCGAGGTCTACCGGCGCGTGCCGCTCGAGCGGGTGTGCCAGGTGGATGTGGCCGACTGTTACGACCACAAGCATCAGACCGTTTCGGCGGCGGACCCGGGCAAAGGGCTGCACCGGATGGCGCGGGAGGTGGCGCAAGCCATTCTGCGAGGCGCCGCTGCCGACGGAACCGTGTTCTCCACCGAATTGTTGACGGCGACGCTGCCTCTGGCCTGCCGGGCGGAGGCGCTCCATGCGGTGGTGCGGTATCACGCCGATGCCATGTTGAACGGCCTGGAGTACGATCTGCGCGCGGAGACGGACTCGGCTGAGGTGTTCGCGCGCGGGGTGGAAGAGGCTGCGGCAGAGTTTCTGGCAAACCCCTGCGGGCGGCTGCCGCTGCCGGCGTGGCAGGAAGTGGAAGCGGCGTTGCCGGAGGTGTTCGACCACTTCGACGCCGTGGCGCGGATGAACACGGAGTGGACCGAGCAGCAGGCGACAGCCTGAGGAGCGCCCTAGAGGTGGAGCGAATCCAGCAGCGCCTGGATGCGGCGGTTCCAGGCGGCGGGGCCGGAGTCGCCGGGGAGGAGCCGGACGGGGTGATCGACGAGGGAGAGGAAGCCTTCGTCATTCGGGGCGTCGCCGATGCCGATGGTGGCCAGGCCGCCATGCCGGCTGCGCCACCGCTCGATGAGCCACCGCACAGCGCCGTGTTTGCCTTCATGCGCCAGAGCGTGATGGAAGCGTCCGCCGCGGGTGAGCCGCAGGCCGCGCTGCTCGAGCGCCTCGCGGAGGGCGGCTTCGCATTCCGGCGTTTCAAGGACGAAGGGTTCGCTGCACTCGCGCGCGGCGGCGAGGCGGGCGCGATCCAGGGGCATGTTGCAGCGGGCGGCGATCTCGGCCGCGTCCATGTCAGCGAAGCAGCGGATGCGCGCCCGGGCCTGCGCGGCGGCTTCCCGCAGCGCGGGGGTGATGGAAGCTCGCGGGCGGCCGAGGATTTCGGCATGGCCGTCTTCGAGCACAACCGCGCCGCCATTTTCCACGATACTGGGATGAGAGAGTCCGAGGATGCGCAGCCAATGCTCGACTTCGGCGCGGGTCTTGCTGGTCGTGCACACGATCACGGCGCCGAGGCGGGCCAGGCGCGCAAGCGCGGGCGCGGCGGGAGTGTGATCGTAGGTGTCGTGATCGAGCAGGCAGTTGTCGAGATCGGTAAAAACGGCCAGCATGCTTTCATTGTGGCAGGCGGTGCGCGATGAAACCCCGGCTGGAACTCGTGCTGCTGGCGGGCTTCGGGTCGATGATGCTGCTGGCGAGCCTGCTTGGGTTCTCGCAGATCCGGCGCTCGGCGGCGCTGCAGCGGGAGCTGATCGAGGCGCAGGAGCGCTACGCGCACACGGAACGCCTGGTGAGCGACCTGCGCGCGGACCTCTACCGCATCAGCCTGGACATCCGGGATTTCCTGCTCGACCGCGATGTGTCGGATTCAGCCGAGGTGCGGCAGGAGATTCTCGATGCGAGACAGCGGATCCTGCAGTCCCTGAATGAGCTGGAGAAGGCTCTGGGGCCGGCGGCGGAACCGACGAGCCTGGCGCTGCTGAGGGAAAGGCTGGACGGCTTCTTCGCGCTGCTGGGGCCTCCGCTGGAATGGAAGCCGGAGGTGAAGCTGGCGCTGGGCGGGAGCTATGTGCGGCGCGTGCTGCTCGGCAGGCGGGCGGAGATCAGTGAAATTGCCGGACAGTTGCAGGCGCTCAACTACGAAAACCTGAAGCGGGCGCAGCAGCGGCTGCTGGAGGCGCAGCAGGACTTCCGCCGGAGGCTGAACCGGCTCACTTACAGCGTGCTGGTGCTGAGCGCTGTGGTGGCCATCGCCAGCATCTGGTGGATTTTCCGGCTGGAGCAGCGGGCGCGCGCCGCGGAGCGCGAAATGCGCGAGCTGTCGCAGAAGCTGGTGCAGGCGCAGGAGGCCGAGCGGAAGCGGCTTTCGCTGGAGCTGCACGATCAGGTGGGTCAGATGCTGACGGCGATCCGCATGGAGATCGCCAACCTTGGCCGCATCGGTCCGAACGACCCGGAACGGTTCCGGGAGCATGTGCTGCAAGCCAAGCAGGTGGCGGAAGGGGCGATGAAGACCGTGCGTGACCTGGCGATGGGACTGCGCCCGTCGATGCTGGACGATCTGGGGCTGGGGCCGGCGGTGGAGTGGCTGTGCCGCGAGTTCAGCCGCACGTCGGGAATTCCGGCGGACGTGGAGATCGACGGGGCGCTGGGGCGCCTGACGGAGGCGCAAAAGACGGGGCTGTTCCGGGTGGTGCAGGAATCGCTGACCAATGTGATGCGCCATGCGCGCGCCCGCCGCGTTTCAGTGCGGCTGCAAGAAGGAGATGGCCGGGTGGTGCTGGTGGTGAAAGACGACGGGCGCGGGATGCACAACGGGAAAGCGCGCCGGGGGCTCGGGCTGCTGGGCATGGAAGAGCGGATCCGCGAGCTGGGAGGCGTTTTCGAGGTGGAATCGGCCCCTGGCGCAGGCACCCGGATCCGGGCGGAGATCCCGCTGGCCGCCGAGGAGGTGAAAGCATGACCAAAGTGCTGCTGGCGGACGACCACGGCGTGGTGCGCAAAGGTCTGCGGTTCATCCTCGAGCAGGAGCCGGATTTCACCGTCGCGGGCGAAGCGGCCGACGGGCGCGAAGCAGTGCGGCTGGCGCGGGAGCTCGAGCCGGACGTGATCGTCATGGACATCGCCATGCCGCAGTTGAACGGCATCGACGCGACGGCGCAGATTGTCAAGCAAAACCCGCGGACGAATGTGCTGGTCCTCTCCATGCACAACGACGAGACTTACCTGTTGCGCGCGCTGGAGGCGGGAGCGCGCGGGTTTCTGCTGAAGGACACGGCGGAAGAGGATCTGGTGCGGGCGGTCCGGGTGGCGGCGCAGGGCAAGCCGTTCTTCAGCCCGGCGATTGCGCAGGCGCTGCTGGAGGACTACATGCGCAATCTGCAGCAGCGCAACCAGCAGGACAGCTACAGCCTGCTGACCGACCGCGAGAAGGAAGTGCTCCAACTGCTCGCCGAAGGGCGTTCCAACAAGGAAGTGGCGCAGTTGCTGAATCTGAGCGTGTACACGGTGGAGACGCACCGGACGCGGATCATGCAGAAGCTGGACCTGCACAACACGGCCGAGCTGGTGCTCTACGCGGTGCGCAAGAAGATCATCCCAGGTCTTTGAGCGAAGCCCAGCGCGGATCGCGGAAGGGCGGGCGGCAGCCGCAGTCGGCGAGGTTGCGGTTGGCGCCGCAATAGGGGCAGAGGCCCTTGCAATCGGGGCGGCAGAAGAGCTGCATGGGGAGGCTGAGCAGGATCTGCTCGCGGAGGGCTTCGGCCAGCTCCACGCCCTCGCCTTCGTAGAAGGCGAGATCGATTTCGCCCTCTTCCAGATGGATCTCGGCGTGGTTGGCGGTCTGCACGGCCGGGCGGTAGAAGAGGTCGAAGTCGGAGTCGATCTCGATGCGCGCGGGTTCGAGGCAGCGGTCGCAGACGCCTTCCATTCGGGCGATGAGATGGCCGCGGATGCGGATTTCGCCGAGGGTGTTGCGGAGCAGCTCGGCGCGTCCGCGGGCGGCGAGCGAACCCATCTGGCGGAGGTCCTCGGGGAAGGCGATTTCACCCGGGTGGTAGAGAACGTCGAACAGGATCGGGTGGTGCTCGAGTTCAGTGAGGGAAAAGAACACGGCCCGCCTCCTTTCACCTCCATGATCCGAAAAAGGCCGGGAAAAGACAATTGTCCGGAGCGCGGGCGCCGGAACCGGGCGGCGCGGCGCCCCGCGCCGCCCCTATAGATGTTGCCAGAGGGAGCGCTCGTCTTCCTGTTCGCTGCCGGGCTTGCGGACGCCGGCGAACCATCGGTAGACCTCGCGGTGGTTGAGCGCGAGGACGAGGCAGGCGGCGAAGACGGCCCCGATGGTGAAAATCAGGAACGCCGAGAAGAAAACGGTGCGGGCGAAGTCAAGCACGTCGGCGGCGACCACGATGGAGACGAAGACGACCACGACGCGCACGAAGGCGCAGAAGCGGCGCGCCCAGGAAAAGCCTTCATTGCTGGCCCAGAGCAGCGCGCCCCGGCCGAGGTATTGGGCGAGCCAGATGCCGGCGACGATGATGGCGGCGGCGGCGAACAACTTGGGCAGCAGATGGACGACGCCGTCGACGATCTCGCGGG
>Ga0308417_1001385_pt1 | contig 16748 bp, 11 predicted proteins | sample HotsprSampleOS65_FD_203528 | JGI IMG/M metagenome (GOLD analysis project Ga0308417, IMG submission 203528) | Hot spring phototrophic mat microbial communities from Octopus Spring, Yellowstone National Park, Wyoming, United States - 20090730_OS65 ... | reverse complement strand
CCGGGCAGCATCCTCTTCGGCCCAGCGATCGGGCGAACCAACCGAAAGCAAGTTGAGCAAAGCAGAGCGGAAGGCCCTGAAACAACAGTTGATGAGAGAACGCATCGCCCGGCAACAGCAGCAGCAAGCGAACTGGCGCTGACGGAGAGCCGTGCCGCAAGGGGCCTTGTCGAACACCCGTGTCTTCATGCCGCATCTTGTGATAGCCCACGAGAAGTCGGCACAACATTTGGGCCGACACAACCGATTGTTCGACAAGGTTATGCAAGACGAGAATCGGATGGGAGTGACCGGCATGGTCCGTACGCGTTTCGCACCGAGTCCGACCGGCTATTTGCACATTGGCGGAGTGCGCACGGCGCTGTTCTGTTGGCTATTCGCGCGAAAGCACGGCGGCCAGTTCATCCTGCGAATCGACGACACGGATCAGCAGCGCAACATGGAAGAGGCCCTCCGCCCGATCCTCGAAGGACTGCGCTGGCTGGGCATCGATTGGGACGAAGGACCGGAAGTCGGCGGGCCGTTCGCGCCCTACTTCCAATCGCAGCGGGCCGACCGCCATCGTCAGGCCGTCGAGGAGCTGCTGCGCCGCGGCTGCGCCTACCGCGACTACGCCACGCCCGAAGAGCTACAGCAAGAGCGGCAGCAGGCCGAGCGCGAGAAGCGGACGTTCGTTTACAGCCGCCGCTTCATGGCCCGCACGCCCGAAGAAGCCGCCCGCTTCGAGGCCCAGGGCCGAACCGGCGTGGTTCGGCTGCTCATGCCCCGCGAGGGCACGCTGGTCATCGACGACTTGGTTCGCGGCCGGGTCGAGTTCGCCTGGGCCGACGAACAAGACCACGTGATTCAACGGGCCGACGGCTCGTGCCTCTATCATCTGGCCAGCGCCGTCGATGACCACGAATTCCAAATCACTCACGTGATTCGGGCGGAAGAGCATCTGTCGAACACGCCGCGGCAGGTGTTTATCGCCCAGTCGCTCGGCTATCCGCTGCCGCAGTACGCCCACCTGCCGTTCGTGGCCGAGCCGGGCAGCCGCAACAAACTGAGCAAACGCAAACTCGACAAGTACCTCAAACAAAAAGACTTCGCCGAGCTGATGGAACACGGGGCCCGGATACTTCGAGCCGTGGGATTCGACCGGCCGAAAGAAGTTCTCAACCCCGTGATGGTCGATTTCTACGAACTGGTCGGTTATTTGCCCGAGGCGATCATCAACTATTTGGCCCTGCTGGGTTGGTCGCTGAGCGATTCGCGCGAAGAGTTTTCGCGCGACGAGCTGATCGAACTGTTCTCGCTCGATCGGGTGAACAAGGCCCCGGCTTCGTTCGACCCGAAGAAGCTCCGCGCCGTGCAAGAGCGGCACATGCAGCGATTGCCCGCCGCGGAAAAGGTGAAGATGGTTTCGCCCTACTTGCAGCGGGCCGGACTGGCTGCCGACACGGCCGATGCGGCCGCCCAAACGCGAATCGAACAGGTCGTCGCGGCGGCCGGCGATCGGCTGAAGGTGGCGGGCGATATCCTCGATTTTTCCGACTTCTTTACGCCCGACGATCAACTTCCCTACGATCCCGCCGTGCTGGCCAAGGCCCTCGGCTCGCCCGAGGCCCGGTCGCTGCTGGCCAAGGCCCGCGACGCCTTGGCCGCCTGCGCGCCGTTCACCGTCGAAACGCTCGAACGGTGCATCCACCAATTCGCGGACGGCGAAGGAGTCAAATTGGGCCAAGTCGTGCATCCGCTCCGCGCGGCGTTGACGGGCAAGTCGGTCGGGCTGGGGCTGTTCGACACGCTGGCGATCCTCGGCCGCCAAAGCGCGCTGCAGCGCATCGACCGCGCATTGTCTCTGCCGACCGCGTGATCGATCGCGCAATCGACGACACACCCAGCGGTCCAATCAAGAGCGCAATCAACTGCGCATTGAAGACAGCGATCAACATCGCAATCGCCGGAACAATCAAGAGCACAACCCCCAGTCGAATCGCGCTTGCGAGAACCGCCAACGCAATACCCAGCAAAAGGAAGGCAATTGCGACAAAAGGAAGGCGGCCCTACCGCCCTGTGCGGCTCTCGGCGGTTGAAGCCGGTTGGCCGCTTTCGGCGGATTCAGGCGGTTGGTAGAGGCGGCGCACGCTTTCCGCAAGATGGAAGAGCATCCATTTCTTTCGGGTGTAGACGGCGTGGCCCGCCAGGTGGCGGATCGGCCCGCCCTGCGGCGGACCGTAATCGACCAGCAGCGTGGTGCCGGCGTCGGGCACGATCCGCCCGGCGCGAAAGCGCTGGAGCATGCCGCCGGCGTCGATGTTCTCGTCGCACAAGATGGAACGAAGGCGATGATCGGCCAGCCATTCGCGGACAAAAAGCACGCTGGGCATGAAGTCGGTGCCGGCGATGCCCAACTGCTGAACGTAATCGCCGTCGGCGCCGGCCACCACGCGGTGCCATTTCGGCGGAAAGGGGGCGCGGTATTCGGGCAGCCCCGGCACCGGCCGATGATGAACGAAATGCAACAACCGCCCGAAGCCGGCCGGATTCCACCCATAGCGCACCGGCGTGCCGAAGGTTACGAAATCCAATCGCCGCGCATCGATCGGGCAACGGGTTTCGCCCATCAGCATTTGGCGCACCTGATTCCAGACGGGAATATCGACGCACTTGAGCACCGGCCAGCGCCAATAGACCTCGGTCGCACGGAAGAACCGATCGATCGCTTCGCGCGGCCCGGCCAGCAGATTGGAAATCAATGCGAAAATGTTGCCGCCGTGGCTGTGCCCCCACAGCAAGACGCGGCTGCCGTCGGAATGCCAATGGTCGGCCAATTCGGCCAGCAGGCGGATGGCGCCGTCGGCCCGACCCAAATGGTGGTTCTCGCCGGACCAATGGAACAGCCGAACCGGCAGCGGGCGGCTGCCCGGCGGATTGAGCGCCTCGTGCATGATCCGCGCATAAGCCGCGCTGTAATTCCCGGCGTCGCCGGTGATTTGAGTGACAACCTGCGCGACCAAACGCCTCATGGCATTGCCGGCCCGCGGCATCACACGCGCCAATTCCCCCAAGATGCCCAGCACGTCCATGCCGACGAATGTGCCGTGAACCAAATACACCGCGGAAACTCCCGCCCGACGCAACTGGTCGCCCAGCGGCGCCATCGCCGCATAGAATGCCGGCGAACCCGCCTCGGGGCCGGCCTCCGCGCGCACCGACATGAACGGGGAGGCCGGCGGCGCGTCGCAATAACGATGATGCGGGAAGACGGCACTGTAGGTCATCCTTCTCCCTCCCACTTGCGGATCACGGCGACCGGACGACCCGCCAAAACGATGCGGCAATAAGCCGGCCCACTATTACCCGCGTTATCCCCGTTAAGTATAGGCACAGCCCGGCCAGCCCCCGGCGAGAATAAACCTCGACTCTCGGCCCAGGCCGTCCCCGATGCGACAATCTCAGCCGGACACCCCGGCGGATCATCCTTCTTCGAGCCGCGGGCCGAGATCGGCCTCCGCCCTCATTATCGGCACGATCAGCAAGGAACGACGCTGCGATTCTATCGGTCATTCGTCAAAAGCGCGTTAGCGTTTTCCTTCCCCTTGCCGCTTCGCCTGCCTTTGCCAGTTTGCCTGAAGCCGCCAAATCGCCCGCAATCGCTGAATTCTTCGTACCCGCCAGCACCCCGAAACACCTCCCATTGCCGCGATCGCTCGCACAAGTTGGCCTCTCGGATATTCCCGACGACCGATTGGCCTATGAAGATACTGCTCGCGTGCCGAAATGAGCGATTTTCTCCTACGAGAAAGAATCCATTTCACGCCGCGCGAGGTATAGGAGGGTTCGACACCGGCGAGCCGCAGAACGGCCCTGAGACCCCAGTTCAGCTTTGTCCGCGACGGCGCGATATACTGACGCCAAAGGGCTGTTCCAGGGGCAAAGGCGAAACCGCGGCCGGGTTGCGCTCTCAAGCCGCCGGACCGGCCGAACTGCCGGGTCGCATGATTTCCGGACCGATAGAATGGCCGGATTGCCGAACGGACAAGAGCTCCCTCATGTGCGGACGTTTTACACTGCGGGCATCGATCGAAGCGATTGCCGAGCATCTCGGCCGGGTTCTGCCCTTGGCCAAGATGCCCGACGGGACGACATCCGATTGGCCGATGGCGGCCGATTCGCTTGGGCCGCTTTTTGCCGCAACTACGCAGGCCGGGCCGATGCTCGCCCCGCGCTACAACATCGCCCCGACCCAGCCGGTGCTTGCCGTCCGCCAGCTCGCCCAAGGCCGGCAACAACCCGACCGCGAACAACTGGCGGAAATCTTTTTTGCCCGATGGGGGCTGCGCCCTCGTTGGGCGAGTGAACCGTGGAAGCGCAACCCATTGATCAACGCACGAGCGGAAACCGTTTGCGAAAAGCCGGCGTTTCGCGGGGCGTTTCGGCATCGGCGCTGTCTGATTCCGGCCGACGGCTTCTTCGAGTGGCGGAGAGACGGGCGGCAGTCGTTGCCCTACTTTGTTCGGCGACGCGATGACGGGCTGTTCGTTTTCGCCGGCCTGTGGGAAGAAGACTCCCCGCCCGACGCCCCGGACGAACCGACCTGTACGATCCTCACCACTGCGGCGCCCGCCTGGATGCAGCCGCTGCATCATCGAATGCCGGTGATCCTTCAACCGACGGACTATGCCGCCTGGCTCAGCCCGCAGGCCGACCCTCAATCTCTCCGCGCGCTGCTGCGACCGATAGACGGCGGAGAATATGAGTACTACCGCGTCGGCCCGGCGGTGAATAGCGCGCGGCACGATCGGCCTGACTGCATTACGCCGCTCGAAACGAAGCAATGACCACGGCAATAAAGGCAACGCACCGGGCTTCATTTCGGTGCGCCAACCGGTGCCCACCCCCCCGGCAAAGTGCAGCAGATCGGCCTCGTTGTCGTGTTCAACCGATGGTGTTTGGGCGAATTCGAGGTCGTTGAGCCGAAACAGGGGTCGTTCGGGCGAAACAGAGAGGATCAGTCGCCGCGCAGGATTGCAAAAGCTGGGCAAATCAAGCAGTTCGCACGAAAGGCGCAAGGGTGTCAATTCTTCGGTGAGGCCGCCGCGCGCGAAGCAGTTCGTGCGATCGAGGCGCGAACGGCGGCCGAGCGGCTGTTGGCTTGAGGGCGATTGCCGGAGCAATTGCGGCTCAGGCGACCGGGCGACGGTAGTGTTCGTAGGCCAGCAGCACTTCGTAGAGGTCCATCGAGATCGTCACTTCATCGTCGTTGAAATCCCGGAGCCACGCCCGATCGGAATTGACCGCATCGGCCAGCAGAGGAAGGATTTCCATCAATGGGACATTGACGGTGTGACGGTGATTCTGACGCTGAACGGTGGCGGTTTCTTCCTGCGGACCGTAGTAAACGCGAAGGTGGCAGGGCTTCATCGTGCAGGCATCCTTACCAGATGGGGAAAAGAAGGCAGGCCGTCCCACGGTGCGGTATCCCGAAATCGTCGCAGCCGATTGCGGGGCGCATGCGTCTTCACTGTTCTGCGCCATAGATATCGGCCGGAGGCGTATTGCGGGTTTGATCTTTTTCAATGAAAATAGCGATTCTGCCTGCCGTTCATGCTGAACCGAGGATATGCTTAGTACGGCTTGGCATCGGCGTAACGGTTGTTCGCGGGATCCCGGATGGGCCGCCCAACGCGGCAAAGTCGCGGGGTCGAACGGATCGTTCCCGGAAAAGCCTCGCACGATCGCCGTGGGCGGCTTCCGAAACGAACTGCCGTTGGCGTTTCCCTGGCGGCGCAACGGCGCCGCGCGCCGAGGCGGCTCGACGGCCTGGCGAACAGCCTGCTGCCGACGACCCCCGGTTGTGCTGCCCGAAGAACCTGCACGAAATGCCGACCGATGGAACGCCGGCAGTTTGCAGCCGTTGCGGCAGCGGTGGTCAGCCCTGCGTTTTCGAGAATTCTGAATCGGTCCGCGCAATTGGTAGTCAGGAAGGCGGTCGTCGGTGCAGCGAAGCGGCCGACCGGGTGACGTCCCCGTTTCGATCGCTTTCCGTTTTTCGCAGCTTTATTGAACGCCAGCAACACAGCGGCAGGCAAACCGGCGGAATCGATTCGCCGGCAGTTATCCCCAGAGCCGAACCGAGGTACTCCGCAACAGATCCCCCGATTTCGTCCGAGCCGCACGGCCTTCGCTCTGATGGCGTTGGGCATTCGCGTTGGAATGCCGATCGACAGCGACGGGGCGCCAAGGCGCGCGGTATTTTCCGCCGAAAGCGCCAGCCCGCGCGGTGTTAAAGGGATTTGTTGCATCGCCTTTTTCGGCCCGAACAAGAGACGACCCCTTTATGTCAACGACGATCGCCATCGACCTGCGTCATGTCGCCCGAGGCCTGGGACTTTCGCTCTCCCAAGTGCAAGCCGTTGTCGAACTGCTCGACGACGGCAACACCGTGCCGTTCATCACCCGATACCGGAAGGATCAGACGGGCGGGCTGGATGAAGAGCAGATTCGCCAGATTCAAAGCCGGCTGACCAAGCTTCGCCAGTTGGCCGATCGCAAGCAAACGATCTTGCGTTCGATCGAATCGCAGGGAAAGCTCACCGACGCATTGGCACAGGCGATCCTTTCGGCCAATACGACCAAGCGGCTCGAAGACCTGTATCTTCCGTTCAAACCGCGGAAGCAAACGCTGGCAACCGCCGCCCGCGAACGCGGCCTCGAACCCCTGGCCCGCGAAATCCTCGCTGCCGATCCGGCCTGCGCCGATTTGGACGGACGGGCGAAAGACTTCGTCAACCCGGATAAAAAAGTGCCGACGGCCGCCGATGCCCTGCTTGGCGCTGGCCACATTCTGGCCGAGCACTTCAGCGAAATGGCCGAACTACGGCAGCGACTGCGCGACATCCTCCAACGCACCGGCAAGATCTTCAGCACGAGGGTGGCGACCGCCGAGTCGAGCAAGGCCGCTGTGCCGCCTGCCGCCGCCCCCGCATTGGCTCCGGCTCCGGCAGTGAATCGCCAAACGACGGCAGCCCCGGCCGAATCCGTCCCGGCTGCGGCAGACTCGGCCGACTCGGCGCCCTCCAACGAATTGACCAGCGGGCCGCCAGCCGCCGCGCCCCACGCACCTGAGAACCCGCGCGCAGCGCATCCGCAGACCGACATTCAGCACACTCAATGCGCCGGCGAAACAACCGAACAAGCACAAGCAACCGAACAAGCAACCGAACAAACAACCGAACAAGCAGTTGAACAAGCAGCCGAACTGACAGCCGCGCACTCTGCCGAACAAGCAACCGAACCGGCGGTTGAACCTTCGGCCGAACAGCCCGCTCAACCCGCTATTGAACACCCGAACAAAGCGTTGCCCGAACAACCGGCCGGCGAAGCGATCGAAACGCCGGTCGAGCCTGCCGCGCCGCGGCCCGAGTCGGACCTGCCGCCTGCTGCTGTCGTCGAGCCGTCGGCAGCCCCGCCGAAAACAACAGCGCCTGAAGCGGCTGCGCCGCCTGCGGCCGTACCGTCGCCGGCCGATTCCGTTGCCGTTGCGGCACCAACAGCACCGGAAGCCGCGGTGGCAGAAGGGGCGACAGACGCAGCAGCGGTAGCTACGGCATCGGCAACGACAACAGAAGGACAAACCACAGCAGCAGCGACAGCGGCGGCTGGACCGGCGGCAGCGGCTCCGGCCGTTGTTCCAGTTCCCGTCCGACGCACGGCAGCGGAGAAACGGGCGGCCGCCAAGGCCCGCAAAGCGGAGCGCAAGGCCGCCGAACGCGAAGAACGCCGCAAGAAGCTGGAAGAGATCCGTCTGAAGGCGTATCGCGATTATTTCGACTTCAGCGAAGAAGTGCGAAAGATCCCGCCGCATCGCGTGTTGGCGCTGAATCGCGGCGAGCGGGCGAAGATGCTCCGCGTGCGGATCGAGGGCGACCTCGAGGCGATGCACGCCGTACTCGACGAGATGCTGATTCCGCCGGGGCATCCGCATGCCGACTATCTGCGCGGCTGCGCCCGCGACGCCCTATCGCGGTTGATCTTGCCCAGCCTAGAGCGCGAGCTTCGCCGCGAGCTGACCGACAAGGCCGAGGCGCACGCGGTCGAGGTGTTCGCCAAGAATCTTCGCAAGCTGTTGTTGCAGCCCCCGGTGCGCGATCGCCGAGTGTTGGCGATCGATCCCGGGCTGCGAAGCGGCTGCAAGCTGGCGGCCCTCGACCAGTTCGGCTCGCTGCTGGAACACGGCGTCATCTTTTTGGTGGGCAAACCCGATCGCCGCGACGAGGCCAAACAGAAGGTGGTCGATCTGATCACGCGGCATCAACTCACCGTCATCGCCATCGGCAACGGAACGGGCTGCCGGCAGACCGAGGAATTCGTCGCCGAGCTGCTGGCCAACGAACTGAAGGAGAGCGGCGCGGCCTACGTGATCGTCAACGAAGCCGGCGCCAGCGTTTATTCCACCAGTCCGATCGGGCGCGAGGAACTGCCCCAATACGACGCCACGCTCCGCGGGGCGATTTCCATCGGGCGGCGATTGCTCGACCCGCTGAGCGAACTGGTCAAGATCGAACCGGCTAATCTGGGCGTGGGGCTTTATCAACACGACCTGAAAGCCCGCCACTTGCAGGCTTCGCTCGACGAGGTCGTCGAATCGTGCGTCAACTATGTCGGAGTCGAGTTGAACACGGCCAGCCCGGCGCTGCTCCGCTATGTGTCGGGGTTGAATCAACTGACCGCCCGGCGCGTGTACGAGCACCGCTGCAAGTTCGGGCCGTTCAAAACGCGGCGGCAATTGTTGGAGGTCAACGGCTTCGGCGAGGCCGCCTTCGTGCAGGCCGCCGGTTTTCTCAAGATCAGCGGCGGCGACGACCCGCTGGACGCCACCTGGATCCATCCCGAAAGCTATACCGTTGCCCGCGCGCTGCTGGAGAAGTTGGGGTTCACCCCAAGCGATCTGAACGACAAACAGAAGACGGCCGAATTGGACCAACGCATCGCCGCGATCGATCGGGTGGCATTGGCCAACGAGTTGGGCGCGGGCTTGCTCACGTTCAACGATATTCTCGCCCAGCTTACTCGCGTCGGCCGCGATCCGCGCGAAGACCTGCCGCCGCCTGCCTTCAAAAAAGGCGTGCTCAAGTTCGAGGATCTCGAAGCGGGAATGGAACTGACCGGCACCGTGCTCAACGTGGTGGACTTCGGCGCGTTCGTCGATATCGGCATGCGCGACAGCGGCCTGGTGCACGTCAGCCACATGTCCGAACGTTTCATCCGCGATCCGCACGACGTGGTGGCCGTGGGTGATGCGGTGCGCGTGTGGGTGCTCGATGTCGATAAACAGCGGCGCCGCGTGTCGCTAACCATGCTGCCGCCGGGCACGGAACGAATGCGCCGACCGGCCCGCGGCGAAAAACCCGCCGAGGCGGCCGCGCCCAGCGGGGATCCGTCGCCCCACGCCGGCCCGCGCCCCCCGCGACGCGCGCCCCGCGACGGCGCGCCGCGAACCGGCGGACGGCGCCCCGACGGGGAACCGCCGCGCAGTGATGCCCGCGCCGGCCAACGGCCCGCCGCGCCGGCGCAAGACGGCCCGCACGAACAGAGCGGGCGCGAACAGAGCGGGCGCGGCGACGAGGGCGGTCGGCGCGGCGATCGCGATTCGGGCCGGCGCTTCTCGCACGATCGTCGCGAGCGCGGCGGCCCGCGGCAGTACGATACGTCGCGGTCGTCGCAGAAGCCGCTGGTTCCCCTTACCGAAGGCATGAAGAAGGGCAAAGAACCCTTGCGGACCTTCGGCGATCTGCTTCAGTTCTACCAATTGAAGCAGCAGGCGGCCCAGCAGCCGGATGAGTCTTCGGCGGCCGATCAACAGCCCACATCGGGCCCCGCGGCCGAAGCGGCGAAGGGCCCTGCTCCTCCGCTCGATTCGAACCGACCAGCCGACAGCGCAGCAGCGCCCCCAACGACGGCTAATGCTGCAACTGAACGGCTCCCGGCCGAGCCGGGCGCGAACGCAGCGCCGACGCCCGATCCTTCATCGCCGCCAACCCCCGAAAAGAATGTCGCGGCAGCAGTCGGCGAACCACCGTCTCCGGCCTCCGTTGAACCGCACGAAGACTCGCCGCCGACGGCATGACGAAGGACGAGGCGCAGGCGATCGGTGAGAAAGCGCGCACAGCGGCAATCGCCATTCGGCGGCAACGGTTGCCGCGGCCGGTCGAGCGGCCCCCGTCGCGCATTGGGGTCGTCGAACAATGCCCGTACAAGCTACGCGCTGAGCTGTTTGGAATCGGCCGGGACGATCGGCACCACCTTTTCGCGGCCTTCGACGACCGCTTCGGTAACCACATAGCGGCTGCCGCGCGGCTGATCGGGCAAATCGAACATCAGATCGAGCATCACTTCTTCGACGATCGAACGCAGCGCCCGCGCCCCGGTTTCCTTCTGAATGGCGCGATGGGCGATGGCCCTCAGCGCGCCATCGGTGAAGCTCAACTCGGCGTTCTCCATGGCGAAGAGCGCTTGATACTGCTTGACCAGGGAGTTCTTCGGTTCCGAAAGCACTCGGATCAGCGCGGCCTCGTCCAGGGGACGGAGCGACGAGATCACCGGCAGCCGGCCGATCAATTCGGGAATCATGCCGAAGTGCAGCAGATCGTCGCTGGTCACTTGGGCGAGCAGTTCGCCGAGCTCCATTTCGCGGCGCACTTGGCCTTCCTGCCCGAAGCCGATGGTTCGTTTGCCCAGGCGGCGGCCGATGATGTTGTCGAGCCCGACGAACGTCCCGCCGCAAATGAACAGGATGTTCGTCGTGTCCATTTGGATGTACTGCTGCTCGGGATGCTTCCGTCCACCCTGCGGCGGCACGTTGGCGATCGTTCCTTCGAGCATTTTCAGCAGGGCTTGTTGCACGCCTTCGCCGGAGACATCGCGGGTGATGGAGATGTTTTGGGAAGTTTTGCCGATCTTGTCGATTTCATCGATATAGATGATGCCGCGCTGGGCGGCCTCGATGTCGAAATCGGCGGCGTGAAGCAGCTTGAGCAGCAAGTTCTCGACGTCTTCGCCCACGTAGCCGGCCTCGGTCAACGTCGTTGCGTCGCCGATGGCGAAGGGCACGTCGAGCATTCGGGCCAGGGTTTGGGCCAGAAGCGTCTTGCCCGAACCGGTCGGTCCGATCAGCAGAATGTTCGATTTGTCGATCTCGACGTCGGCCCCGACCGCCCCGTGCATCAGCCGCTTGTAGTGGCTGTTGACGGCCACGGCCAAGACGCGCTTGGCATGCTCTTGCCCGATGACATACTGATCGAGGTGGGCGACGATTTCTCGCGGGGTGGGCACCCGGTTGAACAACGGTTTGCTGGTGCCCCGTCGGCGGCGCTCTTGGTCGAGAATCGACTGACACAAATCAATACATTCGCCGCAGATGTACACATCGCCGGGCCCCTCGACAAGCGGCCCGACGTCGCGATAGCTCTTCCGGCAGAACGAACAAAAGGCATTCTTCTTGGTGGTGCCCGTTCCGCGTCGCCCCGAGTTGAAATCTCGACCCAACGGCATCTGATTACCTCTTCGAGTTCCGCTGCACGCTCATCGTTGCCACACTACTCTATACGCGGCTCAACGGTGTTTCGGCCGAATATTCCTCCACGCTGCAACGCGATTCGGTGAATCGGCTCGAATAACCTAACCCTTTTGATCGTTATCCTTTAATTCCTTTGAAAGCCGCGCGGTCAGTGCAGTTTTTATTGTTCGGTATTCCGCGTCGTCCAGCACACCTTGGCTATGCAATTCTCGAAAATTTGAGAGCAACTCGCCGGCGATCGGTTCCTTTTGTACCGCCTGAGACCGAACCTTCTGCACCACGTAGAAGGCAATGCACAACATCACCGCCAGCACGGCCACCCAAACGATGAGCGACTCGATGCCCAAATCGAGTAATCGGCCCCACGTCGTTGCCGTCGTCAATGCCTTGCTCATAACGCACAGTTTTTCCGGTTTGCCCGGATTGACGGCCTTTCAATTCATTATGCCCAGCATTGTTCACCCGGTCCAGCAATTCGCTGCCACCCCCCCGAAAATCCGCTTGTCGTCGGCCCGCTTCCACGCTTGCCTGTATGGTCCTCAAGCGTCGCTATGGACTCGATGGGGCTTCGTCGAACCTGTCGCCACGTTTGCCCCCAAGATTCGGCGGATTTACGTCAATACGATTTGCGAAGACCAATAAGGTCGAAACGCCCTCTCTCCAAGAAAGAATCCATCTCTCGCCGCGCAGGGCATTAGGAAAACCGCGGAAAAGGAAAAGTGGGCTAAGCGGGCGATTGGCGCAATCGACCGCGTTGCTGCCGTCGCGGCCGCTTATTCAAGTGTGCGGAACAATTGATCTTGCGCGCGGTGGGAAAAACGTTTTCCCAACGTCGCCTGCACTTGTTTCTTCGCCTGATCGGCTTGCGCGCGGTGGGAACAGAACCGTCTTCCTAACGAAACCGAGTTTTTTCGGAGCGCGACGTATCGAGCCAGACGATCTTCTTCGCCCGCTGTGTCGTCCGCTTTTCCGAGCCATAGAATCTCAGCGGCGCTCAGTTGGCATTCCAGAGCCAGTAGAGGTAGTCGTCGATCAACTCGCGGTTGGGGTCGTCGGCCTGGATGCCCAGATCGGCCAAGGGCAACTCGGTCTCTTGATCGTCATCGAGCCGCACTTTGCAGAACAACCCGAACTGCCGCCGGCGGACATCGTCGCTCATGCCGAGCACGGTTAAATACCGAACCAACTGCCGGACCGGCGGTTTCGTTTCGGCGTAGAGCGCCTTGAAGGGAAAAGTGAGTTTCTCGGCAAGGTATTCGTGATACTGTTGCAGCGTTTCCTTCCCGACGCGGGGTATGGGGGCGTGAGCAGGCAGCTTGAAGACCTGACGAATACGATCTTCTTCACGTTCGGCCCGCCCGAGGGCCGACGCTGTTTTCGGCGTCGTGTGCATGTGCGACCCACCCGGCAGTGTTGTGACGGTCGTACCGGCCGCCACACAAACCCGGGCGGCAACGGACCAGCGACGACCATGCGTAGTCGCCTTCGATGATCGGCGACGAAACTGCTTCGCCATTGCTCGCCCCATCCTCGCATTGGCAAAGCCCCAGCCCCCCTCAGACTACACAACCCACCGGCGGTAGTCAAGTTTTTCGCACATTCTTTTTTCCTTGCTGCCGTGGAGGCAGAGTGCCGCTCCGCCGAAACGGCCAAGCACTTCGCAAAAGCTGCCCGTCGCGTACGATCGGCTCGCCGCGCCGTTCAGCGCTGGCGATCAGTTCAAAAAACACGCCGATCGTCGCTGCCGTCTTTACGCGCGGAAGTACTCGACCGCGTTGCGGAACAGGGCCAACCCGTCGCCCGGCTCGCGGCCTTCGCCCCGAGTCCAGCGCGGATGTTGCGTTCGGACGATGTAGCGCTCGGGATGAGGCATCAGGCCGAGTACTCGGCCCGTGGTGTCGCAAATACCGGCCACGTTGGCCTGCGCGCCGTTGGGATTGTCGGGATACGGCACCGCCGGCTCGTCGGCGGCAGCAATGTCGGCGGCTCCAACCGCTTGGGCGCTGTCGCAACGTCGCGGTCGATAGCGCAGAACCAAGCGTCGCTGAGCCGCCATTTGGGCCAGCGCAGCGGCATCGCGGGCGACGAACTTCCCTTCGGCATGAGCCACCGGAAGCTCCAACTCCGTCAGCCCCCGCAAGAACACGCACGACGATTCGGCCACGGCAAGGCGCACCCAGCGATCTTCGTAGCGTCCCGAGTCGTTCTGCGTGAGCGTGGCCTCGGGCACATCGTCGGCATCAGCCGAAACGAGCACATGCGTTTTCAACAGTACCTGAAACCCATTGCAGATACCGAGCATCAGTTTGCCTGCCGCTTTGAACCGATCGAGATGCTCGCCCAAGCGAACCTGCACTTGCAGCCCGAGGATGCGGCCCGCGCCTAGGTCGTCGCCGTAACTGAACCCGCCGGGGATGCAGAGAATCTGGAACTTCTCGAACAGCCGCGGGTTTTCCAGCAGCCGATTGACGTGCAACCGCTCGGCCGTTGCGCCGGCTTGTTCGAAGGCGAAGGCGGTTTCCACATCGCAATTCGTGCCCGGGGCACGCAGGATCAACGCATGGGGTTTGGTCATCGGAGGCACGTCGGTTCTTGTCGTCAAATCAAGAATTCAACCAGGCTACGTTCTTAGGCGCGGGTCCGGCCGACTCGCGGGCCGGCGATTTCGTCATCGTTGTCGGCGGTTGAGGGACCAGGTCGTCCGAGGGCGTCGAACTCACCAACTCAGCGGCCGCTGCCACGATTGCTTTAGCGCCGCCACGTCGGCCCGCAACACGGTTCGCCCCGCCCACGAGCATGTCAGTTCCTTCTCGGCGTTCACGGTGCCGATGCGCGCGTGCGGCACGCCGGCGGCCGACAACTCGGCCGTGAAGGCCGCCTCGTCGGCCGGCGCCACCTCGCAGAGGAAGCGGCTGTTCGACTCGCTGAAGAGCACAGTCAACGGGTCGTCGAGGCCCGGGCTGCGGGGCACAGCCTGCAAATCGACCGCCGCGCCAAGCATGCCGCTGAAGGCCGACTCGGCCAGAGCCGCGGCCAACCCGCCCTCGCTCAAGTCGTGGCACGCGCGAACCAGCCCGCGGACGATCGCGCGATGCACCGCGGCGAACGTCGCTTTGGCCGCTTGGGCATCATGCTTGGGAACGGCCGCGGACACATCGCCATCGAGCTTGGCGACCAGATGCAGGTGCGAGCCGCCCATTTCGTCGGCCGTTTTCCCCACCAAATAGATCGCGTTGCCCGGGCTCTTCCAGTCCATCGTCACGGCACGGGCAACATCGGGCACGATGCCGATGGCGCTGATTAGCAGCGAGGGCGGAATTGAAATCGGCGCGCCGCCGGCCGGGCGAAATTCGTTGTTCAGGCTGTCTTTGCCGCTGATGAACGGCGTGCCCAACGCCACGGCCGTATCGCGGCATCCCAACGCGGCGCGCACCAGCGAACCGAGCGTTTCGGGACGATCGGTCGCGCCCCAGCAGAAGTTGTCCAAGATGGCGATTCGCGCCGGGTCGGCCCCCACGGCCACGCAGTTGCGCACCGCTTCGTCGATGGCCGCGGCCGCCATCCAGTACGGGTCCAGGTCGCCCAGTCGCGGGTTCATGCCGCAGGCAATCGCCAGCCCGCGCTGCGAACCAAGCACGGGCCGAATCACGGCGGCATCGCCCGGGCCGTCGTCGCACGCGCCCACCAGCGGCTTGACGACGCTGCCGCCCTGCACCTCGTGGTCGTATTGGCGGATCACCCAATGCTTGCTGCACACGTTGAGCGAACCGAGTATGCGATGCAGGCACTCGGCCGGATCGAGGGCCGATTCGCACTGCGACGACGAACGCGCCGCGGCCGGCGACGAAACGACCGGCGGCTGATACACCGCCTCGCGGACCACCGGCGGCCGGCCGTCGTGCAAGAACTCCATCGCCAAATCGCCGACCACATGACCTTGATACGTAAGCTTCAGCCTTCCGGTGGGAACGAACCGCCCGATCACCGTCGCTTCCACGCCTTCGGAAGCGCACAGCCGCGAAAGCTCCGGCCACTGGTCTTCGCCGACGGCCAACACCATCCGCTCTTGGGCTTCGGAAATCCAGATTTCGGTGTACGACAGGCCCTCGTACTTCAGCGGCGCCTTCTCCAGCCAGACCTCGGCGCCGATCTTCTCGCCCATTTCGCCCACGGCCGAGGAGAACCCGCCCGCCCCGCAATCGGTGATGGCGTGATAGAGGCCGCGGTCGCGGGCTTCGAGAATCACGTCGAGCAGCATCTTCTCGGTGATGGCGTTGCCGATTTGCACCGCGCCGCCCGAAATCTCTTCGCTTTCGCTGGTCAGCTCGGCCGAGCTGAAGGTGGCTCCGTGAATGCCGTCGCGCCCGGTACGCCCGCCGACGGCCACGATCAGATCGCCCGGCAGCGGCTGTTTGAACGATTTGTCGGCGGGAATCAGTCCCACGGTTCCGCAATAGACCAACGGGTTGCCCAAGTAGCGCGGATCGAAATAGACCGCGCCGTTGACCGTGGGGATGCCCATGCGGTTGCCGTAATCGCGCACTCCGGCCACCACGCCGCGCATCACCCGCCGCGGATGCAGCACGCCCGGCGGCAGCGTTTCCGGCGGGGTGTCGGGCGGGGCGAAGCAGAACACATCGGTATTGCATAGGGGTTTCGCACCCATGCCGGTGCCCAGCGGATCGCGGATCACCCCGCCGATGCCCGTGTTCGCCCCGCCATACGGCTCCAAGGCCGACGGGTGATTGTGCGTCTCCACCTTGAAGCACACGTTGAACTGCTCGTCGAAGCGGATCACGCCGGCGTTGTCGCGGAAGACGCTGACGCACCAATCGTCGTCGCCGAGCCGGCGGCGAATTTCTTCGGTTGCGGCGAAGATCGTCTGCCGGAGCATGTTTTCGAAAAACTGCTCGCCTCGCTCATCGCGGTAGCGGATTCGCCCGGCCAAGGTCTTATGGCTGCAATGCTCGCTCCAGGTTTGGGCCAAGGTTTCCAGTTCGATGTCAGTCGGGTCGCGGTCCAACCGGCGGAAATGGGCCTGGATCGTCTGCATCTCGGGCAGCGAAAGATACAACTGCCCGTGACGGCTGAGCGCCATGAGTTGCTCGTCGTTCATTCCGCGAAGCGGCACCGTCTTCAGCTCGAAACGGTAGGCCGAACCGACCTCGAGCCGTTTGAACGGCAG
>Ga0308417_1001381_pt1 | contig 16761 bp, 17 predicted proteins | sample HotsprSampleOS65_FD_203528 | JGI IMG/M metagenome (GOLD analysis project Ga0308417, IMG submission 203528) | Hot spring phototrophic mat microbial communities from Octopus Spring, Yellowstone National Park, Wyoming, United States - 20090730_OS65 ... | reverse complement strand
ACGGGGCGGAGCACGCGCCGGGGCGGGCCCTGCCCGCTCAGCCTCGGTCAGTGCACGGCGACGGGGATCATTTCGTGCTCGAACACCGCTCGGGCTGCCTGCTCGGCATTCGGCGCGAGGCCGATCTGCCTGCCGTCGGCGCCGAAGATGGCCACCGCAGGCGTGCCGTCGATGAGCACTGGGCGCAGGTAAGCCACGCCGCCAAGCCCGAGCTGAGCGAGCTGCTCGCGCGTAGGCACCGGGAATTTCGGCGTGCGGTTGTCGTGCTGCGTGTTCATTCTCTCTTCCCTCCGACGCCCCCTTGGGCGCGCCGTCTGTTCGGCCGTGCCACCATGACCCCGGCCGGTGAACGTCCTGTCATTTCCCTCCCTGGCCGTTCGGCCCTGAGCCGATCCGGATCGTGCGGACTCGGGTCTCTGCCTGCGGACGGTAGAGGTCGATGTGCAAGAGGCCTTTGTCGAGCCATGCCGCCTTCACCTCGATCCCTTCCGCGAGGACGAACGGGCGCTGGAATTGCCTCGCCGCGATGCCGCGATGCAGGAAGACACGCCCCTCGCTGTCGTCGGCCTGCTTGCCGCGCACGACGAGCTGGTTGCCCTCGAGCGTGATGGAGAGCTCCTCCATCGTGAACCCGGCGACAGCCAGCGTGATCCGCAGGCTGTCGGGGCCGGTCTGTTCGATGTTGTAGGGCGGGTAGCCCTCCGCACTCATCTTCGAGAGGCGCTCGCGCGCCTGCTCGAGATGATCGAAGCCGAGGAACAGCGGGCTGCCGAACAGCGTCATGCGGGTCATCCAAGCCTCCTCACCAGGGAGCGGGGCGATTGCGGGGGGCCCTTCGAGGCACCCCCCGCGTCGGACAGATGGGCAGGCGACGGCGGCGCTGCAAGGGAGGCGCGCACGCCATTGCCCGGCTCGCGAGACGGGACTACCTAGGCGAGATGCCTGACCAAGTGCCACACGTCGCCATGCCTGAGGGGTCCGGAGAGCGCCTGCGGATCCTGCTTGCGCCCGACCCGGCGCTGAGGCGCCGCGCGAGGCCCGTCGCCGAGGGGGACGCTGAGACTGTGCGTGCGCTGATCCCAAGCATGCTTGCGACGATGTATGCCGCGGCAGGGATCGGCCTCGCCGCGCCTCAGGTCGGCGTCCCGCTCCGCGTCGCTGTGATCGACCTGCAGCCTGACGACCGCCGCGCGCCGATGGTGCTCGTCAACCCGGAGATCGTCTCCGCCTCTGCCGAGACGGAGACGCGCGAGGAGGGCTGCCTGTCCCTTCCCGGCCAGTATGCCGATGTGGTGCGCCCGCGCGCGGTCACGGTTCGCTATCGCGACGAGGCCGGGCTGCGCCAGGAAGTCTCGGCGGAGGGCCTGCTTGCGCGCTGCATCCAGCACGAGATCGACCATCTCGACGGCGTGCTGTTCGTCGACCATCTCTCTGCGCTGAGGCGGAACATCATCCTTCGGCGGCTTGCCAAGTCCCTGCGCACGAAGGGGGGGTGAGCCGTGCGGCTCGCCTTCATGGGCAGCCCAGACTTCGCGGTGCCGACGCTGCGCGCGCTCGCCGGCGCAGGCCATGAGATCGCCGCCGTCTACTGCCAGCCGCCCAAGCCAGCCAATCGCGGCCAGGCGCTGACGCGCTGCCCCGTCCACGTCGCAGCCGAAGAGCTCGGCCTGCCCGTGCGCACGCCTTCCCGGCTCCGCAGCGACGCGGCAGAGCAGGCGGCCTTCGCGGCGCTTGGTCTCGACGCCGCCGTGGTCGCCGCCTACGGCCTGATCCTGCCCGCGGCTATGCTTGCCGCACCGAGGCGCGGCTGCCTCAACGTGCACGCCTCGCTCCTGCCGCGCTGGCGCGGCGCCGCCCCGATCCAGGCCGCCATCCTCGCCGGCGATCGGCAGACGGGGGTGAGCATCATGCGCATGGACGAGGGGCTCGACACCGGCCCGGTTCTGCTCGCCGAAGCCGTTCCGATCACGGAAGATACGACCCAAGCCTCGCTGCACGACACGCTTGCGGCCCTCGGCGCGCGGCTTGTGCTGCGCGCGCTTGCCGAGGACCCGCCTGCGGTGCCGCAGCCTGAGCAGGGGGCGACCTATGCGCCGAAGCTCGGCCCGGCAGACCGGCCGCTCGACTTCCGCCTCGATGCCGAGACCCTCGCAAGACGGGTCCGCGCTCTGAACCCCTGGCCCGGAACGGTCGCCGAGCATCGCGGCACCACGCTCAAGGTCCTCGCCGCCGCCCCGGAGCGCGAGGCGAGGACGGATCAGCCCTGCGGCACGCTGCTCGGCGGCGGCCGAGTCGCCTGCGGCGGCGGCACGGTGCTGCGGCTGATCCGGCTGCAGCGGCCCGGTAGGGCGCCGCTCGAGGCCGACGCCTTCCTGCGCGGCCACCCCCTGCCCGCGGGAGACCGGCTCACGACGCCGGCGCCGTGAGGCCACGATGCCGCGCTATGTGCTCCGCCTCGAGTACGACGGCGCGCCTTTCGTCGGCTGGCAGCGCCAGGCAGAGGGGCTCTCCGTCCAGGACGTGATCGAGGAAGCGGCGGCGAGGCTCTCGGGCGGGGTGCCGGTCGCCGCCGCCGCGGCTGGGCGGACCGATGCGGGCGTGCATGCCGCAGCGCAGGTCGTGCAGCTCGACCTCGCAAGGGAGATCGATCCCGGAACGTTGCGCGATGCGCTCAACTTCCACATGCGCCCGCATCCCGTGTCGGTGCTCGCCGCCGCGGTGGCGCCGCCCGGCTTCCATGCGCGCTTCAGCGCCACTGCCCGCGCCTACCGCTACCGGATCCTCGATCGCCGCTCCCCGCCCGCGCTCGACCGCGGCAGGGTCTGGCACATCCCCCGCCCGCTCGATGCGGCGGCGATGGCGGCGGCGGCGCGCGTGCTCGTCGGCAGGCATGACTTCTCCTCCTTCCGCGCCGCCTCCTGCCAGGCAAGCGGCCCGGTGCGCACCCTCGACCGTCTCGACGTCAGACGAATCGGCGCGGAGATCGTGATCGAGGCCGAGGCGCGGAGCTTCCTGCACCACCAGGTGCGCAACATGGTCGGCACGCTCAAGCGCGTTGGCGAGGGGCGCTGGACGGAGGCGGATGTCGCGCGGATCCTCGCCGCAGCCGACAGGAGGCTTGCCGGGCAGACCGCTCCCGCCGAGGGACTGACGCTGATCGCGGTGCGCTATGCGGAGGGTGTCTGCCCGGTCTGACGCGGCGCCTGGAAGCGAGAGAGGCGCACGGGCCGTCGGGGTGCGCGCGTCAGGCAGCCTCGCGCCGCTCCGCCACGCCGATCACCCGGCGCATCGCCGCGCGGCTTGCCTCGTCTCCCGGGAGCACGATGCCAAGTCGCGCTTCGGAGACGTTGGCGATCCGCCCCGGGAGCCAATCTGTCTCGCCGGGGAAGCGCACGGAGACGGCACGGCCAGGCGCCACGGGCGCTGCCAGCTCCCGCCCGATGGCGAGGCCGACCTCGGAGGCATCGATCGTCGTCACCGCGAACACGCGGTCGCCGAGCTTGAGCTCCGCGCGGCGGACGAGAGGCTGGCGGAGGAAGCGTCGACGGTCGCCGCGGGCGGAGATCGCATCCATGAACTGGGCGATCTCATGCTCCATCGCCCGCGCATCCGCCGCAACGCGCTGCGCGGACTGCTCGACCGCCGAGGAGGTCCCGCCTGCCTTGCCGGCGGCCGCAGCAAGCGCTCCAGCACTCTCGGAGAGAGCGCGCGTGCTTGCCGAGATTCGGGCGAGCAGGGTGGTGATCTCGCGCGTCGCCTGCACCTGCTGCTCGACAGCGCCGCCTATCCCGGAGGCAACCTCGTCCATCTGCCGCACCGTCTCGAGGATACGCCGCAAGCCCGCCACCGTCTCTTCTGTCGCCCCCCGCACCGAGGCGATCCGCTCGGCGATGCCGACCGTCTCCTTGCCGGTCTGGCTCGCAAGCGCCTTCACCTCAGAGGCGACGACCGCGAACCCCTTGCCCGCCTCGCCGGCGCGCGCCGCCTCGATCGTTGCGTTGAGCGCGAGCAGCTTCGTCTGGTCGGCGATCGTCTCGATCACGCTGACGACCGCGCCAATCTCGCCGACCGTCTGGGCAAGCCCGGTCACCAGCCGGTCAACCGCCTCGGCACGCTCGCGCGCCTCGCGCATCGTCTCCACCGCGTGCCTCGCCTGCCGGCCGACATCTTGGGCGGCGGTGGCGAGCTCCTCGGTCGCGGCTGCAGCGCCCTGCAAGTCGGCGGCCGTGGTCCGCGCGGCGGCATGCACGTCCTGCGCCCCCTTGTCGACCTCGCCGGCCACAGCGCGCATTTCCGACGCGGTCGCCTGCATTGCCTCGGAGGCGCCGCGGAGCTCCGCGAGCACGCCGCCGACGGCGGAGGTGAACTCTGCCACCGCCGCGTTGGTGGCCGCCTGCTGACGCCGCTGCTCCTCCTCCTCGGCCTCTCGGGCGCGCCGCTGCCTCTCGTTCTCGGCGAGAGTCCGCCGGAACTCGTCGAGCCCGCGGGCGAGCGTGCCGATCTCGTCCCCGCGCCCGACATCGACTAGCGCGATCTCGAGCCGGCCGGAGGAGATCTCGCCGGTCGCTGCGACAAGACGGCCAAGCGGCCGGGTCAACGACCGTGCGAGCGCCAGCGCACCAGCCACAGCCAGAAGCACGAGCCCAGCCTGTAGGAGGAACTGGTTCCGTTCCGCCCTCGCCATGATCTCGGCGAGTTCCGTCCCCTCCCGCGCCACGGTCAGAACCGCCACGGTGCGGCTCGAGAAGTCCTCAACCGGAATCCGGACGAGGAGTGCGGGCCGCCCGCGCAGCGTCGTGAGCGCGGCTGCCTGGTGATCTCCTGCACCGGCGCCCCCCGCTTGCGGCAGGCTCTCCTCGGTCGCGGCGAGACGCTTCAGCCCCTCCGCCGTCATCTGATCGAGAGCGGCATCGCCGCCGAGCTTCGCAGCGAGCAACCGCACGAAGGGAGCGCCGAGCGAGAAGCCGAACTCGACCGTGCCGAGATGCTCGCCCCCGGCAACGACCGGCCTGACCCCGCGCGAACCGAGGCCGAACACGCCCGACTCGACGCCTTGCACCGCGCGCCTCTCGCGGTTGGCAGCGACCACAGTGGCGCGTATGCGGGAGAGATCGTCGCCGTACCGGCCTCGCTCGTGCACGCGCAGGAAGGAGGTTGCGGGCGGGAGATGGAACTGGAACTGCTCGACGTCAACGCCATCGCGCCCAAGTCCCTCGAAGATGGGGCGTGTGAGCGCGAGCAGGGCCTCGCGGTCGCGGGCACGGAACGCCTCGATGACGGCAGGCTGCGACGCAACGGCGGAGGCCAGCGCGAAGGCGCGCTGCGACTCTTCGGCGAGCATGGTGCGGGCGAGCGCGACGAGGTTCTCGCTTTCGCGCCTGATCGTCGCCTCCTTCATCGCCTCGAGGCTCAGGCGTGCGAGCACGAGCCCGCCAAGCCCCGTCAACATGACCGCACCTGCGACGGCAGCGGCGATCACCGTCCGGATCGACCGGGCGGCCCGCAAACGCTCCAAAAGGCCGCGCATCATTCCCTGGCCCCTTCCCCATCGCGTCATCGGCGCGATCAGAACGCGGAAAGGTCAACCGCTTGAAAAAAGCAGGCGGCGCGCTGGCATGAAGCGCCGGAACACGCCCCGTCCGGATGCCAACGGTCTCGCGGCCGATCGCCAACGTGCTAGGCTCGGACGCATGACCGATGCTTCTGGGCCCGCAACAGTAGATCCACTCTTCCCCGCAGACGAGGCGATCGCGGGCTTCATCCTCGACGCAACCGTCAAGGGAATCCCGCCACGGGCGCGGCTCCGGCTCGATTCGATCGGCCGCCAGGGCTGGAACGTTCTCGCGGGCGACCTTCCCTTCCCGATCGCTGTGCTCGACGCCGAGCGCCTGCGCCGGAACGCCGCCTGGATGCAGCGGTTCTGCGCACTCAACGGCCTGTCGCTCTGCCCGCACGGCAAGACGACCATGGCACCGCAGATCTTCGCCCTGCAGCAGGCGCACGGCGCCTGGGGGATCACGGTCGCGACTGCGCAGCAGTTGGCTGTTGCGCGTCGCTTCGGCGTCCGCCGCGCGCTCTGGGCGAACCAACCGGTCGGGCGCGTCGCGGTCGATGCCGCCTTCGATGCGGTGGCGGATCCTGGCTTCGACCTCTTCGTCCTCGCTGACAGTCTCGCCGTGGTCGAGGGCCTCGCTGCCGGGGCGGCGCGGGCGGGGCTCGACCGACCGCTGAAGGTGCTGCTTGAGATCGGCAACCGGGGAGGGCGTACGGGAGCGCGCGACGCCGCCTCGGCGCTCGCCGTCGCCCGCGCCGTCGCCGCAGCACCTGGCCTGGTGCTCGCGGGGGTCGAGTGCTTCGAAGGGCTGCTCGCCGACACGGCCTCGGTGGACGCGATGCTCGATTCGCTCAGCGAGGTCGCCGCCGCTGCGGCAGCGGAAGGGCTCATCGGGACGGAGGAGATGATCGTCTCGGCGGGCGGGTCCGCCTTCTTCGACCGCGCGGGGGCACGCCTGCCAGACCAGGCGGCGGTCGGCAGGCCGGTGCGTCGTGTGCTGCGCAGCGGCTGCTACATCACCCAGGACGATCTCGGCTACACGGATGCTTATGCGCGGATCCGCGCCGAGGGATCGTTGCGCTTTCCTGAGGGTGATCTTCTGCCCGCCCTCTCCGTGTGGACGATGGTTCAGTCTGTGCCGGAGCCGCGGCTTGCGATCCTCACGGGCGGCAAGCGCGACATCGGCTTCGATCTCGGCCAGCCAGTGCCGCGCAAGCATTTCCGGCCCGGGCTGCATGCTGCGCCGGTGGCTTTCGGCGCCTTCCACAGAGTGAGCGGCATGAACGACCAGCACACCTATCTGGTCGGCCCGACCGAGGGGCTGCTCGAGGTCGGCGATCTCGTTGGGCTCGGCATCGGCCACCCCTGCGCCACCTTCGACCGCTGGCAGGTGATCCCGCTGGTCGACGAGGCGCTGACCGTGACCGGTGCTGTGCGCACATTCTTCTGATCCGCACGCCTCAGCCGCGCGACAGCGCGAGCGTGAGCCCGGTGACGAACAGGCCGACCAGCACGTCGGCACCGACCACGAAGCCAGCCCGCACCCCGTCGACCTCCAGCGTCTTGCGGGCGACGAACCAGGAAAGCCAGAGCGCATAGGCGAGCGCGCCGAGCGCGAGCGACTCGGCAAACGCGCCGGGCAGAAGCCCTGCCGCCCCGATGAGCGCTGCGGCAAGCACCGCGACAAGCTGCGGCAGCTTCGCCCAGTTCCAGGCGGAGACGAAGGCGGCGAACCGGTCGCGCCGGCCGAGCCCCTCGGTCACCCCCACCATCAGCAGCGGAAAGGCGAACCAGCCGATCACGTAGCCGATCGCCTCGGCCGCAACGAGCCGCGCGCCCTCGCCGCCTGCGTCGCCGCCGAGGACACGCAGCACCAGGTAGCCGGGCGCGCAAAGCCACATCGCGGCGAAGGAGGCCCAGGCGCCGGCAGGGGTCGGATCGATCAGCAGAAGCCCGTGCGACCGGCCGCGCGCGAGCAGGAATGCGCCCGCCACCCCGCCGACGATCCGCCCGGACAGAGAGGGCGGCGCGCGGCTCATCGGCAGAAGGCGTCGATCACCGCGCCGTAGATGCGCGCAAGCTGCGCAAGTTCCGCAACAGGCACGCACTCGTCGACCTGGTGCATGGTCGCCCCGACAAGGCCGAACTCGGCGACAGGGCAGTACCGCGTGATGAATCGCGCGTCCGAGGTGCCGCCTCCCGTATCGAGCCTCGGGCGGATCCCGGTCACGGACTCGATCGCCCCGGCAAGACGCGCCACCGGCTCGCCCGGCTCGGTCAGGAACGCCTCGCCGGAGCAGGAGAGCGCGAGCCTGTGGCGGGGGGCGAAGCGCGCCGCCTCCGCGCGCAGCCAGGCGGAGAGACTCGCCTCGGTGTGTCGGTCATTGAACCGGATGTTCCAGGTCGCCGAGGCTCGGGCGGGGATCACGTTCGCTGCCGGGTTGCCGACATCGATCGTCGTCACCTGTAGGGAAGAGGGCTCGAACCACTCGGTTCCGTGGTCGAGCACGCGCGCCGTGAGGGCGGAGAGCAGAGCAACCAGCCGGTGCACGGGGTTGTCCGCCTTCTGCGGATAGGCGGCATGGCCTTGGCGGCCCTCGACGACGATCCTGCCCGTGAGGCTGCCGCGCCTGCCGATCTTCACCGTGTCGCCGAGCCGCTCCGCCGAGGTCGGCTCGCCGACGAGGCAGAAGCCTGGGATCTCCTGCCGCGCCTCCATCCAGGCGAGCACCTTCGCGGTGCCGTCGACCGCCTCTCCCTCCTCGTCGCCAGTGATCAGCAGCGACAGCGCAGCGGGCGGCGAGCCGCCCTGCCCGTCGAGCCAGTGGGCGGCGGCTGCCACGAAGGCAGCGATATTGCCCTTCATGTCGACAGCGCCGCGGCCCCACAGCACCCCATCCCGCACGGCGCCCGAGAAAGGCCCCTCACGCCAGCCCTCCCCGCCCGCAGGAACCACGTCCGTGTGGCCTGCGAAACAGAGTGCCGGCCGCCCAGCGCCGATCCGGGCGTAGAGATTGTCGACCGCGCCGAACCGAAGCTTCGTGCAGGCAAAACCCAAGGCCGCGAGCACCTCGGCGAGCAGCGCCTGCGCCCCGGCATCGGCAGGCGTCACCGAGGGGCAGCGGATGAGCGCTGCAGCGAGCGCCACCGGGTCCCTGGCCAGCGACCCGGGATCAGTCACGCAGGAGCTCGTTGATCGAGGTCTTGGCCCGGGTCCTCTCGTCCACCCGCTTGACGATCACAGCGCAGTAGAGCGAGGGGCCGGCTGAGCCGTCCGGCAGCGGGCGGCCCGGAAGCATTCCGGGAACGACCACCGAATAGGCGGGCACGCGGCCGACGAACACCTCGCCCGTTGCGCGGTCGATGATCCGCGTCGAAGCGGCGAGATAGACGCCCATCGCAAGCACTGAGCCGCGCTCTACGATCACTCCCTCGGCCACCTCGGAGCGGGCGCCGATGAAGCAGCCGTCCTCGATGATGACGGGCGAGGCCTGCAGCGGCTCGAGCACGCCGCCGATCCCCGCCCCGCCGGAGATGTGGCAGTTCTTCCCAACCTGCGCGCAGGAGCCGACGGTCGCCCAGGTGTCGATCATCGTTCCCGAATCGACATAAGCGCCGACATTGACGAAGCACGGCATCAGCACCACGCCCGGCGCGATATAGGCAGACCGCCGCACCACGGCGCCGGGCACGACCCGAACCCCGGCCTCGCGGAAGCGCTTCTCGTCCCAGCCCTCGAATTTCAGGGGCACCTTGTCGTAGGCGCCTGCGGCGGTCGCCATCGGCGTGCTCTCGGCGAGGCGGAAGGAGAGCAGCACCGCCTTCTTGAGCCACTCGTTCACCACCCACCCGCTGGCAGAGGGCTCCGCCACCCGTGCTGCGCCGGAGTCGAGCAGCGCAAGCGCGGCCAGCACCGCCTCCCGCGCTGGCCCAGTCGTCGCCGGCCCGACCGATGCGCGCTCCTCCCACAGCGCCTCGATCTCAGCCTTCATCGCAGCCTCGACCACGCCTCTCTCCCTCTGCCGCGTCTGCCGCCGGACGGCGGCCGTGCGCGCGTTCTCGCGACCGCGGCTTCGGGTGTCAACGCCTCTCGGGACAGCCCGCCCGGCTTCATCCCCGCCATGCCGATAACCGCTGGTTTACGTGTGCCGGGCAACTCTTCCGCAGGCGACGGGAGGCCTCAGGGCGTGATGCATACGGGAATGAAGCGGGACTCGATCGAGTCGGTCTTGCGCGAGGCGCTGCTCGACAGCCGTCAGCGCTGGCGCGACCTCGTCGAGATGGCGGTCGATCTCGCCTGGGAGACCGACGCTGAAGGCAGGCTCACCTTCGTCGCGCCTGACCCGGCCCTCGGCTGGCCGGCGAGCTCCCTGCTCGGGGCGCCGGCTGTGCGTCTCCTCGCTGACGAGGACGCTGCCACGTCCTTCTCGCCTTTTCGGGTGCAGCGGCAGCGCCGCGGCGTGCGCGCCTGGCTTCGCCGCGCCGACGGCTCGCTCGCCTGCATGTCCTTCGCCGGCGTGCCGCTGATCGGCCCGAACGGCGAGATCATCGGCGCGCGCGGCGTGGCCCGCGATGTGACGGAGGAGGAGGAGCGCAACGCCGCGCTCGCGGCAGCGCTCAGGCGCGAGGCGCTGACCGACGCGATCCTGCGGGAGGCGCGGGCGGAGGTGCTGGCAGACGGCATGCTCGCAGGCGCGGCGCGCGCCCTGCTTCCGGCGATGGGTGCGGCGGGCGTTGCGGTGCTGCGCCGCGCGGGAGGCGAACTGCTGCCGCTGGTCAAGTACGGCGAGGCGCTGCCGGGCCTTGTCACGCTCGGCGCCGTCACCGCCTCCGGCCAGGGCGCCGGGCCGCGCGCCACGGTCTGCCCGGAGGGCCGGCCGGTGCTGGTGGCCACCGCCTATCAGCCCGGCCAGGGCGAGGGCCTGCTCATGCTCTGGCGCGCTGTCGGCGGCCGTGCCTGGGACGAGGAGGAGCATGCGCTCGTCCGCGCCGCCGCCGACGTGATCGGGATCATGCTTGCCCACCAGGCGTTGCAGGCGGAGATGTTGCGCCAGGCGCGCACTGACCCACTCACCGGGCTGATGAACCGTCGCGCCTTCCTCGAGGAGCTGAGCCGCCGGCTCGACCGGCTCGACCGCGAGCGCCTGCCCGGCGCTCTGCTCTACCTCGATCTCGACAACTTCAAGCCGGTGAACGATAGGCTCGGCCATGAAGCCGGCGACGCAGCGCTGAAGGCGGCAGCGCAGCTCCTGCGCGGCGCCGTTCGCCCGACCGACCTCGTCGCGCGGCTTGGCGGTGACGAGTTCGCCCTCTGGCTCGACGGCGCCGACGCGCGGATCGCCACGCGGCGGGCGGAACGGCTGCTCGCCGACGCCCCGCTCGCGATGGCGCATGTCTCGGTCGGCCCCGACCTGCCGCTCACCTTCTCGATCGGGATCGCCGTCCGCGAAGGCGGCTCGGGGGAGGCGCTGAGCCACGTGATGATGCGCGCGGACACGGCGATGTACGCAGCCAAGCGGAACGGCAAAGGCACCTGGAGCCTTGCCGCGCAATGAGCGATTTCGGGGCCCACACCATGCTCGCTGCCGACTACGAGGAAGCCAAGCGTCTCGCCCGCTCGAGCGACGAAAGCGACCGTGCGCGGATCGCCGCCCGCCGCGACATGGCGCCCGAGATCCTCTACTACCTCGCCGCCGACAAGGCGACGCAGGTGCGCATCGCCGTGGCGGCGAACGAAGCGACCCCGCCGCAGGCGAACGCTCTGCTCGCCGGGGACGCCGAAGAGCAGGTCCGCGTCGTGCTCGCGCGCAAGATCGCAGCGCTTGCGCCGAGCCTCGACCAGAACGAGCGGGACCGCCTCTCGCGCCTCACCTGGGAGACCCTTGCACGCCTCGTCAACGACACAGCGGTCGCAGTGCGCGCAGCGATCGCCGACGTCGTGCAGGCGATGCCGGATGCGCCGCGGGCACTGATCACCAGGCTCGCGCGCGACACGGAGCTGCCGGTCGCCGAACCGGTGCTGCAGTTCTCGCCGCTTCTCACCACTGAGGACCTGCTCGCCTTGGTGGCCGATCCTCCCGGGCCCGGAACGGTGTCGGCGATCGCACGCAGGCCCCATTTGAACGCCGAGGTGTCGGACGCGATCGCCCAGTCCGCAAGCGCCCAGGCGATCACGCAGCTGCTCGCCAACCAGTCGGCGCAGATACGCGAGACGACGCTCGATGCGCTGATCGCCCGGGCGCCCGGGCATGTCGAATGGCACGAGCCGCTGGTGCAGCGGCCGAAGCTCTCCGCCGCGGCGGCGCGCAAGCTCGCCGGGATCGTCGCCGAGCACCTCGTGATGAAGCTCTCCGAGCGACCGGACATGGACCCGGCGACGGCTGCCTTCCTGAAACAGCAGGTGGTCAAGCAGGTGTCCTGGACGGCAGCGCCAGCGGAACATCCCTCGGATGAGCCCGGCGCAGCCAAGGCGCTGAGCGAGGCGGCGGCGCTCGCAGACCGCGGCGAGCTCACCGAGGACCGACTGCTGATGTCGGCCGCGCTCGGCGAGACGCGGCTTGTCGCGGCGATGATCGCGCACGCCGCCTCGGTGCCGCTCGCCGTGGTCGAGCGCGCAGCGACGCTGCGCAGCGCCAAGGGGCTGATCGCGCTCTGCTGGCAGGCCGGGTTCAGCATGCGCGCGGCGGTCGTTGTGCAGGCGCTGCTCGGGCGGCTGCCGCCCTCGGCCGCGATCACCTCCATTCCGGGAAGGCCCTGGCCGCTGTCGGAGGAGGAGATGCGCTGGCAGGTCGCCTTCCTCTCCCGCCCCGCCGGCGCGACGAAGCCGCTCGAAAGCGGGGCGGGAGCGCGGATCGCCTCGGCCTGACTGCGGGCCCAGACGCCGGAGCGCGCACGCCAAAACATCGACTCGCCGAAGCGATCGTCGCGCGCGCAGCGCACCGCCTCGCACCCCAACGCTCGCGTCCCGAGAGCCTCCCGGCTCAGGGGCGGATCAGAGTGCCAGCGCCGTGTTCCGTGAACAGCTCGAGCAGGATCGCATGCGGAATTCGGCCGTCGAGGATCACCGCGCCTTCTGCGCCAGCGCGCACCGCCTGCACGCAATGCTCGATCTTGGGGATCATGCCGCCCGAGACAGTGCCGTCAGCGATCAGCGCCTCCGCCTCGGCGCAGGTCAGCTCCGGGATCAGCCTGCCCTCGCGGTCGAGCACGCCTGGCACGTCGGTCAGCATCAGCAGGCGCTTGGCGTTGAGCGCGCCGGCGACGGCGCCGGCGACCGTGTCGGCGTTGATGTTGTAGGTTCTGCCCTCCGGCCCGATGCCGACTGGCGCGATCACCGGCACGATCTCGGCAGAGCGGAGCGCCTTCAGCACGCGCGTGTCGACGAATTCCGGCTCGCCGACGAAGCCCAGGTCGAGCACCCGCTCTATGTTCGAGTCCGGATCCTTCTTCGTACGCAACAGCTTGCGCGCCCGGATCAGCCCTCCGTCCTTGCCGCTTATGCCGACGGCGGTCACACCCGCTGCGGTGATCAGGCTCGCCACCTGTTTGTTCACCGTGCCGGCGAGCACCATCTCGACGACCTCGACCATCTTCTCGTCGGTGATGCGCAGCCCATCGACGAAGCGCGACGTGATCTGCAGCCGCTCAAGCATCGCATTGATCTGCGGGCCGCCGCCGTGCACGACCACGGGGTAGAGACCCGAGAGCTGCAGCCAAGCGACGTCACGGCCGAAGGTGACGGCGAGCTCCTCCTCGCCCATCGCGTGGCCGCCATACTTGATGACGACCGTCGCCTCGTCATAGCGGAGCAGATAGGGCAGAGCCTCAGAGAGGATCCGCGCGCGCTCCTCGCCGCTCATGCCCGACTGAGCCATGCCTTCGCTCCCTGCGCGCAACGCACGCCGCGCCTCTTGCCGCCCAACCCCCGCGAGGTCAAGCGCGAGGCGCGAATGCCACCTCCCCGTCACCCGGCGAGCGCGGCGAGTTCGGCACGGAGCCCTGGGATACCGAGCCCTGTCTCGGCGGAGGTGACCAGCACGGAAGGCAGCGCGGCGGTGTGGGCGCGGGCAACCTGCTGCGCGCGCCGGGCCATCGCCGAAAGAACTTGTGGCTTCACCTTGTCCGCCTTCGTCAGCACGAGCTGGAAGGCAGAGGCAGCCTTGTCGAGCAGCGCCATCGCCGCCTCGTCTGCCGGCTTGAAGCCGACGCGCGCGTCGATCAGCAGCATGACGCGGCGCAGGCTCGCGCGGCCGCGCAGGTAGTCGAACATCAGCCCCTGCCAGGCCTCCTTCACCGAGCGTGCTGCCTCGGCGTAGCCGTAGCCTGGCATGTCGACGAGCACGAGCCGGCCGCCAAGGTCAAAGAAGTTGAGCTGGCGTGTCCGCCCCGGGGTCGAGGAGACCCGGGCGAGCCCGCGCCGGCCGGTGAGCGCGTTCAGGAGGCTCGACTTGCCGACATTCGAACGCCCGGCGAAGGCGACCTCCGGCCTGGTCTCGGGCGGAAGCTCGGCAAGCCTCTGCGCGGCATGGAAGAAGACGCAAGTGGCCGCGAAGAGGCGCCGGCCCGCCTCCAGCGCCTCCGCCTCGACTGGGCTCAGGTCTTGGCCGCCGCCGGCGCCTGGGCAACCCGCCGCATCATCACCCATTGTTGCGCGATCGAGAGAAGGTTGTTCCACGTCCAGTAGATCACGAGCCCAGCCGGGAAGGTCCCCAGCATGAAGGTGAAGACGATCGGCATGAGCTGGAAGACCTTCGCCTGAACCGGGTCAGGAGGCGCCGGGTTCAGCTTCTGCTGGAAATACATCGTGGCACCCATGAGCAGGGGCCAGACGCCGAGATGCAGGAACGGCCCTATGATGGGCAGTACAGTCGGGTCCCACGGGATGAGCCCGAACAGGGTGAAGATGTTGGTCGGGTCCTGCGCAGAGAGGTCCTGGATCCAGCCGAAGAACGGCGCGTGCCGCATCTCGATCGTGACGAACAGAACCTTGTAGAGCGCGAAGAACACAGGAATCTGGATGATGATGGGAAGGCATCCTGAGACGGGATTCACCTTCTCCCGCTTGTAGAGCGCCATCATCTCCTGCTGCATCTTCTGCGGGTCGTCCTTGAACTTTTCCTTAATCTCCTGCATCTTTGGCGCAAGAAGTTTCATCTTGCCCATCGACTTGTAGGACTTGTTGGCCAGAGGGAAGAACAGGATCTTCAGGAACAGGGTGAAGATCAGGATCGCGACGCCATAGTTGCCCGTGAGCTCGTGCAGCCAATGCAGCGCGGAGAAGAACGGCCGCGTCAGGAAGTAGAACCAGCCCCAGTCAATCGCCTTGTCGAGCCCCTCGACGCCGAGCATCGCCGCGTAACGGTCAAGCAGCGAGACGAGTTTGGCGCCCGCGAAGAAGTGGCTGCGCGTCACCTCGGCAAGCCCCGACCGGACCTCCTTGGCGTCGCCGAGGAAGTCGATCTGGAAGCGGTTCTGCCCGCCGTCCTCGATCACTCGGAAGGTGAACTCTGCATTGCGCGACTGGTCAGGGATCAGGGCTGAGAGCCAGTACTTGTCGGTGAAGCCGCCCCAGCCGCCGCGGCCCTCGTGGCGAAATGAGACGCCGTTGGCCTTCGCCGCCTCGTCGCGCGCCGCCGTATAGGTCTGCTCGATCAGCCTGCCGCCGAACACGCCGACCAGGCCCTCGTGCAGGAGGTAGTTGCCGCCGGTCTGCGGCGTGTGCTCGCGCCGGATACGCCCCCAGGGGCGAAGCGTGACGGGTTGAGCAAGCGTCGAGGTCACGCGCTGCTCGACGGTGAAGAGGAAGTGCTCGTCGACCCGCAGGACGAGCTCGAACAGCAGGCCTTCGCCATTGTCCCACGACAGAGTGACCGGCCGGCCAGCGGTCAGCACGCTCGCTGAGGTCTGCCACTGCGTGTTGACGTCGGGCACGCGCACCTTCCCCTCGGCCGTCCAGCCGAACTGCGCCCAGTAGGGTGTCGGGGTGTCACGGCCGAAGAGGATGCGGACGAGCGGGCTGTCGGGCTCGACCGTCTCGCGGAAGTTCCTGAGCGCGATGTTGTCGAACCGCGCGCCGGTGAGGTTGATCGAGCCAACGATGCCTGGGCTGTCGATCCGGAGCCGGAGATCGGCCGGTGTGCCGGGCCGGGCCTCGCGCGCGCCCTCGCCGGGCGCCTGCCCCGCCGCCTCAGCCAGGCTGCGGCGAGCGGCCTCCCGTTCGGCCTCCTGGATGGCGGCGAGCTCGGCCTGCCGGGCGCGTTCCGCCTCGCGGATCGGCTGGTTCCAGAACAGTTCGAAGACGAGCAGGATCGCGATCGAGATCGCGATGGCAAGGACGAGGCGCTTCTGATCGACCATCTCTCTCAAGCCTTCCGCGCCGGCCCGTCACCGCCGGCGCAGGTGCAGGGCGGAACCGGGTCGTACCCGCCCTCGTTCCAGGGGTTGCAGCGCAGGATACGCCGCGCGGCAAGCAGGCTGCCCCGGGCCGCGCCGTGCACTGCGATCGCCTCCTTGGCGTAGGCGCTGCACGAGGGGAAGAAGCGGCAGTTGGCGCCGATCACCGGCCGCAGCGTCCATTCATAGGCGACGATGCCGCCACGGAGCAGACTCGCCATCGGCGAGAGCGCCGGCCGGTCGCCGGCGGACGGGGAGCCGGAATGTTTCATCTCAGGGGATCACGCCAAGGCGCCGGGCAGCCTGGGCGAGATCATTGCGCAGCAGAGCGAACGGCCGGTCGAGGGTCGCTGCGCGACCGACCAGGACGAGATCCCACCCGCCAGTGGCGCCGGCAAGCGCCAGCCGAGCCGCCTCGCGCAGCCGACGCCTGGCGCGGTTTCGCGCAACCGCCTTGCCGATCCTGCGCGAGCACGTGAACCCGATCCTGATGCCGTCTCGCCCCGGCACCGAAAGCGCCTGCACCACGACACCGGGCATTGCGGCTCTCCGCCCCCTTTCGGCGACCAGCAGGAACTCCGACCGACGGCGTAGGCGGGCAGCGCCCTTGCCAGGCACAGTGGCGAGAAGCGCCCGCGCGGCTCAGGCCGAGAGGCGCTTGCGCCCCTGCGCGCGACGCGCCGCGATCACCTTGCGCCCGCCAACCGTCGCCATCCGCGCACGAAAGCCGTGCCGCCGCTTGCGGATCAACTTGCTGGGCTGGTAGGTGCGCTTGGACACGACAACGAACTCCTCATTGCCGACACCACGTGCCG
>Ga0308417_1001380_pt1 | contig 16763 bp, 22 predicted proteins | sample HotsprSampleOS65_FD_203528 | JGI IMG/M metagenome (GOLD analysis project Ga0308417, IMG submission 203528) | Hot spring phototrophic mat microbial communities from Octopus Spring, Yellowstone National Park, Wyoming, United States - 20090730_OS65 ... | reverse complement strand
GGACGATGGTGAGGCCGGCCTGCTCGGCGCGCCACTTGGCGAGCTGGGCGACGATCTCGGACTTGCCGATGCCCGGCGCGCCATGCAGCATGACCGACGGGGGGTTCGGCATCAGGGAGATGGCCTGGAGGATCTTCAGCGCGTCAGCGGGCGAGATCGGGGCGGTGTTGATGGGCATCGCGAGCTTTGTCCTTGTCTGGAGGGATTCCGCCGTCCGGGCGGGCGAATGATGGCCGCCCGGCGAGGGGAAGGAATGGTGGGATCGTTGGTCTGTTGCCGTCGGGGAGAAGCGCCGATATCCGTTCTCTTCCGAGGGACGACCGGGCGGGCGGCTCCTGCCGCCCGGTCGTCCTGCCGATTTTCTCCTTTCCGTTGAGGTACGGAAGAGTGCGGCAGTCAAGACGGGATGCGCAGGCCTTGGTCATCAAGGGGCAGCAGGGCGACGCGTCCCTCCCGCCGCAGGACGAGCAGGCCGGTGCGCAAGGGGGCCGTCGGACGGGAGGCGGAGGCGGGGAAGTTGGCGGCCGTGGCGCGGGTGGCCGCGTCTAGGGACGTGATGCGCGGATAGGGAGGGTCCGTCGTTGTCTGCACGACGAGGGCGTGGAGGGCATTGGAGGGGGTCATGAGGGTCTCTTTAGAGCCGCCGCCGTCGGCCAGCCGGGACGAGCCGGCGGCGGGCACTGTTTGCATCGTGCATCCGATAGCGCCGATCCGTCGTGCGATGACGATGAGGATCCAGCCGGAAGGGGAGGATCAGCTGCCGAAGGACTCAACCAGGAACGCGCGGGCCGCGAGGCGAACGTGGGCGGAGGGGAGGGGGCCTTCGGCCAAGAGGAACATCTCCGGACCGCTGGCGGTGCGGGCGTAAGGGGGAAAGAGGATCCGGGCGAGGGCCGGCGGGACGGCCGCGCGCAGCGCGTCCGCGTCGTCATCGATGATGTCCTCGCGCCCGGGACCCTGCAGGCGCATCTCCCCCCGGAAGGGCCGGAGGCGCAGGCGAACGAAGCCGCGGCCCCGCTCGGCTTCGGAGGTAACCTCCCAGGTCAGCGTTTCCGCGCCGTGGGCGCGGCGTAGGAGATCGAGCAGTGTGGCCTGGCGGCGCGCCCGTCCGGGCAGGAGGGGTAGCACAAGCGCGAAGGCGTCGCGCAGGGCGGCGGAGATCCGGAAGGGATTGGCCGGGAAGGGCGGCGGTGGAGCGGCACGTCCTTCGAGCGTCTGGGCGCTCCAGCGCAAGACGGGGCGGCCCGGACGGATCGGATGCCCGGCCCAGAGGCTGGGGCCGCCGGGGGTGCGGGCGAGGAGGAGGGGCTGATCGAAAACATCCTCCGGGCCAACAATCCAGGCGGCGCGCGTCCGCAGGGCGCGCCGCAGCGCCCGCGGCGCCAGATCGCCGGGGAAGAGGCGTGGGGAAGGCCGGAGACGGAGGCGAGGAGGAAGGGGCACGCGCGCGACCTCGGTCGGTGATGGGAAGGGAGAGGAGAAGGGCGCGCGGAGGCGCAACGGCTAGTCGAGGGAGAGACCGGTCTCGACGAGAAGGGCGGCATGGGCCTACGCGGCCGTAAGGCGGGCGTGGGCGCCTTGGCGCCGAAGTGGTCCTCGGCCCATTGACGCCCGTCAGCATACAGATAGCCCACGTTCAGTGACGCGTTAAGGCAGAAGTGCAGGAAAGCGATCTCCCGGATCGCGGATGTCGGACAACACATGGCTGTTCCGGTCGGGCAGGGCCTGGCCACAGGCCTGCTCTGCGAGTGCGGCGACGCCGGCGGGGCGGATCCACACGAAGGGGCTCTACGCAGTGACGATCGCGGCGGGGTGCGCGATGAGCGGATTTCGATAGTCATCTGGAGATCTCCAGGGTGCGTGCGATCTTGGTGTGCAGGAAAACCTCTGGATCCTGGCAGGGGCCTGGGCGCTTTGCCGGTCGGGCATCCGACGGGACAGTGCGGCAGACCATGATTCTGTAGGTACTTTCTGCGGCGGTCCCCGGACGCCCGTCATCGACGAAGGCGAGCACGGGGCATCCTTGAACGCGGATTCAGCCACCGACGATATTGCCTAGGATCGCAAACGCCTGGGCGTGCGCGGCCGAGTCGTAAGGGATCTTGCGCCGCGTCATCCTCATCACCGCCGGCCAGTCGCGGGTGAAGAGGCCCGAGCGCTGAACGGTGGAAGAGAAGAGGCCGGGGTTATCGTAGGCGGGAAAGTCGGCCCAGCGTGTCTCGGGCACGATCCCGAGCGGTTCGGAGATGGTGGCGAAGAAGACGCCCGGAGGCCGGTCGGCACAGATTCGGTTGTAGGCGCGGTAAAGCCCCTGCGGTGTGTCCGCCCAGGACTTGGTTTCGGGTCTATTACCCAAACAAAGGGAGCTATGGCCTCAGATCGGCATGTCGCCCGGTGATTCCGCCCATTGCGTCGGATCGGCGGAGAGGTTGAACGGATCTGCAGTCGATCGGCTTAAGAAGTCTCTTTTCCGGGTTCCAGCTTTTGTTTGGGTGATAAACCCGCTTGATTTTAGCGCAGGACACCAGGACGATGAGGCGCGTCCTCCGCGGGATGCCCATCTTGGGGAGATCCGCATACCCAGCTGCGACCTAGGGCTGCGCGAGCGGGCCGAGGGTCTCTTCAAGAGTGTAGGCGGTCATCTCAGACTGCAGGCCCGGTTGGAGGAGTTGGGACGGGCGTGGAGGCGAGGGCAGATCCGCACCTATTCGGCGCAGGGTGGGAAGTCGGGCGTGCCGAGCTGCGCGGCCGAGGCGGACGAGAGGCGTGGGAGATCCATCGGATTCGTCCTGAAAAGAGGAGGCGGAGGAGAGAGGGTGCTGAGCCCTCAGCAAGGCGAGGCACAGTGCCAGGCAAAGGGGAAGAGGCTGTTGTTGCTGGGGACGACGAGGAGGAGACAGCCGGTGGGCTGGAAAAGCGGGATCTCGGGATGGTTGGTGGTTGGTGGGAGGCAAAGGCTTGGGATACTGGACGGCAAGCACCATGCGCGCGTGCGCGCCCTCGCCTCGGGCGGACAGAGGGGCTGGGACGGGGCAGGGAGAATCTTGTCGAGCCAGGCGGCCAACGTTGGATGTCTGGCTACAAGCGCGTCGGGGTGGTGGGCGAGGACCTTGAGACCGGGGCTGTCGGAGACGAGAACAGCGCTACGGGCGAGGGGGACGGCGCCGTTGGGGGCGAGCATAGCGGCCTGGCGGCGTAGCATATCATCGCCGTCGATGGGGCCACCCGGCGTCGTTGAAGAAGTAAGGCGCCGTCCCAGTGGCGACAGCAGGCAATCCAACGCTCGCCGTCCTGCATGCGTTGGGCAGCGTGTCGGAGGACGAGAGCGAGCGGTGCGGCGTTTCGTCAGGGACCCGGGGCATCGGGGCCTGGGGGGAGGTCGAGAGCGAAGGCTGCGGCGATGCGAGCGCGCAGGCGCCGAGCGGCATGAGCGCGGGAGATGGGATCATGGCAACCTTCGGCACCGATCTCCTCGGCGGCGTCCGCGGCGCCATCGACGAGGAAGGTCAACATCTCCGCGCAGGTCGTCCTCGCCCCGGGGGGCAGGCGATACCATTCCCGGCCGCGTTCGACGAGCGGGGCGCCAGCGGCGTGCATCATGATCTCGGCCTGGCGGGCATTGGGATGCGCGCGAAGCCGTGCGACGTGGCGTGTGTTGGCGCGCGAGGGGAAGATCGAGATCAGGCGACGCTCGGGGTTGGTGGTATAACCGGCCTTGCCGCGCCGCGCGAGCGGCTCAGGGGTGGTCGCGTAGAGGACGCCGCCATCGGGCCCGCAGGGGATCTCGGGTGTGGCGCCGGCGGGACAGATTGAGCCGGGCCGGCGGACGAGGAGGAGGGGGTTGCGCGCGGCCGGATCGGGGACGGCGAAGAGGACGACTTCCGAGGCCAGGGACTGCAGCGCGTAACGCAAGCCGTGAATCTTGAGGCCAGGGATTTGGACGAGAAGTTCCTGGGCGGGCAAGTCCTGTCCGATCCGCTCGAGGAGGAGGGGGAGGATGCGCTGGGCGAGAGTCATGGGGAGAGCCGTCGGGGAATGAGAATCGCAGCGGGGCTGGCTTCGTCGAGGCGGCTAGCCTCATCTCTTACCTCTATGGACGAGGGATGGACGGTGTCGCCGAAGCGATAGCCTGAGACAAGAGGTATCCCTCGCTGGTGGGCCGAAAGCCGGCGGCTTCGTCCGTCAGGACCGAACAGGACGGCGCATTGGCCGACACACCGCGGGCGAGAGGATTGCGGCGATCTCTTCGACGCGAAGCCCGAAGGGGCCTGGCGGGGACTGGCCTACACGGATCGGTGCGGCCTTGGGGGGGGCGCAGCAGGAACAGCATGGCGCGGTAGCGGAGCGACATGGGTGAACGGATCCTGAGGAACCTTCCCGGAGGGAAGGGGGACAGAGGGGGCGCGCGGGAGGAGTGCGCGCCGGCGCATGCTCAGCCAATCGCGCGTCCCGTGTGGACGGTCAACAGGGTCTGCTCACGCACGCTCGGGCGGCGGGCGAGGAGGGAAGCCGCTTCTCCGCGCTCGGCCCGAAGCAGGATCGGCTGGCCCAGCGTCCACTGGATGCGGATCTCGCGGGCCATGGCCTTCCAGTTAGGAGTGTCACCGGCGCTGAAGCACGCGAAATGACGCCCCACACCGTTCCTGTTGAGGGCGAGCACCAGAAGCCCATGGGGGCTGAGGATCTCGGCGACGATCGCGTCGACTTTCGCGCACGAGAGTCGGACGCAGACGTAAAGGACACCGGTGCAAAGGCCTTAGGCACTGAAAAGGACGGGGCCGAGCCCGGTGAGGTCAAGCAGGCGCTGATCGAGGCGCGTCGCCACAGCGCCGGAGGAGAAGGGCAGGTAGCGCAATCAACATACAGGAACCATCAGGGCAGCTCCGGTCGGGCCCCCCGGCCGGTCAGGCAAGAACGGCTCTCAGTCGGTTCAGGAGAAGGGGCAAAGTGGCGGCACTCTCGCGGGCGAGCCTGTCGGCGAGATCCTGCGGAACATCAGCGGTCGCATCAGCGAAGGCAACAGCGAGGAGAGGGGCAAGTGCGTCGGGCTGGGTACGCACGATCTCGGCGAGAGCATCCCGCAGTGCGTCCCCAGCGTTAGGAGTCTCGACCGAACTATCCTCTTCGGGGGGGCGGGAGCGGCGGAAGGAGGATAAGTCGATGATTTGGGCCATGAGCGGGAAGATGGCCTGTTTTCGGCGCAGGGAAGACCGAGGGAAGGGGGTGGAGCGGCCGGCGGGAATCGAACCCGTCCTCGCTGGCTTGGAAGGCCAGGGCCCAGCCACTAGACCACGGCCGCTCGGAGGGTAGGAGATGGGGTATGAAGACAGGCCGCGGAAGAGCGGTGTGTCTCGGAAGGAGACTGGAGCGGACGATGGGGATCGAACCCACGACATTCAGCTTGGGAAGCTGACGCTCTACCACTGAGCTACGCCCGCGCCGGTCACGGATCTTAGGGTAGGGCGAAGTCCGGACCAGGTCTGGTCGCTAGCACTCCTGGCCGTTGGGGATAGCCATTTCGGTCCAATGGGGCAGTGCCTACGGCAGCGGATATGGCGCCCGTCTGAGGTGTGAAGGACGATCTTGGAGCCGTCATCTTGGGAGACAAGACGGACGGTGATGTCTTCCGTCGGGACCTCTCAGACGATGCAGGTCATCGCGTGGCCGGTGGGGCGTAGATCCGGATCTCGAGGGAGACGCGTCCATCGCGAACAATCTGTTCGGCCTCGCAGCGCCAACCATCAGCGGTCTCATAAGCGGTGCCGGAGGTGATCGTCCCGCCGCCACCGCTGCCGAAGCCCTCGCCGGTGAGGTCGAAGGGGGTATCGGCACCACCGGCACCGGCGCGCAGCGCCGTGCGGGCTGCCTCGCAGGCTCGAATCTCGTCGAGCGGCGAGACGGGGGAGAGGGCGGCGAAGGCCGTGAGCGAGACGGCAAGGGCAGCGCTGGCGAGGGAGACATCGGCCATGGGGGGGCACCTGTCTGAGAGCTGGTGGTGTCTAAGACGAGATGGGTCCGTGCTGCCTCTGGTGGAAAAAGGGGACGCCCGGCCTTGATCGCGGGCGTCCCGTGGAGGAACAGCGCGTTTCAGGCGCCGGACGGTCAGCACGCGCAAAGATTGGCACGCCCGGCCCGCGGGTGAGGGAGGACACGCCTAGGGATCCGAAGCCCGGCGGCACGGCGCGAACGAACTCAACCCGCTCGATCCGGGCCTCCCGTCCGCCGTAGGAAATGCGGGCTTGGACCGGCGGACGATCGCAGAGAAGCCCGTCTGGCGTGATGATCGCGAAGGGTTTCTCGGGGCGCAGGCGGATCAAGCGCAGGCCGATGTAATCGGCGGCGGGGACGTACATTTCGGCGATGGTGTTGCCTTGGGCGTCTCCCACCGCCACCGTCCGGTCGGACAGCATGGCGTAGGTCTGGATGTGACGAGCCTCGACGCAGAGCTCTGGCGGGGCCATCGAAGCCGAAAGACGCTCGAGGTCGCCTGGCGCACAGGCTTTTGGGACGGACGCCCCCGATGTTCCGTGGGGCGTCGGTTTTGGGAAGGATTTGGGGCGTTGGAGCATCTTGGGAAGCGAAAAAATAGATGCCGGTGTGCCGCCCTAGAATCTGGCCAAGGCGTGCGTTCCGCAACATCTGGGTCAAGCACCTCAGCCGCATCATGGGAGAATCTACCTTCCGCTGGACCAGCAAGGACAAAGGCTTCCTTGACCGGAGACCGTCGCCCGTCCGCAAATGACAAGGGCAGGTTGCTGTCCTCTGCCTGCCTGGCCTACACGCGCAGATCAGCTCGATTTGTAGCGACGAGTACCGGAGCGAGGTGTCTGCGGAATCCAGTTGACCGGAAGCCCTGCGCCGACCTTGCAGAGGACGATGCTGCCGATCTGCGGCTCTTCCGGTGGTAGGGAGCGACCTCGACGAGTTGTCCTGGGCGGATCTTCGGGGTTATGCTGTTGCTATGGGGACGGAAGCGGGCGGTCTTTCCGGTCTGAAGGTAGGAGATGTGGAGGGTGATTCCCCATTATGAAGCTTCCGCGCGGAGGGACGCGACGAGGGCGACGATAGAGCGGTCGGTCTGGTCGGTGAGGTGATCGAGCATGGCGTGGATCCATCCTTCGCGGTCGTAGGGGATCTTGCGGTCTCCCATGGCTGCGATCGCGGGGTCGCGCACCGGGGCGCCGAGGCGCTCGCGAGCGAGGAGGGCCTCGCTGGTGCGCTCCAGAAGGAAGGTGATGTAGTCCTTCGCGTTCTGGTCCTGGAGGCGGCGGTTGGCATTGCCGTAGATGTAATGCTTAGAGAACGCCTTGATGGCGGCGAGGTGGGCGCCGAAGCGCGTGCGGGCGACGAGGTCGCCGGGCGCGTCGCCAGCCATCAGGTTCTCGACCTCGCCGGGGAGGATCTCGGCGACGGCATCGATGAGGGTGGCGATGGCGCGTGAGCGTAGGAAGGCGAGGCGCCGCAGTGCGGTGTCGGCGTGTCCGAGGCCCTGGCGGTCAGGCACGAGCGGCAGGAGCAGCTCCTCCGCCTCCGCGAGCGTGATGACGCCGATCTGGGCGGCGTCCTCGACATCGACGACATGGTAGCAGATGTCGTCGGCGGCTTCCGAGAGGTAGGCGAGCGGATGGCGGGCGAAGCCTTGGCCGCGGCGCGGGGTGCGGGTCTGCTCCATTGCCCAAGCCAGTGCGGGGAGGTCGGCGGCGTAGACGCCGAACTTCCGTTTGCTGGCGGGAGCGGCATCGGCGGTCCAGGGATATTTGCAGAAGGCGGCGATGGTGGCCGCCGTGAGGCAGAGGCCGCCGTTGGGGCGCCAGCCGGCGAGGCGGGTGGCGATGCGCAGGGCTTGGGCATTGCCCTCGACGGCACGGAACTGGGTACGGACGCGCGCGGGCAGAGCCTCGACGAGCTGGCGTCCGAGGGGGTGGTGCTGAAAGAACTCGGAGGCGACGTCCTCACCGGTGTGACCGAAGGGTGGGTTACCGACGTCGTGGAGGAGGCCGGTGGCGGCGAGCACGTCGCCTACATCCTCGCGCCGGGCGTCCTCGCCGGGGAGGAGGGAGGCGAAGCGGTTGCCGAGCGTGCGCGCGACGCGGGACACCTCGAGGCTGTGGGTGAGGCGGGAGCGGGTGAGCGCGTTGCCCGAAGGCCCATGCACCTGGGTCTTGTCGGCGAGGAGCCGAAAGGGGGCGGAGAAGAGGATCCGGTCGGCATCGGCCTCGTAGGGGCCGCGCTCGTCGAGGCCTGGGCCCACAGGGGCGTCGCCGAACCGGGCAGGGGAGAGGCGGGCGCGGAGGTCGGCGATGGTGATGCGCATCTTGGTCTTCCGGCAGGGGAGGGTCGTATCTGGGGCCTCCCCTGCCATCTTCGGAGGTCAGGAGAAGGTGGAGGCGGGTTCGCTCGGCAGGGGGTGCTGGACGGCCTGGGATCAGGCGGCGAGCGGGTAGGAGGACTAAATCCGCAGGGCAGGCGGCCGGGGAGAAGCCTCAAGGGCGTTGAGGAGTAGGCGGGCGAGACCGGCAAAGTGCAGTCGTAGGTGATGCCCGGCGGGCCACTCGTTGCGGCAAGGCGCCAGGCCGACGAGGGCCCGTGCGTCCGCGGCGGCGACGCTGCGGTGGCGGGAGCCATGGAGGATCTCGCCGTTGCCAAGAATGGGGTCAGGGAACGTGGGAGGCATGATCGTATCTTCCTCGTCCGGGTTCTTGGGATTGTCGCGCCAGCGGAAGACGAGCGTTCGCCCCTGCAGGGCGATACCGCCGCGACGCCCGCGGAAGATATTGCGGTCGCAGAAGGAGCCGAGGCGCAGGGTGTGGATGTTCTGGAGCGTAGAAGTCGGTACGACGTGATAGAGGGAGAGGCCGTCGGTGCAACGAATGGGAGAGAGGATCCAGGCGGTGGTAGGAAGGCCCGTGCCGGGGATGTGGGCCCGTTGAGCGCCTTCGGCGGCCCAGCGGACGGCCTGGCCGGGGGAGGGAAAGCGGGCGCGCTGAAGCTCACCGCTGATGCGTCGCCAAGCGTGCCAGCGGCGTCCGATGCGGCGGACACGGCCGACGCGTCAGGCGTCGCTGTCGAGGATCAGGTAGCGGTCTGGATGTCCGGACACGGGAGGGTCTTCTCGAAGGGGGGGCGAGGGCATCGCCGATTGCCTCGGCGAGATCCTCTCGGACGAGGTGACGGTAGCGGCGCGTCGACGGGGGCGAGGGCATCGCCGATTGCCTCGGCGAGATCGGCAATGGTCATACGGGAAGGAAGGAGCAGAAAACCGCAACGACAAGGCCGTCTGGGCGTGTGAGGAGGTCGCCGCACTGGCCGACGAAGCTTTGAAGGAGGCGGGCAACGCGCGGCGCCGGCGAAGGGTCGGGTGTGCGATCCGTTGGTGGGGACGAGAAGAGGGATGGGGGAGTTGGCATCCGTCAAGGGGTGGTCGGCGTCGCAGCAGGGGGAGTGTCCATCGAGCAGGCGGCGTGGGCGGCGAGCCGAGCGAGGCGGGGAATTGGATCCTGGAGATCCGGAGCCAGGCGGCTGTCTGGTTCTTCGATACGCGCCAAGGAGCGGTCGCGGAGGCTGCGCCGGTCCTCGCAGAGGTTACGCGCCGCGCGCGCCTTGGCCGGGATGGGCTCGAGGGCGGCAAGGAGGCGGTCAATCTCGTCTGCGGTCTTGGACGTAGGCGCGGCCTGGAGCGCTGAGAGGAAAGCCGCCTGGGCGAGGTTAGAGGCCTGCATGACGGAGACGAGGAGATCGAGGACCTGTGCTTGGATGACGCGGTGGGCGGCGGGACGCTGGTGAGCGGGTAGGCACTCGATGGGAAGAGCGGAAAGGGTCATGGTGGTTTGCTTCCTGGGGAGGGAAGGAGATGGAGATGAAGATGGAGATGGAGATCTGCGCCCGGAGGGGGAAGCGTGGACGCCAGGGGGCTTGGTGGACGGCCAGAGGCTTTCGAAGCGTATGGATGCTCATGAGGCCCTGGAGCTAGTCCAGGGAAGAACCGTGGTGAAAAGGCGGTGCCGGAGCGGCTTCGCGGTCAGGGCGTCGCGGAGGTGGTCTGCGAGCGAGGTGTGGAATTTCTTGAGCGCCGCAAGCATCACGTGGCGTTTGAACCAGCGTGAGGGCGAGATCAAGACGGCAGGCGCAGTGGAGGCATCGGAGGAGTGCGCGGGCCTGCTCCGACCGGTAGTCGAGGAAAGGGGGGCGGATCGGAGCCGCCGAGGCGTTCGCCGAGGTGAGGTCGAGGGGATCGTTCTATCGGTCGTCAGACATCCTGGAGGAATGCCTCCTCGTCGACTGCAAGATCCTCGATATTGCAGGCCGTGCCGTCGAAGGTGGCTTCGATCATGATGGGCACGAGACGAACAACGCCGTCGATGGTGGCCTGGCCCTCGGCGAGGACTATGATGCGGCCCCGCTCATCGACGTCGAGGGTGTCCTCGCGGATCTCGATGTCGCGCAGGCGCGGGCGCTTGACAAGCGCTGTCAGGTATTCGTGGGCGGAGGTCTCCTCGAGGGTCAGCGAGAGGAGAGCGGTGTCGAGGGCGTGGAGGATCTGCTGGCTCATCGATCGTCTCTGGATGGGATTTCGGGGGAGCTCGGATGGCTCGCCCTCCGGGAGGGACCGTCGGATCCGTCCTTGGTGGTGTCCGGGCGCAACTTTGGGCGTCCATGAGGGGTGCCGCCAGGCGGTGCAACCGGATTTGTCTTCAAGGAGGATTCCTTGCGATGTCTGGGGATAGCGATGGAGGTGAGAAACGCCACGGCGGCGCGCCGTGGGCGGGATTTGCTCCTTCAGTCTGGATCGGAGATGCGGTAGAAGCGATGGCTCCCGATCTGGGTGGTAAGCGCAAAGCGGTTCGCCCAGTTGGGTCGGATATGGTGGGTGTGGAAATGGGTGGCGCCATAGGTGGGATCGAGTGTCAGTTCGCCCATGAGCGTGCGCCAGGCGAGCCCTCTGGCCCAGGCGAGCGCTTTGGCATCGGCAACCGCGTGCGCAGGCAGGCGGATTGGGCGGGGCATCGTGCCGGCCTGAGCGGCCTGGCGGAGCGCCTGGCGGGAGCGCGGATCGAACTGCCCGGGAGCGGTGATGACACGGCAGGGACCAAGATTCTGGGCGCGGGAACGGTTGAGCGCGACCCAGATGACCGCCTTCATCCCGATGGGCCCTTCGCCACGGGCCTCGTTGAAGGCCATGACGGAGAGGCAGCGAGCCTCGCGCCAGAGAGCAGGAGGGATTCCTTCCACCGGATAGGTCCGTCCGGCGACGAAGGCTTGGCAAATGGCATCGTCTTCATCGCAGGGACTGTCTGGAAGCCCAAGATTGAAGTGGGGGCGCGAGAGGGCGGGGTCCTGAACGCTGGCCTCAGCCGGGACGGATGACAAAGGGCCCGCCGCCAGGACCAGGATGAGAGAGAGGGTGACGAGTTGTTTCCGCATGTTTCAGCAAATAGGTTCTGAGGAGGTTGACGCAAGCGAAGCGACACAGGCCTTGGAATGGGGAAGCCGCCGGAGATCAGCGATGGATGCCGAAGGCGAGGCGCTCGTGGGCGGAGAGGCGGGAACCACGCAGGCCCGCACGATTTTCCTCCGGTAGGACTTGGAGGGCTGCGCGGACATAGCCCGGAATGGTGCGCGACGGGATGGATTCGTCTGGGGCGGTCAGGAGGAATGCATGTCCGTCTTGGCGCAGGAGCGCGCCGACGGCGCGGCCGGTGGCGGCGGTGTCAGCGTTCGCGGCCAGTAGGGCGTCCGCGAGGGCGCGCCGGCGGGAGGGATCGAGCCGGTCGGGGATCATCGCCTGCAGGCCGGAAAAAGCCCTTCCGAGGTGCCGAATGCGTAGAGACGGCAGCACCAGCGCAGTGGGATCCGGGTTTGGTCGTCACGCAGCGCAGATGCCTCTACGAGGAGCCGGAGGGCTGCGATCTCGGGCGTGTCCGCATTTTAAGGGCTCAGCGTACCCATTGGACGACCTGGCCGGTGCAGGGATCGATCAGCGCGCGCCGGCCCATCTGGTCATGCATCAGCTGTGGCGGGCACTGCTGCCCCCAAGTCTGCATCTGCCCCCATCCCGGCTGTGCGCCCCATCCCTGGGGATGAGTGCGCAGGTGCCATCCCGGAGGGCCAAACGTCCCGAAGCCTTGGCCGCCGTGAGGGATGTCATAGCCGTAAGGCTGAGGGTGCCTCTGGTGATAGAAGCCCATCATCTGGTTCAGCAGGCCGAGGCCAAGGTTGATGGCCGCGCTCCACTCGTAGATGTTGCTCTGCGCGCGGACGGGCGGGGTAGCTACGACGAAGAGGAAGAGGGCAACGGCGGGGAGGAAGCGCTTCATGGTGGGGGGATCTCCGGGAGGGAGGGCGGACGCTCGCGGGCGGCGCGTCCGTCCTCCGGCAAGGAGAAGATGGGATTCAGGGGTCGTCGGGATGGTTGCCGAAGACTGCGCGGCGTCCATCGGTGCCGTCGAGGCGCCCGATCCAGACACTGTGGCGCTCCATGGTTTTGGGTGCTGGGAGATAAAGAGAGACGAGGAGTCGGCCGTCACGAAGACCGTATCGGGCGCTCTTGAGGCGGCGCCTGGGTGCGTCGCGCATGGCCGCGGCGGCGGCCTCGTGGAAAGCAAGGCGGAGATGGGCGGGGGCGGCTGCCCGGTCGCGGGGATGGCTTGTCTGGATCGCCTTGATCTCGGCCTCGGTGAGATCGCGTGTGGTGCCGTCTGGCTCGAGCACGAGATCCAGGTAGCCCTCGTATTCGTTGAGACTGGTGAGATGCGCCTTGCCAAGACGTCCGAGGACTTCCCAGGCAAGGGTCCGCCAGGCCTCGACGGCTGCGGCGTGGTGGCGAACCCTCTGACGCTGGCGATGATCGACGAGGAGAACAAAGGCGACAATTCCGCCGAGGGTTGCTGCGATTCCAAGGAGGAAGGAGATCCAGTGGAAGGACATGGAAGAGGTCTGCTGGAGAATCTGGCGAGATGTTGAGCAGGACAGCGCCGTTCGTTTATAGGTAAAGATATCTCTTCTGCAAGATCTAATGGCGGAGTGTGGGTCCATACGGGAGGTGCTTGCGTCATCGAGGATGGCCGTGGCCCGACGAGGATCGGGACGTTGCGGCGGATAATGCGGTGTGGCCCGTGAGTCTCCAGAGGGTGATGCGGCGCCGCATGGCCTGTTCGGTGCGGTCTGGTTGCAGGCCTGAGAGGGGCTAGTGGAGAGGGTTCTCAAGGCGCTCCAGGCCTGTTCGGCAAGGAAGAGGGTAGGCAGAACGAGGATCCCGACAGGCCTGCCGAGGAGGGGGCGTTGCGAAGCGTGTCGCTCACCGTGGGCCTCAGTCGAGGGCTTCGGTAGCGACCATTTCACCGGCGTCCACCAGGTCTTGTGGCACGTGCTGGCCGTAGAACCAGGGGCGCACGTCGAGGCCGGCGAGCACCGTCTCCAGGGAAGGGATGCGCCCGAAGCGGGCGAGTGTCAGGGCCTCGCCGACGTCGCGGGTGCAGGCGGCACGCCCGCGTCCCGCGTCGATGACAGGGCCGAAGATCTGCTCGGCGAGCATGATTCCGAAGGCGTTGCGCAGGATCGCCGGGGCCAGCGGGCTCTGCGGCGCCAGGGCCTCGGGGCGCTCGAACCAGGAGACGAGGGGGGCGTAGGCGGCCTCCTCCCCGCCCCAGCGTTGGACGCAGGCGGCCAGTGGGTCATCGCGGAAACGCTGGTAGGAGGGCAGGCGCCGACGCACCTTCAGGAGCGGGTGGATTTCGGCCCCCTCCAACCATTCGGCCAGCGGCACCGTGCGGCCAACGTCCTCGATCTGATGCTCCTGGCAGATTTGCATCGTGGTCACCGCGCCGCCGCCGGTCAGCGGAAGGCTCGGGCCGAAAACCTGCAGCGCGATCTCGATGCCGAGGTCGTTGTGCAGCATCGCTCGGTGGCGCATGTCAGCGAACACGCCCTTCGTCTGGTCAAAGAAGTGATGAACCGCGAAGGTATCCTTCCAGTGGCCGCTGTGGCGGCGGGCGGCGAGGCGGGCATGGATGTAGGGCTTCATCGGTCTTCTCCGGGCGCGGACGAGTCGGGTGTCTACCCGTCCGCGCCGATGCCTGTCAGGGGGAATTGGGAGCAGGGGAGATCCGAAGGATCCTGTCGGATATCGGCAGGACAAGCAGGAAATGTGTTCTCCACACCTTCTTCCATTGAGAACGCTCCCGGGGCAGAGGCGACCACCGACCAACTCAGCGGCGAAGCGTTGGTGGCTGGAGGCGCCCTCGGGGAGGAGGATGGTGGGACGTTGGAGGTCGATTTAGAGGGCGCGCCCGGAGATGGCAGCGCCTCCCTCTGGGAGGATTTCGCGGATCCGCTGCGCACGCTGGGCATGCCGGCGGCGCACGATCGGCTCTTGCAAGCCCACGGCGGTCCCTGGTGCAAGGAAGGAGATCAAGATCAGAACCCCTTCACGGGGGGTCATGAGGCATGATCCTTCATGCCTGACGGTGGGGACAGCAATCCGTCTAGATTCGGGCGGCCTGGGGAAGGAGGACGGCGATCGCCTGAGAATCGTTTTGGAGGTAGAGTCTCCAGGCGCCGTCGTGGCCGGCGGTGAGGAGAAGGTCTGTCGCGCCGATCCGACGGAGGAGGCGCGATCGGCGGCGGGGCGGCAGGAGGGTGTCGGCGATCTCCGCCAGTGCCAGGCGTTGGTGGGCTGGCAGTGGTGTCCGGCTTTGGAGGAAGCCCTCGGCGAGGTTGATGTCGAAGGAATCGGTATTGGGGACGGCGGCCTGGATCTTGGTGACGAGACCGGAGAGAAGAGAGGCGGCGTCCGCCCGCTGCCGCTTGATGCGGATCCGACGGCGCAGGTCGCGCCAGGCTTCGCCCAGCTCGTCGTTCGCAACGTTGACAGCGAAGGAAGCGAACAGGAGAAGGAAGCCGAGCAGGCAGAGAAAGGATGCGCCAAAGACGATCTCGTCACTCACGAAGTCGATAGCGAAAGAGTCGAACAGGAGAAGCGTGCCGAACAGGCAGAGGAGGGATGCGCCGAAGACAAATAGGAATAAGGCGGTGTTGGAGGACATCTGGGCTCTCTTTTCTGGAGGTTCGGGATTCGCCGTCTAGCGATCGGGACCCCGGCAGGGGCGCTGGGCCGCCCTGCCGGGGTCCGGTTTGGCCGTTAGCGAGTTTCGTCCTGAATTGTTGAAGGGGCCGGGATGGCGGCGCGGGCGGAGGGGAGCATCTCCAGGTATTTGAGACGAGCCTCCGCGTCGGCGCGCAGGCCCTGGAGCCAGGCGCCGATCTCGGTCTTCATCGCGGGATCGGCGACGGTCTCGAGACCGGCCTCGGCCTTGGAGAGGGTGGTCCAGGGAGCGTCGTCGGGCCCGAGGAGGCGGGTGCGGAGGATGTGCTCCTCAATCTTTTCGCGAAAGGCCGGGGCAAGGGTACCAGGCGCGTTGGTATAGATGAGCCGCGTTGAAATCTGGCGCAGGCGCGGATCTTCGAAGGTCTTGCCGATCTCGTAACGCTCCGACCACGAGCGCGCACCGTGCCAGGCCCGCATCCGGCCTTTGTCGGCAAAGGACGGAAAGCCGTCGTAGAGCTGTTCCTCAACGTTGGAGCGCTTCTCGAAGGACGAGGCGTTGATCTCGAGCGCCCGCGCGCAGGCTTCACGGAAGGCGTGGTTGGCTTGGATCAGGTTGAGGCGGCGCACCAGCGTTTCGCGTGCGAGCGGTTCGCTTGGGCGCAGGACCTCGACATCGGGCGGCATCAGGATCGGCTGAGCGTTGGCCTTGATCACCTGAAACGGAGTGTCGGTGCCGAAGAGCAGATTCGAGATTTCCTCGGCCGGCATCTTCAGGAAGGGAGCCGGATCGTAGGCGAGATCGAAGCAAACTGACTGCTTGGGATTTTGCGGATGGTCAGCGACCTTGGTGATCTGCTGGACCTTGGGCTCGCCGAAGTAGGTCAGGTGATGCAGCATCCGCTGGTCGGCGAGTAGGCGCAGGTTACGTTGGGGATCGGCGCAGGCAACTGCGAGGTCGAAGAGGTCGGGGCGGCGCTCGCGGGCGAGCTTCGCCATGAACACCGTCGCGCGGACGTCGACCAGCGCGTTGTGGGCGTTGCCACCGTCGTCGAATCCGTTCAGGGGCGCGATATGATCAAGCTTGAAGACAAAGCGCCCGGTTTCGGGGTTGGTGGGCACCTGGAAGGCGGTCGGATCGGCGGTATGGATAAATCGCATCACCGGCAGGATGTCGAGCTCGCGGGATCCGCGCGAGCCCATCACATAAGGGTCAAGCAGGTTCATCCAGAAGGTCGTGCGCAGGATCTCGCGGTCGAAGCGTAGCGTGTTCTGACCGGTGAAAGTCGCCGGTGCCCAGGCGGAAATGCGCCGATGGATGTCGGTGGCAAACTCGAAGGCTGTCATCTCCGCTTGCTCGAGATCCGCCGGCGTGATGCGCGTAACCTCGAGCGCCTTTGGGTGCGGCAGCACGTAGGGCAGCCGCTTGGAACGGATGTCGACGGCCTGGATCTCGTTGAAGTCCTTATCCGTTACGACGGCGGCGAACTGGAGGATCTGGTCGTGGGGCGGGTGCGCGCCGGAGGTCTCGGTGTCGAAAAAGACGAAGCGCTGGGACATCGGAGGAGAGCTCCAGGAAGATGGGACGCGGGTGCGCGCCGATCGGGCGCCCGAGTCCTTGGAGGAACAGATGGCGGAGGGGAGAGGGACCGCAAGGTCCGTCCTCTTTCTTTAGGCCGGAAGGTGAAACTCTGGTTGGATCATTAGCCGGCGAGTGTCGTCG
>Ga0308417_1001378_pt1 | contig 16776 bp, 11 predicted proteins | sample HotsprSampleOS65_FD_203528 | JGI IMG/M metagenome (GOLD analysis project Ga0308417, IMG submission 203528) | Hot spring phototrophic mat microbial communities from Octopus Spring, Yellowstone National Park, Wyoming, United States - 20090730_OS65 ... | reverse complement strand
GAGCGAAGTGCTGGATACAGAGGCAGCTCAGTCCGGTGATCGTAAAGGTGCTTGGCCCCGGCCCACAGCCTGTGGTCTAGCCGTGAGGGTTATACCCCTTGGGCGGCTTTGGAAAAACACTGGAGCACAACGATCCCCGCCAAGATCAGGACCAGCCCACCCAAAGCCGCCCCGTCCAATGTCTGGTCAAAAAGAAACCACGCCGCCAACGTGATCAACGCCAAGCCTGCGCCCGACCACACGGCGTAGGCCACCCCGACCGGGATCGTCTTTAGAGCCAGGGAAAGGAAATAGAAAGCGACTCCGTAACCGGCTACCACCAGCACCGAGGGCCCAGCTCGGGTCAACCCCTCCGAGGCTTTCAGTGCCAAAGTGCCGATCACTTCCGCAACAATGGCAATCCAGAGTGCTATCCAGGCATTCATCGCCCACCGATCACTGCTGCTTGGCTTGTCATGACGCCCTTCCTTGGCCAGGGGGCAAGAGCGTTCAGCCTCACACGCCAGGTTTTCCTCTGCCCAACGGCTCGAGAGATTCCTGCCGGCAAGGCCGCTGCACGGATCGCCCGCGCCTCATGTGTTTGCTTGTACATCTGACAAGTATGGCCACCACGCCGATCGAGTCGAGCCCGGAAAACCCACCCGTTCTCACCGGCGCCATCTCGGCCAAGCCACTGAAGCGCAGACTCCAAGGCGGACAGATCTCAGGCATCCAACCCCGCGCCACTCCCCCCACCCGTGGAAGCGACGTCCCCGTCGCTTCCCACCCGGCCCACCAACCCAGGCCTTTCTGAGGCGAAATCCCCGGACCGGTGGCTGGAAAACCTGCCCGGTCCCCTGGCACTGGCAGCCGCATGAGGATCCCCTCAAGGTGCGCCCGCCTTTGCCATTCCATCCTTCCGGTCTGACCTTGGCGGATCTACAGCTCCCCAAACCCAGAGGCACGGATGAATCGCCGCGGACCCGCGAAGCGGGGCCAGAGTCGGTAGGCTTGGACCAGCTACTGCGCCCTCGGCCTCGCAGCGGTGCTTCGCAAGGATCCGATCGGCTTGTCCGTCTTTCCACACCGCTGCCTTCAGGTCGGTCGTCATGCCGAAAGTACCCGTGTGCTGGGACGCCCCCAGTAGGCTGTGTAGGCGTCGGGCGCTGCGATCCCAAAAGGCACCGCATCGGGCCCGAAAGCCGCTCCCCCGCACACACCCGTGTTCGCCCGCCGTTACCCCGTCGCGCCTTTATGGAGACTCCGGGCGACGCGGGGAATCCGCACCAAGACCCAGTAGCAGCTCTCCTGTGAATGGCGTCTGATGGGGGCGGTGCGAATTGGGGATTGGCTCAGGCCATCGATTCATGCGCCAGCGGGGGTTCCCCAAAGGGCGGTCCAGTTGGTTCACCGGCCCCCTTGAGATTCGAATCGCTGTGAATCTCCCGCTGCGTTGACGGGCTGGGAAGGGCGGTCTAGCTTGGGGCGATGACGGTAGCAGTGGCATCTCCGGCTTTGACGAGCCCTGCCGGGCCGGCCGTGGCTGCATCGGCTCAGGCCCAACGGGAGGCATTGGTCCGCGAGATCCTTCAGCTCAAGCAGCGGCTGAACGCAGTCATCCTGGCCCACAATTACCAGGTGCCGGAGATCCAAGATCTGGCCGATTTTGTGGGGGACTCTCTGGGGTTGTCCCAACAGGCGGCTCGCACGCAGGCAGATGTGATCGTTTTCTGTGGGGTGCATTTCATGGCCGAGACGGCCAAGATCCTCAACCCGGACAAGTTGGTGCTGCTGCCGGACAAGGAGGCAGGCTGCTCGTTGGAGGAAAGTTGTCCCGCCGATCAACTGGCCGCCTTGCAACAAACGAACCCCAACTTCTACACCATCGCTTACATCAACTGCAGTGCCGCGGTCAAAGCCCTCAGCGATGTCATCTGCACCAGCGGCAACGCCGAAAAAATCGTGCGCGCCGCACCAGCCGACCGCGATTTGCTGTTCGTGCCGGACGAGAACCTGGGCCAATGGGTCATGGAACAGACCGGTCGGCCCATGACCCTCTGGCGGGGCCACTGCTACGCACACGTGGAGTTCCGCCGGGAAAGTCTGTTGCGCCTGAAAGCCCAACACCCGGCGGCCCGGGTGGTGGTGCACCCGGAGTCGCTGCGAGAGGTGCGGGAGTTGGCCGACGTGATCTGCTCCACCGAGAAAATGATCCAATGGTGCAAGGCCAGCCCGGACCGCGAATTTATCATCGTCACCGAGTCAGGCATCCTGCACCGGCTGCGCCGGGAGTGCCCAGACAAAACCTTCTATTGTGCGCCGACTTTTGACGCCATGCGCTTGCCCACGGACGCCTGCCGGTGCAGCGAGTGCAAGTACATGAAGCTCAACACGTTGGAAAAACTGCGCGACTGCATGCGCCACCTCCAACCGCGAATCGAACTGCCGCGCGAGCTTTTGGAACGCGCACGCCGGCCCATCGAGCGCATGCTGGAAATCTCCGCCCGGCCCTGATCGGACAAACCGCAAGTCCTCAGCGGACAATGGCTGTACTTGCCCTCGGCAGCCACCCGCGGCATAAGAGCAAAAACACAAGCGGTGTGTCCGCGTCATGAAAGCTTCCGAGGCCGATCGACTCCACTGGGAACGGCGTCTGTGGGCAAAAGGCGTCCGCTCGGTGGCCGGTGTGGACGAAGCCGGGCGCGGCCCGTTGGCCGGGCCGGTCGTGGCCGCGGCGGTGATCCTGCCCGTCCGATGGTCTGAGACGGGGGCCCCGGACCCGGAATTTGCGGACCTGAACGATTCCAAGCAACTGAACGCTGCTGCCCGCGAAGCATTTTTCGAGCGCCTCGTGAACCACCCGGAGATCCGGTTCGCGCTGGGCTGGGCCGAGGCAGAAGAGATCGATCGGCTCAACATCCTCCGCGCCACGCACCGGGCCATGCAAAAGGCCATCGCCGCACTCCAACCGCCTCCGGACCATGTGCTGGTAGATGGCCGACCCGTACCGGGTCTGTCTGTGCCGCACACGGCCCTGGTGCAGGGCGACGCTCGCAGCTACTCGATTGCCGCCGCCAGCATCCTGGCCAAGGTCACTCGAGACCGCTTCATGAGCGAGCTGGACCGGCAATACCCGGTTTACGGATTTGCCCAGCACAAGGGCTATCCCACCCCCCGCCACCTGGCTGCCCTGGCCCAATGGGGCCCCTGCCCCGCGCACCGGCGCAGCTTCGCACCCGTTCGCGAACGACAGTTGGAATGGCAGTTCTGAACGCACTGCAACGCCTGTGGCAGACCTGGCGGGACCTTTGCCGCCCTCGACGTCGCTCCCGGCACGAACACTTGCGGCGCGCCAGGTTGGGCGAACAGGCAGCACGGCGCTACCTGGAAAAGGCCGGACTGAAATTCCTTGTGGCCAACTACCGCACCCCGCGAGGAGAACTGGACCTGGTTTTTCGAGACGGCGACTGCCTGATTTTCGTAGAGGTGAAAACCCGTTCCTCCGAAGACTGGACCCGACCAGCCACGGCCGTAGACACCCGAAAACAGCGCCGCCTTTCCCGTGCCGCCCTCTGGTACCTGCGCCGAATCGGCCAACCCCGGGTCAAAATCCGGTTCGACATCGTCGAGGTCTTGCTGGAGGAAGGACACGTGCGCGAAATCCGCCACCTGCCTAACAGCTTCTCCTTGTCGCCGCCCTGGCGGTACGGATAGCCGGAGGTACGGCCCCAAGCGACGCGGCCCAAGACGGAACCGGCCGTCCAAAGGCAAAGCTGGAAGGACACCTTCCACGCCGTCCCGCATTGGAGGGACGCGTTCCACCGCGTCCGATGGAGGGACGCCTTCCACCGCGTCCCTTGACCCGGGTGGAACCGGGCCCTCCATCGAATCGTTACCATCGGGCCGGGGTAGAACCCGGCTATCCAAGGGCAACCGGCATCCGGTGCGGATCCATCGAAAACCGTTCGTTCGGGCACCTGAGGACGGCTGATACGCCGTCCTGCTGGCTGGCCGGCCGCTCCTCGGCAAAGCCTGGCGCCATGCCAAGTCCCTCGCCACTGGACCGATTCACGGCAGCCGTCAGGCGCACCAAGCGAAGGGCGTCAAGGCAGAGCCACGAGGGCCGCAGGCGATCAGTGGGCAGGCAGCGCTGTGTCCCAGTAGGCTCTCAAAAACACCTTGGACGCTTCAGTCTCACCAGAACCACGACACCCCGGCAACGGCGTGACCTGGCCCCCCGTTAAGTTTGGACCCGGACAATCCAGCGCTGCTCGTCTCCTCGGGAAGGACGGCACTCCGACCGGTTTGGACGGTTCGTTCCTCGGTCGGGATTCCTTCGGTGCGCGGAGGGCAGTCTGGTCTGGCCTCTGTGGTGCCTGCGCATCTGCTGCAGGACGTTGCGGAGCCCGTGTCATGAATTTTGGGGACATGACAGGAGGGTGGCCCATGCTAGCTTGGGACAAGACAAACCCAGAACGGACGGAACATCGCATGGAAGCTGGCACACCGAGGCACAGCCTGAGGGCCGAGGCCGGGTTCGACCTCTTGCCGCAAAGTCGCTGTGTCGAGTTGCCGCTTTTCTGCGAGCCTTGAAACGAGACCTCTTATGAAAGCGATGCAAAAACGACTCCTGTGGACTTCCTGCGTGGCCACGGCGCTGCTCCTGACAGCCGGCACCGCCAGGGCCCAAAACACCAACTACATCATCGACACGTTCGACACGGGTGTTCCCGCGCAATGGTGGTCCACCTGGTGGGGCAACGGGTCCATCACCTTCGATCCGGGCCAGGATGCCGGAGGAGATCCAAACTCCGGGGCTGCTTACATCACGGCCGATACCATCCGGGGCCAGAACACTTATGTGATCGCGAGGTCGTTTGGCGGCGGGGCTTGGGACAACAGCAGGCCGGTCAACTTCACGTTGTTCACCAATTTGCAGATCTGGCTGAAGTGGGACAGTCAGAACTCCTCCATGCCCCTGAGTGTGTTCAACACGTCGGGTGACCGGTTGGGCGTTTTCATTCACCCGCGCAGCGCCAACTGGGACGGTGGCCGTTTGGTTTCCCTGGGAACGATAACTGTGCCTGAGGAGGCCTCCAATCGCTGGGTGCGCATTGACGTGCCCATCAATCCGCAACTGGCGGGCATCGAAGAGGCCACGGCCCTGGTGTTCAAACGCTGGGATCCTGTCGCCAATTTGAACCACACGGTGGCCTTTTGGATTGACAACCTGGTGCTGCAGGCCGCGGTGGCGCCACCGCCGCCGCCATCCGTCTCCGTGGCCCCGCGGTCGGCGGGTTGAACCTGATCGCTTCCGGGGCCGGTCAGTATCAGCGCCAAAGCATTTACACGCGCGGCGACACCTACGGTTGGGTGGGGGCACCCGGACCCGTCACCTATGCCGTGACCATCAAGAAGCGGCCCGAAGATGGTTGGAACGGGTTCCAAGCTCACATCTTCCTGGCACCCACCCAGGACAACCTGCCGTGGGGCGTGGGCGATTCGGCCATCGACTGGAACGGCACCAACATCGTGTTCGTCCAGATCTCTGGTGGCGCAGGTCCCGGTGCCAGCGCCCGCTTCATGATCAAAACGAACCAGGGCTCCGGCAACAGCATGTTGTGGGGACACGGCACCCTGGCCACCGTGTACAGCGAAATCGACGAAGGCACCTGGCAGGTTGTCTTTAACAACAACACCGATGTCAGCATCATCACCCCCAGCGGCACTTCGACCAACTTCACCATCCCGGCCGAGTGGGTCCAATACTTCCAAGGACCCGTGGCGGTCCATGTGGGTGCCCAGCCCAACTCCTTCGCCAATCTGGGTAAGTCCGTAATCCTGAGCCGAGTGCAGATCACCGGCGTGCCCAGCCCGCTGGATGACACCTTCTCGGGTTCGGGGCTTAACTCTGATGTTTGGGGGATTGCCGCAGAGAACCCGGCCGGCGTGCAGGTGGTTCCGGCTACGGCCCGTTACTGGTTCCGCTGGACCCTGCCGGCGGACCCTGACGCCATTGTCATGGCCCGTACGAATCTTGTGGCCGGAGGATGGCAGGAACTGGCCGTGGGCGCTCCCATCTCCGTGGGCGGGGCCCGTCAGGTCCTCCTGACCACGGAGAATCTGCCGACTTCGCCCTCACTGTTCCTGGCGCTGGGCAAACGGATCTTCACCAAGCTGCAGGTGCTGTTGCCGGGTGAAACCGCTGCCCCGGGCACGCCCACCGGTAAAACCGGCACCCCGGACCCGCAGATGGCCTGGACACCCTTCGACGTGGTGGTCAACGCCGTCGACGACAACTGGTACCCGGTTCGCGGCGTCTCGCACGTCATCCGCCTCAGCAGCGATGACACCGCAGCCGTGTTCCCGCCGGATGCCGCAATGGTCAACGGCACGGTGACCTTCCCGGGTGTCTACTTCGGCTCGGAAGGCACTTGGAGGATCACCGCCACCAGCATGGACGATCCCACCAAGACCGGCACCAGCAGCCCGGTCACGGTGCGGCCGCTCCAATAGCCCAATCGGCCATTGGCAGGCCAAGAGATTGCAGACACGGGACGGTTTACGCTGGTGACCGTCCCGTGCTTTCATTTCGGCAGTCTTGTGGAGATCCGAGCAGGCCCGGGCTCCTCGAACGGATACACTCCCAACCGGGGAGCCGGCTCGGGGCACCTCCAGCGGTGCCGAAAGGAGATCGCAATGAGTTTGAGTCGCCGTAATAGGCCACTTTTCTCACGTGGTTGCAGCTTTTCCGCGGCCTGGCTTGTGCTCTGGTTGCTCGGGATCTCTGCACTTTCGGCACAAGCCCCCCTCTGGATCTACACTGACCGACTGGTCAACGGATTCGAGGACTGGAGCTGGATCGACCGCGACATGCTGCAAACCGGCGTGGTGTATCGGGGCACGGCAGCGATCCGGGCCACGGGGAATGCCGCCCAATGGCCGGGGCTGTCCTTCCGCCGTGAGCCCTTCGATGCGCGATTGTACGAAAACCTTGTGTTTTGGGCCCATGGCGGGACCAACGGCGGACAGCGACTCCAGGTAACAGCCGAAGATGCCGCTGGCACCGGCCCAGCTTACACCCTGCCCACACCACTCGGGGCCAATCAGTGGCGCCAATACACGGTGCCTCTGTCGGCCCTGGGCAAGGCCAACAGCACCAATCTGCACCGCATCAACCTCCAGCTCAGGGCCAACGGCACTTCCGGCACCTTTTACGTGGATGACGTCTACCTCACAGCCAAACCCGCGCCCGCGCTGGTGCGCATGGCCGTGGATGCCTCGCGCGTGATTCGTATCGCTGACAACCGCTGGTTCGGCGTCAACGCGGTCATTTGGGACAACGACTTTGCCGACAACCCCACGGAACGGAACCGCACCCTGGGCCTGCTGCGCGAAATGGGCATGACCACACTGAGGTTCCCCGGCGGGTCGCTGTCCGACGAGTATCACTGGCAATCGAACCGCACCCGGACCAACACCTGGCAATGGAACACCAGCTTCGACGAGTTCATGAGCGTGGCCACCAATATGCAGGCGGAGATTTTTATCACGGTCAACTACGGCAGCGGCACACCGGAAGAAGCAGCCGCCTGGGTGCGCTACGCCAACGTCATCAACCGGTTCGGTATCCGGTACTGGGAAATCGGCAACGAGTGCTACGGTCCGTGGGAATACGACACCAATGCACGGCCCCACGACGCCTACACCTACGCGGTGCGGGCCGCCGAGTACATCCGGCAAATGAAAGCCGTCGACCCCACCATCCGGGTTGGCGTGGTGGCGGTGCCGGGAGAAGATCGTTATGACAACGGCTACCGGGATCATCCCGGCGTCAACCTGCGCACCGGTGAGACCCGGTACGGCTGGACCCCGCGGATGCTCACGGCCCTCCGGAATTTGGGCGTCCGACCGGACTTTCTGGTTCATCACCATTACCCGCAATGGACCCAGGAGAATCCCCTCCATTGCCCGGTCAGCGACCCCATGGCGTTGTTGTCCACCGGCAATTGGGCGTCAGACGCAGCCGATCTTCGCCGGCAAATTCAGGATTACTATGGCCCCGGCGGAGAACAGATCGAACTGGTCGTTACCGAAAACAACATCGACGCCGGCGCCCAGGGCCGGCAGTCCACCAGCTTGGTCAATGCCCTCTACTACGCCGACAGCCTGGGTCAACTCATGCGCACGGAGTTCAATGCCTTCGTCTGGTGGAACCTGCGCAACGGCACGGACACCAAGGGCGCCTTTGACTCTACCCTCTACGGCTGGCGCACTTACGGAGACCTGGGCATGATCAACGGCCCCGCCACGCGTCACCCGGTGTTCTACGCGGCCAAGTTGATGTCCTTCTTCGCGCGCGCCGGCGACCACATCGTAGAGGCTTCTTCCGACTATCCGTGGCTTGCTGTCCACGCAGCCCGTCGCGCCAACGGCCATCTGACCGTGCTGGTCCTGAACAAGGATTCCCAGGTCTCCCTCACGGCTCAACTGGAGATGCGCGGCTTCCGACCCCGTTCCCCCGCAGTCGTGCGGTTTTACGGCATCCCCCAGGACGAAGCCGCCCGGACCAACGCACCCGTCTCCGCTCAGGATCTGAGCCATTTCGAAATCGCCGTGGCCGGGCCCGTGTTCACGAACGTTTTCCCGCCTTTGTCGCTGACCTTGTTCACGTTCGAGCCTGCCCCGTTGGAACCGCCCCGTCTCAGTCTGGTTCCACGCTCGCAGCCACCGCGGTGGGAGCTCCAGATCACTGGCCCGTCCGGCGTGCCTCACGTCCTGGAAGTGTCCTCCAATCTGCTGCACTGGGTGGCCGCGGCCACCAATCAGCCAACGAACGGCGTTTGGACCTCGGACTGGCCCATGGATGCCGCCTGGCCGCAACAGTATTGGCGAGCTCGATTGCAACCCTGATCGCCACGCCACCCGCCCGCGTGGCGGTGGTGGCAACCCCGGAAGGCCCAACATGGGCTCCCCCTCGTTCCCCGCTCGGGGAATACGGTCCGCTACTCCTCCCCCAACCACGGGCCCAACCGGACATTTGAAAGCGGAGCCGGCAAGCCTTCGAACGCCCACCACCGCCGCCGTAACCCCGTTTCGCGAAGGCAGGGCCGGGCCTCCGGTCACTCAAGGCCTGCCCGCTCACCACCCGCCCGCGCCTCTTGCTCCTTGGACCGGACCTTCGTTCAACGCACGCAGACCGTCTTGATGTTCACGAATTCGCGCAGCCCAATCCGCCCCAGTTCCCGTCCGTAGCCAGATTCCTTGATCCCTCCAAAGGGCAGCCGAGGATCCGATCGCACAAAGTCGTTCACCGTGCAGACCCCGGCCTCCAGATGCTCCCTGGCCAGCCGCTCGCCCCGCTCGACGTCTTGGGTGAAAATGGCCGCCCCCAAACCGAACGGGCTTCCGTTTGCCAATTCCAACGCCTCGGCCTCATCCCGCGCCGAGACAATGGCCGCCACCGGCCCAAACGTCTCCTCGTCGAACACCGGCATGCCCGGCCGCACCCCTGTCAAGACCGTGCACGGATAAAAGGCCCCCGGCCCCTCAGGAATCCGCCCGCCACAGCGCAGCCGCGCGCCCATCTGTAAACTTCGCTCCACCTGCCAATGCAGGCTCTCCCGCAGGTCCCGTCGGGCCAACGGTCCCAACGTCGTCTCTTCCTGGAACGGATCGTCCGGTTGCCGCAAGCGCATTCGTTCCACCACCCGGGCTTCGAAGGCCGCGTGTACCGTCTCCACCACGATGAACCGCTTGGCCGCAATGCAGCTCTGCCCGGTGTTGATCAGACGGGCGTTCACGCATGTCTCGGCCGCCAGATCCAGATCCGCATCTTCCAACACCACGTAAGGATCGCTGCCGCCCAGCTCGAGCACCGTCTTCTTCAGGACCGCGCCCGCCCGCGCCGCCACCGCCCGCCCTGCCGGACCACTACCCGTCAGGGTCACACCTCGGATCCCCGGATGCTCGATCAAAGTTCCCACGCGCGCTGACTCCACCATCAGCACCTGTAACAGCCCTGGCCTCAGACCGGCAGCCACCGCCAGCTCCTCGATCGCCAGCGCACAGCCCGGCACGTTCGAGGCATGTTTCAACAAAAACACGTTGCCGGCGGCCAGTGCCGGAGCCGCCGCACGAAACACCTGCCAGAAGGGAAAATTCCACGGCATGATCCCCAGAATCGGCCCCAACGGCTGGAACGCCACGTAGCTGCGCGACCAGTCGGTGGCCACCGGTTCCGGCTGCAGAAAGCGGGCCCCCTCCTCCGCATAAAACTCACATACCCATGCGCACTTCTCGACCTCGGCCCTCCCCTGCACCACCGGCTTGCCCATCTCTTCGGCCATCAAGCGTGCCAACTCGCCCGCACGTGTGCGCAGGGCCCTGGCCAGCGCCCGTAAAGCCTGCGCTCGTTCCTCCCAAGTACTTCGGCGCCATTCCTCGAACGCGCGGGCCGCCGCTTGCACTCGACGTTCCACCTCTTCCCCGCTCATGACCGGAACGCGGCGCACAACCTGCCCAGTCACAGGATGAATCGCTTCCCACATGGTGTCCTTGTTCCTCGATGTGCCTTCTTTTGCCGTCGTCTCTGCCCGGACAATAGTCGCTGGGCCGCCCGTAGCAATCCCGTTGCGGAGAGTTGGCCCCGGGTTTCCAGGCCCTTGGGCAGGTTGTAAAGCGGCGGCATCAGCCCGTCCCAACGATGGAATGAAAAGCCGCCAACCCCACCCGCAGCCGCCGTGGCCTGAAATTGGAGGGCCCGGTTCCACCCCGGCCCTGGTCACACAGCAGCGGCGAGCCGCCTCGGCAGCAGGCACCCGGGCAGTAGACTGCGAGGCCCAAGGCATAGGGCCACGGGCTCCCGTGATGATCCGTGGACGGGTGTCCCCCTGTGCAGACGCGCTCGCATGCTCAATCCCGCGAGTGTCCCCGGCAGTATCAGGCTGTTCCGAGTCCAGTGTCGGGTTTCTGCCCCGGGCCGGTGGTGTGGCCCGGTACCTCCCGGTGCAGACTGCTTCCCAACTGTGTTGCCTTGCGGTCCGGCGCAAAGGGCGATTCCGGACAGTGCAACCCGGAGCAGCACGTTGCGGCCATGGACCAAGGCCGCTCTTTCCGGTCCTCTACCGGGAGTCGGCTCGAAGGGTTTCGAAGCTTATGGGCTTGCTTTGTCTCCGCGGATGTTTGCAGGATGGCCGTAGCGGAAAAAGTATAAACCAAATGCGAACCGCACTCGCCATGAAATCCCCCGGGATACTCTTGTGCCTCGCTGTCATGTGGGCCACTAGGCTGGACGCCCAAACCATCACCGAAGTGGCCCTGCCTCGTTACGGGCTCAATGGAGCTACGACCGCCCTGCGGGCCCCGTCGGCCGCTTGGCTCACTGTGAGCGGTTTGCTGCCTAATGCCACGTACCGCTACTTCGTCTCCGGTGATACGAATGTTCCCCCCGGCATAGGAGCAGGAAACTACTTTGGCATCAACTCGGTGGCCAACGCCGCGGGTTACATCCAGGGCTACACGACCCAGAAGAGCCTTGCCGGGACTCTTTTGGCCAACGATGAATCGGCGACTGCCAACCGGTACTCTGAGTTCACCACCGATGCGTCCGGCATGTACTCCGGCTGGTTTGCGCTCCAGCCGACGGCCAATGTGCGCTTTTCTGTCGGCAACGAGGTCCGCTTCGGCTTGATCCTCAACGATGGTGCCGGTGGAACCGCGAACACTCACATTCTCTACACCACCGGCACCCTTCTCATGTTGGGGCCAGGCACGGCCGAGGGGGCTAATCAGGCCACCTTCCTTGTGGGCGAGTCGATGGGTGCCCCTGGCGAAACCATGGTGTTGCTGTACGACAACGTCCAAGGCACAGGTCGGCCCGTGTGGGCCACCTGGGTCGAGCCCGACGGCATTGCAGGTGCGCCTGGTTCCCTTTGGGACACCAACGTTACTGCCGGCCGCTGGGGGGCCTACGTCCCCAACGACTTGGCCAATGGTATCCGGCGCGTCGAGTATTGGAGCATCGGGACCCTTAGTCTCATCGGTGTGGCCACAGATGACGACGGCGTCTGGACGCCCATCCCTGAGGACAAATACCTCACTGCCAATGGCGACACCCGTTTCAATGGTGGCACCACGACTTTGATCGGCATCATCGCCCCGATTCCCGAGCCTTCCACAGTCGCTTTGGGATTGCTGGGTCTGGCGTTCTGGGGCCTGCGCCGCAAGAGCCTCCGGTAGTCCCCAAGCTCAGCCGGTTTTGCCGAGGGCCGCCTCGTTCCGAGCGGAGCGGCCCTCTGATTTTGCCGCGCAAGCCGCCACCGTCTTCCCGTACGGCAAAACACCCGGTTCGCCGGGCACCACTCCAGCGGCAAGTGAATTCTCCGCCCTCCGCCCGATCGGCGCATCGGGCAGCCGTCCCAGCCCGAGCCACTCGTCCAAAGACTCAATCCGACTCGTGTCGCACCAATACAGGTCCTTCGAATTCCATCGCGCCCAGGCGCGCTCGACCCTCGTCCGCCAACCGAAACGCGATCCAGAGAGTTCCTGAGTCACTGCGCAACCTCGCACCTGCAGCTTCTTCCGACCACAGCCCCTCGATCTGGCTCCACCGCGGGGTTTGGCCGGCCCGGACCGGCTGCAACACGGTCAGCACCTGGATTTGTTTGCGCCCCTCTACCGTGGACGCCTCCACGTGCCATTGGGTCGGGAACGGCCGCTCCGGCGGCGGCTCGTAGCCCTCCCACTGGCGGAACTGCAACGGCACCGGTGATAGATAGTGCACGGTCAACCGGGCGCGCGGCCGGTCCAGTTGGAGTCGACCGGCCCGGGCGTCCACCTCAAACGGGCTCGGCCCGTGCAACAAGAACTGGAACGTGGCCGGTCGGGGTGCCGCCAAATGATCGCACAGCACGATGAGGTCGGGTTTGAAGAACAACAGCTTGCGTCGTGCACGTGTCAACCGTCCGCCGTAGGCTCCCAGAGCATCGCCCTCGACGTAATCCCATCCTTGCGTCAGAAGGGCGGCTGTGATCCGGCCCGTCGAGGAGGCAGAGTGCGGGATCTGTCCCTCCCCATCGACCAGCACGGCGTTGTGGGCCCGCGTGCTCCAGGCCCAGCGCGTATGGAACGGGCTTCCGTGCAGGTCGCGGTACACGCAGGTGGTCAACAGCGCTTCCCCAAACGCATTGAGTTGGAAGCTGTTTTGAGGGTTGTGTCCATGGCTCTGCGAACCGAAGGGACTGGACTTGAACAGCAGATGCACATCATCAGCGCTGTCCAGCAACGTGGTATGCAGACTGGCCACGCCGATGCCGTGAAAGACCTTGGACACCGGAAGGTTCGTTGGCGGCCGCGGCTCCGGCAAGGCCGGCAGGTTGGCGCGATCCAGAAACCCCAAAATCCCTTCGGCCGGGGTCATCCGCCACTGCTCGGCCCACCAACGCCACTGGGGGGCGTGAACCGCCTGCGGATGTTCTCCGGCCCGCCTCAGAAAATACTCCAGAAAAGCGCCCCACCCCCGCGACGGAGTACCGTGGGACAAGTCACCGAAGCCCATGTTGGGCGAGCCGGGCGGTGCCACGTACAACGCGTAGTCGCTCACCTTGGCAAAAAATGGTTTCCGGAAGGAATCGATACCCAGGGCCACCTCCGCCACCTGGCACCACCAGACCACCTTGCCCATGTAACCGGCCCAATAGCTCAAGCCTTCGTGCCATCCCCCGTCCTCGTCCGCCCACACCGGGTAGGCCGCGTAAAATTTGTGTACGGCATAATCGAGCCACAATTCCGCTTCGGGAATTTCCCCGTAAGAAGGCAATGGCCGTTTCTGCCAGCTTGTGCCAGGTGCGGTTGCCGTGCGAACTGAACGGCCGCTCCAAGTGGCCTACCCCGCGGCCCACCTCGCCACTTTCCCATGCATCGCGGACCCGGCGCGCCATCACTTGGCGGACCCGGGCGCGTTCCTCCTCGCTCAGCACGTCCCAGGCCCAGTCATAGGCCCGGGCCGGCCGATGCAGCATGACCTTGCCCGCTTCACAGTTGAGACGAAAGTTGGTGGGCCCGTCCGGATCCCAAGAGGCCAGATGAAGAATCCAACGCCGCGCAGCCTCACCGTAATGGGGCTCCTGCGTGATCAGATACACAAACGCCAGAGTTTCGGCCTCCTGGCACGCACGCAGGGCCTGTTCCCGGTTTGGCCACCAGTAGCGCACCTGTTCGCGATTGCTGCGGTCGTTGATGGAACCCAAATGTTGCGGCTCCGGCGTGGGACCTGCAGCCAGAAAGCGGTCCGCAGCCGCGCGCAATTCGGCAAACTCGGCTGCGCCACGACCCCGGGCCCATTGCCGCAGTCGGGCCAGATCCTCCGGTCGGACGAAAAGCCGGGGCCGGCCCTCCGGCAGGCGTGCGCGTTGTTCGGCTCGTGTGGGCATGGGGAACACCACCGCATGGCCGGGCACCACAAAGGATCGCACCCGGCTCCAAGTGGAGGTTTGTCCCGTGCGTGTCACAAACCGGTAACGCCAGAAATACCGCCCCGGTTCCATCGGAGCGGCGTGCACATACACGTTGAAGGGTAACTGGTCGACCGTATGGGCAGGCTCGAAGTCTGGATTGCGACTCCACTGCACTGTCCACCGGTCCGCGCCCCGGTCCACCAGCCACGTCAGCGCCGGAGGGTTCAGCGGCACCGTCTCTCCCTCGGCCGGGCGGTAACCAATTTCATCCGGTCGCGCAGGCCGATCCAGCACTCGCGGCACTTCCGCTGGCGGTGGGGCCGGCGCCGGCGCCGATACCACCTGCAAGCCTGTCCCATCCACCACCGAGAGGATCGTCAGCGCACGCATCCAAGCTGGCCAATGGATCCGCATTCGTCTCATGGTGGGGTGGGGGCCTGCGACTCTGCGCCGAGCCGGAACTGGAGCACGCCGCGCTCGGGCCAGGCTACCCGCCAAAGCCCGCCTCCCAGTTTCTCCGCAGGCGGGTGCCCGGACAAGGGCCGGCCCGCCTCGTCATACCATGCCGCGCGCCACGCGCCCTCAGGCAAGCGCAACCGCAACGGCTCTTCCGCCCGGCCCTGAGTCGCGATCTCGATCCGATTCGTGGCCACGGTCACCCGCAAGGTCAATCCATGCAGCCGAATGCGGTCGAGAGTCAGCTCGGGCCAGTCCCTCGGCAAGCGCGGCTGCAGATCGAACCCGTCCCCACGGGGCCGAAACCCCAGAAACCCGTCCAGCATCACCTGCGGGACCAGCACACTTTCGAAAAACTCGTGGTCCATGCCCAAGCCACCCGGGGTGCCACCCCCCTGGAGTCGACCGGGCCGCGACTGTCCGTCGTAGTAGGCCCGGTAACCGCCGGCCGCCTGCACCTCGGCGAACCAGTCCAGCATCTGCTGCAGGCGTTCCCAGGCATTGTCCGGCCCCAGCACCTTCAGTCGGGCCATCAAGTCGTAATACGCAAAGCCCAGCACCGCGCCACCGTCCTGCACCTGGTCGCCCCAAGGGATGCTCTCCGGAGCATTCCAGGCCCAAACGTACCAGTCCAGATTGCGTCGGGTCGAGGCACGCGGAGCAAAGCGCCAGAAATAAAGGTCGGCACCTTGAGACGTGTCGCCTTCGACCAGGCGCCGACCGGTGATCCAATCCATGATCTCCCGCGCCCGTTCTGCTGTGGCCAGGCCATAATGAACGGCTTCGAGGTTCAGGAAGGTGTACCCGTAATCGCGGGGTTGGCCATCCAAATCGATGCACGCATTGAAACGCCGCGTGCGACCATTCCAAAAGATGCGATTGGCCGTGGTCCGCACTGCCTCCGCATGACGCTCCAACCAGGCCGGATCCAGAGCCAGTGGCCCCCGCGGGAGGTTCCACTCCGGATGGGCCACTGCCGCTCGTTCCAACTCTGCCAGGGTTCGGACCGCGTCGTAATACTGAACCGTGGCGTAGCAGTCCCACCCGCCAAACGGCAACAGATCCCAGTAATTGTTGCCGATGCCTTCGCCGGCGCGAATTTCCTTGCGCCCGCCCGGACCCGGTCGGACCCCGCTGCGGCCTTCGTGGCCCACCCAGCGCGTGACAACAAACTGCCGTTCGGCCGTCTCGTGCTCGGTCATGACATACCGCAAGGCCAGCCGCAGCCGCGGCAATTGGGCCCGCAGAAAACCCAGATCGCGCGTCCACGCGAAATATCGGGCTGCGCCCCGGATCCAAGCCTGAGCATTGACATTGTGGCGTGTATCGTACTGCGCAAAGAGGGCCTGCAGGACCACACGGGCAGGCGCCCGATTCCCGAAGCCAACCCGGATCTGGGCAATCTCGCCGGTCCAAGCCGGATGCCGATACATCGGGATGACCGTGTGCGTCAGATCGCCGCAGCCTGGCGGATCGAAATACATCCGGCGTTCCGACCCAAATTCCCGCTGCCGGGGCGTAGTCCATTCCACGTAGGGCTGGGCGTCCGAAAGTCCCTGTCCCCTCCAGCGCAACTGCAAAAACGGCGCTTCCCGCGCCTCCGCCGCACGGGCGGGAGCCGTCAGGTGTGCTGCAGGACGTTCCAGCTCGAGGGCCCATCCATCTTCCTCCAAGCCCGCGTCCCGAGCCCCTTCCAACATCCAACCTTCCGGCCGGTCCAACCGCTCTGGCCGCCAGGGCAGACCCACCGTGTCTTTGAAGGAAAAATGCCAACCAAAACTGCGCTGTCCCTGCGTCCAAAACGGAAACGGCCAGCCCAACGGATGCGCAATGGAGTCGTGCTGATGCGTGGCCACATAGCCTTCTGCGTCCAACACCCGCCCGC
>Ga0308417_1001375_pt1 | contig 16788 bp, 12 predicted proteins | sample HotsprSampleOS65_FD_203528 | JGI IMG/M metagenome (GOLD analysis project Ga0308417, IMG submission 203528) | Hot spring phototrophic mat microbial communities from Octopus Spring, Yellowstone National Park, Wyoming, United States - 20090730_OS65 ... | reverse complement strand
CGTCTTCTGCCGCCTCAAGGATTTCCGACGCATCGCCACGCGATACGACCGACGCGCAGACGTCTTCCTCAGCGCCGTCTACCTCGCCGCAACCGTCACTTGGTGGTTATGAGTCCGGAGCCTAGCCTTTCTTAACGGCGCGATCGCGCCAGGACCCGCGTGGGTTATACTCCGCGGTCAGATTGAAGACGGGGACAACGATGGGCCTGCGCGACCAGTTCACGGAGGCGCTGAAAGCGTCAATGAAATCCGTCGACGCGGCGACGACCTCGACGATCCGCATGATCCTCGCCGAACTGAAGAAGGTGGATATCGAGGCCCGCGCGCGCGGAGTCGAGAAGGTGGAGGAGGCGGAGATTCTGGCCATGCTGCGACGGATGGTGAAGTCGCGCCGAGAAAGCATCGAACTGTACGCGCAGGGCGGCCGCCAGGACCTCGTCGCTAAGGAATCCGCTGAGATAGCTGTGATCGAGCGCTTCCTGCCGCAGGAACTGGCGGGGAACGCGCTGGACGTCGCGGTGCGGGCGGCGATCGCCGAGACCGGGGCCCAGTCGGTGAAGGACATGGGCAAAGTGATGGCCGCGTTGAAGGCAAGGCACGGGGCTTCCCTCGACATGGCCAAGGCCGGGGCCTCGGTTAAAGCCGCACTCGGAGGCTGACGCAGCCGGGATGGCGCTCCCCCCCTCGTTTCTCGACGAACTCCGCGCGCGGGTCCCGTTAAGCGCCCTGATCGGGCGGCGCGTGCGGCTGGTTCGGGCGGGGCGGGAGCTGAAGGGGCTCTGCCCCTTCCATGCGGAGAAGACCCCCTCCTTCCACGTTGTCGAGGATAAGGGGTTCTTCCATTGCTTCGGTTGTGGGGCGCACGGGGACGCGATCGGCTTCCTGATGCGTTTGGACGGGCTGTCCTTCATGGAAGCGGTGGAGAGGCTCGCCGCTGAAGCGGGGCTCGCGGTCCCAAGGCCGAGTCCGGAGGCCGCCGAGGCTGCGGCACGGACCGCCAGCCTCCTCGAGGTGGCAGAGGCCGCTGCCCAGGCGTTCGCCCGGCGTCTGCGCCTGCCGGAGGGCAGACGGGCCTTTGACTATCTGCGCGGCCGGGGGCTTGCCGAGGAGACGATCGCACGGTTTGGCCTTGGCTGGTCGGGCGAGGGGCGGGGCGCCCTGCTCGCTGACCTGGGCGCGCATGGGGTCACCGTCGAACAGCTCGTCGCTATCGGTCTGATGAACCAGGACGACGCGGCTCGTCCGGCGGTCGATCTCTTCTTCAACCGAATTATGTTCCCAATCCGCGACCGGCGCGGCCGAGTGATCGGCTTCGGCGGGCGGGTGCTTGGCGAAGGACAGCCCAAGTACCTGAATAGCCCGGAGACTGCACTTTTTGTCAAACGCAACACGCTGTACGGGCTCGACCTCGCAGCCCGTAATGTCCGGGCCGGGGCGCCGCTCCTCGTCGTCGAAGGCTATCTCGACGTCATCGCCCTGCATCAAGCCGGCTTCGGCGGTGCGGTCTCGTCCTTAGGCACGGCGCTGACCCAGAACCAGCTCGACGAGCTGTGGCGCCTTGCGTCGGAGCCGGTGCTCTGTTTTGACGGCGACGCCGCCGGGGCGAGGGCTGCGCTGCGCGCCGCCGAACTCGCTCTCCCTCTGATTGGCCCCGGCCGAAGCCTCGCGTTCGCTGCGCTGCCAGCCGGCGAGGACCCGGATAGCCTCGTCCGAAAGCGGGGGGCGGAGGCCTTTTCCGCCTGCCTCTCCGCCCGGCGCGCGCTCGCTGACCTGCTCTATGAGGCCGTGGCCGCCGCGCCGGGCACCACCCCGGAGGCGCGGGCCGCGGCACGGCGGCGGCTCGACGAGCTCGCGGCCAAGGTGAGGGATCGGACGCTGCAGGAAGAGTATCGCCGCCATTTCCGCGACCGCTGGTACGCCGATCTCCGCGCCCGCAGGTCGCTTGCCTTCAGCCAGCGGACGGCCTCCTGTGTGACGCGGCCTTCACTCGCGCCAGCGCGCACGCGCGTTCTCCGCGAGCGCGCGCTGCTGGGCCTTGTCCTCTCCCATCCCTGGCTTCTGGCAGAGGCGGAGGAAGCGATCGCCGCAGAGACCTTTTCGGCCGCTCCTCTAGAGCGGATCAGGGCGGCGCTCGTTGCACGGGCCGCGGAGTTCGCTGCCCTTGATCCCTCGAGCGTGATCGACCACCTCCGGCAGTTGGGACTGGGCGATGCGCTTGAGGCCGTGCTCGCGAAGGGGTTTTCCGAACTGCCGCAGGCCAGCCTTGCTGGGGCCACACCGGAGGAGGTGCGTCGCGCCTTCACGGCCGGGCTCCATGCCTTGGACCCGAACCGCCTGGAAGAGGATGTGGCCCGCGCGCGCGCCCGCTTGGCCGCAGAGTTCACTGAGGAGAATCTCCTGCGCCTGGCCCGGCTCGCCGAGGCGCGCGAGCGGCTGCGTGCTGAGGACCACGCGCCCTGAGCCGGCCCGCGCCGGATCCCCGACCGGCTTGCACCGTCCAATAGGGTAGGGGAGCTCGCATTCCCCTGACCGTGAAACCGCATTCGAGGTGACCCGAATGGCGAAGCCCACTACTCCCGCCCCGACTGCAGAGCCTGCAGCCGAGGACATGGCCGAGCAGGCCCTGCTCGACAGCCAGTCGGCCGCTGTCAAGAAGCTGATCGCCCGCGGGCGCGAGCGCGGCTACGTGACGTACGACGAGATCAATGCGGCCCTGCCGCAGGGCCAGGTCTCCTCCGAACAGATCGAGGACACGCTGGCGCAGCTGAACGAGCTCGGCATCAATGTCGTCGAGGCGGAAGAGACGGATGACCCTGAGGTCCCTCCGGCCAAGGCGATCAAGCCGGAGGCGGAGGAGGACGAGGAAGGCTCCGGCGGCAACGTCGACGAGGCGGAGCTCGGCCGCACTGACGATCCGGTCCGGATGTACCTGCGTGAAATGGGGCAGGTCGAGCTCCTCTCGCGCGAGGGCGAGATCGCGATCGCCAAGCGCATCGAGGCCGGCCGCGAGATGATGATCGGCGGCCTCTGCGAGTCTCCACTCACCTTCAAGGCCATCATCGCCTGGCATGATGCCCTGAAGGAGGGGCGCCTGCTGCTGCGGGACATCATCGACCTCGAAGTGACGCACGGGGCGGGGCAGACACCGGAAGACGGGGTGGCTCCCGCCGTCGAGGAGCCGGAGGATTTCGACGAGGACGAAGCCGCCCTCTCGCTCTCCGCTCTTGAGGAGAAGCTGAAGCCTGACGTGCTCGCCACTTTCGAGGCGATTGCGGCTGCTTACAAGAAGCTCGCCAAGCTTCAGGAGACGCGGCTTAAGACCCTGGCTGAAGGCGGCACGCCGAGCCAGCAGGCTGAGAAGAGGTATGCCAAGGCCCGGGACGAGGTGGTCGAGCTCGTCAAGAGGGTCCACCTCAACAACGCCCGCATCGAACAGCTTGTCGAGCAGCTGCGCGAGCTCAACCAGCGGCTGACGCAGTACGAGGGGCAGCTTCTCCGCTTGGCCGAGGGGGCTAAGGTCAAGCGCGAGGAGTTCCTCGAGCAGTATCGCGGCCACGAGCTCGACCCGGGGTGGCTCGAGCGAGTTGAGGGCTGGTCCAAGACCTGGAAGGCCTTCGCCGCCAGACATGGCGAGGAGGTCGAGGCGATTCGCTCGAGGATTGCCGAGATTGTGAACGAGGTGCACCTGCCGGTCGGTGAATTCCGCCGCGTTGTCACCAAGGTGCAGAAGGGAGAGCGCGACGCCGCGCGGGCGAAAAAGGAGATGATCGAGGCGAACCTGCGCCTCGTCATTTCCATCGCCAAAAAGTACACCAATCGTGGCCTTCAGTTCCTGGATCTGATCCAGGAGGGCAACATCGGGCTTATGAAGGCGGTGGACAAGTTCGAGTACCGCCGCGGTTACAAGTTCTCGACCTATGCCACGTGGTGGATCCGCCAGGCGATCACTCGCTCGATTGCCGATCAGGCGCGCACCATCCGCATTCCCGTGCACATGATCGAGACGATCAACAAGCTCGTGCGCACGTCGCGCCAGATGCTGCATGAGATCGGCCGCGAGCCGCAGCCGGAGGAGCTCGCCGAGAAGCTAGGGATGCCGCTCGAGAAGGTGCGCAAGGTGTTGAAGATCGCGAAGGAGCCGATCAGCCTTGAGACCCCGATCGGCGACGAGGAGGACAGCCATCTTGGCGACTTCATCGAGGACAAGAACGCGGTGATTCCGCTCGATGCGGCTATCCAGTCGAATTTGCGCGAAGCCACCACGCGCGTGCTCTCCACCCTGACCCCGCGTGAGGAACGGGTGCTGCGGATGCGCTTCGGCATTGGCATGAACACCGACCACACGCTGGAGGAGGTCGGGCAGCAATTCAACGTGACGCGCGAGCGGATCCGCCAGATTGAAGCGAAGGCGCTGCGCAAGTTGAAGCACCCCTCACGCAGCCGCAAGCTGCGCAGCTTCCTCGACGACTGAACGCGTCTTCCGACGGGTCGCGTCGGCTTGTGGGATGGGGGTGGAGGGGGAAGGGCCTTTCGGCCCTTCCCCCTCCCCTTTTTTCCCGTCCCCTATCTCTCCCTTCTCTCCTTTCTCTCCTCTTAGCAGCGGTCGCGCAGGACCCGATACACGGCGGGGATGGCCAGCACCGTGAGCACGGTGGACGAGATCAGGCCGAACATCAGGCTCAAGGCCAGCCCTTGGAAGATCGGGTCGGCCAGGATGAATGCCGCGCCGATGATTGCTGCCGCCGCGGTGAGCAGGATCGGGCGGAAGCGCACGGCGCCGGCTTCCAGCGCGATCGCCCGCATGCTTCTGCCTTCCGCTGGCGTGTGGCGGATGAAGTCGACGAGCAGGATCGAGTTGCGAACGATAATTCCGGCGAGCGCAATGAAGCCGATCATCGACGGCGCGGTGAAGGGGGCCGAGAACAGCCAGTGCCCAAGAACGACGCCGATGAGGGTCAGCGGCACGGGCAGCAGGATGACGAGCGGAACCCGGAATGAGGAGAACTGCCCGACGACTAGGGCGTAGATGCCAAGGAGCGCCGCGCCGAAGGCGAGCCCCATGTCGCGGAAGGTGATACGGGTCACCTCCCACTCGCCCTCCCACAACAGGACAGGGCGCGAGGTCTCGAGTGGCTGGCCGGCGAGTTGGATCGCGGGCACGGCGCGGCCTTCGGCGGCGAGCTTGCGCAGGGCCTCGCGCACTGCGAGCATGCCGTAGATCGGCGCCTCGAAGGCGCCGGCGAGTTCCGCGCTGACCATCTCGGCGGGGAAGCCGTTGCGGCGGAAGACTGGGAACGACGCGCGTTCAATGTCGATTCTGACAAGGTCGCCGAGTTCTACAGGGCCGCTCCGTCCCGGGACGGGAGTGGCGAGCAGACGTTCCGAGACGAAAAGCGACTCCTTCGGCAGTCGCACGGTGATCGGCAGCGGGTTGCGTCCCTCGCCGCGGTGCGAATAGCCGATCACTTGGCCGCCCACCAGCACGCGAAGGGTGTCGTAGACGGCCGCTTCCTCGACACCGTGGAACTCGAGCTGATCCGACAGGAGACGGATGCGCAGTCGCTGCCCTGGGTCCTGCAGCGTATCGTCGAGGTCGACGAGGAAGGGGACGCGGCCGAAGGCCTCGCGCACGGTGCGCGCCGCGTCGCGCCGCGTCTCGGTGTCGGGGCCGTAGACCTCTGCGAGCAGGGTGGCGAGCACGGGTGGCCCCGGCGGCACCTCCACCACCTTCCACCGCGCGCCTTCGGGCCACGCGACCGCCCCCAGCCGCTCGCGCACCTCGAGCGCGATGTCGTGCGAAGCCCGAGTTCGCTCGTGCTTCGGCGCCAGCCGGATCTCGAGGTCGCCCTGGTTGGGGGCTTGGCGGAGGAAAGAGTGGCGAACGAGACCGTTGAAGTTAAAGGGCGCCGCGGTGCCGGCGTGCGCAGTGACTGCGACCACTTCGGGTACGGCGCGCAGCCGGTCAGCGGCGGCGAACAGTGTGCGCTCCGTGTCCTCGACGGAGGCGCCCCCGGGCAGGTCGACAACAACAGAGAGTTCGGACTTGTTGTCGAACGGCAGCAGCTTCACTGTCACGTCTCGAGTCGCGAACAGAGCGAGCGAGGCGAGGGTGGGGACCCCGACGGCGCAGAGGAAGGTCCAGGCGCGGAGCCTCGTCTCGATCAGCGGTGCGGCGACGGCGCGGTAAGCGCGCGCCAGAGCCCCCTCCCGATGGTGGTCGCTGGCCGCCGCCGGGCTGCGGCCCGAGAGCTTCACCATCAGCCACGGTGTCAGCATCACGGCGACAAAGAAGGAAAACAGCATCGCGCCCGAGGCGACGGCCGGTATCGGAGCCATGTACGGCCCCATCAAGCCGGAGACGAACATCATCGGCAGAAGCGCGACGATGACGGTCAGGGTGGCGATTAGGGTGGGGTTGCCAACCTCGGCGACGGCGTCGATCGCTGCTTCGAGGCGCGACCGCCCGTCCCGCATTGCCCAGTGCCGGTCGATGTTCTCGACCACCACGATCGCGTCGTCGACCAGGATGCCGATCGCGAAGATCAGGGCGAACAGCGAGACGCGATTGAGCGTGTAGCCGAGCACCCAGGCGCCGAACAGGGTGAGCAGGATGGTGACCGGGATGACGACCAGAGTGACCATCGCCTCACGCCGCCCGATGGTGAGCCAGATCAGCGCGACGATGGAAAGGGTGGCAAGCGCGAGATGGAACAGGAGCTCGTCGGCCTTCTCCTGCGCGGTCTCACCGTAGTCGCGTACCAGTTCGGCGACCACGCCGGCCGGGATGATCGTGCCGTGCAGCGCCTTGAGCCTCTCTCGCACCGCGTGGGTCAGCACGACCGCGTTGGCTCCAGGCCGCTTCGCAATCGCGATCGAGACGGCCGGCTGCGCGGCCCAGGCCTCGCCCAGGCGCGTGAGCGCCCAGACCCGGCTCTCGTCGGGGCGTTCACCGATCGCGACCCGCGCGACGTCGCCGACATACACGGGACGGCCGTCGCGCGTGGCGAGCTGGAGGAGGGCGATATCCGGGATCCCCTGCAGCGTCTGGCCGCCGTGCACGGGTAGTGTGGCCCCGCCATCGCGGATGGTGCCGATCCGGAACGAGCGGTTCGCGCCCTCAAGCTTCTCGACCAGCTGGTTGAGCGTGATGCCAAAGCGCGCGAGGGCGGCAGGGTAGGGCGAGACGACGATCTCGGGCGGCGACCCTCCGACAAGGTAGGTCAGGCCGACATCGGGCAGCTTGACGAGTTCGGAGAGCACCCGATCGGCCAGCTCGCGCAGCGCGCTGCCCGTCCAGCGCGTCTCATGCGGGTCCGCGGCGCGAAGGGTGACGACGGCGACAGCGACGTCGTTGATGCCGCGGCCGACAATCAGCGGTTCGGGGATGCCCAGGGGGATGCGGTCGAAATTGGCGCGCACCTTCTCGTGCACGCGCAGGATCGCGTCGTCGAAATCGGTGCCGACGAAAAAGCGGGCGGTGACGATCGCCGCATCGTCGCGCGAGGAGGAGTAGACATGCTCCACGCCCGGGATGCCGAGTACGATCGCCTCGAGCGGGCGAGTGACGAGTTCGACGACGTCCGGTGCGGAGAGCCCGTCAGCGCGAACGTGGATGTCGATCATGGGCACGCTGCTCTGCGGCTCCTCCTCGCGCGGCAGAGCGAAGAGTGCGATCAGGCCGAGGGCGAGCGAGGCGAGAAGGAGGAGCGGTGTCAGCTTCGAGGCAATAAAGGCCCTGGCGAGGTGGCCCGAGATGCCGAGGGGAGGGCGGGTCATGGACGCATCACCACGTCGCCGGAGCGCAGGCCGGACAGGATTTCGCGCATGGCGACCCCGCCCAGGATGTGCGCGGGCCCGGGCTGCACGGGCACAGTCGCGCCGCCCTGCAACCTTACGAGGTCGACCCCAGCACCGCGGATCAAAAATGATTCAGGGATAAGGATCGTCTCCCGGCGATCGCCGACAATCGTGACCTCGACCCGTTCGCCGACGAAGAAGTCGCCAAGCCCCGCGACCTCAACGTCTGCGACCACCTGCCCGGCTTCCAGCCTGGGGTAGACGAGGACAATCCGCCCTTCGCCCAGGGCGACTCCGTCTTTCGCCGAAAGACCGCGCGCGCCGACCTGCACCGGGTCGCCCGCGCGCAGAAACCTGGCGTGGCGTTCGGGAATGCGCAGACGGAGCACGTAGCGGTCGGTGGCGATGGTGGCGATCGGCTCGCCCGGCATCACGACCGCGCCCGCCACCGCGTGCACGGCAAGCACACGGCCCGACTGCGGGGCCAGCACCTCGCCTTCGCGCGCCTGTTGGTCGATCACCGCCCGTTCCGCGCGCACGGCCGCCAACTGCGCCTCGATCACCTGCACGGCGGTCTCGGCTTCGTCGAGCCGGGCCTGCGTGGCGGCGCCGGTGAGGCGGAGTTGGCGGGTTCGTTCGAGTTCGAGCTGGGCTTGGCGTCGCTGCGCGGCTAGCGCGTCGAGCCTGGCGTCGAGGGCCGCTCGCTGTAAGCCAAGCTTGGGGTCGGCAACGAGGGCGACGACCTCGCCTGGCTGCACGGTGTCGCCCTCGCGGATGGCGAGGCGGTCGAGCGTGCCGGCGATGCGCGTCCGAGCCTCGACGGTGCGAACGGAGTCGACGGTGGCGAAGACGGGTTTGAGATCGTCGACGGTGACGGGCGCGATGACCAGCCGGTCCTGTGCTGCCGTTGGCGCGATGAGGGCCTGGGCGAGCAGGGCGAGGGCAGCGAGACGGCGCGGCGAGGGCATGGGCGGCTCCGAGCGGACTGCTTTACCTTCAAAATATTGAAGGTAACTTGGAGCCTGTGTTCAATCCGTCGCTGCCGGGGGGCTGCCCCGCGCGCGGTGACGGCTTACCCGCGGCGCAGTCGTACCGCGGCGAGGCCGAGCAGGCCGACGACGAACACGGCCAGAGCCGGAGGCGCCGCGACCGGATGGGGGTCGGTGGTGCGCTCGACGATGAACCCTTTCAGGTCAAGATGCGGCAGGTTCGCGATCCCCACGTATCCCGTGAGCCGCGCGTCGTTCCAGCCCCCTGGCAGAGCCGAGCTCCAGCCGTTGCGCCACACGAGCTGGGCGTAGTCCTCGCCGCCGCTATCTCCGAAGGGCGGGTTCGTGTTGTTGTCGGGCTGACCCGCGCCCCAGTTCGTATAGGACCACGTTTCGCCGGTGACCCAGGTCCACGTCCCCTCGCTCGCGGCATCGGTCGCACCGATCCACCACGACCCGATCAGGCCCGGCGTGTTGACGGTTTTCGCAACCGGATCCGCGACCCCGCCGAACAGGGCAGAGACGATGAAGGTCTGCTCCGCGGCAGAGGTGATGGTGACGAGGTCCCCCCCAGGGCCTGGGCAGCCGAACGGGCCTGGTTCCAGTCCCGCTGGCTGTCCTGCACGAGCCGATACCAGTGGCCGGTGGCGCCCGGCCCGGTCCATTGCACCCACGTTGCCTCCGCTCGCCCGGCTGAGACCAGCATGGAGAGGAGGGCGCAAAAGGGAAGTGTCTGGGTCCCTTTAATGGAAGTCCTCCCTCGGTCCAGGGAAACTAAGTGATTCCCCGGAACTTTACTCTTGTTTGTTTTGGACAATTTTCCGCCGTAAGGTTATCACCCCGGCCAGATTGTGGCCAGCGACGGTTGGTTGCAATCGTAGCCAAGCCTGTTCGCGCCGCTGCCGGCTTGCCCGGCATGCCGGTGCCCCGCGCCCCGCAGGCGAGCCCGTCGCCTGCGACCTTCCGGCTTGGCGACGGAAGGGCAGGCCTCGGCGAATGATTCCGCTCGCTGTCCTCGTTCCCCTCTTCGCGCTGATCGGGCTGGGCTACGGCCTTGGCCGCGGCCCGCTTAGGGATGCATGGGCGCAACGGGGGCTTCGCGTGTTCGTGCTCTACGCCGCGCAGCCCGCCTTCGTTTTTCGCTTTGTCGCCGAAGCTCCGACGGTGCCGTCCTCGGCGCTCGCGGCACCTGCGGCCTATCTCGCGGCAACCCGAGCTGCGGGTGCGATCGTAAGTGCCGTCGCGCCAACCGCCCGAAGGCTCGCCGCGATGGGCGCGGTTTCGGCCAATGTCGGCTACCTCGGGCTGCCTGTGGTCGCGGTTTCGGCGCTCCGTGGGGACCCGGAGGCGGTGGGTGCAGCGATCGCGATCCTGGTCGCCGATGTGCTGCTGGTGGTGATGAACGCCAACCTCGTGCTGCTCGCCTCCGGCGGGCTGCGCAGCGGCCTGCGCGCCGCGATGCGAGCGCCGCTAGTCTGGGCCACCGCAGTGGGGCTCGCGGCTCGGCCCGTCGGCATGCCCTTGCCCGAGTTGCTGGCGCGGCTTTTCGGGCTGCTGGCGGGCGGGGCGGTGCCTGCGGCGTGCGTCTCCCTCGGCGCTGCACTCGCCTCGGCGTCTGGCGCGTTTGCCCTCTCGGCCCTGCGCCCCGTAGCGGCCGCCCTGCCGGGCAAGCTTCTGTTCCACCCGGCGCTCGCCTAGGGCTCGGCTGCTGCCTTCGGCCTGCCGGATGCCGCAATCGCCGCCACCGTGCTGTTGGCAGCAACGCCGACCGCGTTGAACCACTTCCTGATCGCTGCTGCCGGCGGGGCGGACGCGCGTGCCGCCGCCGCGCTCTGCTTCTGGACGACGCTCGGCGCGATGCCGGCGCTTGCGGGCTGGAGCGCCCTGCTCGCCTAAGCGTAGTGGGCAGCAGCGTTCTTCGTCGCTTCCGCCCGGGCGATGCTGTCGAGAATAAGCTGTTCGGCTGCCTCAGGGCCGGCCCACTCGCCGAGGCTGACCTCCTTGCCCTTCTCCAAGTCCTTGTAGTGCTTGAAGAAATGGGCGATCTGCTCGGTCAGGATGGACGGCAGGTCGCGGAAGGACTTCACCCCTGTATAAAAAGGGTGGAGCTTGTCCACAGGCACGGCGAGGATCTTCTCGTCCGGCCCGGCCTCATCGCGCATCATCAACACGCCCACCGGCCGGCACCGCACGATGCAGCCGGGCACCAAGGCGGCCTGGGTGACGATCATGACGTCCATCGGGTCGCCATCCTCGGCGAGGGTGTGCGGAATGAAGCCGTAGTTCCCCGGGTAGTACATCGCGGTGTGGAGGAAGCGGTCCACCATCAGCGCCCCGGACACCTTGTCGAGTTCGTACTTCACCGGCACTCCGCCCTGGGGGATCTCGACGATGACGTTGATGTCGCTCGGCGGGTTGCGGCCGATGCTGATTCGCGTGATGTCCACGGCTCCCCACTCCTTGGCTAGGCTCGGTGCCCGTCTAGTCGAAGCCTGCCCTGTGCGCCATGGACGATCGCGGCAGGGAGGGGCAGACTGGTAGCAAAACACTCCAGGAGGATCGTCCATGCCGAGACGCCGAACCGTCGCCGCAGCCCTCGCCGCTGCCCTTCTCCTTGCCGCCTTGCCCGCCGCTGCGCAGGGCGATTTCGTTGTGGAGAAGCGCGCCTTTGAGATCCCGCGCTTCACAACCCAGGCCGGCCAAACTGTGCCCCGCCTGCGCATCGGCTACCAGACGGCCGGGCGGCTGAACGAAGCGCGCGACAATGCCGTTCTGATCACGCACTTTTTCTCCGGCACCTCGCACGCCTTCGGCCGCCTCTCTCCCGGCGGACCGCCAGGCTACTGGGACGCCATCATCGGCCCGGGCAAGCCCATCGACACCGACCGGTTCTTCGTCGTCTCCGCCGACACACCGGTTAACCTGAACACAGGTGATCCGAACGTGATCACCACCGGTCCTGCGACACCGCACCCCGAGACCGGCCGCCCGTGGGGCCTGTCGTTCCCGGTGCTGGCCATCCGCGACTTCGTCGAGACGCAGAAGGCACTGCTCGACCACCTTGGTGTGAGGCGGCTCGCCCTCGTCGCCGGGGCCTCCATGGGTGCCTTCCAGGCGATCGAATGGGCTGCAGCCTACCCAGAAATGGTCGCGCGCGTGATGCCAGTGGTAGGCTCCGATCGGGCAGATGCCTGGCTTATCGGCTGGATGGACATCTGGACCGCGCCGATCCGCCTCGATCCGGAGTGGCGGGGGGGCGACTACTACGGCGGCCCGGGCCCTGCGCGGGGGCTCGCGGAGGCGCTGAAGATCGTCACCCATCACGCTCGGGACTGGCCATGGGCCGACACGATCGGCGTTCGCCCTGCCGAAGGCCAGGATCCGCGGGCCTCGGTCACGCAGCGCTTCGCCATCGAGAAGTGGCTGGACGACACCGCGGCAGCACGTGCTCGCGTTGCGGACGCGAACCATTTCCTCTACCTCGCCCGCGCCAATCAGCTGTTTCTTAAGCAGTATGAAAGTCCGGAGGCAGCACTGGCGCGATCCCGGGCGAATTGGCTGATCGTTGCCGCGACCGGCGATCGGATCTTCCCGATCGAGGCCAACCGGCGACTTGCGGCCACGCTGCGCGCGCAGGGGCGGGCAGTGGAGATCGTCGAACTCGACGGCGCTCTCGGCCACCTCGAGGGCATCGTGTCGATCGCGAAGGCATCCGACGCGATCCGGCGCCTGCTCGCGCAGTGAAGAAGAGGTCGCGTCGACGCACCGTAATCGAGACTTCAGAACGACGGAACGCGGCAAGGTTCTCCAGATGCCACGGGGGCGGTCTGTTTTCGGCTAGCCCTGGAGGAACCATGCCGCGTCGCGTTCTCGCTGGCGCGCTCGCGCTCGGCATTCGCCCTCCGCCTGCGTAAGCGGGGCCTCTGGTCGACCGTCCGCTGGTGATCGCGCATCGCAGCGCGAGCCAGCACCTGCCCGAACAAACCATGAAGGCCCATGGTGCGGCCGTGGCAAGGGGATCGACCTCCTTCGAGCCCGACCTTTGTATCGCCGCGGAGGGCGTTCTCGTCGCCCGGCACGATCGGCCGCTCAACGCCGCCACTGCCATTGCCTCCATCACCGCAGGCAACCCCGCGGTGTTTGCCAAGGAAACCGGCAGCGATGCGGCGCGAGCGCACCAGAGCGGACGCCACGAACTGCGACGCGACCCCGCTCGTCTCCGCCCGCTCGCTCGGGACGACCGGCGACACGGTGCCGCCGAACGACGACGATAGCGGCAGCGAGGGCTTCATCGTGCCGCGCTTGACTGGCCGTGCTGGACGACCTGTTCGCCCTCTGGCGCGACAGCGGCAAGGTTTTCGGCGTCTATCCCGAAGCGAAGACCATGTCCGGCCGCGCCCCCTTCAACGTTCGATTGCCGACGCGGTTGCTCTCGGCTCTCGGCCACCATCGGGAAGGTGGGCTGTTCGATGGCAGCCGTTATGCTATCCTCCTTTCATCGTTGGATCTGTCGAACATTCAGCATCTCGCGCCACGGCCCAATCCGCCGCTCGTCTTCCCCGCCGGCATCGGGCCATCGGCGGCGCAGCCAAGGCAGGTCGCCGGGATTGCACCTGGGGTCAGCGTAGCTGTTCGGTAGGTCAACCAAATGTGCGTCGCCCGCGCCTAAGGGGGGGCGCCGTAGATTTCCGCTCCCCCGTCGTCGAACGCAAACGCCGGCCTTTACGAAACCGTCTCTGTGCGCTCGGCGCAGACGGGATCGTCAGCGATGCGCAGGACATTGCGAAGCGGTTCCGCGATGCGCTCTATCCTGAACCGGTCAGCGAACCGGCAGCGATTGCGCCGTTCGAGGTCGCGGTCGAAGGCATTGCGGGTCAGCGGTCGCTTCGCCTCGGGGCTTGTATCGGGTCGGCGGCCGGTTTCGAGCGGCCGGGGCTTGCGCTCGCCACGCCCCTCGGCGCATGAGGCAAGACGGCGCGGCGGGCCGGTAGCTCAACGGTCAGAGCGGGCCGCTCATAACGGCTTGGTTGCGGGTTCAAGTCCTGCCCGGCCCACCGCCCCGCCGGCCCAGACTCTTCGGAGTCGCGACCGGCGCGGGAGCGCCGCGGCCGTTGCGGCGGGGGGGATCGGGCGAAAGGCTTGTGCAGAGCATGACAGCCGGCGGAGGGCGAGCGGCACTGACACCCCGCGAGGGGAGAGGGTCGCTCGAGGAGACCTTTCCGCCGACCCAAAGCGCGTTGCGACCGGGACCGCCGCCCGAGCGCATTCGACAGCATAGCGCATCATCTTGCCGCACTCTTGAGTCGGGCGGGAAGGGTGGCTTGCCTGCGAGGCTTCGCCGCAGTTCCTTTGCCTCTACATTGGTACGTCGATGCCGCGCAGCCGCGCTGCGATGAAGGTGGCGTAGGGGTCGGTCATCCCGGCGGTGGCGTCGATGGCGGAGCGGAGGATTTCCTCGCGCGGCCAGTCCGGGTCCGGGCGGTAGTCGCCGAAGATGGCGAGCGCCTGGCGGTAGCGCCGCGGCAGGCGTTCGGCGTTGCGCGTTTCAGCGAACGCGAGGGCGGCAGGAAAGAGCAAGTCCAGCACCGTATCGATGATCTCGTCAGCTGCAAGCTCGAACCCCACTTTGCGGTCGTGGCCATAGACGCGAGTTTCGTTGGTGTGGCGGGCTGCATGGAAGGCCTCGCCCAAAGTGGCGTCCAGGGCCGAGAGGTCATCGAGCAGCGCGCCGCCGCGGTACGGCGCACCGCTCAGGATTTCCCCGATCCGCGCAGCAAACAGTTCGGCAGCGGCATCGATCAGTCGCCCGATGGCCTGGCCGCGCAGCGACGCGACGGAGCCGTCGCGCCTGCCAGCGATCGGCCCGACGAGATCGACGAATTCGCGGGCAGAGACGATGCCGAGATCGACCGCGTCCTCAAGGTCGGCGACGGTGTAGGCGATGTCGTCTGCGGCCTCCATCAGCCAGGTTGCGGGATGGCGGGGCGCAAGGGCGGGATCGTCGAGGCCGTAGAGATGCCGGATGACGTCGGCGAAAGCGGCCGCCTCAGTGGTGAAGAGACAGAACTTTGTGCCCCCCCGGGAGCGGACGTCTAGAGCGCTCCAAGGGTATTTCAGCATCGCTCCAAGCGTGGCGTAGGTTAGGCGAAGCCCCCGGTCCATCCGGTGCATGTCGATCTTGGTGACAATCCTGAACCCTTGCGCGTTACCGTCGAAATGCGGGAAGTCGTCGGGCGCGTCGTTGACACCGTGTTCAGCGAGGAGGCGCCGAAGCGCGGCCGCGATCGCCTCCTCGCCGGCATGGCCGAATGTCGGGTTGCCGATGTCATGCACCATGCAGGCGGCGCGCACGACGGCGCCAACCTCCTGCGGCGTGATGCCTGCTGGTTCAAGCAGGTGTTCGATCCGCCCCCCCGCGAGCACGCCGAGCGAGCGGCCGACGGAGGCGACCTCGAGCGTGTGCACGAGGCGGTTGCGCACGTGACTGTCGTGCGGCAGGGGGTGGACCTGGGTCTTCGCCTGAAGGCGTCGGAAGGGCCGGGCGTAGGTGATCCGATCCTGGTCGCGCTGGAAGGCGTCGCGATGCGGTTCGTCGCGCGGCGCGCTTTCGCCGAAGCGCACGCGGGAAAAGGCGCGGGCGAGGTCGAGCATGGAGCAGAGGGTGTGGCGGAGCCGCGGCGTCTGGGCAAGGTTGGGAAGGAGTGGGCGGAGCGGACCGAGGGATTGAGCCGGAGTGGTCTGTGGCGCGCCAAACCTAGCGGGGCTCGCCCGACCGCTTGGCGGCGATGATCCTCTTCCTCTCCTCCGCGCATCGCGCCGACGACCGGCGCGTCGCCGCACTCGCGGCCATGAGCCTGGCCGAGGCCGGGTTCGCCGTGCTCCACCTCTGTGTTGCGGGCGGACCATCGCCGCGCGGCGTTCCGACTTTGGCTCTGCCGCAACGCCCGGGCCCGCTGCGGCGGGTCGCGTTTCTCGCGCGCATTGCTGCCGCTGCGTGGCGGCAACGCCCGCGCGTTGTCCAGGCGAACGAACCGGACACCTGGGCGGTCGCTCTGCTGCTGAAGGCGCGCTTTGGATGCCAAGTGGTGTTCGACGCGCACGAGGACTACCTCGACGCCCGTCGCCTGTCTGGCGTGCCGCGCACGCTTCGCCCGCTCGCCGCCCGCGCCTTGGGGCTGATCTTCCGCGCTTTTGCCCGCGTCTCGGACGGCGTGCTCTGCATTTCGGCCGACCGCGCGGCCGTCTTTCCCTTGCCGCGCCGTGCGCCGCCAGTGCTCGTCGTTCGCAACGCGGTGCACCGTTCTGAAACCCTCTCCCTCTCTCGCGCCGATGCAGCGACCATGGCGCGGTTCGATGCGGTCGCCGTCGGCGCGATGGGGCGGGAGCGCGGCTGGACGACGATGGTGGAGGCGACGGCAAGCCTGCCCGCGGCACCGTTCCGTTGCGCGATCATCGGCCCGGTCACGGACGGATCAGAGGCCATGTTGCGAGCGGAGATTGCACGACGGGGTCTGGGCGGGCGGATTGTGCTCACGGGCCGCCTTGCCCGCGGCGATGCATTGACGATGGCGGCGCGCGGCCAAGCGGCGCTGGTGCTGTTCGCGGCCGGTGCGCGCAACCACGACACCGCGTTGCCCCACAAGCTGTTCGAGGCGATGGCCCTCGGCCTTCCCGTTGTTGTCGCCCAGGCCGTTCGGCCGGCAGCGGCACTGGTGTGCGAGGTGGGCAGCGGCGTGACAGTGGACGCGGCGCAGCCGGGCGCCGTGTCGGAAGTGCTGCAGTCGCTCTACTTCCGCCCGCTCGACCGTCTGGTTATGGGAGAGCTTGGGCGACGAGCCAGCCTGGGCAAGCTTGCCTGGGAGGAGGATGCCGCAGGACTTATACCAAATCCCATTGATCAGAACCGATGTGCCCAGTCCCGCAGTCCGATGGACATGATGCGCCCGGGCTGATCGACGAGGCGGTTCCAGGCATGGCAGCAGTGATCGACGATGTCGTCGTG
>Ga0308417_1001372_pt1 | contig 16816 bp, 14 predicted proteins | sample HotsprSampleOS65_FD_203528 | JGI IMG/M metagenome (GOLD analysis project Ga0308417, IMG submission 203528) | Hot spring phototrophic mat microbial communities from Octopus Spring, Yellowstone National Park, Wyoming, United States - 20090730_OS65 ... | reverse complement strand
CCGCCCTGCCTCGTGCTCCTTCAAGATCCCGAGGATCTGTCCCTCAGTGAACCGGCTCCGCCGCATCGTCCTCTGCTCCTCGACAGATCCAACTTATCCTTGGCTGGAACCGCGGGGAGCACGTCACACCGCCAACCAGCACAAGGCGCTGTCCTCTCATCGCCGCCCGCCGCAACGACGTATCGGCACATTCGCGCGTGGGCTTGGGGCGGGCAGGACTGTGCACGGCGCTGCCGAGCGTCGGACGCCGAGCGACGTCCTGCGCTGGGCAGCCGAACGGTGACCAGCATCCTCGGATCCTCTCTCGCGAAAGGCGGCGAAAGCGGCCGGCGGGCTATCCGGCTGGCGCCCGGCCTGCGACGGCTCGTTTCGCCCATCCAGCGGATGGCGAAGAACCGCGTCGTTGTCGAGCGCTTCGCCGACCACTGCAAGGCTGGCTACCCCGACCTTCACCGACAGGTCTGGCTGCCAGTTCTGTACAACATAGCCGGCTTCGCGAGCCAGCAGGGCGGGCAATCAGTTTCCGAACAGCCCGAAACTTGCGAGGCGGAGGAGGTGGTCACGGTGAGACCGGCGGACGCTGAGGCAGAGTGATCGATCAATTCGGAAGGATCCGCCGCCTCATGACAATGGGCGGCGCGCGACGATGTCTAAGCCCAGCTACTCGCCGGGTCGATCTGCAACGACCGCGACGGCAAGCTGGACATCGATCCCTCAATCCGCCCGCGACGCCCCCCAGGATCGAGGGCGCGGTTCTGGTCACGGCGCTGTTCGACGTTCTGCCCTGCCGCCTCGCCAAGGCGCCGTCCGCCGCGCTAAACGCTGGACTGCGTCGGGCCGGGGGCAAGACAGGGCGCGGGGTTTTGGCACCACGTGTCGCGCCCCACCTTGGGCTTAGTGGCGCTCGGCCGGCCAGTCGTGGGTGTGCGGTTCGCGGGCTGCGCGTTCGCTGCACCGTTTTTGACACTCCGCGACTTTTGACACCCCGCGACCCGCTTGGCTCGCCGAAAACCGCGAGGCGAAGGCCGGGATCGACGCCGCACTGACGGAGCTGCGGCGAAGACGGCTGAGAGTTTCGGTTTTTCGAGCCGTTCGACGCGTCCCTCGGCGCGCTTTCCGGCGAGGTGTCGGCCCCGTCGCACGGATCACCGGGATGCACCGTGACATGCTCACCGGCACAAGCTGGGGGAGGGGGCGGTGCACTGACGTGGCGGGTAGCGGAGGTTCCCGACCGATCGAGTCCAGTGTCTCGCCATCGGAGTGGCCTCGCGTCTTTGCCCTGTGCTGGCCAACGCGATGGTTGCAGTCGGCCTCCACGTCTCGCCGAGTGTTGTTGGCCTCGCGCAGGGCGCGACCCTGAGTGGTTCGTTCAGGCCGCTGTCGCCGCTCTCAACGCGGCGTGCGCACTCGGCGGGTAGGCATGGTGCCTGGCAAGAACCCCTGTGGTGCCCAAGATCCGACCGCTTTTTGTCGCCGGGGTGACCGTGACGAAGCCTCCTTGAGCAGGATGGACACGCGCTCGACTTTTCGCGGGCTCTTTACACAACGGCAGGCGTCCTAGCGAGGCAGAACGGTGTCTCGCTAGGCGCCGCCCCTCGTCCCGCTGCACCCCCGGTCGGAACTCGTCACAGACCTTTCGAACCCTTCGTCGTGTCCGCCTCAACCTTGGCAAAAGCGAGCTGCGCAACGCACTGGATCCGCGGCCCAAGGCGAGAGGCTCGCCGCCGGGCTTAGCTCTGCGGACCGTTCTGCCGCAGGAATGCGATCAGGTCCTCGAGTTGCTGCGGGTTGCGGATGCCGGCAAAGGCCATAGAGCCGCCGGGGACAAGATCTTTCGGATTGGTCAGATATTTGCGGAGGTTTTCCTCAGTCCAAGTAAGCCCCTGTCCGGACAGTTCGATCATCTTTGCGGAGTAGCGGAACCCTTCGCGCTTGCCGGCGGGCTGGCCAACGATGCCCCAGATGTTCGGGCCGACGCCGTGGCGCCCGCCCTCGTTAATGGTGTGGCAAGCGCGGCACTGATTATAAATGCGCTGACCGGCCGCAGGATCCCCGGATGCGGCAGCTGGGGTTGCGATCGCGAACACAGCGCCGACTGCGAACGCGGCGGCGAACAGACCTGAACGCATGGCGTCTCCCTTCATTCAGTGCACGCGGGGCTGTGAGAGGCGGTTCACGGTCTCCACCGTCCCGGCGCTCTGGAGCATAAGCAAAGCTTCGCAATTGTGAAGGCGTCGGCCGCAGCCGGACAGAGAGAAAGTTGCCGTGTGTGGGTTCGGCCAGGCGATGCGTCACCCTCTGGCGGAGACGGCCGTTCCCACGTTCATTCTTTGTTCTGAAATGCGCATGCATCTTGCACATTGTCCGGTGCCGACGAACCGCGACAACCCGGTCGGGGGATGAAGCCGGGGGCGGGTCGGGTGAGGGGAGGCGGCGCCGTGTCCACAAGATGCAGGAGGGTCCATGCTCCGCTTCGCTGCAACGGTATCCGCAATTTTCCTCTCTCTCGGGCTTTGCGAGTCGTCGCTTTCGGCGACCGGTTCCTGCCCGCCCCCCGGCACGGTCGCGATCCGCGACGATGGCGCGCGGATCGAATTTCTCGGGCCGGACGGCGCCGAAGCCGGGCTTTGCCTCGTCCGCCGAGGCGACCAGGAAGTGAAGCTCCTGTTCGGACTGTGGGCGCCCCCGGGCCCGGATATCGGCCAGGCGCGGGCGGCGCTTAGCGCGCTGCTCTCGGGTGCCCCGGGCACCCAGGTCACGATTTCGGAACATGTCGCCACCGACACGTGGCACGAGACGTGGCGACGCGGGCCGGACGACGAAATCGTGCTCCCCGGGGGCCGGCGCCGTGCCATCCGCCTTGAGCGGACCATGCGCATGAGCGGCCCGGTCCCGCTCGCCGCCGAGGTCACCCACTGGCTGGATGCGGAAACGGGCGTGGTGCTCAAGGCTACGCATCGCCACCTTAGCGGCCTTCGTCTGCCCTACCGGGACCTTGTGATCACCCGCCTCGACCGGCGCGGGTGAACAGCCTTGCGCTTCGCTGCTCGCCTGGCCGCCCGTCCGGACAGCTGAATGTCCCTCAGCGTCCCTCGGCGGCCGGAGCGCATCCTCGCGCTCCGGCTTGCGTGGCCGGCGGGCAGCGGAGGATAACGCTCCGGTAAGGGCAACGGGGGCGACGAGTGCGACGGTTCGCCGGTTTCGTTCTGCTGATGGCAGGGCTCGGCGTGCCCTCTCTCGCCGCGCTCTGGATGAGCGTTGCGGCCGTGTTCCGATGACCCTGCCGCCGCGCACGAGGACGCGGCCCCAGTTCGCGTCCCTCAAAGCTTCCGTGCTTTTGCTCTTCGTCTGGCCCTTGCCTTTCGCCGCCCTGCTCGCGCTGCTACGCGGCGAAGGTAGCCTTCTTGTGGGCACCGCCCTTCCTTTCGCACTCGTTCTTCTTGCCGTCTCTCGTCTTCGACGCGGCCTCCTTGCCTGTGAACAGGGCCGCGCAGCGGACGGCTTCCCGAAGCCTTTCGCGGCGGCCGCACTGCTCGCGGGTGCGGCGGCCTTCCTCACGGCCCTCTTCGCCGGGGGCTACTCGGGTCTCTTCGCTGCGGTCTTTGGCCTCGCAGCGGGCGCTGGCGTGGCGCTGCTTTACGGCACCGACGCGGCCGCCACCGCCCCGGCCCTGGCCGAGGGCGTGGCCCCGTTCACGGCCGAGGAGCGGCGGCTGATCGAGCAGGCGAAGGCGCGCGTCGCCTCGCTCGAAGCAGCCTCGGCGAAGCTCGCCTCGGCGGAGTTTCGCACCCGGCTCGATCGCGTGGCGCGCTGGGCGCGTGCGGTGATTGAGGAGGTCGAACGCGATCCGCGCGACCTCCGCCGCGCGCGCAAGTCGCTGACCGTCTACCTAGAAGGGGCGGAGAGGGTGACTGCGAAGTACCTCCTCACCCATCCTCGCGCAGGCGACCAGGCGGGCGCGCTGCAGGACGGGCACCGCACGCTGCTGCACGAGCTCGAGCTCGCCTTTGCCGACCAGCACGGCAAACTCTTGCAGAACGACGCCCTTGACCTCGACGTTCAGATCGAGGTCCTGACCAGGCGCCTGCAGCAGGAAGGCGTGACGCGAGGCCAAGCGGAGGAGCCTAAGGATGACCGACACGCCATCCGTCACGATCCCGGTCGACGGAGCGAACGCGCGCGCGCCGGCGGCGGCCGGGGCCGCGGTCTCCTACGCCGAGGCGCCGGCGGAGCGTCGCGCACGGATCGATGCGGTGCTCGCTGCGCTCGACCTCAACGACAGCAACGCCATCCTAACCTTCGGTGCCACGGTGCAGGAGCAGGTGACGCTTATTGCGGATCAGATGCTCGAAGGCGTGCGCACCAAGGATGCGGGTGCAGCCGGCAGCGCCCTGTCAGAGATGGTCGCCGCACTGCGCGGCTTCAACGTCGAAGAAGCGAGGCGAGGCGGCTTCCTCTCCCGCCTCTTCGGTGTGGCCTCGCCGGTCGCCAGGATCCTGCAGCGCTACGAGGAGGTGCGGGGGCAGATCGACGCGATCACCGATGCGCTCGAGGACCACAAGACCAAGCTGATGACGGATATCGCCTCCCTCGACCGCTTATATGCCGCAACACTCGAGCATTTCCATCTCCTCGCCGACTACATCGCGGCTGGCGAAGAGGCGCTGCGCCGGCTCGATGAGGAGTTGATCCCGGCCCTCGCGCGCACGGTCGAGGTCTCGGGAGAGATTCTGAAGGCGCAACAGCTGCGGGACCTGCGCGCGCGCCGCGACGATCTCGAACGGCGTGTGCACGACCTTAAGCTCACTCGCCAGGTCGCGATGCAGAGCCTGCCCTCGATCCGCCTCGTCCAGGAGAATGACAAGGCGCTGATCGGCAGGATCACATCGACCCTTGCCAATACGTTGCCGCTATGGCGTACGCAGCTCGCTCAGGCCGTGACGATTGCGCGCAGCCAGTCGGCAAGCAAGACGTTGAAGGCGGCGACCGACCTGACCAACGACCTTCTGCGCGCCAATGTCGAGACCCTTCGCCAAGCGAACTCTGAGATCCGCGAGCAGGTCGAGCGCGGAGTGTTCGACATTGCCACGATCAAGAAAGCGAACGAGGACCTTATCGCCATCATCACCGACAGCCTCGCCATCGCCGAGGCGGGAAAGAAGACGCGCGCCGAGGCCGAGAAGGTTCTCATGCAGTGCGAGGCGGACCTGAAGCGGGCACTCGCCTCGGCCAGGGTGCGAGCGGCCTTGCCGGTCGGGCACGCCGCGAAGGGCTGACCGGGGTCGTTGGCGGCGGCCCGCCGGTCTTCTTCAGAGTCCTGACGCCGCACCGTGGCTTCCGCCCGCTGCCGTCGCCCGGCCACGCCTACGCCTAGCCGACAAGCCGGCTGGCGAAACTCCGCCCGCGCAGCAGGCGGTCGTCTTGCGCCAGCGCAAGCCAGCCTGCCGGTTGCGTGGTAACGAGGGGGCATGGGCCTTCTGTCCCGAAGTCTCCTCGTCATCGCGTTCACTGGCGCCGCGTCCGCCGGGTGGTGGTGGGTCTCGCGCCCTCCTCTGGTGGAGACGGAGGCGGTCGTTCGCGGGCCCGCTGTCGAGGCCGTCTACGCCACCGGCACGGTCGAGCCCGTTGTCTGGGCGCGCATCGGCCCGGCGGTGAAAGGCAGACTGGTTTGGCTCGGGCCGCAGGAGGGCGAGCGGGTCGCGAAGGGCGAGGTGCTCGCCCGCATCGACGACACCGTCGCCCGTGCGCAGGTGCAGGAGGCGGAAGCTCGCGCGGCCTTCCTGCGCGAAGAGGCCGGCCGGCTCAAGGCGCTCGCCGCGCGCGACATCGTCGCTCGCTCCGCTCTCGAACGGGCGGAAAGCGAGGCCCGCGCGGCGGAGGCGATCGTCGAAGCCGCTCGCCGCCGCCTCGACGACTACCTGCTCCGCTCGCCGATCGCTGGCGTCGTGCTGCGCCGTGACGGCGAGATCGGCGAGGTGGTCGACACCGCGACGACGGTGTTCTGGGTTGGCGAGGCTCGACCTTTGCGGGTCACGGCGGAGGTCGACGAGGAGGATATCCCCCGCGTCTCGCCGGGGCTCCGTGCCCTGCTCAAGGCCGATGCCTTCCCTGGCAGGACGCTCGAGGGCACGGTGGCCGACATCACGCCGAAGGGCGACCCAAGGCTGAAGGTCTATCGCGTGCGCATCGCACTGCCCGACACCACGCCACTGATGGTCGGCATGACGGTCGAGGCTAGCATCATCCTGCAGGCGGACCCGCACGCCTTGCTTGTGCCAACCTCCGCCATCCGCGACGGCACGCTGTTCGTGGTCGAGGGTGCGACCGTTCGCCGCGTGGCGGTGGAGCTCGGCGTGCGCGGGGCCATGCGCACCGCAGTGAAGGCGGGCGTCGAGGAGGGCCAGCGCGTCGTCCGCGACCCGCCAGCGACACTGGCGGACGGCGCGCGGATCCGTCTGCCCGAGGGCGCGGCGGCGCGCTGAGCCGAAGTGTCGCTGACCCTTGCCATCGCCTTCGGCCACCTCAAGCGGCGCAAGCGGCAGACGTTCGTCTCCCTGCTCGGTGTCGCGCTCGGCGTCGGGTTCTTTATCGCCATCGCCGCCCTGATGCGGGGCTTTCAGACCTACTTCGTCCAGCAGGTGATCGATGTCGCGCCGCACGTGGTGATGAAGGACGAGTTCCGCTCGCCCGCCCTGCAGCCGGCGGAGATCGCCTTCGCCGGCGGCGCGGTTGCGATACGCGGCGTACGCCCGCGCGAGGCGGTGCGCGGCATCCGCGAAGCGGGGGCGAAAATCGAGGCGATTGAGGCCATTCCCGGGGTGGCGGTCGCGCCTGTGCTGCTCGGCCCCGCGCTGTTCCGCTACGGCGCGCGCGACGTGGCGGTGAGCCTTGCCGGCATCGACCCTGGGCGAGAGAGGCGCGTGACCAACATCGAGAAGGACATGACAGCAGGCCGGCTCGAGGACCTGCGGGCAACCGCAAACGGCGTGATCGTCGGCATTGGCGTGGCACAGCGGCTCGGGGCGACGGTCGGCGATTCCGTGATCGCTGTCGCCCCATCCGGTGTGGCGACCAGTTTCCGCATCGTCGGGCTGATCGAAACCGGGGTGACCGCGCTCGACGAGCGCGAGGCCTACGTGCTCCTCCGCTTGGCACAAGTCATTCTGGACCGGCCAAATGTGATCAATCAGATCCGCATCCGGCTCGACGACGTCCGCCAGGCCGAGCCGCTTGCGCGCCGCCTGGAGGCCGCCTTCGGCTACCGCACGGAGAGCTGGGAGGAGAGCAACCGCAACGTCCTCGCGCTGTTCGTCATCCAGAACGCGATCATGTTCTCGGTGGTCGGCGCCATTCTGCTCGTCGCTGCTTTCGGCATCTACACCATCATCTCGCAGGTTGTGCACGAGAAGGCGCGCGACATCGCGATCCTGAAGTCGATCGGCTTCCGGGCCCGCGATATCCAGGCGATCTTCCTGGTCGAGGGCGCGATCGTCGGGCTTGCCGGCGCTGTCGTCGGCTGGGCTGTCGGCTACGGCCTGATCGAGGCGCTTGCGCAGGTGCGGTTCCAGTCCGCTGGCGGGCCGCTGCGCGGCCGCGAAGGGTTCATCCTCGCGCGTGAGCTCTGGACCTACCTTGCGGGCGGCGGCTTCGCCCTCGTCGCTGCGATGGCCGCCACCCTAATTCCGGCCCGCAAGGCCTCACGCCTCAACCCGGTCGACATCGTGCGCGGGGCGGTATGACCGCGTTGATTGCCGTCGAGAACGTGACGCGGACGCTGCCGGGGCCGCAGCCCGTGGTGCTTGTGCGCGAGGTGTCGCTCGCGGTCGGGCCCGGCGAGTTCGTCGCGATCACCGGGCCTTCGGGGTCGGGCAAGTCGTCCTTGCTTTACCTTCTGGGTCTGCTTGATCGACCAAGCGAGGGCAGGGTCCTGCTCAACGGCAGGGACACAGCGCGGATGAGCGACGATGCGCTCGCGGCCGCGCGCCTCTCGCGCCTCGGCTTCGTGTTCCAGTTCCACTTCTTGCTGCCGGAGTTCACCGCTCTCGACAACGTGCTGCTCCCAATGCGCAGGCTTGGGCAACTGTCCGAGACGGAGCAGCACGAGCGGGCGAGGGGGCTCCTCGAGGCGCTTGGCCTTGCCGACGCTGCCGCGAAATACCCAGACCAGCTCTCCGGCGGGATGCGCCAGAGGGTGGCGATCGCGCGGGCGCTTGCCAACGATCCGGCGGTGCTCCTTGCCGACGAACCAACAGGCAATCTCGATACGAAGAACGCGTCCGCCGTGTTCGACATCTTCGCCGCCCTGGCCGGATCGGGCGGGCGGAGCGTGGTGGTGGTGACGCATGACCAGGACCTGGCCGCTCGCGCCTCGCGCCGGATTCGGCTGGTCGACGGGCGGGTGGCGGACGACAGCGCCGGTTGAGCCCTTTGCTGCCTCCGGTTTGGGCAGCTGGAGACGCCGTGGGCAGATCCGGCTCAAGCCGGTTGGGTCCGCCTCCGGGCGAGACTACGGCATGGGCCTTGCCTGATGAGCAGTGGAAGAGGCTTGCGCTGCCGCCCGCAAAAGGTCATCTCGCGGTAGCGCGGAAGAGCATAGGGGGGTTGGGGCATGGGTCGGAGACGGATTGCCGCGTTGGCTGTCGCGGCGCTCGCGCTCTTTGTGCAGCCGGCTCGTGCGACAGATGTGCGCTTCAGCCTCGATTGGGCCTTCCAGGGGCCGCAGGCACCGTTCCTGCTGGCCCTTGAACGCGGTTTCTTCCGCGACGAAGGCCTGAATGTGACGATGGACCGGGGCTTCGGCTCCGGCGATGTGCCGATCAAGATCCTCGCCGGGACCTACGACGTCGGCATCGCCGATCTGAACCCGACCATCCGTATGAAGCTCGAACGTCCCGAGCTGGACATCTTCTCCCCCTTCATCATTAACGACGCGACGGCGCTTGCGGTGATGACGCTGCGTCGTGAGGGCATCACGCGGCCGCAGGATATCGTCGGCAAGACGCTCGCGGCCCCCGAGACGGATGCTGGGCGCCAGCTGTTTCCAGCTTTCACCCGCGCGGTAGGCATCGACCCGGCGTCGGTGCGATGGCTGACCGTAAGCCCGCAGTTGCGCGAGTCGATGCTCCTGCAGCGCCAGGCGAACGGAATCACTGGCTTCATCACCTCGGGCATCCTGTCACTGAAGGCCGGCGGCGCGCGTGCCGAAGATATCGTCACCTTTAAGTACAGCGAGTTCGGGGTTGACTTATACTCGACCAGCTTGCTCACCACGCGACGCTGGGCGGAAGCCAACCCGCGCGCTGTGACAGGGCTGATCCGCGCCATCGTGCGCGGCCAGAACGAGGCGCGGCGCGATCCTGACGCCGCGATTGCGGCGCTCAGGCGCCGCGACCCGCTGATCGACCCCGCGGTGGAGAAGGAGCGCATGCTCCTTGGCTTCACCGAGCTCACCTTCACGCCGCACGTGGTCGCGAATGGCTTCGGCGCGGTCGATCCCGCCCGCCTGCAGCGCTCCATCGACATCGCACGCGCCGCCTTCGGCATCGCCCGGCAGATGAATGCGGAGGAGGTGTACGATCCGAAGTTCCTGCCCCCCGCCGCGGATCTGAGGGCGGCTCCGTGAGAGCAGAGCTGAAGTTCGTCGAACTCGATAACGTCAGCCTGACCTACGGCGGGGGCACGCTCGCTGTTGACCAGCTCGACCTCGCGATCGCGCGGGGCGAGTTTGCGGCGGTGGTGGGGCCGTCGGGCTGCGGCAAATCGACGCTGATGAAGCTTGTGACGGGACTGGCGCCCGCCTCGAAGGGCAACGTTGTGGTTGCAGGCCGGGAGGTGGCGGGCCCTCTGAAGATCGTTGGCATGGCGTTCCAGAACCCAACACTCCTTCCCTGGCGCAGCACGCTGGACAACGTGCTCCTGCCGCTCGAGATCGTACAGCCCCACAAATCGACCTTCCGGCGCGACCGGGACAAGCACGCCGCGCGCGCTAGGGCGCTTCTCGCCACTGTGGGTCTAAAGGGCTTCGAGGAGCGCTATCCTTGGCAACTCTCTGGCGGGATGCAGCAGCGGGCAAGTCTCTGCCGCGCGCTGATCCACGAACCCGACCTGCTGATGCTCGATGAACCTTTCGCTGCGCTCGACGCCTTCACTCGCGAGGAACTCTGGGCCGTGCTGCAGGACCTTTGGATGCAGCGCCGGTTCACCTGCATCCTAGTCACGCATGACCTGCGCGAGGCGGTCTATCTCGCCGATATCGTGCATGTGATGAGCGCGCGGCCGGGGAGGATCATCGACACGCGCAGGATCGACATTCCTCGTCCGCGTACGCTGGAGACGACGTTCGAGCCGCAGTTCATCGACTTGGTGCACCACCTGCGCGCGCGCATCGCCGAAGCGCGCGTTGGCGCCTGAGGAGGTGGCCGTGTCACGACGCTGGCAGGAAACGCTCGGGCCGTGGCTCGTGGTGCTCGCGCTGTTTGCGCTGTGGGAAGCGGTTGTTCACGTCGCGCGGCTGCCATCCTTCGTCCTGCCGGCGCCGACGGAGATTTTCGCTACCCTCGCGAGGTTCGCGGGCCCGATCGCGCAGCACTCCGCTCATACGCTGATGACGACCCTGATCGGCTTCAGCTTCTCGGTCGTCGGCGGTGTCGCCTTGGGGGCAGCGATTGGCGCTTCGCAGGTTGCCTACAAGGCGGTGTTCCCGGTGCTCGTCGGCTTCAACTCCATCCCGAAGGTGGCAATCGTACCGGTGCTTATCATCTGGTTCGGCATTGGCACCGTGCCTGCCGTGATCACCGCCTTTCTGATCAGCTTCTTTCCGATTGTGGTCAATGTCGCGACAGGGATCGCCACACTGGAGCCCGAGCTTCGCGACGTTCTGCGCAGCCTTGGCGCTTCGCGGCTCGACATCCTGCGCAAGGTGGGGCTGCCGCGGGCCGCCCCCTACTTCTTTGCCTCTTTGAAGGTCGCGATCACGCTTGCGTTCGTTGGCTCGATCATCAGCGAGACGGTGGGGTCGAACGAGGGCGTTGGCTACCTCATGCTGCAGGCCTCGTCGCGGTTCCAAATCCCACTTGTCTTCGCCGCGCTGGTCGTGGTCGCCGCAATGGGAATATCGATGTATGCGATCTTCGCCTCCCTCGAGCGGCGTATGACGGGCTGGGCGACGCGCGGGATGGACCAAGTCGCTTACGCGACGGGGCACTGAACGCATGCCCGCCCGCTTCTGGCACGACTTAACGTGGCCGGAATTCGCTGACCTGTCCAACAGCCGTGCCGTGGCGCTGCTGCCGATCGCTGCCACCGAGCAGCACGGGCCGCATCTGACCGTCTCGGTCGACACGACCATCAATGAGGGGGTGGTCGCATCGGCGATGGCCTTGATCCCAGCCGATGTCGACTGCCTCGTTCTGCCGACGCAATCGGTTGGTGTCTCGGTCGAGCATGGCCGCTATCCTGGTTCCTTGAGCCTTCGCCCGGAGACGGCGCTGCAGGCATGGGAAGAGATCGGCGGGTCTGTCGCCGCTGTGGGCATCCGGCGGCTACTCTTGCTCAACTCGCATGGCGGGCAGCCGCAGATCGCGGAGATTGTCTGCCGGCGGCTTCGCGTCGCGCATCGGATGTTCGCCGCGACGGCCATGTGGAGCCGGTTGATCCGCCTCGACGACCTCGTTGCGGCCGAGGAGCTCCGGTTCGGCATCCACGCGGGCATGGTGGAAACCTCGATGATGCTCGCTCTGGCGCCGCACCGCGTCCGCCGCGACGAGGTTCGCGCCTTCCCGAACGCGGCGGCAGCCTGGGACAACCTTGCCACCTTACGGCGCGGCGGGGCCGTCGCGTTCGGCTGGCAGGCGCAGGACCTGAACCGCGCCGGGGCGGTGGGCGACGCGTCAGCCGCATCCGAGGCGGTCGGGCGCGAGGTGCTTCGGCGCGCCGGCGAGGCGGTGGCGCAGCTTGTCGCCGAAATGGCATCGATTGACGTCGAGGCCTTCCTGGCGGAAGGCATCGATGCCTGATCTGGACGCGCTGCTCGCCGATCTCGGTGCGATCGAGACGGAGACCGATCCCGCCGTCGTGCGGCTAAAGAGCCGGGATTTCTTCTGGTTCAGTCCGATTCTCAAGGCGAAGCTTGAGGACAGGCGGGGTGATTTGGTCATTCGAGTGCGTGACGAGAGCGAGGTCCTGCACGCAGTTTCGACCTGCATCCGATACCGCGTTTTTATCACACCCCGCGGCGGGGGCACCGGCAATTACGGCCAGGCGGTGCCGCTTTCGGGCGGGGCGATCCTCGACCTCACCGCGATGGACCGCATGCTCGCGCTTGAGGACGGCATCGCCGTGGTCGAAGCTGGAACCACGCTGATGCAGATCGACACCTGGGCGCGTGGGCAGGGCTGGGAGCTTCGCCTCTGGCCCTCGACTAAGCGCATGGCAACGATCGGCGGCTTTGTGGCAGGCGGCGGCGCGGGCGTAGGCGGTATCGCCTGGGGAACCTTGCGCGAACGCGGGAACCTTCTCGGCGCCACGATCGCGACCGCCGAGGCCAAACCGCGGCTGATCGACCTCGACCAGAGGGAGGTCGCCCAGGTCAACCATGCCTTTGGCACCACCGGCGTCATCACCCGCCTTCGTATTCCCCTCGCACCCGCCGTGGCATGGCGAGACCTCGCGCTCGCGTTCCCCTCCTTTGACGACGCGGCGCGCTTCGCCCTCGCCCTCGGTCTGTCGGACGGAATCGCGAAGAAGCTCTGCTCCGTTATCGACTGGCCCTTGCCCTCCTACCTCAAGGGGCTGAACCAGGCGGTGCCAGAGGGGCGCGCGCTTGTCCTCGCCATGGTCGCGCCCTCAGGGCTTGCCGCCGCGCGCGACCTCGCGCGCGAATACGCCGGCACTATCGTCGCCGAGCAGGACACAGTGGCGGCCGAGCAGGATCACGAACGCACGCCGTTCTACGAATACGCCTGGAACCACACCACGCTCCATGTCCTAAAGCGCGACAAGGGCTTCACCTACCTCCAGCTCCTGTTCCCGCCTGACGGTCTGCTGGGAACCCTCTCCGCCTTCCGCGCCCGTTTCGCGGCCGAGGCGTGGCTGCACGCGGAGGTGGGCCGGTTTTCGGGCAGGGTGACAATGAGTGCGCTGCCCGTGATCCGGTGGTGCGGAGCGGAGCGGTTGGCCGAGATCATCGCCGGTTGCGAGGCGATGGGCGTGCAAGTCGCCAACCCGCACGTCTGCACTTTGGAGGAGGGGGCGCGCTGGAAACTCGTCGCCGCGGATCGGCTCGCCTTCAAGCGTCGAATCGACCCTTGGGGCCTCCTGAACCCTGGCAAAATGACGAGCTACGTGCCCGTGGCTGCGGAGGAGATTGCAGGATGAGCGGGGTCGAGGCGTTGCTTGCCGAACTGGACGGCATCGCGGTGGAAACGGACCGCGCGCTGGTGCGCCAGAAGAGCCGCGACTTCTTTTGGTATTCGCCCGTGCTGAAGCGGCAGTTGAACGCCGTGGCCGGCGAGGCCGTGGTGCTGCCGAAGAGCGAGGCCGAGGTCGCGCGCGTGCTTTCCGCAGCGTTTCGCCATCGCGTGCCTGTCACCCCCCGTGGCGCGGGGACCGGCAACTACGGCCAGGCGATGCCGATCCGGGGGGGGATCGTGCTCGACCTCTCCGCGCTCGACCGCATCCTCTGGGCTAGGCCGGGGGTGGTGCGCGCCGAGGCCGGAGCGAAGTTGGGCGATATCGACGCCTACACCCGCAGAGCAGTGGGCGGAGAGCTTCGCTTTCACCCTTCCACGCGCCGCACGGCAACCATCGGCGGCTTTATCGCCGGCGGCTCCTCGGGCATCGGTTCCTGCACTTACGGCATCCTGCGCGAGCCCGGGAATATCCTCGGTCTACGCCTTCTCACGATGGAGCAGGAGCCGCGTGCGTTCGAGCTGCGCGGGCCCGACATCCAGAAGGCGAACCACGCCTATGGCACGAACGGCGTGATCACCGAGGTCGAGATGCCTTTGGCCCCCGCCTGGGAGTGGATCGACCTCGTCGCCGCCTTCCCCACGCTGATGGATGCGGCGCGCTTCGGCGACGCGTTGACCCGCCAGGACGGGATCGCGAAGAAGCTCGTCTCGGTCATCGCTGCCGGCGTGCCGCAGGCGCATTTCAAGGCGCTCGAAGGCAGGATCCCGGCAGGACGCGACGTTGCCCTGCTGATGGTGGCCGAGCCCTTCCTTGAGCACGCCCTCCCGCTGGTCACCGCACACGGAGGCGAGATCGTGCATCGGCAACCGACTGAGGCTGCAGAGGTTCCGCTCTACGAGCACTCCTGGAACCACACCACACTGCAGGTGCTAAAGACGGACAAGACCGTCACCTACCTGCAGACTCTGTTCCCACCGCCCGAGCATCTCGCCAAGGTCGCGGAGATGGAGCACCGTTTCGGCGACGAAGTGCCGATGCACCTCGAATTCGTGAAGTTCGGGGGCGATGTCACCTGCTTCGGCCTGCAACTCGTCCGCTTTACGACGGAGGCTCGGCTTGCCGAAATCATGGCGATCCATGAGCAGGCGGGCTGCCCGATCTTCAACCCCCACGCATTCACGCTGGAGGAAGGGGGCATGAAAAAGGTCGATCACGTCCAGCTCGCCTTCAAGCGGGAGGCGGACCCTTTAGGCCTGCTCAACCCCGGCAAGATGCTTGCCTGGGACGACCCCGACTGGCGGCCTACGCAAAGCGTTCACCTCTACGAGACCGCCTGACGCGTCCCCTACATTCCGATTTGGGTCAGAGTTGCCGTTGGGCAGCGCACCGGGCTAGAAGCCGCTGCGAACCGAACGGGAACGACAAGGCAGCCTTATGCCAGCCTATCAATACGTCTTCGTGATGAAAAACCTCACCAAGGCCTATCCGGGCGGGCGAGAGGTGTTCAAAGGCATAACCTTGTCCTTCCTGCCCGGCGCGAAAATCGGCGTACTCGGCGTGAATGGTGCGGGCAAGTCGACCTTGCTCAGGATCATGGCCGGGATCGAGAAGGAGTTCGGCGGCGAGGCCTGGGCGGCCGATGGGGTTCGCGTCGGCTACCTGCCACAGGAGCCGCAGCTCGACCCGACGAAGACGGTCGGCGAGAACGTTAAGGCAGCACTCAGCGACATCGTCTCCGCGCTCGATCGCTTCAACGCGATCTCGGCGCGGTTCGCTGAACCGTTGTCCGATGATGAGATGAATGCCCTGCTCGCCGAACAGGCGGAATTGCAGGAAAAGATCGACGCTGCGAACGGCTGGGAGATCGACCGGCAGATCGAGATCGCGCTCGATGCTCTTCGCTGTCCGCCGGCGGACAGCGCAGTGACGCACCTCTCTGGCGGGGAGAAGCGTCGCGTCGCCCTTTGTAAGCTGCTACTCGAGAAGCCCGACCTTCTGCTTCTCGACGAGCCGACCAACCATCTCGACGCGGAAAGCGTTGCCTGGCTCGAGAAGACCTTGCGAAGCTACCCGGGCACCGTCATTGTCGTCACGCACGACCGCTATTTCCTCGACAACGTCACCGGCTGGATCCTCGAGATTGAGCGCGGCCGGGCGTACCCCTACGAGGGTAACTACTCCTCGTGGCTGGAACAGAAGCGCAAGCGCCTCGAACAGGAGGAGAAGGAGGAGACCGCACGCATGCGCGCGCTGGCGGCCGAACGCGAGTGGATCGCGGCCAGCCCTAAGGCACGCCAAGCGAAGAACAAGGCCCGCATCCAGCGCTACGAGGAAATGCTCGCAGCACAGAACGAGAAGGCCAGCGGAGTGGCGGAGATCGTCATCCCGCCCGGGCCTCGGCTCGGCAGCGTCGTGATCGAGGCCGAGCACATCAGCAAAGGCTACGGCGATAGGCTGCTGATCGACGATCTTTCCTTCAAGCTCCCGCCGGGCGGCATCGTCGGCGTGATCGGTCCGAACGGGGCCGGCAAGACGACCCTCTTCCGCATGATCATCGGCACTGAAAAGCCGGACGCTGGGATGCTCCGCATCGGCGAGACGGTGAAGCTCGGCTATGTTGACCAATCTCGCGACACGCTCGATCCGAGCAAGACCGTCTGGGAGGAGATCTCCGGCGGAGAGGAAGTGATCTATCTCGGCAAGCGGGCCGTTCAGTCGCGCGCCTATGTTGGGGCGTTCAACTTCAAGGGGCCGGATCAGCAGAAGAAGGTCGGCATCCTTTCAGGCGGCGAGCGCAACCGGGTGCATCTCGCCAAGATGCTGAAGTCGGGAGCGAACGTGATCCTGCTGGATGAGCCGACGAACGACCTCGATGTCGATACGCTGCGCGCCCTCGAGGAGGCGCTGATGGACTTCGCCGGCTGTGCGGTGGTGATCAGCCACGACCGTTGGTTCCTCGACCGTCTCTGCACGCACATTCTCGCCTTCGAGGGCGACAGCCACGTCGAGTGGTTCGAAGGCAACTTCGAAATGTACGAGGAGGACAAGCGCCGCCGCCTCGGCGAACACGCAACCGACCCGCACCGCATCAAGTATAAGCCGCTGGTCAGGGTTTGAGGGTCGACGCTTCGGCTGGGCGGGGCTAGAGCAGATCGCTTACGGCTCGATACGACTGTATGCGTGAACGCGCTTGCCGGCACGGCCGCGGAACCGGTTCTTCCGCTTCCGGCTCTTCTCTTGATCCCCCGGGGGCCGTCTCGGCAGAGCGCGGGTACCCCGCTCGGACACCTCGAATAACTGTCTGGCTGGATGTTGGTGAGGGTCGTTGGGGGCGGCCGCGCGGTTGGGGGTGTGCGGGCTTCGAGCCTTTGCGGGGCTTTCCGGCGCAGGCTACGGGGCTTTTCCG
>Ga0308417_1001371_pt1 | contig 16818 bp, 15 predicted proteins | sample HotsprSampleOS65_FD_203528 | JGI IMG/M metagenome (GOLD analysis project Ga0308417, IMG submission 203528) | Hot spring phototrophic mat microbial communities from Octopus Spring, Yellowstone National Park, Wyoming, United States - 20090730_OS65 ... | reverse complement strand
TAGATACCTATGCCCTCGGGGTTGGGGGGGAGGGCACGGACGCGACATTCATGCTTCAGGGTGGCCGTCGCCATGTCCGTTGATCATGGACTCGTGCGTAAGTGGCTGCGCTCAGCGGTATTCCACCAGTTCCGACAGGGGCAGGCGTTGTTTCGGCCCGGCCGGCTCGGTGCAATAACCCAGCGCCAGGATCAGGGCCACCGCATAGCGTCCGGGTGAAAGCTCGAGAAACCGGGCGACCTCCTCGGGCCTGAAGCCGCCGATGGCACAGCTGTCGATGCCGATGGCGGCTGCCGCCGTCATCATGTTGGCGGCTGCGATGTGGCACTGGGTGATGCTCCAGGCGGCCACGTCGGTGGCGGCGTGGAAGCTGCGGTAATTGGCCAGGGCCCCTGCCAGTTGCTCGCCCGGGTATTCACGGGCGAGCAGTCCTTGCACGTAAGGGCTGTCCGGCTCCAAGTCGGCCAGCTTGGCCAGGATGACGATAGCGTGGCTCGCCGTGCCGACCTGGGGTTGATCGAAGCAGGCCGCCTGCAGGGCCAGCTTGTCCTGGGGGGAGGCAAGCACGACGAATTTCCATTGCTCCAGGCCGAAGGAGGAGGGGGAGAGCCTGCCCGCCTCCAGGATGAACTCCAGATCGTCCGTGGAAATGCCGCGCTGCGGGTCGAACTGGTGGCAGGCGTGGCGGCGGCGAAAGATGTCCAGGAGTTGCGCTTTCATCTCGGGGGGCATGGCATAGAATGCCGCGTATTCTACCTTCTTTGTAGAGGTGCCCGGTGCTGACCGGGAAGCGCAAGTCAGATACGGCCGGTTTCTACGACTTCAAGGTATTGCTGTTCCTGCCTGGCATGAGCCCATCCGGCGTCCGCGCCCGGCTTAGCTTCAGGGACGCTGTCCTGGAGTTCAACGCCCCCGGTGTGTGGATCACCCTCCTGGCCGATCAGGTCAGTCTCAGGACGGGGGGGTTCGATGGCAGGCAGTGGGTCCTGTCGTGGTCGACCGAAGCGGGGCCGGCCTCTGCCATGCTCAGGGGGGAAGCCGACATGCGGCTCATGCAACGCATGGCCCCGCCCGTTTTGGCCGAGCAGATCAAACAGGGGCTCGAGACGATGCGCCGGCGCGATCGGCGGTTGCGTTGGTTGATCGGCTTGGTGCTGGTCGCCGTTGTGCTCCCTTTCCTGGCCTTGGGCCTGTTTTGGCTCAACTCGGAGCGCATCGCCGCCTGGGTGGCTGATCGCATCAGTGTGGAGGACGAGCAACGATTGGGGCGGCTGATCTTCAGCCAAATGCGGCCGGGGCTCGCGCTCGTCGAACGCGGACCCGCCATGCACATGCTGCGTGAGTTGGGCGGGCGGCTCACGCTCGGCTCGGCCTATGACTACCGCTGGCATCTGGCCGAGAGCCCGGAGGTGAACGCCTTCGCCATCCCCGGCGGCCATGTGGTGGTCTATACCGGCCTGCTGCGTCTGGCGCATGGCCCCGAGGAGGTGGCGGGGGTGCTGGCGCACGAGGTGCAACACGTCGAGTTACGCCACAGCCTCAAGAACCTCATCCACGATCTGGGCTGGCGCGCCGTGCTGTCGGTGGCCTTGGGGGACTTCGGCGGCGTGTGGGTGGGCATGGCCCACCGCCTGGGTGCACTCAAATTCAGCCGGGATCTGGAACGGGAGGCGGACCTGAAGGCACTGGACAGCCTGCGCCGGGCCGGCATCGCCCCACACGGGCTGGTCGGGTTTTTCGAAAAGCTTTCGCACATGGAGGGGATGGGCGTGGCCTGGCTTTCCAGCCACCCGACCAGCGCAGAACGCATCCGCAGCCTGCGTGCGGCCATCGCCGCACAGGGCGGCTATCCCGCCCGGCCCCTCGCCTACGACTGGGAGGCGATCCAGCGCAGCCTGCGCGATTAGACCAGAAAGGGCAGCAGAAAGACCAGGACGATGTTGGCCAGGCCCAGGGCAAGATTGGTCCCCACCAGCAGGCGCATGCGGTTCAGTGCTAGCGCGCCGGCCTGCCAGTCCTGACCGGTGACGGCCTGGCGCAGCCTGGGGTAGGGGACGAAATAGAGATAGACGAAGATGGCCGCCATCACATAACCCAGCCCCAGCATGACGTGGATGTGCACGGGCAGGCCGGCCATGCCCCCCATCTGCTCGATGATGCCGTGGCCGGTTGCGATCAGCAGGATGACCGACAGCCACACCCAAGGAAAGAAACGGCCGAACACCCCGTTCCACAGGGTCAGGCGCTGCGGCGGCTCGAGCTGGGCCGCGGCGACGGGGCGCAGGCAGACGTAGGCGAAGAACATGCCGCCGACCCACACCACCGTGGACAACACATGCAGCAGATAGAGCAGTTTCATGCGGGTCTCCTCAATGCCATGACCTGGTCTTGGGCTCCGGTTCCTGTGAGCTGCCTCACAAGCGAACGGTCTCGATCAGTCTAGAATGAACCGACTCGGCAAACATGGTCAATCCCGAATGAGCACCCCGCGCAGGACTCCCGAAGCATTCATGCCGCAGCAGGACCGCGCCAACGGCCATGTCGTGCCGGCGCATCCCAGGCAGGCCGACGCCGCGTCTGGCTGCGATCTGGCCAGCCTGCGTCAACGCAGCGTGGTCTTCGCGGCCATGCGCGAGGACGAGATCGCCGAGCTGCTCCGAGACGCCCGTATCGTGGAGGTGCCGGCCCGGCACACCCTGTTCCATGCCGGCCAGCCCGGCGACAGCCTGTACGTGCTCTTGAGCGGCAAGGTCAAGGTCAGTCTGCTCTCCGCGGGGGGCAAGGAGGCCATCCTGAGCCTGCTGGGCAGCGGTGACGTGTTCGGCGAGATGTCCCTGCTGGACGGCTTGCCTCGAAGCGCCACGGTGACCAGCCTGGAGGATTGCCGGCTCTTGGCGATCGGGCGACAGGCGTTCGTGCAGTTTCTCAAGCGGCACGCGGACGTGGCCCTCAACCTGCTGGCCGCACTGAGCCAGCGGCTGCGCACCACCAACAACCTCGTGGAGAACCTGAGCTTTCACCCCCTGCCCTCACGCCTGGCCAGGCTGCTCATGGACCTGGGCCAGCGTCATGGCAAGGCGAGGGCCGGTGGCGTGGAGATCGGCCTGCGCCTGTCGCAGGAGGAAATGGGCCATCTGGTGGGCGCCTCGCGCGAGAGTGTGAACAAGCAGCTGCGCGCCTGGGCCGAGTCGGGTTTGCTCGAGTACCAGCAAGGTACGATCGTGATCAAAAAGGTCGATGCGCTATTCATGCACGCCATGGGTGCATGAGTTGTCATGTCAATCGATCATCATCACCCCCATCCACCGATACGACAAGGCTTTCACACCGCTCTGAAATTTCTATGAAAGGACGAAGAAATGCGTAAGACCCTCCTGATGTTGAGCTCCCTGAGTATCGCTATGGGTACGGCCGGACTCGTACTTGCTCAGACCGGCAAGTTCTACGACCCCAGCAACCCGGCCAGCCCCGCCGGGGTGACCACGGGCAAGGACCTATACAAGACCATCGGCTGTCCGGGCCGGCAGCTGCTCGATCCGCCTTGTCCGGAGGAGCGGCCGGCGCCGGTGGTCGAGAAACCGAAACCCCCCGCGCCGGTGGTCACCCCCAAGCCGGTCGCCAAGCCAGACCCCTGCCCGCTGCCGCCGGGCGCCATCGTCGGCGATCTGCCGCCGAGTGCGCGTCCTGGTCAGTGTTACGCCAAGGTCGTCCGCCCCGCCACCTTCCGCACCGAGACTCAGAGGAAACTGGTCAAGGAGGCGAGCGAGCGCATCGAGATCATCCCAGCCAAGTATGAGACCGTGAAGGAAAAAGTGCTGGTCAAGGAGGCGAGCGAGAAGATCGAGATCGTGCCGCCGGTGTACAAGGCACAAAAGGTTCGCGTCACCAGCGAGGAGGTGCAGGAGGTGGTCCCCGCCGTCTATGAGACGGTGAAGGAGCGCGTCCTGGTCAAGGAGGCCAGCACCCGCATCGAAGAGGTGCCGGCGGAGTTCGAGGAGGTGGAGGAGCGGGTCATGGTCAAGCCGGCCTCCAAGCGCGCCGTGGAGGTGCCCGCGGTGTACGAGACAGTCACCGAGAAAAAGCTGGTGCGCGCTGCCTACACCATGTGGAAGCCGGGCACCGACACGCCGATCCAGAAGCTCGACGAGAAGACCGGGCAGATCATGTGTCTGGTGGAAGTGCCGGCGGAGTACGAGACCGTCACCCGGCAGGTGCTCAAGACCCCGGCCACGGTGCGCTACGAGGACGTGCCGGCGGAGTATGCGACAGTGAAGAAGAAAATCCTGAAGAAGCCTGCGACGACCCGTGTCGTCGAGATCCCCGCAGAGTACGCCGAGCGTGAGGTGAAGAAGCTGGTCAAGCCGGCCACCACGGTCACCAAGGTCGTGCCGGTCGACTATGAGCGCGAGGTGATGGTGATGGTCGAGCCGGCGAAGGAGAAACGCATCCCCATCCCCGCGGAGTATGCCGAGCGTGAGGTCGTCAAGCTGGTTTCCCCGGCGCGGGAGGTGCGTGTGCCGGTTCCGGCGGAATTTGCCGAGGTGAAGCAGGAGGTCATGGTCTGCCCGGTGCAGGTCTACTGGTCGGAGATCCTCTGCGAGGACAACGCCACGCCGGCCAAGATCGGCGAGATCCAGAAGGCCCTGGCGGCGGCCGGTTTCTACAAGGGCCCCATCACCGGCAAGACCGACGAGGCGACCATGACCGCGGTGGCCGAGTACCAGAAGGCCAAGGGTCTGCCCGTGGATGGCTACATCAACATGGAGACGGTCAAGGCGCTGGGTGTGTCGCCGAAGTGACCTACCGCCGGCTCCCCGGCCAGTCCGGGGAGTCGGCCAAGCGCCCAGGCGGATGCCTTTTCACAGTCAGACCTCGGCCGCAATCTCGAATCCAGCCGCGTAGGCGACGGGGTCGTTGCCGTCCCAGACTCGCCCGTCCATCAGAACGGAAGTACGCGTATCCCCCTCTGGCTGGGCGATGCCCAGCGCTGCGGCGGCCTCGCGGTAGAGCCCGGTCCGATTCACGCGGCGGGCTACGGCCAGATAGTCCGGATGCTCGGGAAGCAGGCCCCAGCGCTTGAACTGGGTTAGGAACCACATGCCGTCCGACAACCAGGGAAAATTGACCTCACCGTCGGCGTGGAAGCGCATGAAGTGGGGGTCCTGCCAGCGGTCGCCGCGGCCGTCCTCGTACTCTCCCGTGAGCCGGCCGGCGATGATCTCCACCGGGACATTCACGTAGTCCGGTCCGGCCAGGATGCGGGCGGCCTCCAGCCGTCCCTGTGGGGTGTCCAGTTCGCGACAGGCCTCCAGCACGGCCATGACGAGGGCGCGGGCGTCGTCCGGTCGGGCGCTGACGAAGCGGTCGGTTGCGGTCAGCACCTTTTCCGGGTGATCCGGCCAGATCGATTGCGAGGTCGCCACGGTGAAACCGACACCTTGCGAGATGGCCAGGGCGTTCCAGGGCTCCCCCACACAGTAGCCATCGACATTGCCCACCGCCAGATTGGCCACCATCTGCGGCGGCGGCACGGTGAGGTTGTCGATGTCGCGGAAGGGATGCACCCCAAAGCTTGCCAGCCAGTAGTAGAGCCACAGGGCGTGGGTGCCGGTGGGGAAGGTCTGGGCGAAGCTGTAGCGCCGGGGGTCGCTGCGGATGCGTGCCGCCAGGGCCTGACCCTCGACGATGCCGAGATCGAGCAGCCGGCGCGACAGGGTGATGGCCTGACCGTTGCGGTTCAGGGTCATGAGCACCGCCAGGTCGCGCTGCGGTCCGCCTAGCCCCAACTGCACGCCATAGACCAGGCCGTAGAGGGCATGGGCGGCATCCAGCGTCCCGGTGAGGAGACCATCGCGGATGGCCGCCCAGGAGGGGGCGCGCACCAGCTCGATCTCGATGCCGTGGCGGCGGTCGTAGCCCCAGTGCGCCGCCATCACCACCGGCGCGCAGTCTGTCAGCGGGATGAAACCCACCCGCACATGATGCGGTTCGGACATGCTTCAGGCCGCCTTTTTGAGCTGTTTCTGGTAGAGGAATTCCAACACCTGGTGGCGCAGGTGGTGGTAGCGGGCATCCTCGGCCAGGGCCAGGCGGTCGCGGGGGCGGGGCAGATCCACGTGCAGGACCTCGCCGATGGTGGCGGCCGGGCCGTTGGTCAGCATGACGATGCGGTCGGCGAGCAGCACCGCCTCGTCCACGTCGTGCGTGACCATCAGGGTGGTGGCCTGAGTCTCGGCGACGATACGCATCAACTCGTCCTGCAGGCTGGCGCGGGTGAGGGCATCGAGCGCACCGAAGGGTTCGTCCAGGAGCAGCACCTTGGGCTCCATGGCCAGGGCCCGCGCAATGCCCACCCGCTGTTTCATGCCGCCGGAGATCTCGTGCGGATACTTGTGCATGGCGTGGGCCAGGTGCACCAGCTCCAAGGCCGCCTCGGTGCGGGCCTTGAGCTGTCTTTTCGTCTCCTTGGCGCCGAATACCCGCTCCACCGCGAGATGGACATTGCCATAGCAGGTGAGCCAGGGCAGTAGGGAGTGGCTCTGGAAGACCATCGCCCGGTCGGGGCCGGGGCCCTTGATCTCGCGGTCGTTGAGCAGCAGGACGCCGTCCGTGGCGTCCAGCAGCCCGGCGACCAGGTTGAGCAGGGTGGATTTGCCGCAGCCCGAGTGACCGATCAGGGCGATGAACTCGCCTTGTTCGACTTTGAGACTGATGTCGGTGAGGGCGACGAACTTGCCCTTTTTGGTGTCGAACACCATCGAGGCATTTTCGATCTGCAGGTAGGGGTGCATGACTGTCTCCGGGGTTGGGGTAGGCGCGCCGCTTGCGGCGCGATCATCGCGTTCGGTCCGCCAGTGCGCCACATACCTCATTGGTAGTCGAAGCGCTTGGCGAGCCACATCAGCGTCTGCTCGAGCAGCAGGCCGACGAGGCCGACGATGAAGATGGCGATGAGGATGTGCTCGACGTTGAGGTTGTTCCATTCGTCCCACACCCAGAAACCCAGGCCGGTGCCGCCGGTGAGCATCTCGGCGGCGACGATCACCAGCCAGGCCACGCCGATGGCGAGCCGGATGCCCGTCATCAGGTAGGGCAGCACGGCGGGGAAGAGGATGCGGGTGAAGACCTTCCACTCCGAGAGGTTCAACACGCGGGCCACGTTTAGGTAGTCCTGCGGCACGCGCGTCACCCCGGCGGCGGTGTTGAGGATGATGGGCCAGATGCTGGAGATGAAGATCACCCACAGGCTGGCCGGCTCGGTCTCCTTGAACACGTAGAGCCCGATGGGCAGCCAGGCGAGCGGCGAGACCGGCCGCAGCAGGCTGATGATGGGTGCCATCATGCCGGAGAGGAAGGCGAAGCGTCCGATCATGAAGCCCAGCGGGATGCCCACCAGGGCGGCCAGTCCGAAACCGGCGCCGACCCGGTAGAGCGAGTGCAGGATGTTCCAGCCGATGCCCACGTCGTTGGGGCCGTTTTGGTAAAACGGATCGGCGAACAGGGCGACGGCCGCCTCCCAGGTCCGGGCCGGACCAGGTAGCCCATGCTCGCCGCTGCTCACCGACACCAGTTGCCAGAGCAAGAGGAACAGGCCGATGCCGACCGCCGGCGGCAGGCTGGCACGCAATAGCCGAGCCACGCCGCTGCTGAAGGCGCGTCCCGCCTCGGTCTGCAGCCACGGTGTGGCACGGGGTCGCGACGGTGTAGGCGCCGGGCTCGCCGCCGGCAGGGGCTCGGTATCGGGCACCGCCATGATGTCCTGCAAGGGACGCTCATCCAGGGTCACTGCGCTCATGCTGTCCTCCTTGCGTCAGGCCTTGATCTTGAAACTGTCGGCGTAGGCCTTCGGATTCCTGCCATCCCAGACCACGCCGTCGATGAGCTTGCTCGTGCGCAGGTCCGATCGGGGCAGAGGGGTCTTGGTCAGGGCAGCGGCCTGTTTGTACAGTTCGATCTGGTTGACCGCCCGCGCCACGGCCAGGTAGTCCGGGTGCTTCTTCAACAGGCCCCAGCGCTTGTGCTGGGTGAGGAACCACATGCCGTCGGACAACCAGGGGTAATTGACCTGCCCTTCGTCGTAGAACTTCATGTAGTGCTTGTCCTGCCATTTGCGGCCGATGCCGTTGTCGTACTCGCCCAGCATGCGGTCCTCGATGACGTCGAAGTCGGTGTTGACATAGGCCTTGCCGGCAATGATGCGCGCCACCTCCGAGCGGTTGGCCATGGTGTCGATGTATTTGGAGGCATCCAGGATGGCGGCGATCATGGCGCGACAGGTATTGGGGTATTTCTGCACGAACTCCAGCGTGGTGCCGAGAACCTTTTCCGGGTGATCGGCCCAGATGTCCTGCGTGGTGGCGGCGGTGAAGCCGATCTTGTCGTGGATGGCGCGCGCATTCCAAGGTTCGCCGACACAGTAGCCGTCCATCTTGTCCACCCGCATGTTGGCCACCATCTGCGGCGGCGGCACGGTGATGACCTTCACCTCCTTGAAGGGGTCGATGCCATAGGTCGCCATCCAGTAGTACAGCCACATGGCGTGGGTGCCGGTGGGAAAGGTCTGGGCGAAGGTCCACTCCTTGGGTTCGGCCTTGACCAGTTTGGCGAGCGCCGGCCCGTCGGTGACGCCCTTGGCCTTGAGCTGATTGTTCAGCGTTATACCCTGACCATTGCGGTTGATGGTCATGAGCACGGCCATGTCCTTCTTGGGCCCCGCCACCCCGAGTTGCAGGCCGTAGATGAGGCCATAGAGGACATGCGCGGCATCCAGTTCACCGTTGACCAGCTTGTCCCGCACGCCGGCCCAGGAGGCCTCCTTGGAGGGGGTGATCTTGATGCCATATTTCTTGTCGAAGCCCTTCTCGGCAGCGATGACCACGCTGGCGCAGTCGGTAAGCGGGATGAAGCCGATCTTCACCTCGCTCTTCTCGGGGGCGTCGGAACTGGACGCCCAAGCCCCGATGCGGATGGCCGGATCGACCAGGGACATCAAGGCGGCCGCCGCCGACAGGGCGGAGGACTTTTTCAGGAAGTCACGCCGCGAGGTCGAGCTCGTAACCTCGCTGACGATGCTGGGTAGAGGAGACTGTTCATCGTGTGACATCGCATCACTCCAAAAAAATGGCGTCCGACCATCGCGGCACGAGCCGCGGGGAGGGACGCCGTTGTCCAAAAGCACCACCATCGGTGCGAAGCTGGCTGTGAACCCCGATCGAGGAGCGGGATTCATTACTTACGTAGCAGGTAGTGTGCCAACTCACGACGTGCCGCTGAAAGCCAATGAAAACGTGGGCTTGCGCGCAGTCCTGGGGTCCTGGCCCGGCGTAGAGACGGGCGTGGCGCACGCCGGTGGTGCGGGATGCACTCCTTTGGGGACGTTTCTCAAGCAACCCGCCGGGCCGCCCCACGTAGGGGCGGTTCGCGAACCGCCACTCGTCTCCCTCGGGGGACGGGCAGGGCGAAGCCCGGCCTCGATGGCTCAAAGCAGGTGCGAAGCCGCCAGCAGGGTCTCGGCCACCTCGGCCAAGCGCTTGCCGGTCTGCATGGCCAGGCTGCGCAGCTCCTTGTAGGCCGCCTCCTCGCTCAGGCTCCGCCGCTGCATGAGCAGGCCCTTGGCCTTTTCGATCGTCTTGCGCTCGGCCAGCTGCCGTTCGGTGTCGGCGAGACGGTCGGCCAGGGCCTGATGCGCCTCGAAGCGGGCGCAGGCGACCTCGAGGATGGGGCGGAGGCGCTCGGGGCTGAGGCCGTCCACCACGTAGGCCGACACACCGGCCTGCACGGCCGCGCGTATGGTCTCGCTCGCCCCGTCCTGGGTGAACATGACCACCGGACGCGGCGCATTGCGGATGGTCAGACTGATGTGTTCCAGGGTGTCCCGGTCCGGGGAGTCGGCGGCGACGATGACGATGTGCGGCTTGAGCCCCTGCACGGCCTCGGGCAGGTCGATCGACTCGCGCAGCTCGGCCACCACGCGATAGCCGGCCAGGGTCAGTGCGCCGCGCAGGTTGCGGCTGCGCTCGGTGTCGGCATCGACGATCATCACCCGCAGTTCCTCGGGGTGTGCGCTATCGGGTGGTCGCTTCGGCATGGCGGGCAACGACGTGCAAATCGCGTGCCGTCTCTAGGCCGTGGCATGCGCTGTTTGGCGTGTGTGCGCGAGCAGGGCCCTGAGCTCGGGGATACAGGAGCCGCAGCCGGTGCCGGCCTTGAGCACGCGCCCCAAGTCCTCGATGCTGGAAGCCCCCTGGGCGATGGCCTCGGTCAGCGTGCGTTCGCCCACGCCGTGACAGGCACAGACGATGCGCCCCGAGTCCGCCGCGGCCTGGGTGGGACGGCCGAGCAGGAGGCTTGCGCGCTCGGCGTCGGAAAGCCGCTCGCGTTCGAACAGCGTCTCCAGCCACTGCCGGGGCGGCAGGGCGTGGGGCTGGCGGTCGAGGAAGACCACCGCCTGCAGCCGGCCGTCGCGGATGTGTGCGGCGCGGTAGCGACCGGCGGCGGCATCGTAGAGTTCGATGCGCGCCTGCCGTTCGCCAAGCCAGGCGGTCAGCAAATCGTCCCCCGGCCACTGCGCCAGCTCGCCGGCAAGCTCGATCCGCCAGCACGATTTCCCCCGCACGCGTGCCCAATAGGCGGTGTCGATCCCGTCCGGCTTGTGCCGCGACAGCACGAAGCCCTGCCATTGGGCGGCGTAGGGGGTCACCGCCACCGGGACGTGCTTGAACTCCGGTTGGCCGGAGATCGGATCGGTCACGGCGTCGATGAGGGCGCCGACCCTGCCTCGGGCGGTGTACTGGTCGTTCCAGTGGATGGGGACGAAGACCGAGCCGGGACGTTGGCCTGCGTTTGCTCTGACCCGTACCAGGATCTCGCCGTTGGCGTTGCCGACCTTGGCCAATCCGCCGGCATTCAACCCGCGCGCCAGCAGGTCGCGCGGATGCATCTCGACGCAGGGCTCGTCGATGTGCGCAAGCAGACGTGCGGTCTTGCCCGTGCGGGTCATGCTGTGCCACTGGTCGCGGATGCGGCCGGTGTTGAGGACCAGCGGCCATGCGGCGTCGACGCTGCGGGCGGGGGGGCGCGGTTGGATCGGCAGCATGTGCGCCTTGGCCGACGCTGTCGCATATCGCCCGTCGGCAAACAGGCGTGCCCTGCCCTGATCTGGCGCTGCCAGCGGCCACTGCACCGGTTCGAGCCGCTCGTAGGCGGCGGCATCCAGGTCGGCAAGCGGGCCCAGGTCGAACAGCCGCCTGCCCGCGTTCTCGAAGGCGGACAGGGCCGCGTGCTCGCGGAAGATGTCGGCGGGCCCAAGGTAGTCGAAGGCGGGGCCGAAGCCCATGCGGCGTGCCACCGCGCTGACGATCCACCAGTCCGGGCGCGCCTCGCCGGGTGGCTTCAGGAAGGCGCGCTGGCGCGAGATGCGCCGCTCGGAGTTGGTGACCGTGCCGTCCTTCTCGCCCCAGGCGGCGGCCGGCAAGAGGACATGGGCATGGCGGGCGGTGTCGGTGCGATGGGTGACATCGGAGACGACGACGAAGGGACAGCGCGCCAGGGCCTCGGCCACCGCGTCCGCCTCGGGCAGGCTCACCACCGGATTGGTGGCCATGATCCACAGGGCCTGGATGCGCCCATCGCGCACCGCCTGGAACAGCTCCACCGCCTTGAGTCCGGGGCCAGTGGCCATGCGCGGCGCCTGCCAGAAGCGGCCCACACGCTCGACGGATTCGGGCGTGAAGTCCATGTGCGCGGCGAGCTGGTTGGCGAGCCCTCCGACCTCGCGTCCGCCCATGGCGTTGGGCTGGCCGGTGAGCGAGATGGGGCTGGCGCCAGGACGGCCCACCCGCCCGGTGGCCAGATGCACGTTGAGGATGGCGTTGACCTTGTCCACCCCGGAGGAGGACTGGTTGATGCCCTGCGAGAACAGGGTGACGGTGCGCTGCGTTTGCGCGAACCAGCGGTAAAAGGTGGCGACATCCGCTGCATCGAGCGCGCAGGCAGTAGCGACCGCGGGCAGGCCGAGTCCTTGCACCGCCGCCAGGGCCGCGCCGAAGCCCTCCACATGCGCCTCCAGGTATTCCCAGTCGAGGCCGCCGTCGCGCCGCAGGTGATCGAGCAGGCCGTTGAACAGCCAGGCGTCCGTGCCGGGTTTCAAAGGCAGGTGCAGGTCTGCCAGCTCGCAGGTGGCGGTACGGCGCGGATCGATCACCACCACCCGCATGGACGGTCGGGCCTGTTTGGCGGCGGCAAGGCGCTGATAGAGCACCGGGTGCGTCCAGGCGGCATTGGAGCCGACCAGCACCACCAGGTCCGCCAGCTCGATGTCCTCATAGCACCCCGGCACGATGTCTTCGCCGAAGGCGCGCTTGTGCCCGGCCACCGCCGAGGCCATGCACAGGCGCGAGTTGGTGTCGATGTTGGCCGAGCCGAGGTAGCCCTTCATCAGCTTGTTGGCGACGTAATAGTCCTCGGTGAGGAGCTGGCCGGAGACGTAGAAGGCGATCGCCTCGGGGCCATGCTCGGCCAGGGTGGTAGTGAACCGTTGCGCCACGGTGGCGAGCGCCGTGTCCCAATCGACCCGACGGCCTGCGATCTGCGGATAAAGCAGTCGCTCGTCCAGGCCCAGGGTCTCGCCCAGGGCAGCCCCCTTGGAACAGAGGCGACCCCGGTTGGCGGGGTGATCGGGGTCGCCGCGCACGCTCCAGCCCTCGCCATCGGGGCTCGCCAGCACGCCGCAGCCAACACCGCAATAGGGACAAGTGGTCCGGATGGGCCTTGCGCGCATGGGACAGGCTCAGGGGTTGGGACAAGCGTCGTGCGGCACAAGACGCAGACGCACCACGCCGTTTTCGACCAAGACGGGATAGCGTGCGACGCAGCCCTCGTCCGGCGCGACCGCCTGGCCGGTGTCGAGTTGGATGCGCCAGTCGTGCAGGGGGCAGGCCACCCGCCGGCCGTGGACGATGCCCTGCGACAGGGGTCCACCCCTGTGCGGGCAGCGGTCGGCAAGGGCAAAGACCTCGTCGTCCACGGTGCGGAACACGGCGATGTTGCCGCCGGGGGCGGCGATGACACGCGCGCCCTGGCGCGGGATGTCGTCGATGCGGCCGATGTCGATCCAGCCGTCGTGCAGTGCATTCATGTGGGCGTTCCTTTCATCAGACCAGCATGGCCAGGGGAGCGAATTCGTGCCGCTCGGCCCCTTGCGCGCGTGTCTGCCAAGGGTCGGTCTGGGCGGTTTCCTGGGAGCGGCGGAAGCGTTCGGCCAGCGTGCGGCGGCTGTCGGCGTCCTCCACCACGCGCGCCTTGATGTGGGCCAGCCCCACCCGCTCCACCCACGGTGCGGTGCGCTCCAGGTAGTGCGCCTCCTCGCGGTAGAGCTGGATGAAGGCGCTGGCGTATTCGATGACCTCGGCCTCGGTCTTGACATGGCAGAGCAGGTCGGTCACGCGCACCTTGATGCCGCCGTTGCCGCCGACGTGAATTTCATAGCCGGATTCCACGCAGACCACACCCAGGTCCTTGATGGTGGCCTCGGCGCAGTTCCTGGGGCAGCCGGAGACCGCCATCTTGAACTTGTGCGGCATCCAGGAGCCCCAGGTGGCCTGCTCTAGTTTGACGCCGAGGCCGGTCGAGTCCTGGGTGCCGAAGCGGCACCACTGCGAGCCGACACAGGTCTTGACCGTGCGCAGGGCCTTGCCGTAGGCATGGCCGGAGACGAAACCGGCGGCTGAGAGCTCGCGCCAAACGGCGGGCAGGTCCTCCTTCTTCACGCCGAAGAGATCGATGCGCTGGCCGCCGGTGATCTTGATCTCGGCCACCCTGAATTTCTCCGCCACGTCGGCGATGGCCCTGAGCTCCCGCGGGTTGGTCAGCCCCCCCCACATGCGCGGCACCACCGAGAACGTGCCGTCCTTCTGGATGTTGCCGTGGGCGCGCTCGTTGATGAAGCGCGACTGGGCGTCGTCCACGTACTCGCCGGGCCAGGCGCAGAGCAGATAGTAGTTGAGCGCCGGGCGGCACTTGGGGCAGCCGTCCGGGGTCTTCCAGTCGAGGAAACGCTGGGTCTCGGAGATGGACTTGAGACCCTGGGCGACGATGGCCGCGCGCACCTCGTCGTGGGTCAGCTCGGTGCAGGGACACAGGGGCTTTTTGGACGGCGCGGTGGAATAGTCGCCCCCCGCGGTGGCGGCAAGCAGCGCTTCGACCAAGCCGGTGCAGGAGCCGCAGGAGGACGAGGCCTTGGTGTGCGCGCGCACCTCCTCCAGGGTAAAGAGCTTCTTCTCCCGGATGGCGGCGACGATGCTCCCCTTGCACACGCCGTTGCAGCCGCAGATCTCGGCCGTGTCAGGCAAGGCCAGCACCTGTGTCTTGTCGTCGCCGTGCCCCGAGTCGCCCAGGTGCTGACGGCCGAACATGAGCCGGTCGCGAAAGGCGCTGACGTCCGTGCCGTCGCGCATCAGCTCGAAGTACCAGGCGCCGTCCAGGGTGTCGCCGTAGAGGACCGCCCCTGCGAGCCGTTCGTCCTTGAGCACCAGCTTCTTGTAGCTGCCGCGTCCCGCGTCGCGGAACACGATCTCCTCGTAGCCCTCGCCGCCCATGAAATTGCCGGCGGAGAACAGGTCGATGCCCGTGACCTTGAGCTTGGTGGCGGTCATGGAGCCCCGATAGCGGCCGATGCCGAAGCGCGCCAAATGATTGGCGGCGACCTTGGCCTGTTCGAACAGGGGGGCGACCAGACCGTAGGCCACCCCACGGTGGTTGACGCACTCGCCCACCGCATAGATGCGCGGGTCGGTGACGGTCTGCAGGGTATCGTCGACGACGATGCCGCGGTTGCAGCACAGCCCCGCCGCTTCGGCGAGGGCGGTGTTGGGGCGGATACCCACCGCCATCACCACCAGGTCGGCGGGGACTTCACTGCCATCCTTGAAGCGCACGGCGCGCACGCGGCCCGACGCGCTGCCGATCAGCGCCTCGGTCTGGGTCTCGAGCAGGAACTTCAGGCCCTTCGCCTCCAGGTTCTGCTGCAGCAGCCGCGCCGCGGGCTCGTCGAGCTGACGTTCCAAGAGCCAGGGGGCGATGTGCACCACGGTCACCTCCATACCGCGCCTTTGCAGGCCGTTGGCCGCCTCCAGGCCGAGCAGGCCGCCGCCAATGACCACGGCGTGGCGGTAGCGTGCCGCGGCGGCGAGCATGGCCTCGACATCGGCGATGTCGCGGAAACCGGTCACGCCTGCCAGGTCCTTGCCGGGGACGGGCAGCAGGAAGGGCCGCGAGCCGGTGGCGATGAGCAGGCGGTCATAGTGGGCAAGCCGCCCATCGGCCGTCTCCACGCAGCGTCGGACGCGGTCTATCCTGACCACCGGGCTGCCGGTGTGCAGGGTGATGCCGCGCTCGGCATACCACTCGCGCGAGTTGAGCACGATGCCCTCCAGCGTCTGCTCGCCGGCGAGCACCGGCGAGAGCAGGATGCGGTTGTAGTTCGGGTGGGGTTCATCGCCGAAGACGGTAATGTCATACAGGTCGGGCGCGAGCTTGAGCAGCTCCTCCACGGTACGCATCCCCGCCATGCCGTTGCCGACGACCACGAGTTTGGGTTTGCTCATTGCCTACACTCCAAAAAAACGGCGTCCGGGCAGTCTTCACTGCCGGACGCCGTTGTCCCTGACCGCATTGCAGCCTCTGCATGCGTGACACGGGACACGAAGCAATGCGCGTGCCAACTGCTATCTTGTTGATTGCAAAAGGATGGTGGTGTCCGTACGGCCTGCGTCGCGCCTCCGGCTGGTGCTGGCCGCACCTTTCTGGTGCAGGGAAGCGGGCGAGTCAGCCGCTTGCCTCGCACGCCCGGATCCTTGCTGCGCAGCGCTCGTCCTCTGTCTCGGTGCAGGGTCGTAGCCAAACCCGATGGGGGTCGTGGGGTCCGTTGCTAAAGTGCTGCAAGACGGCGGCCAGGGACCCCGCCACCCCTTTTTTACGCGAACCAACGCAGGAAGGCGGCTGCCGTCAAGGCGACGATGCCCAACGCGGCAAGGGCCAGGAAGCTGCGTCTGGCGCCGGCAGGACTCCAAGCACCACCGCGTGCGAGATAGAACGCGGCCAGCAGAAATCCGCCCGCCGCCGTAGCGATTTTGACGACCAGTGCGGTCAGGGCGACAGGGCTCAGATCTGGCGTCTCCCCATAGTAATAAAGGCTGGTGAGGCCGAAGGCCAGGCCGCTGGCGATTTGCGTGCCCCAGCCCGCGAGCAGCAGCCAGCCATAGCTACGCGCGTATTCCAGCCGTGAGCGTGGCCACAGCGCAGACAGCGCGCCCCCCACCACGGCGACGGCACCGAGGTTGTGGACCACCTGGATCAGGGCATAGGCGAGGTTTTCCGATCCCATGCCGGCTGGCTGCCCTTGCGGTCTATTTGGCCGTGACCTGGACGCACTGCTCGATGCCTATGGGCACATGCGCCTTGTTCACCACCTTGACACAGATGACGGATTTGCCCGCTGGCAGACCCTCCAGCAGATAGCTGCCCTTGAGCTTGCGCAGGATACCGACCTCGCGGCCGTTGACGTAGACGTGGACATGATCGCCGCGGGGGCCGGGGTCGACCTCATAGACGAGGCGGTTTTCGGCCATGACGTCGAGCGTGGCGCCCTCCGTGGGGGAGGTGATGACCACCTTGCCCTGCGCATGAACGGCAGCGGAGAGGATGAGTGAGAACCCTGAATCCGTGGTCATCAAAGCTGAAACCTCTCCTGTGAGCTGTCTGGCATGAAATATCCGCCTGACCGCCCGGATTTTCTGTCTGCCGAGGGTCTTACCCGGGGCG
>Ga0308417_1001370_pt1 | contig 16843 bp, 16 predicted proteins | sample HotsprSampleOS65_FD_203528 | JGI IMG/M metagenome (GOLD analysis project Ga0308417, IMG submission 203528) | Hot spring phototrophic mat microbial communities from Octopus Spring, Yellowstone National Park, Wyoming, United States - 20090730_OS65 ... | reverse complement strand
CTGGTGCGCCCGCAGCTTGCCGAGAACATCGGCGCCGCAGCGCGGGCAATGGCCAATGGCGGGCTGTTCCATCTCCGGCTGGTCGCGCCGCGCGACGGCTGGCCGCAGGAGAAGGCCTGGCGCACGGCTTCCGGAGCGGACCGCATCCTCGAAGCGGCGACGGTGCACGCGACGCTCGCCGATGCGGTGGCCGATCTCCACCGCGTGTTCGCCACCTGCCCGCGGCCGCGTCATGTCATAATCGAAACGATGACGGCGCGCGGAGCGGCCGCCTCCCTTCGCGACGTCGCTGCACGTGGCCTCCGTTCAGGCATCCTGTTCGGTCCCGAGCGCGCAGGCCTGCTCGCCGACGAGCTCGCGCATGCCGACACGCTCGTGCAGGTGCCGCTCAATCCGGCCTTCAACTCGATGAACCTCGCCCAGGCCGTGATGGTGATGGCCTACGAGTGGTGGACGGCAGCGGACTCGACCCCGCCCGCGCGGCTCGTGACGAACGAAACGCGTGTCGCCACCAAGGGCGAACTCGAGAACTTCTTCCGTCATCTCACGGCGGAGCTCGATGCCTGCGGCTTCCTGCGCAACCCGCAGAAGCGGCCGGGGATGTTGCGCAACATCCGCGCCTTCTTCCAGCGTGGCGAGGTGACAGAGCAGGAGCTCCGCACGCTGCACGGCATCGTCACCGAGCTTGCGCGCGGGCGACGCGTGCTCGGCCGGATCGAGCCGGACATGCTGATGGACGACGAGCCGGCCTAAGGCGCGTCCTGATAGAACGCTGGCACTGCACCCGTCCGCTCGAGGCCCGGGAAAGCGACGGATGGCGGCAGCCGGGTTGCCTTCAGCAATCCGGACATCGTCGACCGCCTCCCGCACTGGCCGGCTTCGGGCGCACGCCCCGCGCCCCGAGCATGGCCGCGCGGGCGAAAAATCCGGCCGCGCCTGTGGTGGCAAGTCTCCCGCAGCGGAAGAGATCCCGTCCACGCCAGGTGGGGGTGATGCTCTTCGGCCGCAGGCCATAGGCTCCGCAACGTTGGACCGATCCGGGAGAACATCGAATGTCCGTCCGCCGCTCCCTCTTCGCCATCGCCGTGCTCGGCTCTGCCGGGCTTGCTCCCGGGCTCACGCCCGCGGCGGCGCAGGCTCCGTTCCGCCTCGGCCATGTCCTCTCCGAGAGCCATTCCTGGCACGTCAACGCCACCGGCTTCGCGCAGGAGGTCGAGCAACGCACGTCCGGGCGCGTGAAGATCCAGGTCTTCCCCGGTGGCCAGCTCGGCGCCGAGACTCGGGTGATCGAGGGGCTGCAGCTCGGTTCGGTGCAGATGGGCCTGATCGGTGCCGGATCCTTCCAGACGATCGAGCCGAGGATGGGGATCGTCGAGCTGCCCTACACGTGGCCCTCTCGGCTGCATGCCTACCGTGCCTATGATGGCGAGCTCGGCGCGGCGCTCGCTCGCCTGATGGAAGCGAAGAACATCGTCATCCTCGCGTGGTGGGAGACGGGGCTTCGGCACGTCACGACGCGTGACCGTGTGGTGCGCACGCCGGCCGACCTGCGCGGCCTCAAGATCCGCGTCACACCGGACCGGATGCGCCTCGAGACCTTCAAGGCTTTCGGAGCGGAGCCTGCACCGCTCGCCTTCGGCGAGCTCTATTCGGCGCTCCAGCAGGGGGTGTTCGACGCGCAGGAGAACCCGCTGTCGATCATTTGGTCCGCGTCGTTCTACGAGGTGCAGAAGCATCTCTCCCTCACCGGCCATGTCTATGGCCCCGCCGCGCTCGCGATCTCGCGCAGCGCCTTCCAGCGCCTCTCTCTCGATGACCAGGCGGTCCTTCGTTCCGCGGCCGTGACCTGGGGCGGGCGGCAGCGTCTTGACAGCATCCGTGCGGACGAGGCGGCGATCGAGCAGCTCAAGGCGAAGGGGATGACCGTGACGGAGGTCGACCGTGCCCCCTTCATCGCCGCCGTGCGGCCGGTGTGGGAGGAGTTCGGCCGGCTCTATGGGCCGGAGCTGATGGGCCTGCTCGAGAGCTATCGCAACCGCTGAGATGGAGGCGCTGGCCCGCCGCGTGGGCGGGCTCGCGATCGCAGCCAGCGCTGTGCTGACGGCCGCGTTCACCGCGGCGGTCGTCTGGACCGTGATCGCGCGCTACGGCTTCGGGCGAACACCGGTCTGGGCGGAGGAGCTTCCGCGGCTTCTGCTCGTCTGGTCGGCGTTCCTCGCTGCCGGGGGAGCGGAGGCGCGGGGCGGCCATCTTTCGGCCGGGCTGATGCCGCTTCTGGTGCGGCACTCGGGTGCTGCACGCGTTGCGGCAGCGGCGGGTGACCTTGCCGTCCTCGGCTTCGCGGCGCTCGCACTCTGGGCAACCATCGAATGCGTCGCGATCGCCGGAGGCGGCACGACCACGGCGCTCGGCCTCCCGGTCGCGTCGTTCTTCTGGGCGGCCGGGGCCGGGATGGCGCTGATCGGTTTCGGAGCGGCTGCCCGGCTGCTTTCCCGCGCACGCTGATGCCGGGCGGCGCGCTCGCGACCCTGTTCGGCACCTTCGCCGTCGCGCTGCTGCTCGATGTGCCGGTCGCCTCGGCGCTCGGCATCGCCGCGCTGGCGGCGATCCTGCTGCATGACATCGCCCCGCTGCCCGTGGTGGCGCAGCAGATGGTGTCGGGGCTCGACAGCTTTCCGCTGCTCGCGATTCCGCTGTTCGTGCTCGCCGGCGGGCTGATGGGCGCGGCGGGGCTGACGGGGCGGATCGTCGCGCTCGCGCTTTCCCTCGTCGGGCAGCGTCGCGGGGCGCTCGCGGCGGTCGCGGTCGTCGCCTGCATGCTGTTCGGCGCGCTCTCGGGGTCTGGCGTGGCCGACACGGTGGCGATCGGCTCGCTCGTTTTGCCGGCGATGCGGCGAGCGGGTTATCCGCCGGGGTTCTCTGCTGGCCTGCTCGGATGCGCGGGCTCGCTCGGCACCGTCATTCCGCCGTCGATCGTGATGATCGTCTATGGCGTGGCGACCGGAACCTCGATCGGCAAGCTGTTCACGGCAGGGCTCGTTCCGGGCGTACTCTCCGGTTTTGCTCTCGCCGCCGTCTCGATCCGGCGGGCACGCCGCGAGGGCTGGGGTGGCGCGGGCGAGACCGCAGGTCTCGTGCCAGGCGAGGGGCGATGGATCGGCGTTCTGGCGCTCGGAGCGCCGGCGATCATCGTCGGCGGCATCCGCGGCGGCGTCTTCACCGCAACGGAGGCGGGCGCGGTCGCCTGTCTCTATGCGCTCGCGGTCGGCCTCGGCGTCACGCGTGCTCTGACGCCGGCGCTTCTGTGGGAGGAGCTCCGCCGCGCTGCCGAGACCTCGGGTGTGATCCTCTACGTGATCGCCACCGCCTCGCTGTTCGGCTGGGTGCTCGGGGCGATGGGCGCACCGCAACAACTCACGGCGTGGCTTCTGCGGCTGACCAGCGATCCGACCGTGGTGATCCTGCTCGCGATGGCGCTGCTCCTTCTGCTCGGCACCTTCATGGAGACGATCGCCGTCATCCTCCTGCTTGCGCCGGTGCTGTCCTCGGCTCTGCCGCGCTACGGCATCGACCCTGTGCATTTCGGGCTGTTGCTCACGCTCAACCTCGCCATCGGGGCGAACACGCCGCCTTTGGGGATCGACCTCATGGCTGCCTGCCGCGTCGCCGGCATCCCGATGCGGGAGAGCTTCCGGCACCTGCCGGCGCTGCTCGGGGCGATGGGCGCGGTTCTCGTCGCTCTCGCCTTTGCGCCCGATGTCGTGCTTTGGCTTCCGCGCGCGCTCGGCTGATCAGGTTTCGGGCAGACGCCGGGCGAGGCGCCGCGCGAGCAGAAGCCCGATCAGCCCGCCGAGCGGCGCCCCGGGCAGGATGAGCAGCCAGCCGATATGGGCCCCCTGCACCACGAGCCCGAGCCCGATGCCGAGCGCCATCCCGCCGGTGACCGAGCCGATGACGCCGGCGGTGAGGCCGAGCACGAGGATCTCGCCGCGCGTGATCATGGGCGGTGATTAGGCGCGGGCCCCCGGTTTGACAACCTCCGGGTGCCCTCCTATAGCCCTTCGCACTCCCGGGAACGTGGACGGGCCTGATGGCCCGCGCCCGCCATGAGCCATTTGCTCGCCGGACTACCGGGACAGCGGGCGCCGCACGGGGCGGCGCCGGAACTACCACGGAAGGGCCGCGCATGACCAAGCGCATCGAAAGCAAGTACAAGATCAACCGTCGCCTCGGGATGAACCTGTGGGGGCGCCCGAAGTCGCCGCTGAACAAGCGCGACTACGGCCCGGGCCAGCACGGCCAGCGCCGCAAGAAGCCGACCGATTTCGGCATCCAGCTGATGGCGAAGCAGCGGCTCAAGGGCTACTACGGCAATATCGGCGAGCGCCAGTTCCGCCGCTATTACCAGGAAGCGGTTCGCCGGAAGGGCGACACCTCCGAGAACCTGATCGAACTTCTCGAGCGCCGGCTCGATACGGTGTGCTACCGCATGAAGTTCGCGATCACGCCCTTCGCCGCGCGCCAGCTCGTCAACCACGGGCATGTCCTCGTCAACGGCAAGCGCGTCACCATCCCTTCCTATCTCGTGAAGGATGGCGACGTGATCGAGCTTCGCGAGAAGTCGAAGCAGCTCGCCGTGGTGCTCGATGCGGCGCAGAGCACAGAGCGCGACGTGCCCGAGTATCTCGAGGTCGATCACCGGGCGATGCGGGGCCGCTACCTCCGCGCGCCCAAGCTCGCCGATGTGCCCTATCCGGTGCAGATGGAGCCGAACCAGGTGATCGAGTTCTACTCGCGCTGAGCGAGCGACAGTCCATGGTGGCTTCGCGCGCCGGACGGGCCATCTCGTCCGGCGCGCAGCGTTTCAGCCTGGGCCGATGAGCGAGGCGCGGCTTCTCGAGGCGGCACGCGAGATCGCGCGGATCGTCGCCGACGTTGCCCCTTCCGCCGTGTCGGTTCGGCTCTGGAACGGCGAGCGCCTTCCCCTCGGGCGGGAGGCGGACGGGGCCGTTGCCGTGGCCGTGAACTCCCCCGTCGCGCTCGCGCGTCTGTTGCGGCGCCCGCGCCTGCGCACGGTCGTCGAGCTGATCGCCGCCGGCGATCTCGACATCGAGGGCGGCACGCTCCTCGACCTCGCCGCGCGGCGTGGCTCGGCCCGGACCAAGGGGCTGTGGAGGCGGCTTCCGAAGCGTCGCCTGCTCGCCGCAGCCTGGCCGTTCCTGATGCTGCGCGGAGCGGCGGCGCCGAGCCATGCCTATGCCGGAGCGACGGCCGAGCGCGCCGGGCGGGGCCGCGACGATGGCGCGCTCGTCCGCTTCCACTACGACCTTTCCAACGCCTTCTACGCGCTCTTTCTCGATCCCCTGATGCAATATTCCTGCGCCTATTTCCCGCAGTGGGAGGCGGGGCTCGAAGAGGCGCAGGAGGCCAAGCTCGAGATGATCTGCCGCAAGCTCCGCCTCTCTCCCGGGGAGCGTCTTCTCGACATCGGCTGCGGCTGGGGCGGGCTCGTCTGCCATGCCGCGGCGAGGCACGGCGTGCTCGCGCACGGCGTGACGCTGTCGGAGAAGCAGGTCGAGGGAGCGAAAGCCCGCATCGCCGCGATGGGCCTCGAGGACCGGGTGACCGTGGAGCTCAAGGACTGGCGCGCGCTCCTCCCCGACCATGCCGGCCGGTTCGACAAGATCGCCTCGGTCGGGATGTTCGAGCATGTCGGGCTCGCAAACGCGCCGGCCTATTTCGCCGGCGTGCGGGAACTCCTCCGCCCGCGGGGGATCTATCTCCACCACGCGATCACCCGGCCAGCGAAGAAGGACGAGCGGACGTTCCGGCGCAAGAACCCCGAATACCGGGCGATCATCGACTACGTGTTTCCGGGCGGCGAACTCGACCATATCGGCAACACGGTCGCCTCGCTGGAGCGGGCGGGCTTCGAGGTTCACGACGTGGAGGGCTGGCGCGAGCACTATGCGCGCACGACGCGGCTCTGGACCGAGCGGCTCGCCGCACGGCGCGCTGAGGCCGAGGCCGAGGTCGGAGCGGCCCGAGTGAGGCTGTGGCTCCTCTATCTCGCCGGTGTCAGCCTCGCCTTCGAGCGCGGCACCGCGCTGATCTTCCAGACGGTTACAACAAAGAGGTCGCGCGGCCCGTCGGGCCTGCCGCCGACGCGGGCGGATCTCTACCACTGAGGTCGGGAGGTGCGGGGCTCCGGTGCATCAGGGCCAGTTCGCCCCGAACTGGGGGACGGCTCGAGAGCGGTAAGTGATGGCGCGCGACTTACGCCGCCGCCGCCGGCTTGAACTCCACGCCCTTCTCGGTGAAGAGCTTCGCGAGCTCGCCCGACTGGAACATCTCAGTAACGATGTCGCAGCCGCCGACGAACTCGCCCTTGACGTAGAGCTGCGGAATGGTCGGCCAGTTGGTGAACTGCTTGATGCCCTCGCGCAGGCCAGGATCCTCGAGCACGTTCACGCTTTTGAACTTCACCCCCATGTGCATCAGGATCTGCACCACGCGGGCGGAGAAGCCGCACTGCGGGAACATCGCCGTTCCCTTCATGTAGAGCACCACCGGGTTCTCGGTGATGTCGGCCTGGATTCGCTCGAACACGGGGTTGGACATCGCGTTTCGTCCTTCGCGTGGGCGCTTTGATCAGTCTTGCGGCGGGGAGGTCTGAAGCGCAAGGGCGTGCAGTGCCCCGCCCATGCGCCCCTGGAGCGCGGCGTACACCATCTGATGCTGCTGCACGCGGGTCTTGCCCTTGAAGGCAGCCGAGACGACTGTCGCGGCATAATGGTCGCCATCGCCGCGCAGATCCTCGATCGTCACCTTCGCATCGGGCAGGGCGGCGCGGATCAGAGCCTCGATCTCGGCAGCTGACATCGCCATGGAGGCGCATACTCCTCTCAAGCCTGCCCGGCCATGAAGGCCGGGAGCCACGCGGCATTGGCCGCGCGCAGTGCCTCAATCGATATGGAGAACGCTCCCGGCAAGGTCAATTCCTCGCCGCCGCTTCGGCCGAGCAGACGTGCGGGCACGCCCGAGGCGGCGGCGCGGGCGAGCATGGAGCCGGCATCGTCGACCGCGAGCAGGTAGCGCGCCTGGTCCTCGCCGAACCAGAAGGCGTGGGCAGGGATGCCGTCGGGCCCGGGGGCGAGCGTCGCTCCCACGCGTCCCGCCATCGCCATCTCGGCCACGGCGACGAGCAGGCCGCCATCCGAGACGTCATGGCAGGCGGCCACTCGGCCCGCGAGGATCTCGGCGCGGACGAAATCGCCATTGCGGCGCTCGGCGACCAGATCGACGCTCGGGGGAGCGCCGTCCTCTCGGCCGGCAATTTCGCGCAGCCACAGCGACTGGCCGAGCTGCCCCACCGTCTCCCCGATTAGCACGAGATCGAGCCCTGGCGAGAGGGCCAACCCCACTGCCTGGGCCGCATCCTCGAGCACGCCGACGCCGCCGACAGCCGGGGTTGGCAGGATCGCTCGGCCGTCCGTTTCGTTGTAGAGCGACACGTTGCCGGAGACCACGGGGAAGTCGAGCGCCCGGCAGGCCGCCGCCATGCCGCGCACCGCGGCGGCAAACTGGCCCATGATCCGCGGCCGCTCCGGGTTGCCGAAGTTCATGTTGTCGGTGATGGCAAGCGGCCTCGCGCCTACGGCGGTGAGGTTCCGCCAAGCCTCCGCCACCGCCTGCGCTCCGCCCTGCTCAGGGTCGGCCTGGCAGTAGCGTGGGGTGCAGTCCGTGGTCAGCGCGAGCGCCCGGCGCAGGCCCTCCAGCTTGACCACGGCTGCATCCGCAGAACCGGGGCGCTTCACCGTCTGCCCGCCCACGGTGCTGTCATACTGGTCCCAGATCCAGGCGCGCGAGGCGAGGTCGGGGCAGGCGATGAGCGTCTCGAGGGCAGGTCCGATCCCCGCCGGGTCGGGCACCGAGGCGGGGTCGAGCGGCCGCTGTTTCGGCGTCTCCTCGGTCGGGCGCCGGTAGAGCGGCGCCTGGTTGGAGAGGGGGGCGAGAGGGATGATCGCCTCCGTCCGCCCCCGGTGCCGCACCTCGATCATTCCGGTGTCGGTGAGATGCCCGACCACCGCGAAGTCGAGCTCCCATTTTTCGAAGATCGCGCGCGCGGTCTCCTCGGCGCCGGGGCGGAGGATCATCAGCATCCGCTCCTGGCTCTCGGAGAGCATCATCTCGTAGGCGCTCATGCCCGTCTCGCGCTGGGGCACCCGGTCGAGCTCGAGCACGATGCCGACACCGCCCTTGCCCGCCATCTCGACCGAGGAGGAAGTGAGGCCTGCCGCCCCCATGTCCTGGATCGCGACGATCGCGTCGGTGGCCATCAGCTCGAGGCAGGCCTCGATCAGGAGCTTCTCGGTGAACGGATCGCCCACCTGGACGGTGGGGCGCTTCTCGTCTCCCTCGTCGGCGGCGAACTCGGCTGAGGCCATGGTCGCGCCATGGATCCCGTCCCGGCCGGTCTTCGAGCCGACATAGACCACCGGGTTCCCCACGCCCGCGGCGGCGGAGAGGAAGATCCGGTCAGCCGGAGCGATGCCGACGGTCATGGCGTTGACGAGCGGGTTGCCGTCATAGGCCGGGTGGAAATTCACCTCGCCGCCGACGGTTGGAACGCCCACGCAATTGCCGTAGCCGCCGATGCCGCGCACCACGCCGTCGACGAGCCGCCGCGTGCGCGGGTTCGCCGGCGAGCCGAAGCGGAGCGCATTCAAGTTGGCGATCGGCCGCGCGCCCATGGTGAACACGTCGCGCAGGATTCCGCCCACGCCCGTCGCCGCACCCTGATAGGGCTCGATGAACGAGGGGTGGTTGTGGCTCTCCATCTTGAAGACGGCGGCAAGCCCATCGCCGATCGCGACCACGCCGGCGTTCTCGCCCGGGCCGTGGATCACCCACGGCGCCCTCGTGGGCAGCTCGCGCAGCCAGATTCGGGAGGATTTGTAGGAGCAGTGCTCCGACCACATCACCGAGAAGATGCCGAGCTCGGTCAGGCTCGGCTCGCGCCCGAGGATCGCAAGCACCCGCTCGAACTCGTCGGGCTTCAGCCCGAACTCGACGGCGAGCTGTGCGGCGCGCTCGCGCGGCAGGGTCTCGTGCGGGCGGGTCGCGTGGTGCGGCTTGGCGAGGGTCTCGGTCGTCACTCTGGTCTCCGTCCTGCCGCGTGATCGGCCATGGTTGCGCTGCGTCGTCAAGCTCGAGCGTGCGGAGGGCGCGCCACGCGAGGGCGTGAGGTAAAGTGCGGCGCCCGACCTGCGTTCCGGCCGGTCTGCGTCGTTGCCCTGTCGCTGTTGGCACGCCCACCAGCCGCGACCGGGTCCGGCGTCTAGGCCGCTCTCGCTCTCCTCCACACCGAGGCAAGCGCGACGACGGAGAGAACCGCACCGATCAGGTCCGTCAGCGGATCGGGTGCGATCAGGGCAAGCCCGGCAAGGAGAAGCAGCACCCTCTGAGCGGAGGATAGAGCGCGGCCGAGCCAGCCCTCGAACCCGGCGACAAGCGCGACGACGCCGGCAAGCGTGACGAGCAGGGCCGAGGCGATGCCGAGCAAGTCGCCAAGGAGCAGAAGGCCAGGGCGGAACACGAAACAGAACGGCAGGGCGAAGGCGACAATGGCGAGCCGGCAGGCGATCAGCCCGATCCGGATCGGGTCAGCCTGAGCGATCGAGGCGGCGGCGAAGGCAGCCACAGCCACGGGCGGCGTGATCGCGCTCATCGACGCGTAGTAGACGACAAAGAGGTGGGCGGCGAGCACCGGCACGCCGAGAGCGATCATCGCGGGCGCGGCGAGCGCGGCCGCGAGCACGTAGACCGCGGGCGTCGGCATGCCCATGCCGAGCAGAAGCGTGACGGCGGCGGTGATCAGCATCACGAACAGGATCTGGTCGGGCGCGAAACCGAAGAGCAGCGAGGAGAACTTGCCGGAGAGATCGGTGATCGTGAGCGTGCCGACGACGAGCCCGGCAACACCGCAGGCGATGCCGACCGGCGCCGCACGGCGCGCCCCGTCCGACGCCGCCGCAAGCAGGCGAAGCGCGACCTCGAGCGGGTTGCGGAGCATCAGCGGCGCGAGCACGGCGGCGATCACGACGGCGAGCGCACCGCCGTAGACCGGACGATCGGCCGACAGCACGAGCCACACCATCGCCGCGATCGGAACGAGGAACCACCCGCCGCGGCGCATCACCTCCGCCACGCGCGGCCCCGCTCCCTCGAAGGCGCCGAGCCGGTCGAGCACCGCGCGGGCATGCACCTGATAGAACACGGCGACGTAGTAGAGCGCCGCGGTGGCGATTGCCGAGACGGCGATGTCGGCATAGGCGATTCCGGTGAAGTCGCTCATCAGGAATGCCGCCGATCCCATCACGGGGGGCAGGATCGCCCCGCCCGCGGACGCCGCGGCCTCGACGCCGCCCGCATAGGCGGGCGCGTAACCGAGGCGCTTCATCATCGGGATCGTCAGGCTGCCCGTGGTCACGACATCCGCTGTCGGTGAGCCGGAGATCGTTCCATACATCGCCGAGGAGACGACCGCGACCTTGGCCGGCCCCCCCGCCTGGCGGCCGACGAGGGCGCCGGCGAGATCGTGGAAGAAGTCGCCTCCGCCGAGCCTGTCGAGTACCGCGCCGAACAGAACGAAGACGAACACGAGGAAGGCGGCGACCGAGAGCGCGGGGCCGATCAGCCCGTTCGTGGTGAACACGAGATGGTCGAGGATCTCGGTGAGGCTGAGCGGCCGGTGCGAGAACGATCCGGGAAGGTGATGACCCCAGACAGCATAGGCGAGAAAGGAAGCGACCAGCAGGCAGAGGGTGAGGCCGATCGTCCGTCGCGTCGCTTCGAGCACGAGCAGGCAGAGCAGGATCGCCGCTGCCATGTCGGCCTCGGTCAGCGGGCTGACCATCGGCCAGCGCAGCGCATGCCGCGGCGCCATCCAGACGAAGTAGCCGCTCGCGGCGAGCGACAGAGCCGCAAGGGCGTTCGCGATCCATGATCGGCCGGTCGGCCGGAGCGCGTTGCCGGTGACGGTGAGGAAGCCGAGCGCGAGCACCGCGCCGAGGAAGGCGAACAGCGTGGCGTTGCGGTCGCTCTCGACGCCGAGGGCGAGCGCCAGCATCCATCCCGAAAGCCCGATGCCGAGGCACGCGGCGATCGCCGCCTCCGCGGGCGGCAGCTCCCTCCGCCGCCCGGGGCCGAGCCGGGCGGCGAGGCTCAGGAGAGCAGCCCCGCGGCCCGGTAGGCCGCGGCCGCCGCCGGGTGCAGCGCCACGCCGCCCGTATCCGGCAGCGCCTTCGGCTCGAGCCGCGCCATGGTCGCGTGGCTGCGCTTGATCGCGTCGAAATTGGCGATCATCGCCTTCACGATCGCCTCGACCATCGCGTCAGGCGTTTCCGCACTGGTGATCAGGATCACGTGCGCGCGGAACGTTTCGATCGGGTCGGGCTGGAACGGGTAGCTGTTCGCCGGGATGGTGATCGGGGTCGAACCGAGACGCGCGTTGACCTTGGCGATGACGTCGGATCCGGCCTTGAGGAAACGAACGCGAAGCTCGCGCGTGGCGTTGATCACCTGGCGCGAGGGGAAGTCGACCACGTTGGTGATGATGTCCACCTGGTTGTTCTTGAGCATCTCGAGTGTATCGTTCCACGCGACATAGTGCACCCTGCCGCCCCAGCGCTCGATCTGCGGCAGAGGCGCTCCGGCAGCAGCGAAGGCCTCCTCGGTCGCGAGCGCCATCAGCGTGCCGCGGAGATTGGCGGTGACGCGCACGGGAGCGCGCCTCTGGGCGATCTCCTCGAGCGAGGACACGGGAGCGCCCTCTCGCACCAGCGCCTGCCAGGCCGCCTCGCTGTCGATCAGGCTGACCGCGCGCACGTTCGGCATCGCCCGCTCGAACGGTGGCTCCCCCTTGATCGCCCGCAGCGCGATCTGCGCATGCGCGAGCCCGAGCTGGACCCGCCCCTGCGCCACGAGCAGCACATTCGCGGCATCGCGCCCGGGCTCGTAGCTGAAGGCCGAGCCGGGCACGGCGCGGCGTATGCTCTCGCCGATCGCATTGCCGATCGCGCTCCACGCTCCGCCGACGGAGCCGCCGGCGAGCGTGATCCGCATCGTCTCCTGGGCGGCGAGCCTGGGCGCGCCCAAGGGGACGGACGCAGCGGCGGCCATGCCGAGAAGAACACCTCGTCGCATCACCATCATGAACGGTCTCCCATCGGTTGGGCCTACGCCGCGCGCGGCGCGAGCCGTTTTGCCACCGCCTCCAGGGCGGCGGGAACGTCCGGCAGGACCGACCACGCCCCCTCGACCCCGGGCCGAAGCACGCCGCGCGCGCGCAAGCCCTCCATCATCCGCACGAAGTCCCGCCAGAAACCGTCGACGTCGATGAACAGCGTCGGCTTGCGGCTAAGTCCGATATCGTACCAGGTGATCATCTCGAGCGCCTCGTCGAGCGTTCCGACACCTCCGGGCAGGACGAGGAACAGGTCGGAGAGGTCTGCCATCCTCTGTTTGCGTTCCGCCAGCGTCTCGACGAGATGGAGTTCGGCGATGTCGCTCGCCATGCGCTCTCGCCCGACGAGGTGTCGCGGCATCACGCCGATGACGCGCCCGCCGGCCGCCACCGCGCCTCTTGCCGCCGCTCCCATCAGCCCGCGCGACGACCCGCCATAGACGAGGGTGTGTCCGAGCCGGGCGAGGCCCGCCCCGGTCGCCTCCGCCGCTTCAAGGAGACGCTGCGGCAGGGAATCATTCGCCGAAGCAAACAGGCCGACCGCCCCCACGCCTCAGCCCCCTGCCTCGATGGTCGCATCGAGGCCGATGTCCACTGGAGGCGCCCCCTGGGTGAGCCGCCCGACGCTGATGAAATCCACGCCCGTCTCGGCGATCGCACGGATCGTCTCGAGCGTCACGCCACCGGAGGCCTCAAGCGGCACCCGCCCCGCCACCAGCGCCACGGCCTCGCGCAGCATCGGCGGCGTCATGTTGTCGAGCAGGATCACGTCCGCCCCCGCCGCGACCGCTTCGGCGACCTGGTCGAGCCGGTCGCATTCGACCTCGATCTTCGTCAGAAGCGGCGCGGCGGCGCGGGCGCGCGCCACCGCCGCCGTGATCGAGCCGCAGACGGAGATGTGATTGTCCTTGATCATGATGCCGCCGGCGAGATCGAGCCTGTGGTTGCGCGCCCCGCCGACGGTGGTGGCGTGCTTCTCGATGGCGCGCAGGCCGGGTGTGGTTTTGCGCGTGTCCACGAGCACTGCCTTGGTGCCGGCGATCCGCTCGACATGGCGGCGCGTGTGTGTCGCGATCGCCGACATGTGGGCAAGCAGGTTGAGGGCGGTGCGCTCGGCCGTCAGCAGGGCCCTGGCCGGGCCGGTGACGGTCGCGAGCGCCGTTCCCGACGCTGCGGTCGCCCCCTCCGCGATCGGTGCGTCGAAGCTGCATGTCGGCGCGCGGGAACGAAACACCGCCTCGGCCACGCCGAGGCCGCAGACGACGATCGGGTCACGAGCGCGCAAGACGAAGGTCGCACGCGCCCCGGCCGGGATCACCGTCTCGCTGGTGAGGTCGATCGCCCCGATGTCTTCGGCGAGTGCCGCCTCGACGATCCGGTGGACAGCCCCCCACTCGAGCACCGACGGCACCCCCGATTGTTCGTATGCGTATGAGAAGTGTGAGCCTCCTACGCCCGGGCCGTCAACGCCGCCCGAGGCGACGTGGCATCAGCGCGATGCCGTTGCCCAACGCAACGAGCAGGGCGCCGGCGATCGCGCTCATCGACCAGCGCCAGTCCTCGACCAACGATGACTGGATCAGGGAGAGCACCGGAACGACGACGAGCACATAAGCGGCCCTGTCGGCGCCGATGCGCGCCTGCAGGGTGAAGTAGCAGAAGAACGACAGGATCGAGACGGCGAGCGACTGGAACGCCAGCGCGGCGAGCCAGGGCAGGCTTGGCGGGATGGCCATCCCCTGGCCGCGCGCGAGGGAGACGGCGGCGGCGAACACCCCGCCGATCACGAGACCGTCGGCGATCACCGCGAGCGTCGGCAGCCGCGCGCGGGCGTTGCGAACCGCCGCCATGTTCGCGCACGCGACGACGCAGGAGCCCGCCGCGGCGAGCAGGACGCCGCGCCAGGCCCCGCTTCGCCCGAGCGAAGACCATTCCGGAGCGAAGACGAGCGCGAGCCCAGCCGCCGCGACCGCCGCGCCTGCGACCACCGCACCGCTGACCGGCGTGCCGAACAACGCCCGCAGGCCGAAAGCGTTGAGCGGGATCACCATGGCGACGATCACCGCGACAAGCCCCGAGGCAATGAACGCCACCGCCTCGTAGAAGATTAGGTTGTTGATCGCGAACAGGCCAAGCCCTTGGGCGGCAACAAAGGGCAGGTCGCGCAAGGGGAAGCCGCGATGGCGGCCGCTTGCGCGCAGCCAGGCCTGAAGCAGGGCGCCGGCGAGGAGGAGCCGCCAAGCGACCGCAGGCCCAGCCGGCGCGATCTCCACCTGCACCCGGATGGCAGCCCAGCCCAGCGCCCAGAGAACGGCGGTGACGGAGAAGAGGAGGGCGTTCACCGGGAGGGAGCATCGCGCCGCGTGCGGCGTCAGGAAAGTCCCGTGCCTGCGGTTCGGCCCTGCGCGCCGGTCGCGGCGACGCTTCCCCCGATCACCCTCGACCGATGGCGCGGCGAGCCGGCCCCGTCGAGCGGTTCATTCGCTCACCGGCGTCCATCTCTGACCGGCAAATCGACTCCTCGACCGGTGCGCGGGCAAACACCCCCCGGCGCGCGGGGAACGCGCGCCGGGGGCGGCCGAGGCCTCAGCGCGCGGCGAGAAGTTCCGGCGCGCGGATGAGGATGAACTCGTTGTCGGCGGCGCGGTCGAGCCGCCGGCCCGAGGAGAACGGCAGGTTGTTGTCCATGTTGACGAGGATGTGCGCGTCATCGACGGCAACCACGCCCTCGATCGTGAAGAACGGCATCGTGAAGCGCCCGCGCAGCGGCGGATTGGCGGCCGTCTCGACACGCGCGAGGCCTTCCGGGTCGGCGATGTCCATCAGGTCGATGTGGCCGAGCTTCCGCACGAAGCCGTTTGCATCCGTCTGGGCGAGGTCGACCACATAGACGCGCTTGAACCGTGCCGGGTTCGGGAAGCAGTCCGGGCGCGGCTGGTTCGGCGCGGGGCAGGCGAGCGAGGGGTCGCCCTCGCCGTCGTCACGCTCGATCACGAGCGCCCGCGTGGCGTCGATCATGTTGAAGTCGCCGATCGCCGTCGCCCCCTGCTCGAGCGCGTACTTGACGCTGCGCCCGGTCCAGCGTCCGGCCGCTGTGTCGAACTCGAGCACGCGGAGGAAGCGGCCCTCGGATTGGCCCTCGGCGGTGAGGATTGGCTTCTCGAGCATCGCCCAGAGCCGGGTTCCGTCCGGTGTGGCGGCGAGGCCCTCGAAGCCACCGCTGCGCGGCACGCGCCAGTCGCGCCCGGGGGCGGCCGGCTGCACGAGCCCGGGATGGTCAGGGCTGCGGAGCACCTGGCCGTCGAGCATCGTCTCGAACAGGCCGGTGACGCGGCCATCGAGCGTGGCGCGGATCAGGTAGGGGCCGAACTCGTCGCCGATCCACACCGTATCTCCGATCACCTGGATCGACTCCGGGTCGAAGTCGCCGCCCGTGAGGTAGCGCTCGCGGGTGCCCTCGTTGACGATCCGGAAGGGGATCACCCGGTCAGGGTCGCGCAGGAAGATGCGCTCGCGCACATCCACTGCACCGCTTGCCCAGTCCGGCATCACGCGCACGAAGAGTAGGAGCGCGTCGGGGCTGTTGCGCTTGTTGCCGAAGCCGTTATCGATGATCGCGTAGAACGAGCCGTCGGCGGCGCGGCTGCGCGAGAAGCCGGAGAAGCCCTGGAGCGGCTGTCCGATGAAGGGGAAGGAGATGCCGGTCGCGCGGTTGCCATGCAGCGCTCCGGTCGTTCCCATCACGCTCATCGGGCGGTCATTGCGCAGGTTTCCGGGCCCGGCGAAGCGGCCGCTCATCATCGCCTCGGCCGGGGCATCCGCAGGCGGAAGGTGCAGGCTGAAGGCGGGGAGCAGCGCATGGCCGGCAAGCCGCGCAGGGAAGCGCTGGTCGGCTTCGGCCGGCGTGGCGAGGATCGTGGCGGCGAGGAGGCTCGCGGCGAGGCCCTGAGCGGTCTGGCGAAGGCGCATGATCGTTCGGTCCTTTTCGGTGGATGAAACGCGCCGTGGGCATACTCGCGTGCTGTTACAGCCGCGTGGCCCGACGATGACGGTTCCGTTGCACCTGCCCGTCGCGGCGAAGGTCCCGCCGCGCCATACTGCTGTGAGATGACGGACACGCTGCGCAGCCTCGACCTCAACCTGCTGACCGTTTTTGCCGCGATCATGGCCGAACGCTCGGTCACACGCGCCGGCGAACGGCTCGGCTTGTCACAGCCGGCCACGTCCGGTGCGCTTGCACGGCTGCGCGTGGCGCTCCGCGATCCGCTCTTCATCCGCACCGGGCGCGCTTTAGGCTCCGGACTCATAACCGGCAAGTGACGGTTGCGGCGAGGTAGACGGCGCTGAGGAAGACGTCTGCGCGTCGGTCGTATCGCGTGGCGATGCGTCGGAAATCCTTGAGGCGGCAGAAGACGCGCTCGATCAGGTTTCGCTTGCGCCAGGCGCTCCGGTCGAAGGGGTGGTGCTGTTTGCGGGTGGGGTTGTTCGGGATCACCGGCAGGATGCCGCGGGCGAGGAGGAAGCTGCGGATGCCGTTGCTGTCATAGGCAGCGTCGGCGATGCAGAGCTTGGCTGACGGCCAGGGAGCAAGCAGTG
>Ga0308417_1001369_pt1 | contig 16844 bp, 19 predicted proteins | sample HotsprSampleOS65_FD_203528 | JGI IMG/M metagenome (GOLD analysis project Ga0308417, IMG submission 203528) | Hot spring phototrophic mat microbial communities from Octopus Spring, Yellowstone National Park, Wyoming, United States - 20090730_OS65 ... | reverse complement strand
GGTTATACAGAGGTCGAACTAGTTCTTCACGCCGTTCAGTGAGGTAAAGAGTCATGGTTTATACAGTTCCAGTAAAGTTTGCAACTGCGCCGAACGTAGCGCAGGATAAGCCTGCAGATGTGCCGCCTGTACCCGCGCCGGAGCCTGCTGCGCCGCAAATACATGTGCAGGAAACCGTTCCTGATCCATTGGCGGCCAAGTCATTCGTGCAGGATTTGTTCCGCAGCGCACAACAGGATATTGTCACGCAGCAAGACACTGCTGATTTTATCAAGGCGCTGTACGAAGGTACGCAATTTACAAAAATGTATCAGCTGGTTCCGGGCGTTTACATTACATTTCGTGAGCTGACGCCGCAGGATAATATAATCTGTCAGCGCGAGAAGTCCGTTGAGCCGAACGTTGCGCGCATGGTTGCGGCGATTAGCAAATACGAAAATAATCATACAAATTCAACGTTTAGTTTGCGTACAGTTTCCGAGCTGGAATATGACAGGTCGAGATTCGAGACGCCAATTCCGGAGCTGATCGAGTGGCTTAGCGCGCGTGTATTGAAAACGCAAGGATTATTCAATATGGCGCTACAACTGTATGAGCAGTTCTCTGCGCTGCTACAGCAGTTGTACGATAAGGCAAAGAATCCCGATTTTTTTACTCATACCCAAACCGCTGCGTCGTCAGAGCCTTGCTCAGAAACCAGTGCAGAACACCAATCCAGTTCCGTCTAGCTGTATGTGATCAGATAGTGCAAGAGCGGATTGTCGCTGCGGCTTTGGGGATGCTAGCAACTATAACAGATGCTATTTGCGGATCGAATATAGCTAAAGAAATTGCAAAGGACGTACTGCGGGATTCGTCGATTGACAGGATGATAAATCGTTTCAAGCAAGAGGTGCTAAAATGGAAAGGCGAAACGACATCTTAGAGATCGGCCAGGTAATGGTTATGCCGCTTCCGCAATTTGATATGGCGGTGCCGCAGACGGCTATGCAAACAGTTTCGCGCATAATGGAAATGCCGCAGCAGAATCTGCCGAGCTCTGGCGTCTTTAATACTGCACCTATGTCGGTACCACAAACTACAACTCCAGCTATATTTGACATGATAATCTAACTACTATGCTTAGCATATTTAGCATAGATCAAAATTATGTAGGCTACGCGCCCGGTATGATCCCGGCTGTGGCGTACATTGCGCCCCGATATACATCTCCTGCTGCTGGGCTGGCCGTAGATAGGATCGCAATAAAGCGCATGGCCGGCGCAGGATTTATACATACTGCCGGCTGGCGCGCGTATGCGGCGATATTCGGAGAAAGACTCGGCGCCGCAACTATTACTGGACTGCTATATGCGCCGCGGGCATGCACAGGGCTACCGTTCCCGATCATGTCCCCAACGCATGTAGCTAACTCTTTTTATTACAGACACGGGCTATCGCAGGGCGCAATGCCGCTTTATTTAAGCGTATTGGGCGGCACGGTCTGCGGCTACTTGACCGATATGCAAGTATCGAGCAGTCATGCCCAGCTTCCACAGATTTGGCAGTTTACTATGAATCTGCGGGTCCAATGAGATGGTTGAAGTACGCGGCGGACGGTACTTTGCAACACTGTATGTTGGCGGGCTGGAACTGCCCGTACAACAGATTAAATGTACTTATCAAATCAACTCTATTCCTACTGCCGAAGTAACTGTTGCTGCCGGGCGAGAGCTAGTATATCGGCTGGGAAATCCGTCTAATATTTATTACTTTCAGCCGACCGTCGACGCAATGATCCCGGCGGCTATCACTATAAATAACAAAATAGTTTTTTGCGGATATGTCGGCAGCGTCGGTTTTGCACAGTCAACTGCGAGCGATAATGCGCAAGTGGTTGCATCGCTGTCACTGGTACACTGGCTGAATCTTCTCAATTTTGCGACGCTGTTCGGCCCGCATACCCACGCTGGCAGTCCGGCAAGATTCGTGCTCGATCCGATAATGTTGGGCAACAATGGTGATATTGCCGGCGCGGTTAGCATGTTGGGGACATTAGTGACTAATGTACATAAGAATGTATGGGAGAATATGAAACCGCTGCTGCGTGAGATTTGTAAAAAGGCGGCAGTGTTTGATACGCGCGGCGCGGGTAAACAGTTAAATATAAACATTGTTGATAGCGACAAGCCGAGCAAGCGTAAAAGTAGTGATATTCTGGATTTGATTAGAAGCCCATTGCCACTGTCTCTGGAGGCATATCCAGAGATCCTGCCCTTTTTGCCGGAACGTATCGTGCAGGACCTCATAGGGAGCTATTTGCATCCCAATGGGCCATCAACAACTCTGTGGGAAAGAATAGAGCGGTATATAATTCCCGCCTTCTTACTAACGCTGATCCCGCTGCCTATGAGTGCGTTGGTGGTTCCATATACGCCGACAACTACACCTTACGGCAGCATTACGGCCAACGATCAATCATTCATACAGGCCAGCGCGGCGATGGTGGCACCTATATCGGCAATAGGGTTATATCCGCCGAGTCATCAGAGCGCACAGTTTTTGGATGGGAACGTTGCCAATAATCTGCTTGGAGCGTTTGTAAGCGGGCGTCCCGGGCGCATAATGTTCCTGGGTGCGCCGTCCCATCTCGGCATGTCGTCGTCAGCTATAATTGACAGCTTGCGCAATATATCTGGTGTATGGCCTAGCACTATCCGCGGATACAAACAGTGGGCATCTGCGGTTAAGGAGGTGATTAAACAGATAAACGAAAGATACTCTGACGCCAAGCTGGCGAATGCCTATGCTGCGGCGTATTACGATCAACTACTGTTTTCGCAGCGGGAAGCGATAGTTATAACTCCGCTTGATATAGTTTATGCGCCAGGCACTTCGATATATGTGCAATCGGCCGTGGGCGCATGGCCGTGGCTGGCTTATGTACACGGTGTGCGCATTATGCTGGATGCAGAGTCAGCAGCGGCTACGGCCCAATATGTGCTGAAATACTGTCGTAGTCAGATAGAACAGGATTCTTTCGGATTTCCGTATTCCCCGGTATACAAGGTTGCATGGACTGGCGGCGTATTGTTTTAGTTAATATTAACTAAAGGCCAACGAGTATGAGTCGTACAAACTGTCGTGTGTTTACCGGCACGCTGGCCGAAACGTTCACTGGAAAAATTATTGATGTAACGGATATCAAAGAATCCGATATAGACTGGGCGGATATCGCGCACAGCCTCGCGCTTACGTGCAGATTCAGTGGGCATTGCAGACACTTTTATAGCGTTGCCGCCCACAGCTTGCACTGTTATCGTGAGGCACTACGCCAAGGACATGAATATAAAACGGCCGTTGCAGCGTTGCTTCATGACGCAGCAGAAGCGTATTGGCATGATCTAGGATCGCCGCATAAAGCAGCGAAAGGGTTATCAGCATATAATCGGTATTTAGATAAAACACAGCGAGTTATTTATCGCGCCGCAAAGTTGCGTGTTACAAAAGCAGACTTGGATATTGTAAAATCTATAGATGTAGCGGTGTTAAAAGCAGAAGCGGCGAAATTGATGACGTCTGGCGGGAGGTGGTGGTTTGATCCAAACGATAATATAGCTGCTGCCAATATCCCACCAGCGCAATGGCTGGGATGGATCGACCCAAAGAAGGCAGAGCATGATTTCCTGGCAGCAGTGCGGCAGTGGTTGGAACAAGATGGCTGACTACAAACTATCTGACGAAAAGCTAGTGCCGCTGTGGCAGAAATGGCGACAAACGCGATCGCCCAAAGACCTTTCTGCATTTATAGATGCGACGACGCCTGTATTGAACTACGCAGTCGCGCATTATGTTCCAGACGCCGAACGTAATCCGATATTGCTTGCGCACGCGCGCATGTTAGCGATAGATGCAGCTAAAAAATATGATCCGCGACGTGGATCGCTGGTTAATTATCTCCTGGTCAACTTGCAGCGGCTGCAGCGGCGAGGAGCGGAGCAGCGTCAAATTATTAGACAGCCTGAACGACAGGCGATGGGCATTATGCAACTTACAGAGGCAGAAAAAGAGCTGGAAGCCCGGCTAGGTCGGCCTCCGTCTGCCGCCGAGCTGGCCGACACTACTGGACTATCATTAAAAAAGATTGAAAAGTTACGTAAACAAAAATTTGCCGCCATACCCGAAGCAGCTACAACAGCTGCCGGCGCGCGGCAACTGGGTACAGAGACGCAGTATAGCGACGAACTGCTGGAGTACGCATATATTGACGCCGATCCGCAAGATAAGATCATAATGGAACATCATTTTGGACTACACGGCGCACCAGTAGTATCAAACACTGAAATTGCCAAAAAATTAAAAGTAAGCCCGGCCGCGATAACGCAACGACTCGACAAGATATACAAGAACCTGTCGCAGTGGCACGAGCTGCTGTGACTTTTTGTTAATATTAACAAAATGCCGACAGCGAAGAAGTTTAACGAACTGAATACGACAATGCGCCAGGCGGCGCAGCAGTATGCCGATCTGCGCAATCATGGTGCATGGATGCTGCCGCCGGGCATGGCGTGCAATTTACAGGATTACAGCGAGATCAATAAATGTTTCGACGTAAGCGATGCTAACGCGGCGTATTTGGAAGCTAAGCGTATAGGACAACAGATGACGGCCGTGCCGCAGATTGCACGACTAGACGCCGCTAAGCGCAGCTATATGACACGAATACTCGACAGTGCGCGCGCACACATTATAACAGCAGCAAGGTACGATAGCATTGATGTCATATTGACACATATGACGCAGTATATCCAGTCGTTTGAGCAACGCAAATGAGCGATCTAGCTATCTGGGATATTGCCGAGGACGGAACGCTGACAGGCATTCCGGTCCCATATACGCTGATAAGCGGCATCGACGAGGTGGTCCAGAACTTTCTGATCGAGCTACTTACGCCGCGCGGATCGGCCAGCAGCGATACTGGACTAGGTACGTCATTTATTCCATTGATAGCAGAGCTGGGGATACAGCCGCTCTCTGTACATCACGCATTTGGAGTTGCCGAATTAGAGATTCGCGGCAAATCTCTTGGCCAAAGCACGTATCCGCAATCACAGCAATATATGCGGGCAGATCTGGTATCTATCGATATCCAGTCAGGCTATACTGAACTAGAAATTGTCGTGTATAACAGATTAGAAGAATCAAAATCCGTCATTCTACGAATAGTCGGGGGATCGTGATATTATGGCGCTAAGCGATTTTAGTTTATCGTCTGTAACCGACGATCAAATATCCGCGGCGCGGAGTTGGTTGCTTGCAGAGCTTGCGACACACATACCTAATACTGATTTCTCGCGCGGCGCGATTTATGGTAGCGTAATATTGCCGCTGACAACAGTGCTCGCAGCTATCAGCAACGCTATCGACGCCGTACGGAACTCGCATGATATTACTCGAATGCTGTCTGGCGCCGTCGATGACGACGAGCTGGCGGCGTTTCTACAGAATTACAAACTTGTGCGCAGACCAGCAACAGCAGCTACCGGGCATATTTATCTGGTACTGTCGAGCAACAACACGATCGTTATACCCAAAGGATTTACGTTTAAAACATCGGATAATCTAAGCTTCAGTACGACCGAGGCGATCACAGGTGTTTCTGGAACACCGGGACCGGGCCAGCAGCGCTTTGAGCCATTTGGAACCAAGTGGCGGCTCACGTTGCCTGCAATGGCCGACTTTACTGGCACAGCCGGCAACATTCCGGCTGGCACGCAACTTACGCCGGTAGATCCGCCTCCCGCGTTCGTATCTTCTATGGCTGCGACCACATTCAGCGGAGGCGCTGCTGCAGAAACTGTACAATCGCTGGCACATAGGCTGCTTACCGGAATTGCTGCCGGGACATTTAGCAGCCCTACGCAGCTGTTGGCGTTATTGCATTCTGCGGCAGCTAATAGACTCGTGGATGACGGCTTCGCCAATATAAGAGGGGTAAGCGTCGTTGGAAGTGGCGCACCAGAGATGATGCGCGACAAACGCGGGCTGTTTCCGGTCAGTCTGGGCGGACGCTGCGATATATATTGCAAGTCGTCTGATGCGCCGTCGCTGGTGTATAAGCAGTATACTGCGGCACTTATTGGGCGCACGCCGGTAGCGGGCGACGGAATCTGGCAATTCAGCATTAGACGCGATGATGCGCCGGGGTTTTATCGTGTATATAAAATTACGCGCCCAGGTGAATCCAATGAATACGAGATTAGCGGCGACAACCGCAATTTCGACCTGACTGACGATGGTCGTTACTTGCCGGATATTACTAGCGCGTACGAGGCGGTATATAGTCCATTCCAGACTGCGACGATCTCGTTTGTAGACACGGATACTATAGTCGAAGACAGCGATATCGGCGTAAGAACCAAGGTGTATGATGTATATATTCTGGCAATGCCGTTGCTAGCTGATATCCAGCAGTTCTTATCGAACAACTTTATTCGCCCGCCTGGTCTAGATGTGCTGGTCAGGGCACCAGTGCCGATGTCGGTATCTGTAAGTATTACCGCGTCTGCTGCGCTTACAAGTGAGCAGATTACAGCGGTTAAAGACTCAGTATACGAGCTTATTGCCACCAGGCCAATTGGACACAACCTGTCCCAGTCGGAGGTTGCCGGCGCTGTTAGCAGCGTGCTGCCAAGTACTATTCGTGTAGTATCAGTGATATTGAGTGGCACAATTCGTGCGATCACCGGTTCTAACGTGAACGTGTCAGTTAATGACGAAGGTGTATTGAAAATACCAGATCGCCCCGAGGATGGAATAACGCCGCGGACTGTGATGTTACTAACGCAACCTAATCTGATAACGGTTAGTTGAAAGTCGAGTAGCTGTGATCGGAATAAGTATTACAGCCGTTAATATCCCGGAGAAAGTTATAAAGCGGTGTTATAAGTCTATTGTTGATGCCAAATGGGTGAGTTTTGCAGGAGATGCGTGGGAAATGTAAATATACAAAAGTGGGTAGACAGTTTTCCGGCGCTGTAACCGAATATGAAAGCGTGGACTACATTTACCTGGCCAGATTGGGACTATTTTACCTGGGAGCAATGGCGCACACTCCTGATGGAGGAGCCTGCGCCAGAAATCATAATCTCCCAGGATTGTCCAGCTCCGAATGACCGAGATGCGCTGGATAAGTCTGTTGGAACATTCTGGAAGGACGCTGCGCCGATTAAAAATCTGGCCAGGGCGCTGCGCGATGGTGTCCACGAATATGTCGGATATTTGCGCGACAAACTGTGCGCAACTGCGATCGGCAATTGTATAGATCGCGCAGAGATGTACGTTCGCTATAGGTCTATATTGCTTCCGTTAACTGTTGGCCAGCCCCAATGGACTATCGATACGCGCATTGCAAAAATCGGGGCGATATGCAATCGAGCAAATAGTAGTGAAACTGGCGCAGTGTTGCTACGCCCAGATCAGGATTTTACGCTAACCGATGGTGTTCTCAAATTTTCGTCCAATATAAACAACGATGCGCGGTTTGCTAAATATACAGACGGCGGCTCGCAGTATATTGCGGCATGGGCGCTCGATGTCGTGATGGCTGACGATGCGCTATACCGAAATTTTGCTGCAGCATTTGGGCTGGATTATCAGAATGACGTATATTTTCGGGATCTGGTTAAAGTATTATGGGATGGACTGATTGGCGGATTTTCTGTGTGGCACATCTTTGCATTTGACGCCGCTTTGCGTCGACTGCCGCTATGTCGATTTGATGGCGAAAAGGTGCTTGAGATCGTAACCGGCACCGCCGGATATATCAAAACTGACAAAACCACATACCACATCAACGGATATACACCATCTGTAAACGTAAATGACATATTAAAGTTTGGACAGCCACTGCTTGAAGGGCATAAATTCTTCGATTTTCGTCACGGCACAGTGCCTGATGATATAGAAGAAATAATAGTTTCAGCTGATTTATTATCGCATGTTAGTATCCTGGATTATCGGCAAACGGAGGGTGGCGACTATTTACAGCATGAAAACGGCAATTTACAGTTACTAGAGTCGGATGGACTATATAACGCCACCAATTGGGCGGATCCGCCTGGCGATTTAACACTTGTAAATGATAATGTGCCGGTAACGGTTAATGGATACGATGTTAGCTGGCAGGTTAGCAACGATCCGCTCGTGAATACATGGTTTTGGCAAACGGTACGCATGTTGGAGCTGAAGTATGGTACTACATTGTACGAACTGTTGATGGCGAAGTTTGGATCTATTCCGGCCGAGATCAATCCGGCTGAGTTCTTTGCAACGTATGTATTTCGTGGACCGGCGACGGTTATTTCGCTGCCGACGTCGCCATATTCTGCCGGATGGTCGTTGCCGACTATTATGATTAGATCTTTTGTATTACGCGCAAAGCCGCGTGGAAGTTCAAGTAGCTCTGAAAGTTCAAGTAGCAGCACTCCATATTACACTTACTTCTGCATATGCGGTACAAATAATGATTATTACTACGCTTCAGGAACATATACGGGCGTGGTGGAATATAATGGCGAATGTTACGAAGTTATAGGTAATGGCACGGAGCCGCGAACGACGGAGATATTCCCAGGGGCCGCCTATCCTGATTGTCAATCATGTATACCATACACGTTTCAGGCATGCGATGATGGTAGTCAGTACTGGACGCGCGGATCGTTTGAGTTTTACAAGGTCTACAGGCATAATTCTTATGGCTGCATGACCGCCACATACGCCGGAAAATACGGGACAGAAATATCCAACGATTTTTCTGGCACCTACGACAATTGCGAGGATTGTCAGGGTTCTAGCAGCTCTGATAGCAGCGCCCCATATTACACTTACTTCCGAAAATGTGGCACATTTGACGATTATTACTACGCTTCAGGAGAGTATGCGGGCGTGGTGGAATATGGTAACGAATGTTACGAAGTTATAGGTGATGGCACGGAGCCACTACTGGTGGAGATATTCCCAGCGGGCACCTATCCTGATTGTCAGTCATGTACGCCATATGCATTTCACGTGTGTGGCAGCGAGGATTGCTATTGGACGCGCGGCGGATCGTTTGTGTTTGACAAAGTTTATAGGCATAATTCTTATGGCTGCATGACTGCCATATTTGTAGGAAAGTGCGGGACAGAAATATCCAACGATTTTTCTGACAGCTACGACGATTGCGACGATTGTCAGGGTTCTAGCAGCTCTGAAAGTTCAAGTGACAGCGCTCCATATTACACTTACTTCCGCAAATGCGGTACAGATGCCGATTATTACTACGCTTCAGGACCGTATACGGGCGTGGTGGAACATGGTGGCGAATGTTACGAAGTTAGGGGTAATGGCACGGAGCCACTAATGGTGGAGATATTCCCAGCGGGCACCTATCCTGATTGTCAATCATGTACGCCATATACGTTTCAGGTGTGTGGCGGCGGGGACTACTATTGGACGCGCGGATCGTTTGATCTCTACAGGGTCTATAAACATAGCTCTTATGGCTGCATGATTGCCATATCTGTAGGAAGAAGCGGAACAGAAATATCCAACGATTTTTCTGGCACCTACGATAATTGCGACGATTGTCAGCCATATTACACCTACTTCCGCAAATGTGACGAATATGACGATTCTTACTACGCTTTAGGAACATATACGGGCGCGGTGGTGGAATATAATGGCGAATGTTACGAAGTTAGGGGTAATGGCACGGAGCCACGAACGACGAGGATATACCCAACAGGCACCTCCTATCCTGATTGTTACTCATGTACGCCATATGTATTTCAGGCGTGTGACGGCGGGGATTACTATTGGACGCGCGGCGGACCGTTTGAGTCCTACAGGGTCTATAAACATAGCTCTTATGGCTGCATGACTGCTCTATACGCTGGAAAAGACGGAACAGAAATATCCAACGATTTTTCTGGCACCTACGACAACTGCGAGGATTGCCTGGCTTCTTGATTAGTCATTTACGGGACAATGCCCACGTCATACGATATCTGCTTGCCGAGTTTCTACGGCCAATGCGTCATAGTGCAGGCGTGCCCGCCAAATACTGGCGAGCGCAAGATCAGTCTTACACCGCCGCCAGGAGAGACGCTGGAGCAACTTGTTGCCCGCCAGGCTGTCGTAAAAATCGACGGCATCTGTTACAAAGTCATAGAGATCATACCCTGCGATACAGAAGCGCTCGAAAGCGTCAGTATTCAAGGGTTCTATTACAATTGCGGACAGTGCGGACACTATCTGCTGCAACCATGTCTGGACGGGGGCAGTAAGCGACATGTGCATCGCGCCGTCAATAAAGACGGCAAAGAGATCGATCTAAATAAATATCTTGGCAAGATTGTACGTATTGACGCAGATAAGCGGTGTTACCGGGTAGAGACATCAAACGAGCAGGTTGAGACCGAGCAGGTTACAGTTCTGGAATCGTATGACGACTGCAGCAAATGCAAATGCTATACGATTCAGTTGTGCGGCACTAGCACCACAAAGATAGTCTACAACGATCTGGCCGAGTATGTCGGCAAGGTAATAAAAATTAGCGTTGCAGACGGCTACGAGTGCTGGACTGTTCTGAATACGCGCGAGTGGGACGACTCGGCCGAGTATGTAGATATTGTTTCCGCGCCATTTGATAACTGTACAAAGTGCCAGGAGCCGCCAGTATATTTGCTTGATCCGGTGTGCTGGCCCAAAGAATGTACCGGATCCGGCGTTACGGAGATGATCTACTCGTCTACTCCAAGCCTGGCGAAAGCGGTCGGCCAATATGTAAAATACAAAGGAACGTGCTATTATGTTAAAGAAGACACGACGCATTCGGGATCGTTAATAGATGTTGAGTATAGCGGGCCGTATGGAGATTGCGACGGCTGCCTCGCGACGGGATATACGGCCAATATAAATATATTGAAAAATATTAGAATTGATGGCACAGTCGTAACTGTCAAATGGCAGCAGTTTGGCGTGCGAAACGGACAAATAGTAGGTCCGTGCGGAGACGAAGAAAGCACGTCATTCGATTATTGTGCGTGCCCCAGCAGTTCGAGTAGTTCAGAAAGCTCCAGCTCTAGCAGTTCTGAGAGTTCAAGTAGCTCCAGTTCCAGCTCCGAAAGCTCTAGCAGTTCTGAGAGTTCAAGTAGCAGCGCTCCATATTACACTTACTTCCGCGAATGTGGCACATATGACGATTATTACTACGCTTCAGGGACGTATGCGGACGTGGTGGAATATGATGACAACTGTTACGAAGTTATAGGTCGTGGCACGGAGCCACTAATGGTGGAGATATTCCCAGGCGCCTCCTATCCTGATTGTCAATCATGTACGCCATATGTATTTGAGGCGTGTGACGGCGGGGCTTACCATTGGACGCGCGGCGGATCGTTTGAGTATTACAAGGTCTACAGGCATAATTCTTATGGCTGCATGACCGCTATAGGCGTTGGAAAACTCGGAACAGAAATATCCAACGATTTTTCTGGCACCTACGACGATTGCGGCGATTGTCGGGATTCTGGCAGCTCAAGTAGCTCTGAAGGTTCCAGTTCCGAAAGCTCTGAAAGTTCCAGCTCCGAAAGCTCGGACAGTTCAAGTGACTCTGAAAGTTCCAGCTCCGAAAGCTCGGACAGTTCAAGTGACTCTGAAAGTTCCAGCTCCGAAAGCTCGGACAGTTCAAGTGGCTCTTGATCGCGGCAACAATTACAATAGTATTAGATGTACACAGTTGTACAGTTTTGTTAATATTAACTAAACGGGAGGGTATGTCCTGCCGTGTGCGGGACCTTGTTGTAGCCTTTTTAGCAGGAGGACATGGAAATGCGTAGGGCTATGTTGTCATGGCTGGTGTTTGCTTTTTTGGCTTCGACCGTTCTTGGCGGGATGCCGGATGAGGTTAAGAAGAAACATGAACAAATGCTATATCCGGTTGTCCGTGTAACGGTTGGCAGCGGCGGCGGTTCTGGAACTATCATTTATAGCGAAGACCGCGGAGATGGCTGCCAGACGTACGTGCTCACTAATCACCACGTTGTAGCAGACGCTATCAAAGTGCGCGAGGAGTGGTCTTCGTTGCTCCAAATGGACGTGAAGAAGGAGTTCAACGAAGAAGTCAAGGTCGAAGTGTTCCGGTATGCCGAAGGCAGCCGACAGGACTTCACCGACGCCTGTCAGGCCGAAATTGTGGCGCATGATCGTAATCACGATCTGGCGCTGCTTCGCCTGAAGACTAACCGGAAGATGGATTATGTGGCCAAGCTATATCCAGACAACGGCAAAGTATATATCTTTCAGCCTATCTGGGCGGTAGGCTGCCAGTTGTTGCATCCGCCGATTGTGACGCGCGGCGAGATTAATTATCTGGATGACGTGATCGACCGTAAGGTCTACTGGATGGCTAACGCGTGCATTTACTTTGGTAGCTCCGGCGGAGCGGTATTTACCGAGCACGAGGGTAACTACTACTTCCTGGGAGTACCAAGCCGCGTTGCTGGTACATGGACGCAGGTTGTGCAGCACATGGGATGGTTTGTGCCAATAACCCGCGTGCGGCAGTGGATTAAGGACGAGAAACTGGACTTTCTGGTCGATCCGAAAGTGACGCCTACTGAATGCTTCGATCTGCGGGATAGGCTGCGGAAAGAGGCAGAGCGCAAGCTTATGCCCGGGCCGAAAGAGCCGACTCCGGCATCCCGGTAGGCTTATTGTCAGTCTGCTAATTACTGCAAAGGATGCGCCCATGATATACGCGCTAACAGTGCTGATATTGTCGATTGGTGCACCACAAGAAGGAAGCCAGTCCGGTGTGTGGGTATGGTATGCCACATGGTGCGGTCCGTGCCGCACTCAAGAGGCGATAATATCGAAATGGGCAGCTAGTAAGCCGACGTTGAACGGCAAGCCTTTGACGGTCTGGAAGACAGATATAGACAAGTCGCGCGAGCTGGCCCAGAAATGGAGTATCAGAGTCGTGCCGACTTTGATAATTGTGGTCGATAACAAAGCCGTAAGAAGGATTGAGGGTGTAACATCCGAAAGTACGCTCAATCAAATATTCAAGCAGTATGAGAGGCGTTAAGTGATGTGTTGTGAAGAGAGCCGAGAGAGAGTTCATTGACTATTGCTGAGCTTGTAAGTCGGTCTTTTAACACAGCAAAAGAGAAAGGTTGGCGGGATACGCCGCACAATAACGAGAGTAGACCATACAAACACGGCTGCAAATTCTAATGACTGCGATAATCGCTTTAATCGTGTCATTGATTATAGCGGCATCGTGGATGCGGTTTGTTTACAAGCTGCCGTGGATTACGCCATATCATAGCCAGACGCCAGTAGACGCATGGATTGTCACACATGTTATCTGGGGCGTCGTATATTATCTGGTGTTAAGATGGCTAGGATTTGCGGATCTGGCGATGATCGGCACTATAGCTATTGGTGCGGGGTTTGAGTTGGTAGAAAACTGTAGAGCAGGAATTGCGGTCGTTAGGTGGCTGGGAGATGGTCGATTTAGGGGGGATTCGGTGTTAAACGCTGCGGTCGATATAGTTGCAGTCGCGGCAGGTGGATGGGGCTGCAGTTTTGTTCTATAGCGAACAGTCGAACTTGTAGTAAGAAAGAGGCCGCGCGATGCGGCCTCTTTTCTTTTATATATGCTTGATTTTGCAGGTAATTACGGCTGGTCGCGGTGGCTAATTTATATCTACCTACCGATTGGTGTCATCTGGCGGACGACCCCGGCGCGTCGCGGCAGATCGGCGCGTGTTGCGGGCGGTATAGGCGCAGTAAAGGGGGTATTCGATGCGGGCCTTCGGATTTGCTTAATTTTATAGAAAATTTGTGGCATTTATAATTGGCGGGATCGCGTGGTGCGATCCTGCTATCCGAGACCCCCACGAGGCGGAAGAGAAACTTCCGCCTCGGATAACGACACCGCGGCACCCGGGTGTCGTTATTTTTAGCTATACTTGACAAACAATACAGATGTATCATAAGCGATATGCGCTGGTTTAGTTAATATTAACTATTTCCTGCAGCAGTCATACTAAATTTATGGTAAATTTGCGGCATTTATAATTGGAAGGGATCGCATGGTGCGGTCCCGATGTTCTCTTTTAAAGGAGAGAAAGATGCGGTTGGTAGTAAAAACAGCGGAGTTGGTCTCGGCCTTAACGGCCGCGGCCCACCGCGCCCTCCGCCCGGAGATCCGAATCTCCGGGAACGGTCGGCTGGCCGTCATGGCCGACGGCCGGCCGGTCACCGCGGAGGTGGTGGGCTACATCCCCATCGGGTTCGAGGCACCCGATGGGAGTGTAGTTTCCGCGCCGGTCTGTGCCCAGTGCATTTTGTGCGCCCTGGGCACGCACGGGAGGGGCGAAGTGGGCATAACGGTCCCCATGGACGGTGGACCGGCCTACTTTTGGACAGAGGGGGGCCTATACAGGGTCCCCCGCGGCTGGGGTAACGCCGGTCACTGCGGGGGATGGGTCTAACCCGCAGTGCCCGGTCGTAACGACACCCGACGGCGCCCCGGGTGTCGTTATTTTTAGCTATACTTGACAAACAATACAGATGTATCATAAGCGATATACGCGGGTTTAGTTAATATTAACTATTTCCTGCAGCAGTCATACTAAATTTATGGTAAATTTGCGGCATTTATAATTGGAAGGAACCGCATGGTGCGGTTCCGATTGGTTTTTTAGGAGAAAAAATATGATTGTTAAAGTTAAGGATTTGGTCGCGGCCGTAGAGGCCGCGGCCCACTACGACACCCGCCCGACCATTCACCTGGGCGGGCGTAGTTTGTTCGTTCTGGCCCGTGGGCGCCCGGCCATCACGGAGGTGATCGGCCGGCGGACCCACGCGGCCGACAATGAAGAAAATTTCGCCTACGTGTGTGCCCAGTGCATTTTATATGCACTGGGCACATACGGCGACAGCACGGAGGTAGAGGTCACGATACCGGACTCGGTATCGGGACACGTATACCTCCGGCTGCGCGGGGAACTATACCGAGTTCCCCGGGGCGAAGACGATCACTGCGGGCGGTGGGTCGAGTCTGCCCCGCAGTGAATCGTCGATAACGACACCGCGGCACCCGGGTGTCGTTATTTTTAGCTATACTTGACAAACAACCGAAATGTGCCATAAGTAAATATGAGTAGTCGCCATCCATTCACAGCGGCTACAATAAGTGATATACGCTGGTTAGTTAATATTAACTATTTCCTGCGACGGTCATAACTATGTTGCTACCACAGGATCGTCCTAAACCAAAACCTTGCGCCGGGTGTCCCGATCGTACCAACACACCGATTCCTCGCGCCGGTATGGTTCCGCCACAACCAGCCGGACCTACGGTCAATATTAATCCTGCAGAAGCTACACCGCCGCGCACTAGCTGTCTTGAATGCGTAGAAAAACATATCGGCGCGGCGTGGGTGTTATTTTCCGAATATCAGGACGGCTATCCGTATCGTACACTGATAATCGGACATATGCACGAGGCCGAAGAAGAATCCAGAAAGTGGCCTGAATTGTTCGGCGTGATACGCGAAAGTCGCAAAGATTTTCAACAATCTGGCCGCACTCCAGATTTCGCTTTTATTTCGTTAAAGATAAAAGAGACACGAGACAAAGAGAATAAGGCATATGGCTGAGAGACATACGACGCAAGCCGGCGACATATCAAGCGCCGCCACATGGGGTGGGACGCTTCCGGCTGTCGGTGATAATTGTTATATCGACCACGCATGCACATTGACAGGCGCCGATTTCAATATCGGTAGTACCGGCACGCTTACTATTAGCGCCGGTAAGTCGCTGAACTGTAATGCTGCACGCACTTTAACGGCCGGCAATATATCCGGATTTGACAAGCTGACTATAAGCGCAGATAACGTAGTGATAAATGGCAACTGTCAGCTTACTAATAACACTACAAGGGCATGCGCAAGTTCTTTTACTATTAATGGTAAATTGTCTGGAGAACACTCGGCATTACCTGCTAATGGGAGAATGATACGTTTAGCCCCTATTAGCAAAATATGTACAATAACCGAGATCGACATTTCATACACAACGACAGGCGGCGGTACCTTCGGAATTTTTTTAACTGATTCATGTACGTTAAGATCAAGTAATATAAAAGTTACAGCCAATCTGGGCGGATACACAGGATCAGTGTTGCGAGCACATCCCGGTATATTTACATGGCTTAATGATAGTACACCGTTAAATATCTCGCTATACGCAAAAGGTAGCAGTCCAGACGCGTCTGGCGTTCGTATAAGACAGGCCGGATGTCTAGGCGCTCCAGACAAGCCATGTAATGTTAACATATACGGTTATGGCGATGGTAACTATATTGGGGTAGCTGTCTTTGCGGACATGACTAATAATATATACATAAACAATCTGCACGCAGAAACAGCTCCTGTTAATTACTATGCTCCGCTAGTGTTTAGCGGCAGCGATAATCCGTCAACAATGTATATAGGTAACGCATACCTGCAAACGTTTGGTACTTCCCATCCTTCAAATTATGCAGGCGCGTTGCTGTTTGATGGTTTTGGCGCTACAATAGCGCCGATCAGCGGCGTCAGTAAGGCAAATATAACAGTCAAAGTTCCGTCAATACCGTGGCGCCTGTTTACTGTTGCACCAGGACAGTCACTGGTACTTGAAAGGACTAAGATACAAGTGACGACATAACATGGCGATTAAATATACCAAACAAGCCGGCGACATTTCTGTCAATACGACGTGGGACAATAATACTATGCCTGCCAGCGGCGATACATGCTATA
>Ga0308417_1001367_pt1 | contig 16850 bp, 17 predicted proteins | sample HotsprSampleOS65_FD_203528 | JGI IMG/M metagenome (GOLD analysis project Ga0308417, IMG submission 203528) | Hot spring phototrophic mat microbial communities from Octopus Spring, Yellowstone National Park, Wyoming, United States - 20090730_OS65 ... | reverse complement strand
GATCTCCGGCAGCGCAAAGGATCGCCTCGGCTCCCTCCGCCATCGCGACCAGCCGCGCCGCATCGGCCGGGATGTCTTCAGGGTTCTCGGCGACGATGCTGTAGCTGCGGCGGGCGCGCGCCATCACGTCGGGCGGGAAGAGGCGCGTCAGCGCAAGTCTCGGTCGTCTGCTCTCGGCCATGCGTTTACGTCCGCTTAATGGGGCTCGGCGTTCTCTAGCGCGTGCCCGTCCGGCGCGCGAGGCGCGACGGGGGGTGGAGGAGCGAACGATGCAGAAGCTTCGTCTCTTTGGATCGGCGGCGGTCTGTCTGGCCGCTGCCTGTGTTTCGGCACCCGCCCAGGCGTGGGAGGTGGGCCGCCCGATACCGCGGCTCGATCTGATCGACGGCAACGGCCTGAAGGTGCCTTTCGAGAAATGGACGGGAGGCTGGGTGGCGTTGCGCTTCGGTGGCTCCTGGTGCCCGCCCTGCGCGGCGGAGCGCCCCTTCGCGGAGGCTTTCGCGGCAGCGCAGGGAATCGCCGTGTACAACGTCACGGCGCCTCCCCGCGGGATGACCGTCGAGGCCCAGTTCCCGCGCGAGATCGAGGACGCGAAGCGCCGCGGCTACCGGCTCGATCGGACCATGCGGCGCGACCCCGCCGTGCCGCTCGACCCGCCGCCGCCACGGCTCAACGTTCCGATCACCTACCTGATCGCGCCAGACCGGCGGATCGTCGCCCGCTGGTCCGGCACGGCCGAGTATTCCGACAAGAAGGCGCATCCCTTCGCCACCCCGCCGACCTGGCGCGACTGGACGGAGGCGACTCTCGCCTGCGCCGGAGCGCCGCTTCCCGCCGGGCTGACCGATGAGGCGAGGCGACTGCGCGAGAGGCGAATCCCGCCCGCCTGCCGCTGAGCAGGCATTCCCCGCCCCGCCCTGAGGCTTGCCGCGCGGGAAACCCCGCTTAGGATGCGCGGCTCTGTTCGGGGCGGAGGGTGCGATGGATCTCGGGCTGAGGGGCAAGCGCGCGCTGGTGATGGGCGCCTCGAGGGGGCTCGGCCGCGCCGTCGCTGAGGCGTTGGCGGCGGAGGGCGCGACGCTCTGTGTTGCGAGCCGCGACCTCCCAGCGCTCGAGAGCCTCGCTGCCGCGCTCGCTTCGGCAAGCGGGGCGCGGGCCTACGCGATCGCGGCTGACGTCTCCGACGAAGCGCGCATGGACGTGCTTGCCGAGGAGGCGGTGCTGCGCATGGGCGGGGTGGACATCCTCGTGCTCAACCACGGCGGTCCGCCGGTCGGCCCCGCGCTCGAGCTCGACCTCGCGGAACTCAAGGCGCAGTTCACCAAGATGGTTGTGGCGCCGATCCGGCTCGCGATGCGGCTCCTGCCCGGCATGCGCGAGCGCAAATGGGGGCGGATCATCACCATCGGCTCCTCCGGCATGGTGCAGCCCCTGCCCAACATGGTGCTCTCCAACACGCTCAGGGCAGCGATCGTCGGCTGGAACAAGACGCTCGCGAACGAGGTCGCAGCCGATGGCGTGACCTGTAACATCATCGCCCCCGGCGCGATCCTCACCGACCGGCTCAAGGAGACGGTCGGTCTCACGGCCCGGAGGGAGGGGATCACCTTCGAGGAGGCGCTCGCGAGGCGAGCGGCGACGATCCCCGCGGGCCGCATCGGCACCGCGCAGGAATTCGCCGCCGTTGCGACCTTCCTCGCCTCGGAGCGGGCCTCCTACGTCACAGGCTCGATCGTCCGCTGCGACGGCGGCATCGTGCGCGGCTTCTGACGCCCCGATGATCAGGGACGCCGCCTGCCTCGAGCCGGACCTCGCGCTCGCGGAACTGCTGTTCGCCCGGCTGCGCGAGGCAAGCCTCGACCCGCCCGGCGTGACGCGCGACGCCTACGGCCCGGGGGAGGAACGCGCGCACGGCCTCTGCATTGAGGCTGCCGAGGCAGCCGGACTGTCGGTGAGGCGCGACTTCGCCGGCAACACCTACGCCACCCTCACAGGTTCTGATCCGGGCGCGAGGATGCTGCTTTTCGGCAGCCATCTCGACAGCGTCGCCCATGGCGGGAACTACGATGGCGCTGCCGGCGTGGTCGCGGGGCTGGCCGCGCTCGCGGGCCTCGTGCGCGCCGGCCAGCGCCCGCGCGGCGACGTCACGGTGATGATCACGCGGGCGGAGGAAACGGTGTGGTTCCCCGTTTCCTTCGCCGGCGCCCGAGCCGCACTTGGCCGGCTTCCCGCCGAGGCGCTGGCCGCGCGGCGGGCAGACACGGGCCACAGCCTCGCCGAGCACATGCGGGCCCTCGGCTTCGACCCGGACGCGGTCGCCGCAGGCAGGCGGCACCTCGAGCCTGAGCGTATCGCCGGCTTCGTCGAGGCGCATATCGAGCAGGGGCCTGAGCTGATCGAGGTTGGCCGCGCGGTTGCCGTGGTTTCCGCGATCAGCGGCGGCTACCGGTTCCGCGAGGCGCGGATCAGGGGCGAATACGCGCATGTCGGGGGCGCGCCGAAACGGGTGCGGCGCGACGCCGTGGCGGCGCTCGGCCACATCATCGCTGGCGTCAACGGCGTGTGGGACAGGCTCGAGGCCGAGGGGCACCGGATCACGGCGACCTTCGGCGTGGTCGGCGTCGATCCCACCATGGCGGCGTGGAGCCGCGTTCCAGGCGAGGCGCAGTTCAGCCTCGACATACGCGGCGTCGACCTCCCCGCTCTGGCGCGCCTGCGGCTTGCTCTCGACGACCTCGTCGCCGAAGCCGAGGCGAAGTTCGGGGTGACCGTGTCGCTTGGGCCGGACACCGGGACGCGGCCCGGCTTCCTCGACCAGGCGCTCGCGCAGCGCCTGCGCGACTGCGCCTCGGCCCGGTTCATCCCGTTCCACGAGATGCCTTCGGGCGGCGGGCACGACGCGCTCGCCTTCCACGAGGCAGGCGTGCCCGCGGCGGTGCTCCTCATCCGCAACCAGAACGGCAGCCACAACCCAGACGAGTCGATGGAGATGGAAGACTTTGCCGAGGCCGCGCGAATCCTCGCCACCCTCGCCGCTACGCACTGACCGCCCCGATGCTGCCCAATCTCGCCCCCGACCTTGATCTCGCCGCACGCCTGTTCGACGCGCTCCGCGCCCGCACCCATGACGACGTCGGCATCACCCGCGAGGCCTATGGCCCTGGCGAGCGCGCCGCGCACACGCTCGTGCGCGAGGCTGGCGAAGCGCTCGGCCTCGAGGCGCGTACCGACCACATGGGGAATCTCTATCTGACCCTGCCCGGCACCGACCGCTCAGCGCCCGCCGTCGTGCTCGGCAGCCATCTCGACAGCGTTCCGCGCGGCGGCAACTACGACGGCGCCGCCGGCGTGGTCGCGGGTCTCGCTGCGGTCGCTGGCTTCCGTCGCGCCGGATTCGTCCCGGCGCGCGACGTGACGGTGATGGCGATCCGCGCCGAGGAGGCCGGCGCCTGGTTCCCCACCTCCTATCCCGGCAGCCGCGGAGCGCTCGGGCGACTGAGGCCCGAAGAGCTCGACATCCAGCGCCTTGACAGCGGCCGCAGCCTCGCCGAGCACATGGCGGAGGAGGGCTTCGACCCGGAGGCTGCGCGGGCGGGCAGGGCGGTGCTCGGGCCAGGCAATGTCTGCGCCTTTCTCGAACTGCACATCGAGCAAGGCCCTGTGCTCGAGTCCGAGGAGATCCCGGTCGGCATCGTCACAGGCATTCCTGGCTCCCGCCGGCTGCGCCAGGGCCGCGTGCTCGGACGCTACGACCATTCCGGGGGAACGCCGCGTCGGCACCGCCGCGACGCCGCGATCGCGCTTGCCGAGTTCGCCCACCGTCTCGACGAGGCCTGGGCCATCCTGGACGCGCAGGGCCGCGAGATGGTCGCGACCTTCTGCGTGCTCGCGACCGCGCCTGAGGCCGGCTTCACCAAGATCGCAGGCGAGGCGCGTTTCCAGCTGGACGTCCGCAGCGTCGAGATGGCGAATGTCGAGCTTCTGTTCGCGGAGATTCAGCGGCTCGCGGCCGAGGTCTCGGCCCGCCGCGGCGTGACCTTCGACCTCGGGCCTGAGAGTGGCTCGCAGCCTGCGCCGATGGACGCAGCGATCCGGGCGGGGCTTGCGCGCGCCGCAGAGAGGCTTGGCGTGCCGCACAGGGAGATGCCTTCGGGCGGAGGGCATGACGCGGCCGCCTTCGCTGCGGCGGGAATCCCGGCAGGCATGATCTTTGTGCGCAACCAGAACGGCAGCCACAACCCGAACGAGGACATGCGGATGGAGGACTTCGCCAAGGCCTGCGCGGTGCTGACGGCCTGGGCTGCTGAGGTGTCGGGCTGATGGGCGCGGCACGGCTTGCCGTCGACATCGGCGGCACCTTCACCGATCTGGCGCTCGAGCAGGGCCAAAGGCGATGGACGGCCAAGGTGCTGACGACGCCCGCCGCCCCAGAGCAAGGCGTGCTCGAAGGCGTCGCCGCCATCCTTGCCGAGGCAGGCCTCGCGCCGGCCGATATCGGCCTTGTCATCCACGGCACGACGCTCGCGACCAATGCCCTGATCGAGCGCAAGGGGGCGCGCACGGCGCTGATCACGACCGAGGGCTTCCGCGACGTCCTCGCCCTCGGCAATGAGGCGCGCTACGACCAGTACGACCTGCAGATCGTTCTGCCCGAGCCTCTGGTGCCGCGCAGGCTTCGCCTGCCGGTGCCCGAGCGGCTCGACAACACGGGCAAGGTGCTCAAGCCGCTCGACGAGGCGGCGGTGCGCGCTCTCGTTCCCTTCCTCAAGGCTGAGCGGATCGAGGCGGTGGCGGTCGGCTTCCTGCACGCCTTCGTCAACGATTCGCATGAGCGCCGCGTGCGCGAGATCCTCGCCGAGGAGCTCCCCGAGGTGCCGGTGAGCCTCTCCTCCGAGGTCTCGCCCGAGATGCGGGAGTGGGAGCGGTTCTCGACCACCGTCGCCAACGCCTATGTGCAGCCGCTGATGAGCCGCTATCTCCTTAGGCTCGAGGCGGGGCTGCGCGAGGCAGGCTTCGCCGCGCCGCTGTTCCTGATGCTCTCTGGCGGCGGGCTCACCACCGTCGACACCGCCTGCCGCTTCCCGATACGCCTGGTCGAGAGCGGGCCTGCTGGGGGCGCGATCTTCGCCGCCCACATCGCCCGCGAGGCCGGGCTCGAGCAGGTGCTGTCCTACGACATGGGCGGCACGACCGCGAAAGTCTGCCTGATCGACCGCTACCGGCCGCAGGCCTCGCGCAGCTTCGAGGTGGCGCGCGTCGGCCGCTTCAAGAAGGGTTCCGGCCTGCCGCTGCGAATCCCGGTGATCGAGATGGTCGAGATCGGCGCGGGCGGCGGCAGCCTCGCGAGCGTCGACAGCATGGGGCGGATCGCGGTGGGCCCGGAGAGCGCGGGTGCCGACCCTGGCCCTGCCTGCTACGGCCGCGGCGGCACCAGGCCGGCGGTGACGGATGCGAACCTGTTGCTCGGCCGCTACGACCCGAGCCGTTTCGCAGGCGGCCGACTGAGGCTCGACCCCGACAGGGCGCGGGACGCGCTTGCGCGCGCGGTTGCAGGGCCGCTCGGCCTGCCGCCTGAGATGGCAGCGCTCGGCGTCGTCGAGCTGGTCGACGAGAACATGGCCAATGCCGCGCGGGTGCACGCGATCGAGAGCGGCAAGAGCCTTGCCGGGAGAACGCTCATCGCCTTCGGCGGCGGCGGGCCGGTGCATGCCTGCCGGGTTGCCGAGAAGATCGGCATCGCCTCGGTGCTCGTGCCGTCAGGCGCGGGGGTTGGCTCCGCCATCGGCTTTTTGCGCGCCCCTGTCGCCTACGAGGTGGTCAGGAGCCTCTACCAGCGCTTCTCGAGCTTCGACGTCGCTGCCGTCAACGCGCTCCTGTCGGCGATGAGCGAGGAGGCGGGCGCCGTGGTGGCGTTGGGCGCAGAGGGGCGGGCTGTGGAGGAGCATCGGCTTGCCTACATGCGCTATGTCGGGCAGGGGCACGAGATCGCGGTGCCGATCCCTGCGCGCAGCCTGGCGGAAGCGGACGTCGCCGCGATCCGTGCCACATACGAACGGCTCTACGTTGAGTTCTACGACCGTCCGGTTCCTGGGTCGGACGTCGAGATCCTGTCCTTCGCCGTCACGGTCGCGACCCTCCCCGACCCGGTCGCGCCTGCGCCGCCTTTGCCGCAGGGTGTGGCCGCCAAACCTGCGCGAACCCAGGCCGTGCGCGACACCGCCACAGGGATGGTCGCTGAGTGGGCCGTCTACGACCGAAGCGCGCTCGCGCCCGGCGCAACCCTCGCCGGGCCCGCGATCATCGCCGAGGACGAGACCTCGACGCTGGTCGGCCCCGGCTGGTCGGCCCGGATCGACGGGTTGGGCTACATCCGGCTCACCCGCGGCGACGGTTGAGAGAGAGGCGAGCGGAGACACGGCATGGGCAGCGAGCACGTCTCGGCGCTGGCGCGGATCCAGACCCAGGTGATGTGGAACCGCCTGATCGCGGTGGTCGAGGAGCAGGCGCAGACGATGATCCGCACAGCCTTCTCGACCACCGTGCGCGAGGCGGGCGACCTCTCGGCCGGGATCTTCGACCTCAAGGGGCGGATGCTCGCCCAAGCCGTGACCGGCACGCCTGGCCACGTGAATTCCATGATGGAGAGTGTCGCGCATTTCCTCGCCAAGTTCCCCGCAGAGACGATGCGCCCGGGCGACCATTACATCACCAATGACCCCTGGCTCGGCACCGGCCACCTGCACGACCTCACCGTCGTCACGCCTGCCTTCCTGCACGGCCGGATCGTCGGCCTCTTCGCCAACACCGCGCATGTCATCGACATAGGCGGGCTTGGCATGGGGCCGGAAGCGCGGTCGGTGTTCGAGGAGGGGCTCTACATCCCGATCGTGAAGTGCTTCGATCAGGGGCGTCCGAACGAGACTTTCTTCGACTTCATCCGCGCCGGCTCACGCACCCCGGTCGAGCTCGAGGGAGACGTGTATTCGCTCTGCGCCTGCAACGATGCCGGCGCGAAACGCCTGGTGGAGATGATGGGGGAGTTCGGTATGGAGAGCCTCGAGCCCCTGGCCGAGGCCATCTTCGAAGCTTCGTTGCGCGCCACCGAGGCGGAGATCGCGAAGCTGCCGAAGGGCACGTTCCGGGCCAAGCTCCGCTCCGACGGCTACGAGGCGCCGGTGACGCTTGCTGCCGCGATGACGATCGGAGACACGACCATCGAGGTGGATTTCGCCGGCAGCTCCGGCCTCTCGACGCGAGGGATCAACGTCCCCCCGGCCTATTGCCGCGCCTATGCATGCTTCGGCATCAAGGTTGTCGTCGCGCCGGAGGTCCCGAACAATTGGGCCTCGCTGCAGCCCTTCCGGATGCGGATTCCTCCCGGATGCATCCTCAACGCCCCGCGCCCCTACCCCGTTGCCGTCCGGCACGTCACGGGGCAGCTCCTGCCGGACCTGATGATGGGTTGCCTCGTCCAGGCGGTGCCCGACCGCGTGGCCGCTGAGGGCGCCTCCTGCCTCTGGAACCCACCGCTCCGCGGCGGCACCCAGGTCTCCGGCCCGCAAGCCAAGGTCGAGGATTTCGAGATCATCACCTTCAACTCGGGCGGCACCGGCGCGCGTGCGACCCGCGACGGGCTCTCGGGAATCGCCTTCCCCTCGGGCGTGCGCACCATGCCGGTCGAGGCGACGGAGAACGTCGCCCCGGTGATCTTCTGGCGCAAGGAGCTCCGCCCTGACAGCGCCGGCGCAGGTCGAACCCGCGGTGGCTTCGGCCAAGTGATGGAAATCGGCGTCAAGGGCGATGCCGAGTTCGCGGTGAACGCGATCTTCGACCGCGTGGAGAACCCGCCGCGCGGGCGGCTCGGCGGCCACGACGGTGCGCCCGGCGTGGTTGCGCTCAAGTCGGGAGCGCGGCTGCGCGCCAAGGGGTTCCAGATCATTCCGGAAGGCGACCGGCTGGTGCTGCTTTTGCCCGGCGGCGGCGGCATGGGCGACCCTGTCGAGCGCGACCGCGAGGCGATCGCTCGGGACGTGGCGGACGGGCTCGTTTCGCCCGAGGCTGCTGCGCGGGACTACGGGTTCGTCCCCGGGCGCGGCTGAGCGCCGATGCTGCCGCCGCTCTCGCCGCACTGGCTTGCGCATGCCTACAAGGCGCTCACGCAGCAGCATCACCGCGACCTCCTGCCGCTGCTCTCCTCGCTTCTGCCGCGCGACGGGGTCGCCGTCGATGTCGGCGCGCATGCCGGGCAGTTCACCAAGCTGTTCGCGCGCCTCGCCCCCGAAGGCCGCGTCATCGCGGTCGAGCCCTCTCCCTATGCGCTCTCGATCCTCCGCACGGTGGTGCGGCTGAAGCGTCTCGCGAGCGTCACGATCGTGCCGAAAGGGCTGTCCGACCGGCCCGGCAGCCTCGTGCTGAACAGCCCGATCAAGCGCTCCGGCGCGCTTGGCTTCGGTCTCGCCTCCTTCGCCGCTGCCGCTCCGGCACGGCCGATGCGCTGCGACACGGTGGCGGTCGAGACGCTCGATCGGCTCTCCAGGGAGCTCCGCCTCGCGCGGTGCGACCTCATCAAGTGCGATGTCGAGGGGTGGGAGGTGCAGGTTCTGGAGGGCGGGCGCGGCGTGCTCGAGCGGTTCCGGCCGATCCTGCTCGTCGAGGTCTCGGCCGCGTCACTGGCGCGCAGCGGCCAGACGCCCGAGCGGCTCTGGTCGCTGCTCGCGCCGCTCGGCTATGTCGCGGCGCGGCTGCCTGGCCTCGAGCCGGTGGCCGGGTTTGCGGGCGATGCCGACTATCTCTTCCGCCCCGTCGGGAGGCCGCTGCCGGAGAATCTGTCGCGGCCGCGCTGATCAGGCTTTCATCGCCTCCGCCCGAACAGCGTTGGCGGGCGGCAGGCCTGCGAAGAAGTCGCGGATGTTGGCGAGCGTGGTCGCGGCGATCGCGGCGAGCGCCTCGCGCGTGAAGAAGGCCTGGTGGCCGGTCACGAGCACGTTCGGGAACATCATCAGGCGCTGCAGAGCGTCGTCCTGGATGATCTTGTTGGAGAGATCCTCGAAGAAAAGGTCCGCCTCCTGCTCGTAGACGTCGATCGCGAGCCCGCCGATCCTGCCCGACTTGAGCCCCTCGATCGCAGCGTCCGTGTCGATCAACGCGCCGCGGGAGGTGTTGACGACGATGGCGCCTGGCCGCAGCCCCGCGACGGTCTGCGGGTTGAGGAGGTGGTGTGTGTCGGGCGTCAGCGGGCAGTGCAGGGTGATGATGTCCGCCTCGCCGAGGATCGCGTCGGTGGGCGCGTAGACGACTCCCATCGCCTCGAGCATCGGGTCCCGGCGGACGTCGTGGGCAAGCACGCGGCAGCCAAAGCCTGCATGCATGATCCGCGCAACCAGCGCGCCGATGCGCCCGGTCCCGATCACGCCGACGGTTCGGCCATGCAGGTCGAAGCCGAGTAGCCCGTCCAGCGCGAAATTGTTCTCCCGCGTGCGCGTGTAGGCCTTGTGGATACGCCGCACCAGCGCGAGCAGGAGCCCGACCGTGAACTCGGCAACCGCATGCGGCGAGTAGGCCGGCACGCGCACCACGGTGATGCCGTGCGCCTCCGCGGCGGCGAGATCGACGTTGTTGAAACCCGCGCAGCGCAGGGCGATCAGCCGCGTCCCCCCGCGCGCGAGCACCTCGATGACCGCGGCGTTTGCGTCGTCGTTGACGAACAGGCAGACGGCCGGCGCACCCTCTGCAAGCGGAGCGGTCTCCCGGTTCAGCCGCGGCTCGAGCCAGCTCATCTCTAGGCCTTCCGTACCGGCCTCCTCGAAGCTCTTCCGGTCGTACGGTTTGGTGCTGAACATCGCCACGCGCATCTGCGCAGACTCCCTCGCTCCTTCGGCTGGTGCGAGCCTTGCACGCACCGCGCCGGCCTTGCCAGCGGCCTTGCTCGAGCCTAATCCGCGACGGGAGGATGAGCCGATGGACCAGACCCTGACCAGCAAAAGCGACCCATGGGCCGACCTTCGCGGCGAGGTGGCAAAGCTCTGCGCCCAGTTCCCGGGGGAATACTGGCGCCAGCTCGACGCCGAGCGCGGCTACCCCACAGAGTTCGTCCGCGCGCTGACCGAGGCGGGTTATCTCGCGGCGCTGATCCCGGAGGAGTATGGCGGGGCTGGCCTCCCGCTCTCCGGCGCAGCCGCGATCCTCGAGGAGATCCAGGCGCAGGGCTGCAACGGCGCGGCCTGCCACGCGCAGATGTACATCATGGGCACGATCCTCCGCCACGGCTCGCCGGAGCAGAAGAGGAAGTATCTCCCCGAGATCGCGGCAGGCCGGCTCAGGCTGCAGGCCTTCGGCGTCACCGAGCCGTCCTCCGGCTCTGACACGACCGCGCTGCGCACCACGGCGACGCGCGTGGGCGACCGCTACATCGTCAACGGCCAGAAGGTGTGGACATCGCGAGCGGAACATTCCGACCTCATGCTCCTGCTCGCGCGCACCACCCCGCGCGACCAGGTGGCGAAGAAGACGGAGGGGCTTTCGACCTTCATCGTCGACATGCGGGCGGTGCTGGGCAAGGGGCTGACCATCCGGCCGATCCGCACGATGATGAACCACAACTCGTGCGAGGTGTTCTTTGACAACATGGAGATCCCGGCAGAGAACCTGATCGGCGAGGAGGGCAAGGGCTTCCGCTACATACTCGACGGCCTCAACGCCGAGCGCATCCTGATCGCTGCCGAGTGCATCGGCGACGCGAAGTGGTTCACCGCGAAGTCGGTCGCCTATGCCAGGGAGCGGCAGGTGTTCGGCCGGCCGATCGGGCAGAACCAGGGCGTGCAGTTCCCGATCGCGCGCGCCTATGCGCAGTGGCGCGCCGCCGAGCTCATGGTGAGGGAGGCCTGCGCGCGCTTCGAGGCGGGGCTCGCTTGCGGGGCGGAGGCGAACATGGCGAAGATGCTGGCCGCCGAGGCTTCCTGGGCGGCTGCGGAGGCCTGCGTGCAGACCCACGGCGGCTTCGGCTTCGCAGAGGAGTACGACATCGAGCGGAAGTTCCGCGAGACGCGGCTCTACCAGGTCGCACCGATCTCGACCAATCTCGTGCTGTCCTACATCGCCGAACACGTGCTCGGGATGCCGCGGTCGTACTGAAGGCGGCAACGCGCGTCGCTGGGCGGCCAGCACTCAGCCCGAAAGCCCGCCGGTGAATGCGGCGCGCGTCGCCCTCTGGAACGACGCGATCGCCTTCAGCGCGTCGCGCAGGGTAGAACGGTCCGCCTTCGTAAGCGCCGCGGTGTCGACGAGGTTGCCCGCCTTGCGCCCTGCTGCGAGGTCATCGAGCTGTTGGCGGAGCAGCCGCTCGACGATCAGGCCGAAGGCGGAGTCGAGCATCCCGCGGTCGGCCTCGGCCAGCGCGCCGCGCGCGGCGAGGGCCGCAAGCCGCGCGCGCGTGCTGGTCTCTTCTACGCCCTCCTTCAGCGCAAGCAGCCGCACCGAGGAGACGAGCGGCATAAGCCCGCGCAGCTTGAGGTCGGTGCGCGTGCCTGGCCCTTCCTCGTCATCGCTGAACCCGCCCCAGAAGGAGAGCCCGACAGCGAATTTCGCATCCTCGGCCGCGAGAGCGGCGAGGAAGGCTGGGCGCTCGGCAAGCGCGCGCGAGAGATGCGCCCGCAGCTCCGCCGCGGGCTCAGCCGGGCCCCAGGCCGGGCGGAAGTCGAAGGCGATGTCGCCGAACAGGAGCGCTGCCGGCGTCCTTCTTGCCGTCCAGAGGGTGAATTGCGCCTTCCATTCGCCGAGCGTCTTGCGCCAGAGCGGGTTGCGCGCCATCACGCCGCCCCTGCAGAGGGTGAAGCCGGCGGCAGCGAGCCTGTCGTTCAGGTCCTCGGCGAAGGGGATGAACCAGGCATCGACCTCGGCGGCGCGATCGTCCGGCCGGTCGGCGAGGATCAGGCCGTTGTCCTGGTCGGGGAAGAGGAAGCTCTCGCCGCGCCCGAGAGAACCCATCACGAGCAGGGTGAAGGGCAAGGGTGTGGGGCTTTCGCGCGCCGCAAGCGCGCGCTCGACGCAGCGGCGGTGGATGTCGAGATTGATCTCGGAGACGATGCCGATCACGTCCGCTGCCAGCACGCCGTCCTCGAGCAGGAAGCGGGCAAGCCCCGCCTGCGCTGCCCGAGTCGCGGCGAAGCCCTCCTCGGTGTCCTCAGCCGCGAGCGCCTCGAGCGTGTCGAGCAGCCTCCCCGAGGCGGCCGCATAGGTCTCGAAACGGTGCAGCATGCCGACAGGGCGGCCGGCCTCGTCGAGAACGGCGAGGTGCCGGAGGCGCTTGAGACGCCTCCGCCCCACCGCGCGCCACAGCAGCTCTGTCGGACGGACGCCGACCACAGGCGCCGTCATCACTGCCGAGAGCGGCGTCTCCGGGGGGACTCGGAAGGCCACGCGACGGGCGATGTCCTGCTCCGTCAGGATGCCGATCGCCACGCCAGAGTGGTCGATGGCGAGCACGGAGGAGACGCGCGCCTCCGCCATCGCCGCGACCGCGTCGGCGACTTGGGCGTCGGCCGGCAGGCAGGGCGGCGGCGGCTGCATCGCGGCGGCCACGGTTCCTATGAAGGCGGCGGTGCGCCCGCTCACGGAAGCGGTGCCGCGAACGCGGCGGCAAGCGGCGCTGGGTCGAAGCCGCGCTCGAGATCCTGTTCGGCAGAGACGAGGTGCATGCGCAGAGCGCCGAGGATCGAGCCGGTCTCGCCCTTGCGCAGCTCCGGATGGATCGGCAGCGTCTCGAGCAGAACCGCGGCAGACTCAAGAGGCAGTTCCGTTGAGCGGTGCGGCGGCCCGAGCTGCAGCCGCGCGAGCCGGCCCGGCAGGGCTTCGATCGCCGCCTCAGCCTCCGCCCGGTGCTGCTCCGGCACGCCAGCGGTGCGGATCGCCAGCTCGGCAAGAGCCGCGATCGGGCCGATGAGGCTTGCGGGAACCGACGCGTGCGGGCGAAGCCAGGCCTCCGCCATCGCTGCGACATCGGCTTGGGCGGCGAGGTAGGTGCGCCAGCGGCAGACGGCGAGAAGCCTTGTGAAGGCGGGATCGGAGAGCGCTGCGTGCCAGTTCACGCCGAGCTTGACGGCGCAATAGTCGAGCACGGTCTTCTGCGCGAGATGGGCGCCGCGGCGAGCGAGAGAGGTGCCGAACGCAGCCGGATCGGCGCTTTTACCGCGGCGGAACAGGCGAGGGAGCGCAACGATCATCGACGCCTGTGAAACGATCGAAAACCGCTCTGAAGCTTCAACATTCCGTCATAAGCCCATTGGCGACATCGCAGGCTCGTGGCAACAACCGAACTCTGACCGGGAAGGACCTCTGTCGGAGCGCCACTCGGCCGAGGCAGAGAGCAGGCAGCAGGCGGCACACAGCCGCTGAAGGGGCGAGACGATTGCCGAGTTCCTGAGCGCCGAAGCCAAGGCGAAGGCGCACACGCCGGACGAGGCGCCGCCGGATGTCGATCCGCGGACCGCTGAGGCCTATTGGAAGAAGACCTCCGGTCTGATGTGGCTGATGCTCGGCATCTGGTTCTTCGCGAGCTTCTTCGTCCACCTCTTTGCGCCGAGCCTGAACAAGATCCATGTCTTCAACTTTCCGCTTGGTTTTTACATGGCCGCCCAGGGCAGCCTGATCATCTTCGTTGCCCAGCTGTTCTGGTTCGCGCGGCGCCAGAACCGGATCGACCAGGAATTCGGCGTGGCTGAGGACTGAGGGAACGATCATGGCAGCGCAGAAGGACGCCTTCCTCTCCCAGCTCAACAGGATCCATGCCGGCTATGTCGGTGGTTTCGCCGCGTTCGTTGCGATCCTCGCCGTACTCGAGCAGATGGGTGTGCCGGACAGGATCAGAGGCTACCTGTTCGTCGCCCTGACGATCGGCGTCTACGCCTAGATCGGCATCCTCAGCCGCACGATGCAGGTGAGCGAATACTATGTCGCCGGCCGCCGCGTGCCTGCCATCTACAACGGCATGGCGACCGGCTCCGACTGGATGTCGGCGGCGAGTTTCATCGGCATGGCGGGCAGCCTCTACCTGCTCGGCTATGGCGGCCTCGCCTTCATCCTCGGCTGGACCGGCGGCTATGTGCTGGTCGCGATCCTGCTTGCTCCGTACTTGCGAAAGTTCGGCCAGTACACGGTGCCCGACTTCCTAGGCGCCCGGTTCGGCGGCAACGTGGCGCGGTTCGTCGGCGTGGTCGTGCTCATCACGGCCTCCTTCGTCTACGTGGTGGCGCAGATCGTCGGCGTCGGCATCATCACCCAGCGCTTCCTGGACGTGAGCTTCGCGATCGCCGTGTTCATCGGGCTTGCCGGCATCCTCGTCTGCTCGATGATGGGGGGGATGCGGGCGGTGACCTGGACGCAGGTCGCGCAATACATCGTTCCGATCATCGCCTACCTGAGCCCGGCGATCCTGATGTCGGTGAAGCTCACCGGCGTGCCGGTCCCGCAGATCATGTACGGCGTCGCGCTCGAGAAGATCGAGGCGCTCGAGGCGAGCATGCGCGCAGCCGGGCAGGTGATGCTGCCGCACACCGGCGCCTTCCAGGCCCCGAACGGCCAGTTCGACATGTCGCGGGCGATCAACTTCTTCGCGCTGATCTTCTGCCTGATGGTCGGCACCGCGTCTCTGCCGCACATCCTGATGCGCTACTTCACCACGCCGTCGGTGCGCGAAGCCCGCCAGAGCGTGGCGTGGTCGCTGTTCTTCATTTTCCTGCTCTACTTCACCGCGCCCGCCTACGCCGCTTTCGCCAAGCGCGAGATCTACCAGAACGTCATCGGCAAGCCGATCGCGGACCTCCCGGCGTGGCTGAAGAACTGGCAGCTGATGTCGCCCTACGGCGTCACCTGGATCGGAGTGAACGACATCAACCGAGACGGCATCCTCCAGCTGAACGAGTTCCGGATCCACCCGGACGTTGTGGTGCTCGCCACGCCAGAGATCGCCGGGTTGCCCCACGTGATCGCGGGGCTCGTCGCGGCGGGCGGTCTTGCCGCGGCGCTTTCGACCGCCGACGGGCTGCTTCTGGCGCTGGCCAACGCGCTCAGCCACGACATCTACTACCGCATGATCGACCCGCAGGCGCCGACCAAGCGCCGGCTCTATGTCGCGCGGACGCTGCTGATCATGGTCGCAGTCGCCGCAGCCTACACGGCTGGGCATCTCGGCGCCGACATCCTGTTCCTCGTCGCCTGGGCCTTCTCGATCGCCGCTGCGGGGCTTTTCGCCGCGCTGGTGATGGGCGTCTGGTACAAGAGGACGACCAATGTCGGTGCGATCGCCGGCATGCTGGTCGGCTACGTGGCCACCTTCGGGTACCTGCTGCACACGGAGTTCGCGGGGCTGCACTTCATCCAGCTGTTCGGCGACAAGGCGGCGATCACCACAGCGTTCCGGCAATATGTCGGCATCGCCACGATCTCCGCCGAGGCGAAGGCGCCGATCCAGGCGCTGCTCGCCAATGCTGAGGCGATCAAGGATGGGCCCCTGCATGGCTGGTTCCTATGGGCGAACACGGTGGTGCTCAGGAACCGCGTGGTGGCCCAGCTCTGGGGCATCAACAACATCGCCGGCGGCATCTTCGGCGTCCCCATCTCCTTCCTGGTGATGTACGTGGTGAGCCAGTTCACGCCTGCCCCTTCCAAGGCGATGCAGGAGTTCGTCGAGAGCATCCGAATCCCGCGCGGTGGCGTCCGCCTCGTCGACAAGGCTCAGGCGGTGGACTGACGCGAGGCGAATCGCCGCGCTATCCTCGGGAGCGGGGCGGAGCGATCCGTCCCGCCGTTCGCTTCGCAGCGCCGTGCCGGCGGGAGCGCGCATGCAGGGGCAACCGCATCACATACTGTCGTTCCTGCCTTTCTGGCTCGGCGTCTACGGGCTCGCCGTGGTGGCCTGGACATGCCTTGGCCGTTTCGTGCTGCAGGCGATGGTGGCGCCCGACAGCCGCAACTACATCTGGCGCGGCTTCCGCTTCCTCACCGACTGGTGGATCGGCGCCGTCCGCTTCGTCACCCCGCTCTATGTGGCGCCTTTCCTGCTGCCGCTGGTCGGTGCGTTCTGGGCCTTCGCACTCCGCTATGCCTTCGCGCGCGCGATGTTCGCGCTTGGGCTCGCACCAAGGCTGTCGACCATGCAGGGGGCTTCGGCGCCGTGACGCCGCAGACATTGTTCGTGCTGACCGTCGGGGTCGCCGGTCTCGTTGGGATCGCGCACATGCTCGGGCAGACTCTGCTGTTCGCCATCGTCTTCGCCACCGCCCCGCTCTGGTGGCCCGAAGTGTTCGGCTTCTACCCGGCGGTGCTCGCCTATGCGAGCTCGCTGATCATCGCCACGACGACCCTGCTCGCAGGCGGCGTGCCGGCAGCGCTCGTGGAACGCCTCGGCGGGTTCCGCGAGCCCGCGCCTTTCCCGATGACGGTCTGGCTTGCCTCGACTCTCCTCCTAGGCCTCGCCGGACTCGCCTTGGGGCGCATTTGACGGCAAGTTAACGCGCATCGGGGAGTATCGCCCCATGGAGCGGATCATCGCCGTCGCCGACCAGACGATCCGGCGCGCCTGCGGCTTCGCCGCATTCGCCGTCGGGGCGACCATGCTCGCGCTCTCCTTCGATCTGGTTCTCGCGCTTCGCGTCGGCGCCGTCATGACCACGGCGGTCGGCGTCGTGCTGTTCGTCCAGTCCGTTCGCGCGCCGCAATCGGATGTGAGGCGCTGGATTGGCCCCCAATTCGACCGGACACTCGGCGTAGCCCGGAGGGCCTAGGCGCAAGCCTAGGCGTACGCCTATGTCGAAGCCCATCGAACGCGTCGAAATCATCAGCGGCCGCGAGCGCCGGAG
>Ga0308417_1001361_pt1 | contig 16885 bp, 13 predicted proteins | sample HotsprSampleOS65_FD_203528 | JGI IMG/M metagenome (GOLD analysis project Ga0308417, IMG submission 203528) | Hot spring phototrophic mat microbial communities from Octopus Spring, Yellowstone National Park, Wyoming, United States - 20090730_OS65 ... | reverse complement strand
CGGCTTGCCGCGGATGCGGCCGTGATCTGCGACAGCGAGATGTTCGCGCCGGGGCTGCCGTCGATCTGCACCGGCCTGCGCGGCATCGTCTATGGCGAACTGCATGTGGAGGACGCGCGGCAGGACCTGCACTCCGGCGTCTACGGCGGCGTGGCGCCGAACCCGCTGATGGCGATTGCGGAGATCCTGACCGCGCTCAAGGACCGCAACGGGCATATCCTGATTCCCGGCTTCTACGACCGAGTGGTGGAGCCGGCGCCGGCGGAGAAGGAAGCCTGGGCGCGTCTGCCGTTCGACGAGAAAGAGTATCTCGAGAAGGAAATCGGCGCTCCGGAGCTGACCGGCGAGCCGGGCTTCACGGTGTTTGAAAGGACGTGGGCGCGGCCCACGCTGGAAGTGCACGGCATTCGCGGAGGCTTCACCGGCGAAGGCGCCAAGACGGTGATCCCGGCGCGCGCGGTGGCCAAAATTTCCATGCGGCTGGTGCCGGACCAGCGCCCGGAAGAGGCGGTGGAGCAGCTGAAGGCGGCCATCGCGCAGGCGTTGCCGCGCGGCGTCCGGGCCGAGTTCCGCCTCCTGCATGGGGCGCCGGCAAGCCTCGTGGACCCGGAGAACCGGTTCGTGAAGGAGGCGGCGGCGGCGCTCGAGGAGGTTTTCGGGCGCAAGACGGTGTTCATCCGCAGCGGCGGGTCGATCCCGATCGTCGGCCTGTTCAACGAGCACCTGCGGATCCCGAGCGTCCTGATGGGATTCGGGCTGCCGGACGACAATCTCCACGCGCCAAACGAGAAGTTCCACGTGCCGAACTTCTATTCGGGCATCGCGGCGGTGACGCGCTACCTGGAACGGCTGGGCGGCTGAGCGGCGCCCGTGGACGGGCTCAATGCAGCCCGATCTTGCAATCGTGCCGGAGCGCTTCCAGCTCGAGATCGCGGTAGGCGCGGTTGCGGCGGGTCATCTCGTCGAAGTCCACCTGGTGGGCGTCGAAGCAGGGGCCGTCGACACAGGCGAAACGCACCTGCCCTCCAACGGTGACCCGGCAGCCGCCGCACATGCCGGTGCCGTCGATCATGATCGGGTTCAGGCTGGCGTGGAGTTTGAGCCCCCAGCCGCGCGTGGCCTCGGCCGCGGCTTTCATCATCGGGATGGGGCCGATGACGTGGCCTTCGGCAAACGAGCCGGGGCCGGCGAGGCTCAGCAGGAGTTCAACCACATTGCCGTGGAAGCCGAAGGAGCCGTCATCGGTGGCCCAGTGCAGCTCGTCGCAGCAGGCGCGCAGCTCGGCGTCCAGAATCCGGTACGCATCCGAGCGCGCGCCGCAAAGCGCCACCACAGTATTGCCTGCCTCCTTGTAGGCCCGGGCCACGGGGAGCAGCTCGGCCACGCCGACGCCGCCCGCCATGCAGAGGACCCGCTCGCCGGCGCAGATCTCGGCCGGCTCGCCCAGCGGGCCGACCACGTCGCAGAGCGAGTCGCCGGGATTCAGCGAGACGGCCTCGCGCGTGGTCTTGCCCACGGCCTGGATGACCATGGTGATGGACTGCCGCTCGGCATTGGAGTCGACGATGGTGAGCGGAATGCGCTCGCTGTGCTCCAGCGGGCGGATGATGATGAACTGTCCGGCGCGCCAACGCTTCTGGATGCGCGGGGCGACCACTTCGAGCAGGGTGATTTCCGGCGCGAGCTGCCGTTTGTCGAGGATCAGCGCACTCATGCCTTCACCTCCTCCTTCGGCTCGCGGGCGCCGCTGAGGGCTTCGTGGATGGCCCTGGCGGCGGCGCGGCCGTCTTTCATGGCGAGGATCACCGTGGAGCCGCCGCGGACGACGTCGCCGCCGGCGAAGACCCAGGGGATGGACGTCTCGCCCCAATCGTTGATGACGATCTTGCCGCGGCGGGTGACCAGCTGCGGCGTGGAGTGCTGGAGCGTGGGGTTCGGCGCCTGGCCGATGGCGGCGATGACGGTTTCCGCCGGGATGCGGAACCCGGAACCCGGCACTGGAACCGGCGCGCGGCGGCCGCTTTCATCCGGCTCGCCCAGCTCCATGCGGATGCACTCCATTTCGCGCACGTTGCCGTTTTCGTCGCCGTAGAGGGCGACGGGAGCGGCCAGAAACTCGAAGCGCACGCCTTCCTCCTCGGCGTGCTCGATCTCTTCAAGCCGGGCTTTCAGCTCGGCCCGCCCGCGGCGGTAGAGGATGGTCACCTCGCTGCCCAGCCGCACCGCCCAGCGCGCCGCGTCCATGGCGGAGTTGCCGCCGCCAACCACCACCGTGTGCCGGCCGACCCGCACGGGCGTGGGCGAATCCGGGAACTTGTAAGCCTCCATCAGGTTGACCCGCGTGAGAAACTCGTTCGCGGTGTACACGCCGATCAGGTTCTCGCCGGGAATGCCCATCAGATACGGCAGCCCGGCCCCGGTGCCGACAAAGATCGCCTCGTAGCCTTCCTCGAACAGGTCCTCGATGGCGGCCGTCTTGCCGACGATGAAATCCGGGACGAATTCCACGCCCATGTTCTGGAGCCGCGCAATTTCCTCCTGGAGGATTTCCCGGGGCAGGCGGAAATTCGGGATGCCATAGGCCATCACGCCGCCCAGCTTGTGCAGGGCCTCGAACACCGTCACCCGGTAATTGAGGCGAACCAGATCGTAGGCGGCGATCAGCGACGCCGGACCGCTGCCAACGAGGGCCACCTTTTTCCCGGTCGGCTTCGGGTAGCTGCCGGCAAGCTCCTTCATCCGCAGGCGGGCGTGGTCGGCGGCGAAGCGCTCCAGCGACCCGATAGCCACCGGGTCCCACTTCCTGCCCACGACGCAGGCGTTCTCGCAAAACAGCTCATGCTGGCAAACCCTGCCGCAGACGCCCGGGAAGGGGCTCTGTTCGCTGATCACATCGTGCGCGCCCTGAAAGTCGCCTTCCACGATCCTGGCGATGAAGCGCTTGATGTCGATGTGCAGCGGGCATGCCTCCACGCAGGCCGGCCTCTGGCACTGGAGGCAGCGCTGCGCTTCCAGCTGCGCCTGCTCGGGCGTGTACCCCAGGGCGACCTCGTCGGCTGTGCGGCGGCGCCGTTCGGGATCGAGCAGCGGCAGGGGCTGGCGGGGGAGTTTCGGGTTTGGCTTGTATTTGGGCGGGGCGGAGGCCATACGCACTCCATTCTAGCAATGAAGATGCAAAAATCCGGATTCAGGTGACGACCCGGCCCGCGCCCGCCGCGGAGACCTGTTTCAGGGGCGCTTGCCGGCCACCCAGAGCCACTCCTCGGTGGCGCCGCCCTCGCCGACCGCCGCTTCTCCCGCCATCTGATCCCCGCCGAAGCGCGCCGTCATGCGCCAGGTCCGGCCGCCGCCCGGCCCGGCGGCCTCCTGCACTTCGAATGTCAGCGTGTCCCCGTCGATCCTCCCGTTGCGAAGAGGCAGCAGAGGGCTTTCCGGGAAGCTGAAGTAGCCGTGAAGCGCTTGGCCTTTGACGGCAAGGATCATCTCCGCGTTCCGCTGCCGGCCGGCCGCAGAGAGGCGCGAGTCCCACACGCCGTTCAGCTCCAGGCGGGCCTGCGGCTCGCCAAACTCTTTCTTCGCCTTTTCGGTGACTTCCCAATAGTACAGCGTCTTGCCATTGACCTCGATTTTCCGGTCCGGCTTCCAGTCGCCCATGTCGAAGCTGTGGCTGACGATGCGGGCGCCGACGCGCAGCTCGCGCAGCAGCTTGGGGCGCAGCCGCAAATTCACCTCCGGCAGAAGGTAGAGCGTCACCAGGGTCGCCTTGCTGATGTCGGCGTCAAAGAAATTCTTCTCGACGAACGTCACACGGTTCTCGACGCCGGCCTTTTTGGCGTTTTCCTTGGCCTCGGCGATGCGCTGCGGGTTGAGATCGTAGCCCATGCCCTGCGCCCCGAACTTCTCGGCGGCCATGATGACGATCCGCCCGTCGCCGCAGCCGAGATCGATGACAAAGTCCGACGGCTGGATCTTGCCCAGCTTGAGCATCGCCTCGACAATGGGCGCAGGCGTGGGGACGTAGGGCACATCGCCGCCGTACTCGTCATACTGGGCAAGCAACTGCCACGGCGCGCACAAAAAGACACACGCCAGGAAAAAGACACTCCGCTTCATGGCTGAAGGCTATCACAGCGGCAGGGCGGACGCGCAGGCGCGGGCAGCCCCGGCCAGCCGCGCGACGGGCGCGCCGGAGAGATTACCCCGATGACAAATCCTGCCCGGCGCGGGGAAAAGCGGACGCGGAGCGCCGCGCGGCTTCTTGCAGCCCTGCCCGGATGATCGCGGCGCCCTTTACCGGGGAAGGAGCCGGCGCGCTTCCGGCCGCCTCGGGGCGGGTCCGTATACTGGGAAAAGAAGCCCCCGCCATGAACTCTTCTGCCGAAGCGTTGCCGGCCACGGCCGCCTCTTCGCGCCTGCGCGAGGGCGCAGTGGCGCTCGTGCTGCTTTCGCTGGGACATTTTCTGGTGGATTTGTATTCGGGCAGCCTCGGCGTGTTGCAGCCGTTCATTGTGCAGCGGCTGGGGCTGAAGCTGGCCGAGGCGGGGCTGCTGGGCGGCGTCCTCGTGTTCAGTTCTTCCGTGACGCAGCCGCTGTACGGGTACCTGTCGGACCGTTTTCGCTCCCCGCTGTTTTCGGCGCTGGGCCCCGCGGTGGCGGGCGTGTTCATCCTCTCGGCCGCGCTCGCGCCCGGCTATCCCGCAGCCCTGGCGCTGATGGTTGCGGGCGGCGCCGGCGTCAGCGCGTTTCACCCTCAGGCCTCTTCGTGGGCGGCGGCCGGCATGCGCTCGCACCGGGCGCGGTGGATGGCGGTCTTCATCAGCTCGGGCACGCTGGGCATCGCCGTGGCGCCGGTGTTTTTCAAGGAATTCATCGAACGGTTCGGCATCGAGCGGCTGCTGTTGGCCTCGGCGCCGGGCATCGCGCTTTCCCTGGTTTGCCTCGCCACGATCCGCCCGCCGGCCGGGGCGCACGCGGCGCGCAAGAGCTTCGACTGGCCGACCCTGCGAGCGGTGCGGCGGCCGTTGGCGATTCTCTACTGGGGCGTGTTTTTCCGCTCTGCCGTGCAGGTGGTGTTTGCGCAGTTTCTGGTTCTGTACCTGAGCCGCGAGCGCGGCTACAGCCTGCACCAGGCCGCCTATGTGTTGTCGGCCTACCTGGCGGCGGGGGCGCTTGGCGGGATCCTCGGCGGCCAATTGTCGGCCATGTTCGGACCCAGGCGCGTGATCATGCACTCTTTTCTGTGGTCGGTCCCGTTGATGGCGGTGTTCTTTCTGACGCCCGCGGCATGGGGTGTGGCGTGCCTGATCGCCGGGGGCTTCGTGCTGCTTTTCACGATCCCGGTGAACGTGACCGTGGCGCAGCGGCTGGCGCCGACGCAGGCGGGAACGGTCTCTGCACTGCTGATGGGATTCGCCTGGGGCGCGGCGGGGATGGTGTTCGTTCCTCTGACCGGGTGGCTGGCGGACAGGACGTCGCTTCATGCGGCCCTGGCGTCGCTGCTGGTCTTCCCGGCCTTGGGTTTCTGGCTGAGCCGCATGCTGCCGGAGGACTTGTCGGAATAATGAAGAAGGCGGTTTGCCTGTTGAGCGGGGGCCTCGATTCGGCCACCGCCCTGGCCTGCGCCAGGCGCGACGGATTCGAGGCGTGCGCGCTGACGTTCGACTACGGCCAGAGGCACCGGGCCGAGCTGGAGGCGGCGGCGCGCGTCGCCAGGCAACTGGGCGCGGCCGAACACCGGATCTTCCGGATCGACCTGCGCGCCTTCGGCGGCTCGGCGCTCACCAGCGACATCGCCGTGCCGAAGGACCGGCCTTTAGAGGGCGCGGAAACGGAAATCCCGGTGACGTACGTGCCCGCCCGGAACACCGTGTTTCTGGCGATCGCGCTGGCCTGGGCCGAGGTGCTGGAATCGTCGGACATTTACATCGGAGTGAACGCCGTGGATTATTCCGGCTACCCCGATTGCCGCCCCGAATTCATCCGCGCCTTCGAGCGCATGGCCAACCTGGCGACGAAAGCCGGCGTCGAGGGACGGCTCCGTCTCCGCATCCACACGCCGCTGATTCATCTGAGCAAGGCAGAGATCATCCGGCTTGGGCTTGCTCTCGGCGTCGACTATTCGCTCACCCACAGCTGCTACGACCCGGTGGGCGAGCTGGCGTGCGGCCACTGCGACTCGTGCCGGCTGCGCAAGGCGGGCTTCGCCGCAGCCGGCGTGCCGGACCCGTTGCGGTACGCCGGGGAGAGCGCGCCGTGAGGGTCTGCGAGATTTTCGAGTCGATCCAGGGAGAGGGCCTGCTGGCGGGCGTGCCCTCGCTGTTCATCCGCGCCTCGGGATGCAATCTGCGCTGCGCGTGGTGCGATACGCCGTACGCCTCCTGGGCGCCGGAGGGCGAGGAGTGGCCCGTGGAACGGCTGGCCGCGCGGGTGCGCGAGTCGCGCCTGCGCCACGTCGTCATCACCGGGGGTGAGCCGATGATCTTCGCCGACCTTGCCCCCCTGACCCGCGCCCTGAAAGACGACGGGCGCCATGTCACGATCGAGACCGCCGGCACGGTGGACGCCGGCGTGGCCTGCGACCTGATGAGCATCAGCCCGAAGTTGTCCAATTCAACGCCGTACGGAATCGAAGGCGGCCGGTGGGTGGAGATGCACGAGCGGGCGCGGTTGCAGCTGGACGTGCTTCGCCGCCTGGTGTCGCGCTACGAATACCAGTTGAAATTCGTGGTCTCGGCTCCGGAAGACCTGGAAGAAATCCGCGCGCTGGCCGCGCAACTGGGGGCGCCGCCGGACCGCGTGCTGCTGATGCCGGAGGGCGTCACGGCGGACCAGCTGCGGGAACGCTCGCTGTGGCTGGTCGATCTGTGCCGCAAGACCGGGTTTCGGTACTGCCCGCGGCTCCACATTTTTCTCTATGGCAACCGGCGCGGAGTGTGAGCACCCCCTCAGATGAAACCCCTACCGCCGGTCTCGGTGTTTTGCCCAAATCTCGGTTCATTTCCGGATTGAAAGATTCTCTTCCCGCCCTTACTGTCAAAGTTGGGTGACCACGCCATGCAACTGAGGGGAATTGTCATTTGCCCGGAGGCGGACCTTGCGGCGAGGTTCGACGAGGCTTTGGCCGAGGTGCGGGGAGTGCAGGTGCTGCGCGAGCTGCGCCGGTACCCGGATTCGCTGGAACTGATGCGGATGATCCGGTCGAGCGTTCCCCATGTGATTTTCCTGAGCATCGAGACGCTGCCGAAGGCGCTGGAGATTCTGGCCACGGTCCGGACCGAGGCGCCCGGCATGCAGGTGGCGGCGCTGAGCCGGACGCTCGACCCGGCGGCGCTGCTCGAGGTGATGCGCGCCGGGATCCGGGAATGCCTGGCGCTGCCGTTCGACCGCGGCGAGTTGCAGGAAGCGCTGGCGCGCATCGCATCCATGGTGCAGCAAACGCCGGTGCTGCTGGACGTCACCGAGCACGTTTACGCATTCCTGCCCAGCAAGCAGGGCGTGGGGACCTCGACCGTGGCGATGAACATCGCCGTGGCCATGGGGCGGCACAAGGACAGCAACGTGCTGCTGCTCGACATGGACCTCTCGAGCGGCATCATCGGCTTCATGCTGAAGCTGGCCAACACGCACTGCGTGGTGGACGCGGCGGAGAACGCGCACGCGCTGGACGAATCGATCTGGTCGCAAATCGTTTGCCGGAAGGCGGGCATCGACATCATCCACAGCGGCCGCCTGAACCCCGATTTCCGGATTGACGCGCAGCAGATCCGCCACATACTGGATTTCGCGCGGCGAAATTACAGGACGGTCTGTGTCGACATCTCCGGCAACCTGGAGAAATACTCGATCGAGGTGATGCACGAGGCGAAGAATATCTTCATGGTGGTGACGCCGGAGATCCCCTCGCTGCATCTGGCGCGGGAAAAGCTGGCGTTCCTGAACCGGCTGGATCTCGCCGACCGCGTGCGGGTGATCCTGAACCGCTATCACCGCAAGAGCCTCGTCACCCCGTCGCAAATCGAAAGCCTGCTGGGGGTGCCGATCGCCTTCACTTTCCAGAACGACTACCAGGGCGTGCACGCCGCCTTGCAGGACGGCCGGGCGGTGGACCCGGACTCGGAACTGGGCAAACAGTTCCGCGCGATGGCGGACTCGCTCCTCGGGGTCAGCGGGGAGAACAAGGAGACGGCGCAGCCGAAGAAACGCGTGGTGGAATTCTTCTCGCTTCTGCCGCCGCGGGTGCCTGCGGCAGGCGGCGAGCGCCGCTGAAACCCTGCGCCCGCAGCGCCTGCGCACGCGTGTGTGCCGCGCCGACAAGCCCCGCCGCCTGCTGTCAGGCAGGCGTGCGCGGCGCTCCCGCCGGCAGGGCCAGGCGCAGCCCAAGGGGGCGCAAGCCGCGCCCGGCCCCCGGCAACCGGGTCAATAGCCTTCCTGTTCCACAGTCACCTTGCCGGCAAAGCGCCGGTAGAGGAACCAGAAGTAGAAGGCGGCGATGAGGACGCCGGGCGTGAACCACCACAAGCCGACCTTCAGCCCGTATTCAGGCGCGCTCGCGTTGTAAATGGTCAGGCTCAGCGAGGGGTCCGTGTTGGCCGGCAGCACCATCGGGAAGACGCCGAAAACGACGCTGGTCAGCATGCCGATGATGAACAGCATCGAGGACAGGAACGCTTTCAGGTCGTCCTGCTTCCGCTCAAAAACAAGGATGCCGATGAGAGAAACCAGCGCCAGCAGCGGGAACACGTATCCCGCGGGCCATCTGGCGAAGCTCTCCGCGAGTTTCGGCTGAAGGCGGAAGCTCACCACGGTGACAACCACTGTGAGCGCCGCGACGGCGTACCAGACGGGCCGGGCGATATTGCGGGCGCGATCCTGCACCGGGCTGGGCGTTTTGTAGGCGACCCACAACGCGCCGTGCTGCATCAGCACCAGGAAAGCGTAGACGCCGATCAGGATCGTGTACCAGTCGAGGATCCCCGGCTCGCGGCCGGGCTGGAAATTGGTCCACAAGGGGAGGAAAAACTCGCCCTTGTCGTTGAGAGGGACGCCGCGCACCACGTTGCCGAGCGCGGCCCCGAAGAAGATGGCCAGCAGGGCGCTCGAGAGGCTGAAGATCACGTCCCACATCGGCCGCCAGACGGCATTCCGGATGTGGGAGCGGAACTCGACCGAAGTGCCGCGGAGAATCAGCAGCCAGAGCACCATCATCAGCGGCAGGTAGAAGCCGCTGAAGCTGCTCGCATACAGCGCGGGGAAGGCGAAGTACAGCGTGCCGCCGCCGGCCAGCAGCCAGACCTCGTTGCCGTCCCAGACGGGGCCGATCGATTTCAGCACCATGCGCCGCTCCTCGTCGGTCTTCGCCACGGCCAGGTGAATGATGCCGGCGCCGAGGTCGAAGCCGTCGAGCACGACGTACATGGCGATCATCACTGCAACGATCCAGAACCAGAGCACGGGAAGCATAGCCATTCACCTCCTTCAGCTGCGAGCAACGGAATCGGCCGCGGCGGGCGCGCCGGCGGGTTCCACGCCGGCGCCGGGGCCGTGATCCAGCTCCCGCCAGATCATGAAGAGGCCGAGCATCAGCAACAGCGTGTACATGCCCATGAAACCGAGCAGCGTGAACATCGTATTGCCGCTCGAGACGCTGGAAGAGCTGCCCTCCGCGGTCCGCATCAGGCCGTAGATCAGCCACGGCTGGCGGCCCAGCTCGGCCGTCATCCAGCCGGCGGTGTTGGCCACATAAGGCAGCGGCGCGGCCAGCATGAGGATCCACAGCATGGGCTTCGAGTCAAACAGCCTGCCGCGGCGGAGCTGGATGAAGCTCAGCACCATCACGGCGATGAAGATGGTGCCCAGCCCGACCATGATATGGAAAGCGTAGTACAGCAGCGGGATGTTGGTCGGCCACTCGTCCTGCGGGAAGGCGTCCAGCCCCTTCACCTCGGCGTCCCATCGTTTGGAAGTGATGAAGCTGAGCACGCCCGGCACGAGGAACGGGTTGTCGATCTTCTGCTTCTCCACATCCGGCTGGCCGAGGATGATCATGGGCGCGGCCTCCCCGGTCTTGAAATGGGCCTCCATGGCGGCCAGCGTCGCCGGCTGGTATTTCGCCACCAGCATCCCCTGCTGGTCGCCGGTTGGGAACAAAGCGAGGATGGAGGCGATGACTCCCGCGGTCACGCCGAGCCGCAGGAAGGTGCGGGCAAACTCCTCATGCCTGTTCAGCAGCAGGTACAGCGCCCCCACGCCGCTCATGACGAAAGCGCCGGTAATGACGCCGCCGACGATCGTGTGCGCGTACTGCCAGAAGGCCCAGTCGTTGAACACCAGCGACCACCAGCTGTCGAGCAGGATCTCGCCCTTGTCTCCCAGGCGGTAGCCGGTAGGCCGCTGCATCCAGGCGTTGGTGGCGACGATCAGGTAGGCCGAGATCCAGCTGCCGACCCAGACGGCCAGCGAAGCCAGCCAGTGGCCAACGGGGCCGAGGATCTTCTCTCCGAACAGAAGCAAGCCCAGGAAGGAGCTCTCCAGAAAGAACGCATACAGGCCTTCCATGGCGAGCGTGTGGCCGATGACGCCGCCGGCGGCCTTCGAAAACCGGGACCAGTTCGTGCCGAACTGGAACTCCATCGGAATGCCGGTGACGACGCCGAGCGCGAAGTTGATGGCAAAGATTTTCGTCCAGAACCGTGCGGCCTGGTTGTAGTGCTCGTTGCCGGTCCTCAGGGCCATGGTCTTCAGGATGAAGATCAGCAGCGCGAGGCCGAGGGTGAGCTGGACGAACAGGTAGTGGAACGTGACAGTGAATGCGAAGTGGAACCGGTGAAGATCCAGTGCAATGTCCATCGGTTGGCGGACCTCCCTGATGAGTTTACATCCGTTAATGACAGACTGATGCGGCCGGGGCGGATCCGTGACAGCCAGCCGCCGCCGCGGCCCGTTTTCCTTGGGCCGGCGGGGGCCGGAAAGGGCCGTTGCCCGCCCGCTGCGGGTGCTTCCGGCCCCGCTGTCCTCCCTAAAGTCTTCACCCATTTGGACGATATTGAGAGCAGCCGGATTGTGGCGCCGGCGGGGAGCGTTTTGTGTTTAGCGCGCTGGTCATTCTGGGAAGCCCCGAGGCAGCGCCGCTGGATCGGTCCATGATCGCCGCCACCGGGCAGATCATGGTGATGCGGGAGTTGCCCGCGCCGCCGGGCAACTACGAGCTGGCGAGGCTGTTGAACAGCCTCTGTCCCGATCTTGTGATCCTGGATCTGACGGCGGGACAGGAGTCGGTGGAGTGTGTGGCGCGGATCCGCGCGCACTCGCCGCAAATGCCCGTGGTGGGCATCGGTTGCAGCACCGAGGCAAAATTGCTGGCCCGGCAGGCGGGCTTGAGCACATACGTGGGCCTCGAGTGCACGCCGGAAGAATTGCGGGCCGCCATCCGGCGCGCGCTGGAGCTCCACCAGGGAGGAGTGCAGCCGTCGCTTTACGCGTTCCTCCCGAGCAAGGCGGGCAGCGGGTGCTCGACGGTGGTATTGAACACGGCCGTGGCCGCCGCCCGGCTCGGCAAACGGACCCTGGTGATTGACGCTGACCTCCGCAGCAGCGTCTTGGCGCTGATGCTGGGCGTGGAAGCAGCCGGAGGAACTCAGGCGGTGTTGCAATCCTCGGGCGAGCTGGATACCTTCGTGCTGCGGCGCAATGTCGTCGCCAAGCACGGGGTCGATTTTCTGCTCTCCACCCGCACGCTCGACTTCACCCCGCCGGAGTGGGCCAATTACTTCCAGCTTTTGAACTTCGTCCAGCCGCAGTATGACCTGATCCTTGTGGATATGCCGGAGCTGGTCAACCCCGCCACTTACGAGGTCGTGCGCCGGTCGGAAAAGATCTTTCCCGTCACCACGCCGGAAATCCCGGCGCTGAAGCTGACCATCCAGCGTTTGACGGAGCTGGAGAGGCTCGGCGTGGCGCCGGACCGCATTCACATTCTGCTGAACCGGGTCCATCCGGCTGGCCCCCCGCAGGCGGAACTGGAAGGCTTGCTCGGCAGGCCGGTCGAAAGGGCTTTCCCCAACAACTACCCTGCGGTGGCAGCGGCCATTGCCGACGCCGCCCCGGTGGCCCCGGACTCGTCGCTGGGACAGGCCTTCACCGCCTTTGCCGCCTCCCTCGCCGGGATCCAGTACACCCCGCCGGAACCTACGTTCCGGGAGCGGCTGAAGGGGCTTCTGCACCTGGCCTCGGCGTGAGGCGGCGCCGGGGATGGCGCCGCCTCGCCGCCACCGCGCTCAACCCTTGACGCCCAGCTTGCGCAGGATCGTCATCATCGGGCACCAGTTGGTGAAGGCGCTCTGCAACAGGTTCAGCCCCACAAAGGCCGTGAACCACAGCCAGCGCTGATCGTGATACACGCTCAGCGCCAGGCTGAGCAGGATGAAGAACCCGGCGATGAGCCGCAGCCAACGTTCAACCGTCATGACTCTTGCCTCCCTTTGTTGAAGATGTAGTAAACGATGGGAACGGTGACGCGCGAAAGCAGCAGCGAGGCGATTTCGCCCGCCATCAGCGCAATCGCCAGCCCCTGGAAAATCGGGTCGAACAGAATCACGGCGCTGCCGACGACAACCGCCGCCGCGGTGAGCATCATCGGGCGGAAGCGCACGGCCCCGGCGTCGATCACGGCCAGATCGAGCGGCATGCCCTCCTTCAGGCGCAGCTCGATGAAGTCGACCAAGATGATGCTGTTGCGCACGACGATGCCGGCGCCGGCGATGAAGCCGATCATCGAGGTGGCCGTAAAGAACGCATTCAGCAGCCCGTGCGCCGGCAGGATGCCGACCAGCGAGAACGGAATCGCCGCCATGATGATGACCGGGGTAAGGAAGCTCTCGAACCAGCCGACCACCAGCACGTAGATCAGGACGAGCACGGCGGCGAAGGCGATGCCCAGGTCGCGGAAGACCTCATAGGTGATGTGCCACTCGCCATCCCACTTCATGGCGTATTTCAGCTCGTTGTCGGGCTGCCGCGCCGTGTACTGCTCGATCGAATACCCCTGGCCGATGTCCAGCTTCGCAATCTTCGGGCCCAGGGCCAGGATCGCGTACACGGGGCTCTCCATCACGCCGGCCACGTCGGCGGTGACGTAAGTCACCGGCATCAGGTTCTTGTGGTAGATGTTCTTCTCGCTGGTCGTCTGCTCGACGCGAACGATTTCACTCAGCGGCACGAGGTTGCCGGCGCGGCCGACGACCTTGAGCGACTTCAGCCGCTCCAGATCGCTGCGGGTGGCGCGATCCAGCCGGACCACGACCGGCACGTCTTCCCTGGCCTCTTCGACGTGAAGCAGGCCGGCCGGGAAGCCGCTGGAGGCGGCCAGCATGGTGCGCGCCACGTCCTCCACCGAGACGCCGTGCAAAGCGGCCTTCTCACGGTCGACATGCCAGACCTGGCGCGGCTGCGGGTCTTCGACGTACCAGTCGGCGTCCACCACGCCGGGCGTTTCGTCGAAGAGCCGGAGAATCTCGCGGGCCAGCTTTTCGCGGCCCTCGGCCGTGGGCCCGTAGACCTCGGCGACCAAGGTTTGCAGCACCGGCGGGCCTGGCGGCACCTCGGCCACCTTGATCCGCGCCCCGTACCGGCGGGCGATCGGCGTCAGCCGCGCGCGCATCTTCTTGGCGATGTCGTGGCTTTGCAGGCTGCGCTCCTTCTTGCCGGTCAGGTTCACCTGGATGTCGGCCACGTTGGAGCCGCGCCTGAGGAAGTAGTGCCGCACCAGCCCGTTGAAGTTGTACGGGGCGGCCGTGCCGACGTAGGTCTGCACATTGACCACCTCGGGCTCCTCGAACGCCGCTTCCGCCAGCAGGCGCGTGACCCGCGCGGTCTCTTCGAGCGTCGTGCCCTCCGGCATGTCGATGATCACCTGGAACTCGCTCTTGTTGTCGAAGGGCAGCATCTTCACCTTCACGAACTCGATGTAGACGAGCGACATCGCGCCGAGCAGCAGGACCGTGACAAGAATCAGGAACCCGTAACGGAAGAAGGGAACGTGAATGAGGCGGTCCATCGCCTTGCGGTAGAGCACGGTGAGACGGTCCTCCACATGCTCGTGTCCGTGGGCCTCGTGCGTCTTCAGGATGCGGATGGCGGCCCACGGCGTCACCAGGAAGGCGACGATCAGCGAGAACACCATCGCCGCGCTGGACCCGACGGGGATGGGCCGCATGTACGGGCCCATCAGGCCGCTGACGAACGCCATGGGCAGGATGGCCGCGATGACGGTCAGCGTGGCCAGGATGGTGGGGTTGCCCACCTCGTCCACCGCTTCCACCGCCACGTCGGCGATGGGACGGCCCGCGTTGTGCGGCAGCCGGGAGTGGCGGACGATGTTCTCCACCACGACAATGGCGTCGTCGACCAGGATGCCGATGGAAAAGATCAGCGCGAAAAGCGTGATGCGGTTCAGCGTGTAGCCGTAGAGGTAGAAGACGGTCAGCGTCAGGGCGAGCGTCACCGGGATGGCGATAAAGACGATGAGCGACTCGCGGAAGCCGAGCACCAGCGCGATGAGCAGCGTGACGCTGACCACGGCGATGCCCATGTGGAACAGCAGCTCGTCGGACTTCTCCTCCGCCGTCTCGCCGTAGTGGCGCGTGACGGTGACTTCGACATCGGCCGGGATGATGCGGCCCTTCATCTGCTCCACGCGCTCAAGCACGCGGCGCGCCACCGTGATGGCGTTGGTGCCCTTGCGCTTGGCCACCGACAGCGTGACGGCCGGCTCGAAGCGGCCCTCGCGGGCGAACTGCACGTACTGAACGGGGTCTTCGCCCGTGTCCTCGACGCGCGCCACGTCGCGCAGATAGACCGGCCGCCCGTTGGAGACCGAGACGACCACGCTGCCCGCCTCTTCGGCGTTGCGGATCCAGCTGCCGGCTTCGAGCACCGTCTCCACGTTGCCCGCCGCCGCCGTGCCCGCAGGCAGCTTCTGGTTGCTCATGCCGAGCGCGCCGATCACCTGGAGCGGCGCCAGATTGTAGGCGGCCAGGCGCGTCGAGTCGAGCGTCACCTTCAGCACGCGGCGCTGCCCGCCGATGATCTTCACCTCGCTCACGTCGGGCGTCTGCTTGACCTGGTCATGCACCTGGGCGGCGATGCGGCGCAGCTCGAAATCGTTGTAGCGGCCCGAATGGAAGGTGAGCGCGAGGATCGGCACGTCGTCGATCGAACGCGGCTTCATCAGCGGCTCGCTGGCGCCGGGCGGGATGAGGTCGTAGTTGGCGTGCAGCTTCTGGTTGAGCCGCACGATGGCGTCCTCTTCGTTCTGCCCGACCTTGAAGCGGACGATGGCCAGCGACATGCCCGGCGACGTGGTCGAGTAGATGTACTCGACGCCGGGGATCTCCCACAGCAGCTTCTCCATCGGGCGCGTGACGCGCTCTTCCACCTCTTTGGCGCTGGCGCCGGGCATCGCCACCATCACGTCGATCATCGGCACGATGATCTGGGGCTCCTCCTCGCGCGGCAGCATCAGCACGGAGAAGGCGCCCACCAGCAGCGAGGCGACGATGAACAGCGGCGTGAGCTTGGAGTTGATCCAGCCGTGCGCCATGCGGCCGGCCAGGCCATAACGGGGCTTGTCTTTCTGCATGGTCACGGCCTCACCTCGACACGGCTGCCATCGGCGAGATTGGCGGGTACCGGCGCGACGACGCTTTCTCCGGCGCGCAGGCCGCTGAGCGCTTCAACCCGCTCGCCGCGGGCCGCGCCCGTAGTGACCAGGCGCGACTTGGCCACGCCGTTCTCCACCACGAACACCTGCTCGACCTGCCCTTGCCGGACAATGGCCGAGGCGGGCACCAGCAGCGCTCTCCGCTCGCCCATGGGGAAGCGGGCCCGGCCGAACATGCCGCTGCGCAACAGGCCGCCGGACAGGCCGATCTTCACCGTGAAGCTGCGCGAGCCGGGGTCGAGCGCCGGCACGATCTCCTCCACCCTGCCCTGCACCGGCGCGCCCAGCGCGTCGATCAGCACCTCGACGCCCATGCCGAGCTTGACGGCCTTGATCCGGTTCTCCTCCACCGCAGCCTCCAGACGGTATCCGCCGGCCTGCTCGACGACGGCGATCGGCATGCCGGGCGCGGCCAGCATTCCCGGCTCGGCCTTGCGCTCGACGACGATGCCGCGGAACGGCGCGGTGATCTCCATGTAACCCTTCATCGCCGCCGCCTGCGCCACGGCCGACTCGGCCTGGCGGATCTTCTGCTCGAGCTGGGCCCGCTTGGCCACCGCCATTTCGTAGTTGGCGCGCGCCATGCGCAGCCGCGCCTCCACCTCGTCGAATTCCTGTTGCGTGATCGACTTCTGGTCGAAGAGCGACTTCATGCGGCGGTGGGTGGCCTCGGCCAGCTCCAGCTGCGCCTTGGCCGCGGCGATGGCGTTGTCCACTTCCGGCAACGCGCTGCGGGCCTCGTCGCGCGCCGCCTCGGCCTGCTTCAGCCCGCTGTCGATTTCGCGCGCCTCGATCACGGCGATCACCTGCCCCGGCTGCACCGTGTCGCCCGCCTGCACGCGCACCTCGCGCAGGTAGCCCATCACGCGCGCCGCCAGCACGCTTGACACGCGGGCCCGCACGGTGCCGGTGGCCTCGTAGACGTCGGGCACGGTCTCCTCGGCCAGCCTGACCACTGTCGCGCGCACCGCCGGCCCCGGCTCCGCCTTGCGGGGCGCGGGTTTCTCGCCGCCGCAGCCGGCCAGGGCGGCGGCAATCCACAAAACGAGTACGCCGGAGGCTCCGGCAAGTTTCTTGTCAGTCCAGAACATTCGAGTCTCCATTCAACTTCCCGGCAGATCTTTCCACTTCCACCGCCGCCAGCCGCTGATCGTGGATCGCGGCCAGGCG